>Ga0233425_10004027_pt1 | contig 25453 bp, 24 predicted proteins | sample Watercolumn_Towu_2_FD_181712 | JGI IMG/M metagenome (GOLD analysis project Ga0233425, IMG submission 181712) | Freshwater microbial communities from Lake Towuti, South Sulawesi, Indonesia - Watercolumn_Towuti2014_140_MG | ecosystem: Environmental > Aquatic > Freshwater > Lake | place... | reverse complement strand
CGGAAGCCTGATCAACAGGAGGAATATTTCTGGCGGGCTATGCGTTGGGGAGGGGTTGGCTTTTTAACGGCACAAACCTTGCATTACTTCCTGACGAGGTGAAATTGCTGGTTGGAGATATTCCGCCCGGTGGACGAGATCCTCTTGCAGTTGCACTTCCTCACCAGTTTCAATATCAATCACCGTATGCAGCAGATGTTGAGGCCCGCGCATCCAAGCATTACGCAGGGAACGCCTGAGCCGATCTTCCACAAGCACAAGCCGATCAGCTGCCTCTTTAGGGCTTTCACCTAAAGCGATCTCAGTGCGTAAGCACACACCAAAACCGTATGCCTCAATCAAAGCCCTCCCACCCATCAATACAGTTTGGAAGGTCCAACCTTCAAGCCATCTAACCCGGAAGGGGTTGTTCATCAACAGCCTCAGTCACAGCACCATTTGAACTAATCAATATAAATTTTACAAGTTTTTTCCATTTCTTGTTTCGTTTCTTAAACTGAATAAATTTGGAAAAACCCAGCAAGTGCTGGAAAAACCAAACAAGGGCTGACTTCGGGTCCGCAATCAAGATCTAGTTGCGCACCAAATCCTTGTCATGAACCAGTTTTCAGCGCTGATTTGAGCAAAGCCCGCCCGATCTAGACGAGTTTCAATTTGATCGGAGATGTAGTCGCGGTAATAGGGCTCATGAAACACACGCCGGAAATTTTCCATCACCGGCTGAAATTGAGGGCTATCCGCCAGTTGGACAGAGTCGGCAAGAACTAAGACGCCACCAGGTTTAAGTACTCGAAAAGCCTCTTCGATAACCGCTTGACGGGCCTCTCCTGGCAGTTCATGCAGCAGAAAAACGCAACTGACCGCCTCCATTGTTTGCTCTTGAAATGGGAGTTGCTCGCCATTTCCTTGCACTAGTTGCGGCAATTCTCCTGGTAGTTGGGAAAGCCAACGATTTGCTTGCCTTAAGTATGCATCTGAGAGATCTAAACCAACTAGTTGGGCTGAACTAAAGGCACCTCGGAGCTGTTTCAAGGTGCGTCCCGTGCCGCATGCCACATCGAGGATGCGCAATTGCGGAGAACCGAGGTTTCCTTGCTTAAGCCTTTGTTTGAGGGGTTTGAGTAGGCGTCTACGCATCGCATCCGCAGTGCCATTGAAAAGGATTTCCACTTGAAGGTCGTAGAGCTCGGCGGAGCGGTCGCTCAAATAACCATCGGTTTGATGATGAAAATTTTGCAGGTAATAGCTGGGGTAGCTGCGGCCTTCTGTTTTTGGTAGGTCGTGCACATCGCGGCGCAAGCGACGGCCCCAGATATTTGGTAGATCAAGCCAAACCAGGGGATATCTCAACATCCAATCCAGCCAAGGGGCATCAAATAAAAGGCTTGTGGGATACAAGTTTTGTTCCGCCTCTAACCAATCCCTCTCCAGCAAGTGGTCCATGCTTCTACGAAGGGCTTGCAGGGTGTCTGGGGAGATTGGGATCGTGTCGGCGCTCGCCTTGGGAGCAACGATTTCCATCAGTTGGGTGCTCACCTGCTTATGGGCTAACCCCAGCAGGCTTTTGCCCTGCTGCATGGTTTGGTAAGCAAGCTTTTTAACTGAAACCGCCATTGAATACGCAAGTTGCTGCCATAGTGCTATTTCAGCGGATTTGCAGATCAGGCGTGAGGTTCGAGTAACCGTTTCTGTCAGAACTGCCCAAACGACTTGGGTTTAGCACTGCAAAAGCCTTGCGGGTGATAGGTTTTTGCTACTGATCCTGATGCCATGCAAGATGCGATCACCGGATTGATCGGTCGTTACGACCAACAGGGTCGTTATCTCGACCGCTCAGCGTTGGATCGCCTTGAGGTTTATTTCAACGAATCCACCTTGCGGTTGGCTGCTGTTGCTTTGATTAATGGCGATGCAGCTGAAATCATTAGAGAGGCAAGCCAACGCCTTTGGTTGGCTGATCCGGAATTGTTGTTACCCGGCGGCAATGCTTACACCACAAGGCGTTTGTCAGCTTGCCTGCGGGATATGGATTACTTCCTTCGCTATGCCTCCTATGCCTTGGTAGCAGGGGATTGGCAGGTGCTTGATGAACGGGTGCTGAATGGATTGAACGACACATACAAATCCCTCGGTGTGCCCACAGGCCCCACTGCAAGATCAATTCTGCTGTTGGCTGATGTGTTGTCAGAACGGTTGGCAGCGGATGGTTTCAACTCCACCGAATTGATTCGTGCTCCTTTTGAACACATGGCCCGCAACTTGGCCGAAACCAATCTGAACGGCCGTTAAACGTTCACTGATTAGTCTCATTTGCAAATTTCCTGCCAAGTCGCATGAACGTTTCCCCACTCTCCTCAGTTAAAGAGACCGTGAGTGCAGTCCATCGTTTGCGGCTGGATCCAATTGCCACACCCCATCGCCTCCTGATGGGGCCAGGCCCTTCAAATGCAGATCCCAAGGTGCTGAGGGCTATTGCTCGGCCCCCGCTCAGCCACCTTGATCCGCTCTATCTGGAGCTGATGAATGAAGTGCAAGAAATGTTGCGTTATGCTTGGCAAACCGATAACCGCATAACGATCCCAGTCAGTGGCACCGGCAGTGCCGCCATGGAAGCAACGATTGCTAATACGGTTGAACCGGGCGATCGGGTTCTTGTTGGTGTAATCGGCTACTTCGGCCTAAGGCTGGTTGACATGTGCAATCGCTACGGAGCTGATGTTGAAGTGCTGGAAGCCCCCTGGGGGGAAGCATTACCTTTTGATCGCATCGAGTCAGCAATAGAGCGCCACAAACCTGTGTTGTTTGCCCTAGTACATGCCGAAACATCAACAGGTGTATGCCAACCCTTGGCAGGAATTGGCAGCCTTTGCCGGGAGCACAATTGTTTGCTACTGCTTGATACGGTTACATCTTTAGGGGCTGTTCCCCTGAAATTGGATGAGGCCCAGGTTGATTTGGCCTACAGCTGTAGCCAAAAAGGATTGAGCTGCCCTCCAGGCCTAGGACCTTTCACAATGGGAACGAGGGCTGAAGAAAAGATTGAGCGCCGCAAGGGCAAAGTTCCCAATTGGTACTTAGACATGTCTGGCTTGAAGTCCTATTGGGGAAAAGATCGCACGTATCACCACACAGCTCCTGTGAATATGAATTTTGGGCTAAGGGAGGCGCTTCGGTTGCTTTGTGAGGAGGGCCTAGAAAATGCCTGGGCCCGTCATCGCAGTAACAGCGAAAAATTGTGGCTTGGTCTTGAGGAATTAGGGCTTGAGCTCCATGTGCCAGAGCCACTACGTTTGCCGACCCTAACCACAGTGCGAATTCCAGCTGGCGTAGATGGGAAAGCCTTTTCACTACTTTTATTAAATAAACATGGTGTTGAAATCGGTAATGGTTTGGGAAATTTGGCAGGTGAGGTTTGGCGCATTGGTCTGATGGGAACAAACAGCACTTCTGCCAACGTTGACTTACTACTCAACTTGTTCGAATTGGAGTTGCCTTCTTTCCGTTCTGGGCGCGTCGCTGCTTGAACCAGTTCTGAAGCTGTTTTTCACATTGATCTGCCAATACTCCTCCCATCACCTCCATGTGGTGATGGGCACTGGCACTGCTGGAGAGGTCTATGCGGCCACCCAAGCCACCACGCTTTGGATCACTAGCTCCGTAAACCACCTTTCCCATGCGTGCTTGCACCAAGGCTGCCGCACACATCGGGCAGGGTTCCAATGTAACAATCAGGGTGTGTTGGTTGAATCGCCAGCCACCAATGCTGTGGCTGGCTTGGCGCAACGCCACCAATTCGGCATGACCAAGGGGATTTTTTTCAAGCTCACGGCGATTACAACCCCAGCCAATCGCCCTTCCTGTGGCATCGAGTATCACCGCCGCCACAGGCACTTCCCCCGCAGTTCCGGCAATAGCCGCAAGCCGCAGCAGCCGATCCATCCAGTGGTTAGTTGGGGTGTTCATTAACCGTGAGAATGGTCGATCGAGGTGGCGATCGTTTGCAAGTTCCTTTTCCTAACCCAGAGGAGATAACAGGAACCCTAGGGGAGTTGTTGATAAACTCCAGCAACCTACTTTGTGAGTGGTTAGCACAAACTCCAAACCATGGTCCGCGACCTGGTTTAAACGTTCAACCCCTTGCTGAACCAGGGGTTACTGGAAAAAATGTTGATCAGCTTTGGCGTGATCTTTCTGGATTGATGGATGGTGCCTACAGGCCAAGTCATCCAGGAGCGTTAGCCCATCTTGATCCCCCTGCCCTTGGGGTTTCGATTTGCGCTGATTTGATCGCAGCAGGTTTGAATAACAATCTTTTAGCGGAAGAGCTTTCCCCTTCCTTGAGCCGACTTGAACGGAGTTTATGCAGTTGGATAGCTAGGCAGATCGGCCTAGGTGAATTTGCTTCTGGAGTGCCAGCAAGCGGGGGAAGCCTGAGCAATTTAATGGCACTTGTTTGTGCAAGACGCGCCGCTGGTTTGCAAGGTTGTTGCAACGGAGTTGTAATTACGGGGGAAAGCTGCCATGTCTCTTTAGATAAGGCTCTTTCAGTTATGGGAATGGGGCCTGATTATTTATGGCGATTACCACTTGATTCTGCAGGCAGATTGCAACTTGAGGTTTTGGCTGCTGCCATTAATCGTGCTCAAGATCAAGCCATACCGATCCTCGCGGTGGTAGCTACCGCTGGCACTACTGTGCAAGGAATAGTTGATCCTATTCGTCAGATGTCAGCGCTTTGCCAAGCGGCTGGGGTATGGCTTCATGTGGATGGTGCAATTGGCGGCGTCTGTGGGTTAGTAGATAGTCAGAGGTGGAGAGTTGAAGGAATTGGTTTAGCAGATTCGGTTTGCCTAAATCCTCAAAAAGTATTAGGTGTAAGTAAGCCATCATCCCTATTACTTCTCAAAGATCCTAGTTATTTAGCTGATTCTTTTGCCACTGGGCTTCCCTATATGGAAGCATCAAATATTCCCCAAGGCGGTGAACTTGGCCTGCAGGGTACCCGTGCTGCGGAGGTGCTTAAATTATGGATGAGTTTGCAATATCTTGGCTTAGATGGTGTGGCGATGATTTTGGATTCCGCTTTTGCAAGAGCGTCCTATTTGCATAAGTTAATGGTTGATCTTCCTCTAAATCTACTGCCCGGTGACTTACACTTACTCTGCTTTAGTAGTTCAGCTGAAAAAAGATTAGTAAAGACTGCTTGGCGTGATCGTGTCCACCAAGATCTTTTAGATTCTGGGTATTGGCTCTCTAAGCCTGATTGGCGAGAGTTGCCGTTGCTAAAAGCAGTGCTTGGCAATCCATTCACAACTGATTCTCACCTTGAACAACTAGCGGAAATTATTGCTAAATCATTATGAACGATAATAAAACTAAGGATCGTTGGGTGGCAATTATTACGGGGGTGATTTCCGTTGCCATTGCCGTGGCTTATTTGTTATTGGTTTTATTACTTGATCGTCAGGGCCCTCTCTTACCTCCACCCCCCGAGGCCATCGGTGAGGAGGTAATTGCTGAACCTGTTGTTTCAGTGGTTCCACAACTCTATTCAGGGCATCTTCAAGAAAACGGTTGAGATTTAGATCCCTGCGTTCAAGGTCATATTGCTCTTTTACAACAGCTGCCATACCCCCATCACCCCAATTTTGTTGTTGCTTGAAATAGCTGATAAAACTTCGGCCAGCAAGACGGGTAAGCCAAGCTCCAGTTACAGCTTGAATCGCTTTTGATACAAGCAAGGCAGGAAGATTTATGCCCATTGCAGTTGATAGAAGACCTGCTCCTCCTTTAACAAGCCCCAGGCTTGCCAAAGTGCGCCCGAGTGATAGGGCTAATTCCTGTCCCTGTTTTTTAGTTATGGATACTCCGTATATTTGACCAATCTCAACAACCATTTGGGCATTTACAGCCGCAGTAGCGAGAAGATCCAGGCCTGGAAGTGGAGTTAAGGCTATTACTCCCGCCCCAATCCAGCCATAGCGATCAACAATTTCCATAGCGTCCCGTTGTCTTTGTTGATTTAATAAATTTTCAGAATCAACGGCTAATCGACTACTTTGTAGCAAAATATTATCGGCTAGTAAATCCTCCCCCTCCTCCCGAAGCACCTGGGCTAAACGCTTTAGCAGTCTTTCTATTTCAGCTTGGGGTTGCAGTGGCTTATGGCCAGGTTGGGGAATCGATTGTGGTGAACCACTGGCGCTTACAATATCCTCAATATTTAAGAAGCTTTTGGAGCGCAAATATAAGAGTTTAAGAAGTCGTCTTTCTTCACTTTCTCCGCGAAGGTCGCATTTATTTAATACTAAAATCAATCGTTTACCGATCGCTGCCAAAGCTTCAAGAACTTCAAATTCACTAGCTCGAAGATCACCATCAACAATAAAGAGTAAGAGATCACCACGCACGGCTTCTGCTTTAGCTTGTTGCTCTCTCTCAAAGCCCCTATCGCCAGCTTCAAGAATTCCTGGCGTATCGCGCAATTGGATTGATCGTTGTAAGCCTTGCAGATGCAGTCGATAATTTTGGCTTTCTATAGTTGATCCCATCGTTGCTCCAACTGCACCAACGCTATCGTTTATTAGGGCGCGAATCAATGAGGTTTTACCACTGGAGCCACTGCCAAAAACCACTACGACTAGATCACCTTTGCGCAAATTTGCTTCAACTTCCCTTTGCCTCTCAAGCAGGGCTTCACGCGCTACGGCATCTTTTAGTTGAATAAGTTTTTGGTTAAGTGCATCAAGATTCTGCTGTGCAGCAACACTTCGATTTGCAGCTGCCTTGGCAGGTTGGATTGTATTTTTTCTTGTTAAGTTACCTAGCCATGGTTTTAATAGTGGATAGCAGGTTAAGGCGATTCCAGCTAACAATAATAAGAGAGTTGGACCCACCAGCCAACCTGGAAGCCAATAGCTAAGTTGCCAAAGCAAGCTATTAATCGCCTGCAGCACAGTTGATAAAACAACAATGGCAAGCAACAAGCCCACAACCAAAATCCAGGGGCGCGATGGTTTCATCGTCGAGTTTCAGAATTTGTGCTTCCCCTACCTGCACTGCGAATAATTTCCCCCCATAGTTGAGCTGCTACCGCACTACTCGCTGCGGTGGGGCTGCTGTCATCATTACCAAGCCAGATCCCCATCACCCAATGGCGACTTGGTTCATAGCCAATGAAGAGCAAATCGCGCCCTTCATTTGTGGTGCCTGTTTTACCCCCTTCTGCCCCTCCAAGGGAAGCGGCGGCGCCAGTTCCCCCTTGAATCACTACCCTCAGCATGCCTTGCATAATTTGAGCTTGTTTACTGCTCATCACTCTTCGGCTGGTGGATCTTGTTTGGGACTGATGGCGGCAATTTTTACCGCCATCAGCACAGGGTTCTGCATCAGTAAGCCTGCGAATAGTTGTGGGCTGTAGCCAAATCCCGTTATTTGCAATTGCGCCGTAAGCGGCTGTCATTTCAATCAGACGGGTTTCACTTTGACCCAATACCAATCCGGGGACTGCGGCAAGAGGAGTTGTGATCCCTAGATCACGGGCCTTTTTAACTACGGCATCTAAGCCGTAGCGGCGCCCCAAACGCAAGGCAGCCGTGTTGCTACTGATTGCAAAAGCCTGGCTTAAAGCCAAACTGCCACCGCAACCTGCATTAAAACTTTGACCACCCCAGTCGAGAGGAGCACAGCTGATCAAATCATCCGGTTTGAGACCCCTATCTAGGGCAACTAGGTAAGTCATCAATTTGAAGGTGCTGCCCGGTTGCCTTAGGGCTTGGGTGGCTCTATTAAATTGACTCGTGTTGTAATCCTTTCCGCCAACAAGGCTCAAAACTGCGCCGCTGCGACTATCGAGTACCACTACTGCCCCCTGATCGATTCCCCAGCCATTCCCTGGTCTGAGGTATTCCCGCAATTTTGTTTCCGCCACCTCTTGAAGTACTGGATCAAGGTTGGTATCAACAAGAAAATTTCCTTCATTTGCTACTTCAGGGCCTAACAAGTTTTCGATATCACGATGTACTTGATCTGTATAAAAAGGAGAAGGCTTTCTTTCTCGAAAAGCGCAAGCTCGAGCTGCAAGTACAACAGGGGTACGCCTGGCGCGCCTAACTACATCTTCTGGCAGAACACCTTCGCTTGCCATTTTTGTGAGCACACCATTTCTGGCGCTTAATGCTTGCTGGGGAAAAGCACAGGGATCGTTGCCATTTGGCGATGGAAGCAGGCCAACCAGCAGGGCCGCTTGTTCTAATGACAGGTCTTTTGCTGGTAGATTAAAAAATAGTTGTGCAGCATCTTCAAATCCCCAGCCCATACCTAAATAAACCCTATTAAGATAACTAAGCAGTAAATCTCTTTTACTAAAGCGGGCCTCTAATTGGAGAGCAACCATCAATTCTCTCCATTTTCTACCAAGTGTTTCCCCTTGACCAACCTGATCTGGATATAAGCTTCTTGATAATTGTTGAGTGAGAGTGCTTCCTCCTTCAAGCACTTTTCCCCCTTGTAAATTTGTTACTAAGGCTCTGGTTGTACCAATTGGATCAATGCCTGGATGCCACCAAAAGCGTGTGTCTTCACTTGCTAACAATGCCTTGATTAAATGGGGAGAGAATTCACTTAATCCGGCTAATTCTCGATGACCACTGCCATTTGAATTGGAGATCGGGCGATTGTTACGGTCGTAGAGAACCATCGGTCCTCGCACTGGCGCAAGACTGCCCCTTACTCCAACAGTTGAACTACCAATAATTAACAAAAGTAAACCAAAACTGCCAGCCCCAATTGTTAAAGCACTGAATAGCTTGAAGCTTTTCATAAGCCATGGCCTCCGTCCTGAATAACGAAATTCAATAAAGGGAAGATCATTGGCACCCGCTGGACCGAGACGAACTCTGTCGCCATTTTCTAATTCAATTAATTCAATTTTTTTGCCAGCCCAACTAAGACCATTTGTAGAACCGTAATCTTTTAGAAACCATCTACCTTTACTTTGTTCAAGAATTGCATGCCGTTTTGATACGGCAGGGTGATTGATTACGATTTCAGCATCATTATCTCGACCAATTCGATAAATTTGACCATATAAATAATAGCACTTTGGCGGCTCATTATTTTGATTCAACCATAGTTCCGCAACATTCATTGCTTTGCCCTCAGGTTGGCAATTAATAATGAAATAACAGCTAGATTAATTGCAATATCAGCAAAGTTAAAAACTGGAAAACTGATGGGCACAAGTTTTATAAAGTCTACCACTGCACCTAGCCGCCAACGATCGATACCGTTGCCTAATGTGCCACCCAATAGCAAACCTGCAGCCAGCAACTGCAATGTTGTCCATTTTCTGCCGCCACGCCACAACCAATAAAGCAGAGCTAATGAAACAACAAAGCTAATCAAACCAAGCCAACTGGCTCCTTGGGGAAATAAACTAAAGGCAGCTCCATTATTCCAAACTAGCCTTAAGTTTACCCAGCAAGGAATCAATACGAATTCCTTATTTTGGCCTAATTGATGTACTACTTGAAATTTACTGAATTGATCGAGAAGTGCCACGGCCGTTGCTAAGGCAACGCTAAGTAACCTCGATTCAAATAATTTCTTCACCGATTCACCAGCAGCAGGGGACGCAATATCCTGGCTAGTAAACCAACAAAGCAGCAGAGTAAAAGTTGGCTTGGCAAGGGCAATAGGCTGTAAGTGAGAGCTAACTGGGGGAGACTCTCGCTCCATCGGTGGGCAAGGCTGCCAAGTGCGAGGTTCAACAATCCACAAACTTGAATAGTGCCCACCCCAAGCAGGGTTATGCCGGTAAGGCGTTCCAGCCGATCCATTCCCGACTGTTGAGCTAGGCGACCACAAAGCCAGGCTGCAGGCATAAATCCAGCAAGATAACCAAAAGATGGCTGTTGCAAATAGGCAAGGCCACCCCCCTCTTGAAATACTGGAATCACACTTAAGCCCAAACTCAAATAGGCAACAGCTGCTAAAACTCCAGAACGGGGGCCACATACCAATGCTGTCAGCAAAAGGGCAGGCACCTGGGCCGTGATATGTAGATCCTGAAAAATAAATCCAGTCTGAGGTGTCCACCAAGGCAAGGCAGGTTGTAATAAACCACCAGTGAGAATGAGTAGGAGTCCTACCAGGGCTCCCCACCAGTTCAATAGGGCGCGCAAGCTTTATCCCTGCTAATTGCTGCCATCCTGCACCAACCTAAGAAACCAAACAACTTTGACTGAAACTTCAGACTTAATTTTTCCAGTTGGAAGCCTGGTGAAACTTCAATTTTCACAACCGTGGCTCAAAACTGCCGCCACCATGCCGGTGTTGCGACCAGCGGATCTAGTTGAAATGGAAGAACATGGAGAGGTGGTATCGATCTTGCCAATGCAGCAGAGGGCTGTGAAATTTCGACGCGGTACCTTTCTATTGGCAGTTAGCTCCCTGCAATCCGCCACTGTCGCTCCAAGCCCTTGAGTGCTTCTGCAGGGCCGCAAACACTCAATTTTGGTTTATGCAACCAACGCCTAGCTACCTCTTGAAGCTCAAGAGGAGACACTTGCTTAATCCTCTCTAGGCATAGTTCGTTGTGATTTTTTGGTAGTCCATAACTCAGCAGTAGGGCTAAGCGATCAGCCCGTTGGCTTGGTGTTTCTCGGCTGAGGGCTTCTTGACCTCGCATTTTGGCAATGGCCAGATCTAGTTCATTGCTGGTGAGTGGCACCTGAAGCAGCTGCTGCCATTCGCCCAGTAGGGCTGTGAGCGCCTCCTGTGCTCTTTCAACTCCAGAGGAAAGATGCCAAATAAATGGTGCGTCTGAATTGCGGGACATAAATTCAACGCCAACGTCGTAGGCGAGCCCCCTCTCCTCCCTCATCACTTGAAAAAGTCGGCAGCTCATGCCAACCCCGAGGTGCACTTGAAGAATGCGAAGAAGAATTGCATCCGAACTACGAATCCCAACTGTGCGAAAACCCAGCATTAAAACAACTTGCCCGGTATCGCATGGCGCTGCCGCAAAATTTATATCTGGTTCAGGATGTAATTGCGGTAATGCCTCTGGTTGATGCAACCAATTAGCTATTGAACTCTGACATTGCTCAACCAATTTAATTTTAGGATCACCCACCAAGATAAGCATGGCATTACTTGATGGTAACTGTTGAGAAGTTTTCTTGATTTCATCGTAGTTAATGTTTTTTAGATCACTTTTCAAACCGACTGGATCATGTCCGTATGGCCCGTTTCCATAAAGAAGTGGTCTTAGGTTTTCATGGCAAAGATGAAAAGGATCCTCCTGGAGTCGATGTATGGTTTGAAGGTTTAAATCCCGTTCTAGATCAACTTGAATCTTATCGCACCTAGGGGCCTCAATCATTTGAAAAAGCAGTGGCAGCAAAATTGAAGCATCTTTTATATTACATTTAAGGCATATTATGAGCAAGTCTTCACCTGCATCACAGCGCAGAATTGCACCGATGCTCTCCACTTGATTTGCAAATTGTTCGGCTGTTAAGTTTCCACATCCTCTTGTTAACACCCCAGCTAATAGCTGTTGCCTACCACGCAAGCCAATAGGATCATATATGCTGCCAAAAGGTATGATTAGCCTGGCGGCAAGTATTGGGGCAGCCGGTTGATTTAAAAGCTCAATAAAATGTCCAGTAAAACTCATTTAGGTAACACCTCGAGCAGGCATGCAGATTTAATATCCCATTGCTCTGCCATTGAATTAAGACTTTCTAGATCCCATTGATCTAGCCATTTCAAGGGGATATCAAGTGGTTGTAAACGGTGATGCAAACTAGCCTGACCATGATAACTTGTTACCTGGCTAATCGATTCATGGCTAAACGTATAACCATTGCCAACAAGGCGTTTAGCGCGATCCAATTCCTGTTCGGATAAGCCATTGGATAATTGCTCTAATAGTTTATCAAGCTCCCATCTTAGCCTGGATAGATTTGCAGGATCGCAAACAACTTCCATTAAAACAAGGCTTCCAAGTTCTAAAGGATGAATGTCGAGATCTATCGATTCAACTAATTGCAAGTTTTCGCGTAGATGTTGAACAAATCTTGATGTCCTTCCCTCAGCTAAGGCCGTAGCCCATAGTTCAATTCCTATCAATGCTTGCGGATCTGCAGCCGCTGGTGCTTGCCAAGCGAATAACATTCTCGCTGATTCAAGTCGAGCTAATGAAATTTGATGTTCCCCAGGCTGCCAATTAAGAGAAAGGTCATATTTTTTAGGATTTGAATTAATTAACTGGTTGCTCTCAAGCAATCCAACTGGCCCAGCTTGTAGAATTTCAATAGCCTCAGCAGGATTAAAGCAACCGCCAATTGCAACAGCGCAATTTGCTGCATTGTAATGACGTTGTTGAAAATCTCTCATTCTTGATGGGTTATGGGATTTTAAATCTGAACGTAAACCGAGAATTGGTCTGCCGTAGGGATGGTTGCCGCAGGCGAGCTGCAATAGCTGCTGAAATGCCACTTCTTCTGGCTGATCTTCACTTTGAGATAGCTCCTCAAGTACCACAAGCCGCTCCATTTGAAACGACTCAGGCTCCAAACCGGGTTGCAATATCAGCTGAGGTAAAAGTGAACATGCTAAATAAAACCCATCTGGGGGTATTAATAGGTGGTAATGGACCTCATCGAATCCCGTAGCGGCATTGCTGGACCCACCCATTGATTCGATTTGCAAATCAAATGCGCCCGGTGGGAGTTGTTCATTGCCCTTGAAAACCATATGTTCAAGGAAATGGGCAATTCCGCTCTCGCCAGACTCTTCCATGGCGCTACCCGCCTTGCACCAAAATTCCAGGCACACCACTGGGGCATCAGCCATTGGAACGCAAGTTATGGGGCAGCCATTGCTGAGCTGAAACTGCTCGGGAGCAGGAAAGCCAAGCGGTAATTCGGAATGTCTCAGGGATCCACTGATACCTAACCCCATCATGGCTAGACCAAGGCCCCTTAGGCTCAATCGATTGAGATGTGAGGCAAATGAATAGCTCCCATCCATTGGTAGGTCGCATTGCTGAATCCCTGCTGCCCCTTTGGAAAAACCTGCCTGAGGTGGAGGCATTACCCCTAGAGCCCGCATTAAGGGCGGTACGGGGTGAACTTGAAGGAGATGAAATGGCAATCGATAATGAATTACTACGCTGTCGTGGTTTAAGAAAAATTCATTTAGAAATTGCTCATATTGGCCGCAATCTTGATATATTGCACTGTGTTATGTTTCCCGATCCCTGCTACAATTTGCCTATCTTTGGAGCCGATATAGTTGCAGGAAGGGCAGGGATATCAGCAGCGATTGTTGATCTATCTCCAACGGATTCATGCCTGCCACCTAATATAAATATGCAAATGGAAGAATTGAAACAACGCAATTATTCACAACCAAGGGAAGTTCCGCCTTGGGGAACAATTTTTTCTAGCCATGTGCTTTTTGTCAGGCCGGTTTCCTTAGAGGAGGAGGATTGGTTTCTAGCTGATTTATTAGCTTTTCATCGCATATTCATTAATAATCTTCTTATTGTTAAGCCAGACCCCCCCCATCACCCCAACTGTCTGAAGCGTTATCAGGGGCAACTCAACTATTGCCAACAGCAAAGGCGCAACGACAAAACCAGACGGGTTCTTGAAGCGGCTTTCAACCCACAGTGGGCCGACGATTACATCCAGAATCTGCTTTTCGATGACCCCCTGCCACCCGGAGATCAACCTTGTGTCTGAACGAAGTCTCCCATCTCAAAACACACCAGCCAAATGGTGGTTATTGGTCACTGGCGTGGCCGTAGCACTAATTGTTGGTGTTGTATGGAGACAATCGCATTTACTAAAAGAAACCCATAAATCTGTTGTCACAAAAAAATCAACAATTACCCCCCTTGGCGTAACCGCATTGGGGCGTTTACTTCCGGCTGGAGACGTACGAAGACTTGCCGCCCCAAGTGGAACGATGGGCACTGTGCCTCGGATTTCCCAACTTTATGTAGATGTGGGAGATCAGGTGCGCGCCGGAGCTCTGCTGGCTAGTTTTGACAGTAAAGTCGAGACCCTTGCCGACATTGGAGAAGCCAAGGCAAGTATCAACAGCCTTAAGGAGAGACAAAAGCTATTGCGAATTGAATTAGCTCGATATCAAAAGTTGCAGCAACAGGGGGCTGTGTCTTTAGAGGGAGTCGACTTAAGACAGCTAAAATTACTTGAAATTGAGCAGGAACTTAAAACAGCTCTTGCCCAGTTAAAACGCCAGGAAGTGAAGTTACCCTTCACCGAACTCCGAGCACCTTTTTCTGGAACAATTTTACAGATCCATGTTCGCAGTGGTGAAAGGCCTGGCAACAAGGGGGTTTTAGATATTGGTAACAGTGGTGAAATGGAGGCGGAACTTGAGGTATACGAGAGTGATATTGATAGGGTAAAAATCGGTCAGAGGGCAAAACTGCGTAGTGAAAATGGTGGATTTTCTGGTAATCTTAATGGTAGAGTGTTTCGTATTGATCCACAAGTTCGTCAGCGGGAGGTGTTATCAACCGATCCAACTGCAGACACTGATGCCAGGGTTGTAAATGTTAGAATTGGTTTAAACCCTGAAGACCGGGCAAAGGTGGCTGGCTTAACCGGTTTAAAAGTAATTGGTAGTTTAGCTCCATGAGTATTTGTTTATTGTGATTAAAATCCTATGGCAAAATAGAAGAATACCCCTTGCATGGCTTTTGCTTAGCAGGCAGCCAGTACGATTAGCAATTGCATTAGCTGGCATAAGTTTTGCCGGTATTTTAATGTTTATGCAGTTAGGTTTTAGGGATGGATTATTTGATGCAAGCGTAACAATACATCGATTGTTTGATGCGGATTTAGTTCTTGCTAGTCCCCGATCCATGAGCTCTATAAGTATGGCGGGTTTTCCGGAGAGAAGATTAATTCAAACTCTTGCGGATAAAGATGTGCGTGACGTATCACCAGTGCATTGGAATTTTGTGCTCTGGAGAAATCCACAAACTAGAACTACAAGATCAATTTTGGCACTTGGTTTTGAACCCAGTGATCCCCTATTACTTGATCCAATGGTAAAGAAACAATCCTCCCAATTACAACAAAAGGGCAGGGTTCTTTTTGATGAGAGGTCCCGTAGTGAATTTGGTCCGGTGGCTGAATGGTTTCGCCAAGGAAAAATTGTTGATTCAGAGGTTGCCGGTATGCGCTTAAGAGTTGCGGGTCTTGTTCAACTAGGTCCATCATTTGGTGCTGATGGAAACATGATTTTGAGTCGCGAAACTTTTCGTGCAATTATCCCCGCGAGCTCCAGGGGCAGCATTGAGCTTGGACTGATCAGATTGGTACCAGGCTCCGATAGTAAGTCCGTCGCGGTTAGATTGAATCAACAATTACCTAATGATGTAATTATTTTTACTAAAGATCAATTTATTGAATTTGAAAAAAACTATTGGCGCTCTAGCACAGCAATTGGATTTATATTTACCCTCGGTGCCGCGATGGGTTTTGTTGTTGGTTGTGTAATTGTCTACCAAATTCTTTACGGTGATGTCAGCGATCATCTTCCTGAGTATGCAACCCTTATGGCAATGGGATATCGATTGCAAGATCTTTTAGCCGTAGTGGCACGGGAAGGGCTTTTGCTTGCTTTTATTGGTTACATCCCTGCCTATGCAGCTGGCGAAGGGCTTTACGCCTTAATTAGATCCTCAACAAAACTACCAGTTTCGATGGAATTTAGTCGGGCCATGCTTGTGTTCAGCATGATTCTTTTGATGTGTCTAGGATCAGCTCTCCTCGCAATGCGCAAATTAGGCGATGCCGATCCAGCCGAAATATTTTAAGTGACTAACAATCCCACTCAAGCTCTTATTTGTGCCGCCGGTCTTTGCCATAGCTATGGCAAAGGATCAATGCGTCGCCTCGTGCTCGATGGGATCACATTGCGTTTAGATCCCGGCGAGGTGGTTTTGCTTACCGGTCCATCAGGTTGTGGCAAAACAACCCTGCTCACCTTGATTGGTGCCCTACGTGCTGTTCAAGAAGGGGAGTTGGAAGTGCTGGGTATTTCTTTAAAAGGGGCAAATCGGGAGCGCTGTCGTCTTGTTAGAGAAAAAATCGGCATGATTTTCCAAGGCCATAACCTGCTGCGCTGCCTGACAGCAGAGCAAAACGTCCAAATGGGCGCCGATCTATTAACCAAAACCAGCTACGGCGCTCGGCGGGCAATGGCAAGGGAATGGCTTCGAGCTGTTGGGCTTGGCAATCAGCTGAATAAATTGCCTCACGATCTTTCCGGTGGCCAAAAGCAAAGGGTGGCCATCGCCCGCGCTTTAGCAGCCAAACCGAAATTACTTCTGGCCGATGAACCTACGGCAGCCCTTGATGGGCGCACCGGCCGGGAGGTGGTTGAGCTACTCCAATCCCTTGCTCGCGATCAAGGCTGCGGTGTGTTGATGGTTACCCACGACCCTCGCATCCTCGATGTGGCAGACCGATTAATCCAAATGGAGGATGGCCTGCTGCAGGAGGTGAGCCTGATTAACCCATCAGGCTAATATAAAGCTACAAATAAAGAGGTTTGTTCCTTGTCTAAGCGCAGGAATCTGAAACGGGAGAAGCAAGAGCGCAACCGCGCCTATGCCCGCAAATTCAAAAAGCGCAAGCTTCGCAATGATGGCCGTGGGGAAGGTGCTGGTAATGGAGTAACGGGTACAGCTAATAACGGTGGCGCCGCCGATTAATTGCTGAGATTTTGATGCTTTTTAGCATTGTTATCCCCACCTTTAACCGACTTCCAATTTTGAGGAAGTCTCTTCTCGCCCTAGAGGCGCAGGAAGGTATCAATCAAGACGATAGTTATGAAGTCGTACTTGTGGACGATGGCTCCACTGATTGCACCGGCGAATGGATTGAGGAGCATCAGGATGAAATTCCCCATGTGAGGTTGGTCTGTCAGGAGCATGGTGGCCCAGCTTTGGGACGCAACCTTGGGGTTTTGGAAGCGAAGGGGGAAGTAATTGTTTTTATTGATAGCGATCTTGTTGTAGTTCCGGGCTTTTTGGCCGCCCACGGCCGTGCCCTTAGATCTTCATGGCGAGAGAGAGGGAATCGACTTTGTTTTACTTACGGGGCTGTGATTAATACTCACAATTTCGATTCACCTTGCAGTGAGCCCCATAAATTAAGCGACATGTCTTGGGCTTATTTTGCCACAGGAAATGTGGCGATTGATCGAAGCCTATTAGTGAAATCTGGTTTATTCGATTCTGCATTTCAACTTTATGGCTGGGAGGACCTGGAGTTGGGAGAGAGATTGCGTCGCATGGGTGTTTCCCTAGTGCGATGTCCAGCTGCAGTTGGTTATCACTGGCATCCTCCCCTCAGCCTTGAGCAGGTGCCTGAATTAGTTAGAAAAGAGCAAGAAAGGGCACGAATGGGCTTGCTTTTCTATCGCAAACATCCCACTCTCAGAGTGCGTTTCATCATTCAATTCACACCTCTCCATAGCTTGCTCTGGGAGTTGCTCACCTTGGGTGGACTGCTGAATGAGAGGAGCTTAAAACCGTTGCTCAACTGGTTGATTAAACGTGGCTATCCAGGTGTAGCGATGGAACTCCTGCGTTTGCCCTTAAATCGCATTGGGGTCAGGGCGATGTTTCGGGAAGCCCGTCAAGCCAACTGGTAAATTGTAAAGGTTCTTTCATTCCGCACACCCGCACGTTTCGGGTGAAGTGAGACCTTCGGGTTGAACTTCCCTGGCGGGTGGTGGCCAACCCGAAACCCACCGATGGCTGTTGTTACACTCTCCGAGATGATGGAGTCTGGTGCCCATTTTGGCCACCAGACTCGCCGCTGGAATCCAAAAATGCAGCGGTATATCTATTGCGCCAGAAATGGTGTGCACATCATTGATCTTGTCCAAACCGCTGTTTGCATGAACAATGCATATAAGTGGACACGCAGCGCTGCCCGATCAGGCAAACGCTTCCTCTTTGTTGGAACCAAAAAACAAGCGGCGGAAGTAATTGCCCAAGAAGCCGGCCGTTGCGGTGCCAGCTACGTAAATCAGCGTTGGTTGGGTGGAATGCTTACCAACTGGACCACGATGCGGGCCCGAATTGATCGCCTCAAGGATTTGGAGCGAATGGAGAGTTCCGGCGCAATAGCAATGCGTCCTAAAAAGGAAGGGGCGGTCTTGCGTCATGAACTGGATCGGCTGCAAAAGTATCTGGGCGGCTTGAAAAATATGCGTCGCCTCCCAGATGTGGTGGTTTTGGTAGATCAAAAACGCGAATACAACGCTGTTTTGGAATGCCAGAAGCTTGAGATTCCTCTGGTTTCAATGTTGGATACAAACTGCGATCCCGACCTTTGCGATGTACCCATCCCCTGCAACGACGATGCCGTTCGTTCTATTCAGTTAGTAGTTGGTCGTTTGGCTGATGCCATCAATGAAGGTCGCCATGGCGCCCATGACCATGGTGCTGAACAGGATGATGAGGGCTAACCGCTCCCATCGCACCACTCCCATTTACAATCCGCCCCACAACAGTGCGTCCCATGGCTGAGATTTCCGCAAAGCTTGTTAAGGAACTGCGCAACCAAACTGGCGCTGGGATGATGGATTGTAAAAGGGCCCTCAAAGAAGTGGATGGCGACATTCAAAAGGCAACGGAGTGGCTGCGCCAGAAAGGCATCTCATCAGCTGAGAAAAAAGTAGGACGCACCGCCGCCGAAGGTGCTGTGGGTAGCTACGTCCATACCGGTTCACGGGTGGGAGTTCTTGTTGAGGTGAACTGTGAGACGGATTTCGTTGCTAGGGGGGAAATTTTTCAGGAATTAGTGAGAAATGTGGCAATGCAAATTGCCGCTTGTCCGAATGTTGAATTTGTTAGCACCGAAAGTATTCCAGCCGATGTGGCTGAAAGGGAGTCTGCGATTGAATCCGGTCGCGATGATCTCGGAAATAAACCAGAAGCGATGAAAGCAAAAATTGTTGAAGGTCGAGTAGCCAAACGTCTGAAGGAATTAGCTCTTTTAGAGCAGCCTTACATCAAAGATAGCTCCTTAACTGTTTCCGAACTAGTGAAGCATGTTGCTGGCACCTTAGGTGAAAACATTCAAGTAAGAAGATTCACAAGGTACACATTGGGGGAGGGCATTGTTGTTGAAAAATCGGATTTTGCAGCCGAGGTAGCTGCCCTGACTGTTTAATTGATAGAAAATTTTGATCAACGTCGACGGCGGGGGTGCATCAGAACCTCTTGAACAACTTAGTTTAATAAAATTAAAGGGTGAAAGGGCCGTTCTTGCTCTTTACCCTTTATTAGAGAAGTATTTGGTTATTCTTCGCAAACAGCTAGAGCCAGCTCTTTTTCAGTCGATATTTCATTTGGTAACCCAGCACCAACCAGAGTCTTTTAACCAATTAGCCGAACAACAACGTTTAAGATTGCGCCAAAGACTACGCTGGTTGTGCAATAAATGTTCGGCTTTTCTTACCATTGAACAGTTGCTAGAACTGGCGATTAAGTTACAAAGCCAAGATCAGGAACCCCAACAAATTGATGAGGTCCAACCTGAATCATTGCAACCGCCGGGCTCCATTTCCCTATCGTTAAATCTTCCCCCATTAATGGAGGGGTTTAATCCAACAAACTTTAGCCAGCATAATAATCATTTGGATATTAATTATGTGTCTGCATTTCAAGCTCTAAAGCAAATGCTTTCGAGCGCTTCACTTAATCGATACACTCAGCTGCGTAAGTCGTTTCCCATGCCCCAGGATCCACTTGTTTTGCAGTGTTGGTTAGCCGCTTGGGATTTCGCCTTAACCCGCCGCCTGCGCAACCTTAGCATTGCTGTGAATGTGGAGTTGTTTCGCATTGGCCTCAGCAAAAATTCACTGCCGATCGCTCTCTTGGATGCGGTATTGGAAGGTGGAGCAGATGTTTTAACCGCACCGCCAAATCAGTTGGCAATAAAAGTGGCCAATCCCCTTGGGGGATCATCGGAATTTGCCCTTCACGGTGTGTTGGTGCGTTGCACAGATATGGAGTATGTCCATCCCGCACTGCGCTCAATTCGCGTTCGGATCAACCAGATCAACGCCAATCTGCTCAGAATGGCAAGAAGGGCGCAGCACTGGGAGCAGCAGCTGGCTATTCGTAAGGCAGAACAGCATTGGATCAACGACAGCCGCCAAGATCATCTGCCAAAGCCCTAAAAAGCGGGGAGATGCCCCTCGAATTGGAGCAGTGGTTTGTGCGATTACAAAAAAGTTTGGCCCTAGAAGTTGAAGCGGAGTTTGGCAATTTGCAGGGCAGGTTGAAACGTTTTAACATTTTTCTTGAATCTATCTGCGATGATCCTCCAAAAGGGCTAACTGCTTTGCAGGCGCAGGCATTGAGCCTATATAAAAATAACTTTGCAAACTATGATGATTTGAGCATCGAACAAAGGCAAAAGCTTGTAATAAAATTAAGGCGTGATTTGCATAAATGGCGCCAAGAACTGCAACCGATTAGTTCTGAGAAACCACCAAGATTAAATCTTGGTGAATTGCAAAATCTTGAAAACAAAGAATCAACATATGTTTTGGGATTTAATCTTGACACAACACTAGCCCAACTGCCAGGCGTCAGCGCAAAATTAGCAAGTCAACTAGCAAGTATGAATCTATGGGTTGTTAAAGACTTGGTTCATTATTACCCCCGAGATTATGTTGATTACTCCCAGCTGATGACAATCAGCAATTTAGTTCCAGGCAGCACAGCTACAATTGTCGCTACTGTGAAACGATGCCATGCATTTGTAAGCCATAAAAATCCAAATTTATCAATACTTGATTTACAATTACAGGATCAAACTGGACGCTTGAAAATTAGTAAATTTATGGCTGGCCGTCGATTTTCAACGCCAGCGTGGTTGCACCAACAAATGCGTATATATACAGTTGGTGCAAAAATAGCTGCTAGTGGCTTAGTTAAAGAAGGCAGATTTGGTATGAGTCTACAGGATCCTCTACTTGAGGTTTTGGAGTCGTCAAATAGTAAATTGCAATCTCGTGAAATCGGTCGAATGTTGCCTGTTTATTCCCTAGTTGAGGGACTGGTTGCAGAGAAACTAAGAGAAGTAATATCTAAGATTTTCCCTATCTTGATGCATATAAATGATCCCCTTCCCCGCCAATTGCAAGCTCAATTAAAATTATTAGATTTACCTCACGCCCTAGAGCAAATCCATCAACCTCATTCAAAAGACCAGTTGGAGGCAGCTCGTAGGCGGCTTGTCTTTGATGAATTTTTACTACTGCAATTAGCGCTAGGAATAAGACGGCAACAATTGCGACAAAGACAAGCTCCAATTTTACCTGATAATTCAAACGGTCAGAAATTATTGCAGTTTTTAGAACTTTTGCCATTTCAATTCACACCTGCCCAGGCTCGAGTTTTGCAGGAAATAAGAGCTGATATGGCTAAACAACAACCAATGGCCCGTCTTTTACAGGGTGATGTTGGCAGCGGCAAAACTGTTGTGGCAGTTGCGGCTCTTTTATGTGCCATTGATGCTGGTCATCAGGGAGCACTGATGGCCCCCACAGAAGTGCTAGCTCAACAACATTACGAAAAACTTTGTAGTTGGATGCCCCAACTACATGTAACTGTTGATTTGCTCACTGGTTCTACCTCAGCCCCTCGGCGAAGAAGGCTATTACAGGATCTTGCTAATGGTCAGTTGGATTTTCTAGTCGGCACGCATGCCCTACTCGAGGATCCTGTTGTATTTGCAAGATTGGGATTAGTTGTAGTTGATGAACAGCATCGCTTTGGTGTGGCCCAACGAAATCGTCTGCTTAACAAAGGTTTGCAACCCCATCTTCTAACTATGACAGCCACTCCGATACCGCGCACCCTAGCCCTTAGCGTACATGGTGATTTAGATGTAAGCCAAATTGATTCCCTTCCCCCTGGAAGAATTCCAATTCAAACCCAGATTATTGATGGCAAAGACCGAGAACTTGCTGAAAACCTGATCCGGGAACAAGTTGCAGCTGGCTATCAGGCCTATGTGGTTTTACCATTGGTTGAAGACTCAGAAAAAATAGAACTTCGCTCTGCGGTTGAAGAACATCAACGGCTGGCACAGGATGTTTTTCCTGATCTAAATCTTGGCTTATTACATGGTCGGCTCAACAGTGCTGAGAAACAATTGGCAATCGAAGCTTTTGCACGAGGCCTAACCCAGGTTTTGGTTTCCACAACAGTGGTTGAAGTGGGTGTGGATGTACCAAATGCAACAGTTATGGTTATTGAGCATGCTGAAAGATTTGGCCTAGCCCAAATGCATCAGCTAAGGGGCAGGGTAGGGAGGGGAGCCGGGGCTTCCCATTGCTTGTTGATTAATAACAGCAATTCAGCCATTGCCAAACAAAGGCTTGATGTTTTAGCTCGAAGCTCAGATGGTTTTGAAATCGCCGAGGTGGATCTTCGTATACGGGGGCCAGGCCAAGTTCTTGGTACTCAACAATCTGGATTGCCCGATCTTGCCCTTGCTAGCCTCAGTGATGATGGCAGCATTCTGGAGCAGGCCCGTGATGTTGCCCAAGCAATTTTGCTTGATGATCCTGAGTTGATCAGTCACATTGAACTTGCAAAAGCTCTGGAGCTGAAAAAACAAAAGCTCGCCAATGCTGCTCGCTTGAACTAATCCATGCAACGCCTCTGGAATTCCCTAAAAATCAATGATTGCGGTGAACCCCTTGTTGCCCTGCCAAGCCTGTTTGCTCGCTGGCAACCCCATCCCTATGCAGTTCTCGGAGCTCCCTATCCGGTTAACGCTTGTCCATTTCGCTTAAGGCAAGCTGTGGTGCTACGGCTAGTTGCAGCTCAAAAATTACTGCAACGCTATCAACCCGATAGCTGCTTGCTGATATTTGATGCCTGGCGGCCAATTGCGGTTCAGCAATACATGGTGGAGTGGAGCCTGGCCCAGCCGGGTACAACCCCAGCCGCTGTTAATGCCCTCTGGGCTCCACCTAGTACGGATCCCCTCACTCCCCCACCCCATAGCACCGGATCCGCCGTCGATCTTTGCCTGGCTTCCAGAGATGGAAAACCCCTGCCGATGGGAGGAGAAATTGATGCTATGGGTGCGATTGCGGAACCTCAGCATTTTTCATCAGCACCCTTAGGCACAGAAGAAGCCAATTGGCACCGAAATCGCACCATCCTTGCTAATGCGATGGGTAAGGCTGGTTTTAGTCAACACCCAAATGAGTGGTGGCACTTCAGCTATGGCGACCAGATGTGGGCTTGGAATTGTGGGGTTAGATCAGCCCGCTATGGAGTTGCAGCATGTTTATGAAGCAGGGCTAAAAGAACGGATTTGTCTAGTTTGTGGCAGTGATCACCAAAAGATTCTTTATTGCCCATATCGCGCCAATGACGCAGCAAAGGGGTGAGGGTTGTTTCCAGATTTTCCAGGGGAAGCTTTTCAATTATGGGGCTAGCAAGACGGGTAAGACCTGGATTACCCCCTAGCCAGAGTTGATATTGGTTAACGGCACTGCCAACAAGGGCAAGTTCTGCCATGTAGGGGCGGGCACATCCATTTGGACATCCGGTCATCCGCAAAAGGATGGGAGTTGTAATTTTTTCTTTTTCTAGAAGAGCTTCCAACCTTGAAACAACTTCAGGTAACACCCGTTCTGATTCGGTGATTGCGAGCCCACAGGTTGGTAGGGCGGGGCAAGCGATGGCATGGCGAGATAACAAACTTGTTTGCTCTGGATTTTCCCAACCGATTTGGGCTAAGAGCGCAGATATTTCATGGCGTTGATTTCTAGCAATATTGCAAAGCAATAGGTCTTGATTGGCAGTTAAACGAATTTCAGGTTGGTAACGCTCAACCAATTCACGAAGAACGCTTTTTCGCTCACCTGCAAGCCGCCCGCAAAGTAAGGACAAACCAACAAACCAACGGCCATCCCCTTGTTGATGCCAACCTAAGTAATCTTCAAGGATAGGTTTTGGTTCCTTTTGGGCTGGAGCAAGATCGCCAGAAAAATAATGAGTTAATTCACTACTAAACCAATCAATTCCGCGATCGTTGATTAAATATTTCATGCGGCCATGGCGCCGTTGCTCTCGGTCCCCGTTGTCCCGTTGCACTGCCACTACCGCCTGCACAAGATCAAGCACTTCAGTGCCTTTTACGTAACCGAGGCAATCAGCTGTGCGAGCAAAGGTTTCTTCCTTATTATGGGTTCGGCCCATACCACCACCCACATAAACGTTGCATCCCCGCAACTTTCCGGCCATGTCGGTGAAGGCCACCAAGCCCAGATCTTGTGTGAGCAGATCGATTGAATTATCGCCGGGAACTGTTACGCCCACCTTGAACTTGCGAGGCATATAGGTTGATCCATAGAGGGGCTCCTCTGAATCACCGCTGTTGAGGTTGCCGTTTTGCTGGCGTTTCCTAATCTTGCTGCAGTTAAGGGAAGGACGAATTTTGTAGCGCTTCTCCCCATCAACCCAAAGTTCTAGGTATGCACCCGCAGCAGCTCTTGGCGCCAATAAATCGGCAATATCATCGGCAAGTCGCCGCGCTACTGGATAACCCAGACCTTCATAGGGAGCAGCTGGAGCCATCACATTGCGGTTGATATCACCGCAAGCTGCAAGGGTTGAGCCGAGATTGCGAACGATGGTTGAAAGCACCGTTCGCAAATCCTGTTTGGGAATGCCGTGAAGTTGAAATGCCTGACGGGTAGTTACACGCATGCTGCCGTTTCCATAGCGATTAGCAAGTTCATCTAGGGCAAGAAACAGTCCTGCTGGCACCCTGCCAGCAGGACTGCGCAAGCGCAGCATCATGCCCCAATCCTTGCCTTGGCCCTTTTGCCGGTTATCCCGATTGTCCTGCTGATAGGAACCGTGAAACTTAAGAATTTGCACTGCATCATCAGTGAAGAAGGGCAGGTCGTTATTCAATTCACTGGCTAAGGGCTCCCGCAGGTGGTCGCTGCCGGCTTTGAGCTGTTCAAATTTGCTTGGTTCCTTGGAAGTCGAACGATTTGAGGCAATGGTCACAGGCTGGCAGCGTCTCCTGATCAACGTCGTCAACACGACCATAAACAATCGAGTCAGGTGTATTCATAAAGTCGCTGGAGAAGCTCAAGGAAGTTGGCCACATTTTTGCTTGAGATCGGCACGGAAGAACTCCCTGCTGATTTTGCTCGCCAAGCCATACCCCAGTTGCAGCAGATGGTTACGGCGGAACTTGATGAACATCGTCTCAGCTACGGAGCAGTTCGTTGCACCAGTACACCAAGACGACTGGCAATTTGGGTGAATGACCTTGAGGCTCAAGGGGCAGAACGCAAAGAAGAGCGCAAAGGTCCACCTGGGAATCAATCTTTT
>Ga0233425_10004026_pt1 | contig 25454 bp, 24 predicted proteins | sample Watercolumn_Towu_2_FD_181712 | JGI IMG/M metagenome (GOLD analysis project Ga0233425, IMG submission 181712) | Freshwater microbial communities from Lake Towuti, South Sulawesi, Indonesia - Watercolumn_Towuti2014_140_MG | ecosystem: Environmental > Aquatic > Freshwater > Lake | place... | reverse complement strand
CCCTCCGCAGCCTCGGCTTGGCCGAATTGCCCGCTCACGTCCGTTGCCTCCATCGAGTTCGTCAGTACGTTCAAGGGAAACTCATTCTCAACGGAATCTATCTTTTGTTTCGCCAACAAATTCCTCCTCTCGCCGCATTGATGCATAAGGTTGCCCGTTGGGGGCGAGGGGAGGATGTCAGGGCATGAACTGCTTGAGGTAGCGGCCGCTTTGGGTGAGCGACGTCTTGCGGTTGGCGAGCGAACCTTCGTAGGCTCGGTCTTCGACTTCGATGCAGACTGGGCCGCGATAGCCGGCGTCGGTCAAGGCCGAAAAAAACTGGCTCCAGTTCACGTCGCCGAGGCCCGGCAGCTTGGGAGTGTGGTACTCGAGTGGGTGAGCCAAAATGCCAACTTCGTCCAGCCGGTGACGGTCCACGCGGGCGTCCTTGGCATGGACGTGGACGAACTTTGACGCGAACTCGCGGATCGCTTTCAAGTAGTCCATCATCTGCCAAATGCAGTGCGACGGATCGAAGTTGAGGCCGAAGTTGTCGCTGGGAATCTCGTCAAACATACGCCGCCAGATGGTTGGCGTGGTCGCGAAGTTCTTGCCCCCGGGCCATTCGTCGCGGGTGAAGAGCATCGGGCAGTTTTCGATCCCGATCCGCACGCCGCGGTCCTCAGCGAATTTCACCAGCGGCTTCCACGTCTTTTTGAAACGCGGCCAGTTGTCGTCCACGGACTTTGTCCAATCGCGACCGACGAACGAGTTGACGACGCCGACGCCCAGCATCTCAGCCGCACGGATCACCTGCTTGATGTGGTCGACGTACACCTGTGCCTCCGCGGCGTCCGGGCAGAGCGGGTTCGGATAATATCCCAGCCCGCTGATGGCAACGCCGGCCGACCGCACGGTGTCGTTGATGCGAGCCGCGGCGTCCTTCGTCAGGCCGACCACATCCACGTGCGTGACTCCCGCGTACCGCCGCTCGGCCTTACCCTTCGGCCAGCACATCAATTCGACACAGGCAAAGCCCTCCGAGGCCGCGAACCGCACAACTTCTTCCAGCGTCAGATCGGGAAGGATCGCACTGACGAATCCGAGTTGCATGATTGCATTCTGCCTTGAGGCGAGGGTTGCTATTCTGTGCCGGCGGCGAACCGCATCCGATGAACGATGCGTCACACTAACCCGTAGCGTGAGCGAGGGCAAGCGGCGCGAACGCTCATGCTTCGCGACGGTGATGATTTGATGTAGGACGGCCCTTCCGGGCCGTCACAGGTTGCAGCCAAGCGTGATTCAGACGGCCCGGAAGGGCCGTCCTACAAATCAGCACAGCTTGATCGGGTTGCAAATTCGAGTCGAATCTGGAGAACACCTCGATGGATCGAATCAAAGTCAAGCAGGCTCTGCATTCCGAACCGACCGGTCAGGAAATCGAAGCCTGCGGATGGGTGCGGACGAAACGGGAATCGAAGCAGGGGTTCGGGTTTCTCGAACTCAACGACGGAAGCTGCTTGACCAACTTACAGATCGTCGTCGATGCCAGCGTTGTCCCCGACGGCGAAGAGCTGCTGAAACAGATCACCACAGGGACCAGCATCGGAGTGCAAGGCAAGTTGGTGCCGTCGCCTGCAAAGGGGCAGAAGGTCGAGTTGCAGGCGACCAAGCTCTGGGTGTACGGCCTCGCTGACGGCAAGACGTATCCGCTGCAAAAGAAGGGACACAGCTTCGAGTTCCTGCGGGAGATCGCTCACCTGCGCCCGCGAACGAACTCGTTCGGCTGCATCGCTCGCGTGCGAAACGCGCTGTGCGCGGCGATTCACGAGTTCTTCCAGTCGCGCGGGTTCCTGTACATTCACACACCGATCATCACCACGAGCGACTGCGAAGGGGCGGGGCAGATGTTTCGCGTGACGACGCTGGACTTGGCGAAACTGGCAATCAATCCGGTTGTGGAGGGCGCGGTCAAGTCGTCTGGAGACGTTTACGTTCGTGACAAAGATGTCGTGGACTGGTCACAAGATTTCTTCGGCAAGCCGGCGTCGCTCACGGTCAGCGGGCAGCTCGAGGTCGAAACCTTCGCCTGCGCGACGGGCGACTGCTACACGTTCGGACCGACGTTTCGAGCCGAGAACTCGAACACGGCGCGACACCTCGCGGAATTCTGGATGGTGGAGCCGGAGATGCCGTTCTACGAACTACCCGACAACATGACGCTCGCCGAATCGTTCATCCGCACGATCCTCCAGCAGGTGCTCGACCGCTGCCCCGAAGACATGGCGTTCTTCAACGAGCGGATCGACAAGACGGTGCTGGGCACGCTGCGGAACATCATCGACCATGACTTCATCCGCCTGCCGTACACCGAGGCGATCGCGATCCTCGAATCGTGCGGCCAGGCATTCGAGTTCCCGGTCAAATGGGGAGTCGACTTGCAATCCGAGCACGAACGATTCCTGACCGAGCAGCATTTCAAGCAGCCGGTCACCCTGTTCGATTACCCGCGGACCTTGAAGCCGTTCTACATGAAGTGCAACAACGACGGCAAAACCGTCCGGGCGATGGACGTGCTGGTCCCGCGTGTCGGCGAAATCATCGGCGGCAGCCAGCGCGAAGAGCGGTACGACGTGCTGGTCGAGAGGATGCGGGAATGCCACCTCAACCCGGACGATTACTGGTGGTACCTCGATCTGCGGCGTTATGGCACCGTCCCGCATGCCGGCTTCGGCCTGGGTCTCGAACGGACCCTGCTCCTGCTCACCGGCATGGCCAACATCCGGGACGTGATCCCGTTCCCGCGGACCCCGAAAAACGCGGAATTCTGACCACATCGCGAGCGTCGCCCGACATCAACTCGTCGGCACGATTGATCCGAAACACCGGCACAATCCAACTCCGCCCTTGCAGCCCAACAATCTGCTTGCAACGTCTCAAACGGTGCGTAGAATTGGCCTTGCCCGGATGCCATCGCCGACGCCTGTTCCAATTGGCGTCAACCTGCCGGACGCTCCGTGCCCATCACGTGGCCGGAATGTCCGAGTCCTGACGCGCCGTCAAAGTCTGCTTGCGTTTCCTGGTTCCTCTGACCGAAATACTCAGGGATCGCGGGCGAATTCGGCGCGTTCGTTCGACAACTTGCGAGTTCTCGGAGACCACCCCGATGGGTAAGAAGTACCTCAGCATCGAAGAAGCCGCGGAAATGCTCGGGATCGCTCCCAGCGAAGTGACACGCCTGCGCGAAAAAGGCGACATTCGCGCCTTCGCCGATCGCGGCAGTTGGAAATTCAAGCCGGAAGACGTCGAACAACTCAAACGCACCCGGCAGTACGACTCCGACCCCTCGGTCCCGCTCGCCAAGCCGACCCACCAAAATGAGTCGGTGTTATCCGATGACGAAGAGCTGGGGGAACAACCCACGATCATTCGCAAGTCTCCCAGCAACAGCCCCTCCGACAGCGACGTGCGGCTCATCAAGAACGACATCAGCCGCGATGACTCCGACGACGTTCCGATTTCGCTTGCCGAATCGGACAGCGACGTCCGATTGGCATCCGACATGGTGGGCGTTCATCCGGAAAGCGACAGCGACGTGCAACTGATCAAGCCGGGTGATTCGTTGAGCGACGTTCAATTGGTCGGTCAGAAGAAGCCGAGCGATTCCGACAGCGACGTCAGACTGCGCGATGGCAGACGAACTCCTGACAGCGAGGTGAAACTCGAGCTGGCTGACTCCGACAGCGACGTGCGGCTGGCTCCCAGCGCCAGCGTTCTCGACGATGACAGCGACAGCGATGTGAAACTGGCCGGTGGGTCAAGCAGGAAGAGTGCGGTGAATCGGAGCGACAGCGACGTCCGATTGGTTCCGGAACCGGTGCCGAAGTCATCACCCAAGCTCGCTCCCCAACCCGTTACGCAAAACACCGATGCCGACTTGAAAGTGCCCGTGACGGACCAGCCCACAGGCGACGAAACCGTGACGTTCTCGCTCGAAGACGAGGGCGCGTCGGTGCTGTCCGGCGACAGCGGCATCAGCCTGAGTGGCGATAGTGGCATTGCTCTCGAACACGTGGACGATAGCGGAATCTCGCTCGATCACGGCAGCGGCATCTCGCTCGATGTGGACAGCGGGATCTCGCTCGCCTCAGGAAGCGATGCGACGCTCGAAAGCAAACCCAGTTCCGTCAAAACGTCCAGGTCCGACGTGAAGAAGACCTCCGCACGGAAGCAGCAGGAAGACGACCTCAGCGGCACCATTCCGATGATGGATGCCGCGGTGCTCGGCGAGGAAGACCAATCGTCCACGCAGCTCGAGATCCCGCTGATAGGACAGGGAGAAGACTCGGGCGATTTCCAGTTCGAAGACAAGTCGCTTGACGACAGCGAGACCAACGTGATCAATCTCGACGACGAAGAGCACGCCGACGAGTACGGTGCCACGATGGTCAAAAAACGCGGCGCCGAGGATGAAGATCTGCTCGATGAAGGCATGTTCGGTGAAGAAGCCACCGCGGACGCGGACGACATCGAGGTGGCCGACGACGTGGTCGGCGAAGACGATGAGCTCGAACAGATGGACGTGCTCGGCGCCGCCGACGAAGACTTCGGCGAAGTCGAGAGCGGTGAAAGCTCGGCCGACTACGAGGCGCCCGCGGCCGTTCGCGCCATGCCGGCTCCCGTTGAATATGAGTGGGGCACCGGCACGTTCATCGGGCTGGTGTGTGCCACCGTCGTACTCACTGTCACCGGCACTGTGATGTTCGACCTGATTCGCAACATGTGGCATGCCGACGTCAACCGGATCAACCCGGCCAGCGGAATGTTGCTCGACGCGCTGAGGGGCATGTTCGGTTGACGATCCCGTTCCATCCGAGCGATCTAGCAAACGAATGCCACGAGAGGTTGAAGCTTTCGCTGACCCGTCTTCCACACGGCCGTTCAGCAGGAAACCTCGCCCTACGTCCATTTCATTCCGGCAGATTTGGCACCTGAGGCCGGTTTCTGACCGATCGAATACCTCGATTTCGGCAATCTCTGCGCGTGCTCGTTGAAGGACGCAGATTTCAGCCGCCACCGCGAAAAAAAGCTGCGGAAGACCTCTTGGCATGCCTCGGGCCGGTTCCTATAACCCGCCGCTCAACGTCTGGTTACAGGCCCGCTGACGGAGATCGTCGGCAACCCTGTCTCCCCGATGTCCTCTCTCACTCTCAATCAAATCCGTTTTTGACAAGTCCTGCTTCGGACCCTCGCTCGCGTCGCGGCGAGGTTCGAGTGAAGTGGGCGATCCGTGATGCTCCGCGATGCGGCTCTCGGATTGCAGGCCACCCACAGCAATAACAAGGAGTTGTTCGTCATGCCACTGCCCCGCGCGGCAAGGATCACCTTGGTTTGTTCCCTCGGCCTGCTGACCTTCAGCCAGGTGGGTTGCAATCTGGTGCCTCGCCGGCAACTGTCGCAAGCTCAGCTTCGCACCCAGCAAATGTACGGCCAGAACAAATCGATGGCTCAGTCACAGGCTCAGATGGCGTCCGACAACGCCCGCCTGCAACAACAGGTCAACGAACTGGCCGCCAGCCGCGATCTGCTTCAGCAGCGGTTGGCCAACGCGCAGGGCGAAAGCACCGAACTGCGAGCCAAGTACACCGGGTTGCTGAAGAACAAGAGTCCACTCTCCGCCGACGCGACGCGCGCGTTCGAGGAATTGAGGAGCCGCTATCCCGACTTCGAATTCGATCCGCAGACCGGCGTGAGCAAACTCGCGTCCGACCTGCTGTTCGCGTCGGGCAGTGCTGAGATCAACGAGTCGGCTCTGCCCAAGCTGCGGGACATCGCCAACATCCTCAACCGCGGCGACTCGCAGGAGCTCAACATCCTCGTCGTCGGCCACACAGATGACACCCGCGTTGTCAAGCCGAACACCAAGGCTCAGCATCTCGACAACTGGGGCCTCTCGACGCACCGCGCGAACGCCGTCGTGCGAGCCTTGTCGAAGGATGGCATCAAGGACAAACGCATGGGCTCCGCCGGCTACGGGCCTCACCAACCGATCGTTCCCAACACCAGCGAAGCCAACCGTGCGAAAAACCGCCGCGTCGAAATCTTCGTCCTCGCCCCCAACGCCTCGCTCGCCGGTTGGGAAAACGACCTGCGACGGTAGGCAACCTGACTCCGCTCGCCCCCGTTTTGGGGAGAGGGGCCTGGATGAGGGGCCGCGGATTCTCGATCAACAGCACTTTCACTCAGCCAGTTTGACAGGCTGCCGCGACCGATGCCGACACGCCGCATCGGCAGCAAATTGCGTCACGGCTTGGAGTTTGGCCGCTGCCGGCTCCCGATCAAACGACGCCGCTGATCCGGCACGCCCGCTGCACCGTTGGGTTGTGCCGTGCGAACGCCGTGACGAGTCCGACTTCGGCCACCCGCGCGCGTCCGCGTAGAATGACATCCATGCCCGATCGAGTTTCGTCGCGCTGACCGATCAAAAATCAGGAGCTTGCCGTGTACTACTTCGACCCGATGTACTTCGTGTTTCTCGCCCCCGCCATGTTGCTGATGCTGTGGGCTCAACTGCGCGTCAAGCTGACCTACTCGCGAGGCATGGAGGTGCCGGCGGGACTCAGCGGCGCCGCCGCCGCGCGGCACATTCTCGATCAGTCCGGCTGCGAAGACGTCGGCGTCGAGGTCACGCACGGGATGTTGGCGGACCACTACGATCCGCGCGACCGGGTGCTGCGACTCAGCGAGGAGGTCTATCACAACCGCAGCGCGACCGCCGTCGGCATCGCGGCGCACGAAGCGGGTCACGCGCTTCAGCACGCTCAAGGCTACATCCCCCTCGTCGTCCGTAACGCCGCCGTCCCCGCGGCGACGTGGGGTTCGAGGCTCTTTTTCGTCCTGCTGCTGCTCGGCTTGGTGATGCAAAGCCTGCAATTGATTTGGCTGGGCATTGCCTGTTTCGGCGTCGTGCTGTTCTTCCAGGTCGTCAACCTGCCCGTCGAGTTTGATGCCAGCAACCGAGCGAAGCGGGTGCTCGGCGAACTCGGCATCGTGGACCAAGCCGGAGCCGTCGCTGTGCGTGATGTCCTGAACGCCGCCGGCTGGACGTACGTCGCCGCCACGCTGCAGTCGGCACTGACTCTGCTGTACTACATCTGGCGCTTCACCGGCAGCTCCCGCGACGACCGGTGACTTCATCGTAGCAGGCAATGCCCACCGACCGAGATTGACCCGTTTCCGTGAGCGGCATATAAACCGCTCCCTTTTTGAGGTCATTTCCACCGCTCTCGTATTTCGTTCGGGACCAGCACCGTGTCGGAAGTCCGCTCGGATCACATGATCGATCACCCTGCGCTCGATCAGCTCCTGCGTCGGGCCGACGACGCGCTCGTCGAAACGATAGCCGTTCGCACGGGCGAAATCCCGACCGAAGCCACCGGCTTCGGTCACGTGCGACCGTTCGAACTGCCGGACCTGTCCGCGGCGTCGCCCGATGCCGCACACGCCGGTTCCGGTCAGCCACCGGATGCAACCGTCGTCGTTCAAATCGAGGTCGGCCGGACACGACGCGCCGGCGATGACGCCTCGCGGCTCGCAGCCGGTTCCGTCGTGCCGCTCAACCGGCTGGTCGGCGATCCGGTGGACATCCGCGCGGACGGCCGGCTGGTCGCACGCGGCGAGATCCTCGTCTGGAATGAAAAGTTCTGCGTGCGCGTCGTCGAAGTGTTGCCGAAACCGAACCGGAGGGAACCGGTCGGGGTCGGCTAGTTTCGCAGGACGGCCTTTCCAGGCTGTCATGTCGGCCCAGACGGGCCGACCTACCTGCGGAGGAATGGATTCCGATGCGAACCCGCCACCTGCCGCTTGCAATCGCCATCGTCGTGTGGCTGACGATCCCGATCGCGCTCGTCCCGGCTGCCGAAGACCTTGCCGATTCGATCTCCGGCGCGAACGCGACTTCGCCGCCGACCGATCGCCCGCCGCTCAGACTCACACGGCCGGATGCCTCGCGAACGTCAACCACGAACACGACTGGAACCAGCGCGGCGAGCGACGTCGCTCGACCGACCCGGGCGAACGCCGGCTGGTGGACCACGGCCGGTGGTCTGTCGCTCCTCGCGTTCGCGATCGTCGTCTGCGCCCGCTTCCTCCGCCGCTGGCTGCCGCGGACGCCGGGACTGCTCCCCGAGCAGGCCCTCGAAACCCTCGGCCGCTTCCCCATCGATCCGCGGAACACGATCTACCTCGTCCGCTGCGGGTGTCGCATCCTCGTGCTGAGCACGAGCGCTGACGGACTCCGCACGCTGTCCGAAATCACCGACGTCGGCGAGGTCGCTTCGCTGATGCGATTGTGCACGGATGGCAGCAAGGTCCCTTTCGCAGGCAATTCGAGCAGCGATCAAAACCTCGGTACTGAGTACTCAGTACTCGGTACACAGCCCTCAGCCGCCGGCTCTCGACCATCGGCAAAGTCCTCCGCCGCGCAGCGCTTGCAGGAACGGTTGCGGATGAGCGCGAGTCGGACCACGGCGCCGGAAGCGACTTTGGGCACGTCGCGAGAGGTGCCGCATGGTTGATCAACTTTGGGATCGCTCGCGAACTGCGGTGGCGATGGTCGCACTCATCCTGCTGCCGGCCGTCGTCGCGTCGGCGCAGAATTCCGTTCGTCCCGCGTCCAGCGGTCGCATGATCTCGAACGGCGGGTTCTCGCAGGTTCCGGATCGAGTCGTCCCCACAAATCCGATGCCGGCGACAGCACCTCGGGAGTCAAACTCGACCGCGACCGACGCCGGCGACTACGCCGCGACCGCGACTTCTTCAAACTGGCAACCGGAGCAGCTCGTTTCGCCGGGCGGGCTGTCCGGCACGATGAGCACGCTATTGGTGCTAACCGTGGTGAGCATTGTCCCATCGATCCTGATGCTCACGACGTGTTTCGTTAGGTTCTCAATCATCCTCGGCCTGCTGCGACAGGCGCTCGGCACGCAGCAATTGCCGTCGAATCAGGTGCTGATGGGGTTGAGCTTCTTCCTGACCGTGCTTGTGATGTCGCCGGTGTGGCAGGAGAGCTACGCGAAAGGGATCAAACCGTACACGCAACAGCCGACCGGTCAGCAGTCGATCAGTTTCGAGCAGGCGTTCACGAACACGGCTCGACCGGTGAGAAACTACATGAGCGATCAAATCCATCGCGTCGGCAACGACGAAACTGTTTGGATGTTGCTCGACTACCAGCGCGGCGGGACCACGGCGGCTGACGCGTCTGCGCGGCGGATCGAAAACTACGACGACGTGCCGTTGCCCGTGCTGTTGCCGGCGTTTCTGCTGAGCGAATTGAAAACCGCGTTCGTGGTCGGCTTCCAGTTGTACCTGCCGTTCGTGGTCATCGACCTCGTGGTCGCGGCCGTGCTCGCCGGCATGGGACTGGCGACCACTTCGCCGACGATTATTTCACTGCCGTTCAAACTGCTGCTCTTCGTCCTGATCGGCGGCTGGGACCTGACGGTGGGGATGATGCTGGAGAGCGTGCGGAGCGTTGCGGGTTAGATTCTCCTCTCGCCCCTTTGGGGAGAGGGGTCGGGGGTGAGGGGCGTCCCGGCGTAAATCGGCCCCTTACCCCAGCCCTCTCTCCCGGAGGGACGAGGGGGTACGGAGAAACCACATGGACATCGAACACGCAGCAGAATTGATTCGCGATGGGGGGCTGGCCGCGCTGGTCGTGGCTGCGCCGGTGCTGGTGGCGGTGGCTCTCGTCGGGTTCGTGAGCGGGCTGCTCCAGGGCTTGACGCAGATTCAGGACCAGACGCTGAACCAGATCCCCAAGCTCGTGGCCGCGACGCTCATTGTGTTGCTGCTTCTGCCGTGGACTCTCGGCCGACTTGTCGAATACTCGACCAACCTGATCCGCGAAATCCCGTCGCTGTTCTGAATCAAACTCGATCATGCCTCAGATTTCAGCCGCCGATTGGCTGCCCGGCATTCCACCGACCTGGCTGGCGTGGGGCATGTCGCAGTTCGTCGCGTTCGCGCTGGCGACGGCTCGGCTGGTGGGGTTGTTCGCTGTGGCTCCAATGTTCGGTCACGCGGAAATTCGCTGGACGTGGCGGATCGCGCTCGCCGCGATGCTGGCGTTGCTCGTCACCTCGGCAAGTTTCGATTCAGCGGCGGTGGCAACTCAGCCGACGATTGCGGAGTTGCTCGGACAGGTCGCGGTCGAAGCGGCGGTGGGCGTAGTGCTCGGCCTCGGCGTGGCCGCGGTCTTCGCCGGGCTGCAACTGGCGGGGCAACTGATCGATCAACAGACGGGGCTGGCTCTCGCCGAGATGCTCAATCCCGATCTCAAAGCAACAGGCTCGGTCACGGGCCACCTGCTGTACCTGCTCGGCGTGACGATCTTTCTCGCGCTGGGTGGCCATGTGCTGGCGGTGACGCATCTGCTCGACTCGTTTCTCGCGGTGCCGCCCGGTCACGCGGTCGTTTCGGCATCGCTGGTCGGCACGCTTTCGAGCCTCGTGGGACAATCGTTCACATTGGCGATTCAAGTAGCGGCACCGATCGTCGCGACGCTCACGCTCGTGACGCTGCTGGCCGGACTCGCGAACCGGACGCTGCCGCAGTTCGGCCTGTTCGAATGGGTGTTCGCCGGCCGCGTGCTGCTGAGTTGGTTGCTGATTGGCGTCGTGGCAACGCAGTTGGCGGACGGATTTCCGAATGTGCTGGGGGAGGTGATGGAGAGAATCTCCCTCTCCCCTTTGGGGAGAGGGCCGGGGTGAGGGGCGGTTGAGCGGGAACACATTCCATAACTGGTTCTTCGAGACGGGCGGACCGCCCCTCACCCCCAACTCCTCTCCCCAAAGGGGAGTGGGGAGCAGGATGCTGATTTCGATTTGATTGAAGCCCACGACCTTCGACACTCAACCCTGAACCATGCCCGACCGCACTGAACAACCGACGATTCGCCGCCGCCGAGACGCCCGGTCGCGAGGACAGGTCGCGAGGAGTCGTGACCTGACGTGGGCCGTGCTGCTGCTGGCCGTTGCGGCCAGCCTGCGGTGGTTCGGAGCCGACGTCGCGACCGATCTGGCGGGTGAATTGCGTTCGTCGCTCAGCAGCCAGCCAACGATGCGAATCGACGCGGCTGACGTGTCGCAGCGTGCGTGGCAGGTGGCGATGATGCTGTCACGTAGCCTGCTACCGTTGTTTGCGGTCGCGTTAGTCACGTCGGTGGCGATCAACATCGTGCAGGTCGGATTCGTGTACGCCCCCGGTGCCATCTCGCCGACGGCTTCGCGCGTCAATCCGTTCGCAGGGCTGAGGCGATTCGCGTCCGGCGAACACTTCGCCCGCAATCTGCTCGGCCTGCTGAAACTGATCACGCTGGCGACTGTGGCCGCCGCGTTCGTGTGGCGGCAGGTTCCGACCTGGGTGGCCGCGCGCGATGTCGCGTCGCTGGCCGTCGGCTGGGGAGACGCCTTCGATTCGCTGGCCGAACAACTTGCGTGGGTGCTCCTCGCGATTGCCGGGTTGGATTACCTCCACGAACGCTGGCGGCACGAGCGCAGCCTGCGCATGACCAAGCAGGAGGTGCGCGACGAACAACGGCAGCAACAGGGAGACCCGCAGGTTCGCCGGCAGATTCGCGAAGCCGGCCGCGCGGCGGCTTCTCGACGTTCGACAAACGACCGCGAAGTCGTTTGAATGGCGAACCAGTTGCCCGTTTCCCGATGCCCGTGGCACCGGCGTCCCGCCGGTGTTTTCGTGTCACCCCGCAATGACGCACCCGCGGGACGCCGGTGCCACAGACTTTATGGAAGCCACACCGTCGTCCTGTTCGACACCCTGGGAGCCACCGCATGACTTCTCGATTCGTGCCAACGCTGATTCTCGGTCTGCTGTCGCTCCCGTCTTTGCTGCTGGCCGACGGGCCGCAAGACAACATCCCGACAAACGTGCGCCGCATCCCGGCCCTCGGGATCGAAGTGCCCGCGGAGCAGCGCGACAAGTTGCAGGCGGGAGTCGATGAGCTGGCGAAGTCGATCCAATCGCTCGCAGCCAGCAAGGACGCTCGGGTGCGCGGGCTGATCCCGGACGTGGCCGTGTACCACAAGTCCGTGCATGACGCGCTCAAGTACCAAGAATTTTTCAACCCGAACGAGATCAAGGTGGCGGCCGACTTGCTCGCCGAGGGGCAGCAGCGGGCGAAGGACCTCGCGGCGGGGAACGCTCCGTGGACGAAGGCCAAGGGGCTGGTCGTGCGCGGCTACGTGTCGAAGATCGACGGGTCGATCCAGCCCTACGGGTTGGTCGTGCCCGAAAGTTACAACCCCGACGGCGGCCCGCGGCATCGGCTGGACATCTGGTTCCACGGCCGAGGTGAAACGCTCAGCGAACTGGCGTTCGTGCAGCAGCGGCGCATGCAAGTCGGCACGTTCGCCCCCGCCGACACGATCGTCCTGCACCCGTACGGCCGGTACTGCAACGCCAACAAATTCGCCGGCGAAGTCGATGTGCTGGAAGCGTTGGACTCGGTCAAATCGCGATACCGAGTGGACGACGATCGGATCAGCGTGCGCGGCTTTTCGATGGGCGGAGCCGCTTGCTGGCAGTTCGCCGTTCACTACGCCGACCGCTGGTTCGCCGCCAACCCGGGCGCCGGGTTCAGCGAAACGCCGCAATTCCTGAAGGTGTTTCAAAAGGAAGACCTGAAGCCGACCTGGTGGGAGCAGCGACTGTGGCGGATGCACAACTGCGATGAGTGGGCAATGAATCTGTACCACTGTCCGACCGTCGCGTACAGCGGCGAGGAGGATACGCAGAAGCAGGCGGCTGACGTGATGGAGCACGCGCTAACGAAACTCGACATCGATCTCTTGCACATAATCGGACCAAGGACCAAGCACACCTATCACCCGGAATCCCGAGTAGAGGTAGACCGGCGGATGGACTTGCTGGCTGTTCGCGGTCGCCAGCGAACTCCCCAAAGCCTTCTCTTTTCGACTCACACGCTGAAATACAACCGGATGCACTGGGTGGCAGTGGACGGACTGGAACAGCATTGGGAGCAGGCGATGGTGGGAGCGAATTACAACAATGCTCGGTCCGAACTTACACTGGGATGCGAGAACGTGACTGATCTCACCCTGTCATTTGGTTCGGGTGAGTCACCCTTCGGGCTAACAGACCTAGTGAACTTGATAATTAACCATCAAATCATCAGTGGGCCTCGACCGAAATCAGATCACTCGTGGTCGGTCTCAGTACATCTTGTCGATGATAAATGGAAGCTCGGACGGCGGCCCGATGCCGGTCTCCGCAAGCGGCACGATCTGCAGGGGCCGATTGACGACGCGTTCATGGATTCGTTCATCTTTGTCCGTCCGAGCGGGACGACGAAGCACGCTGTCGTGGACTCGTGGTCGAAGGCGGAACTCGACCGGGCGATCGAGCACTGGCGGAGGCATTTCCGCGGCGAAGCGCGAGTCAAGCTGGACACCGAAGTCACCGACAGCGACATCGCGTCGTCGAACCTCGTGCTGTGGGGCGATGCCGCGAGCAACAAGTTGCTGGCCCGCGTGATCGACAAGCTGCCGATACGCTGGTCCGACGCCGCGATCGAAGCTGGGCCGGACAAGTTCGCCGCCGACCAGCACGCGCTGATCGCGATCTATCCCAACCCGCTCAACCCGCAGCGGTACGTCGTGCTCAACAGCAGCTTCACGTTCCGCGACTTCGCGTATCTGAACAACGCCCGGCAGGTGCCGATGCTCCCCGACTGGGCCGTCGTCGATCTGCGCACGCCGCCAAACGCCGTCTGGCCCGGCAAGATCGCGAAAGCCGGCTTCTTCGGCGAGCAATGGCAGTACGTGGAACCGCCGAAGTAGCCTCGGACTTTGTAGGATGGCCGCCTCCGCCGTCGAAACACGATGTCGAAACAGGATGAGAGATGAAAGATAATAGATGATGTGCTTCGATCTCTAATCCCTCATCCACCACAGGACGGCCGAGGGCGGCCATCCTACATCGGCACTACTGTTCGGTCGAAACCTGGAAGTAGGTGAACGCGAAGATCACGAGCGCGGCGGCCACGGCCAGCAGCGCGTTGCCGATGTCGCGGTTGTCCGCGAGCGTGTCGAGAATCGGCAGGTAGATCGGCAACGCGATCGCGGGCGTTGTCGAGGTGCCGTTGTCCGACGTCGGTCGCAACACCAGATGCTCATCGACCGGAATCTGCTGCACGTTCGGTTCCTGCGCTCGGAGGTCGGCCTGCGCCAGACGAGTCACGAATTCGGAGTCGTCTCGCAGCGCGCGGCCGATCTGCTCCATCTGTTCGATCCGGTCCTCGATGCGGACCAGTTCCCACTGATTCTGGCGGGCCGCGTGATCGAGCCGGATGAGGTCTCGCACGCGCGGAGCCAGCGAGACGGCTCCGAACAGCACGGCCGACACGAGCAGGCACAGCCAAAACGAGATCGACTTGAACCAACCGGACGTCGGTTCGTCGCTCGCAGCGATATCGGTCGCTTCATCCAGCAAGGCGGTGGACATGCCAGAAGAATCGACCGGACGGTGCTTGATTTTCGATTTTCGATTTTGGATTTTCGATTGCAGGGATTTCGGTGAGTGCGACTCTAGCCTCGTCCCGTCAAACCCAATCGAAAATCGGCAATCGCAAATCGAAAATCCCACTCACTTCTTCCACAGCTTGCCGCCGTAGATCGCCTGATCGCCGAGAAGTTCCTCGATCCGCAGCAACTGGTTGTACTTGCAGATGCGGTCGGTGCGGCTGGCCGAACCGGTTTTGATCTGGCAGGTGCCGAGAGCCACCGCGAGGTCGGCGATCGTGGTGTCTTCGGTTTCGCCGCTGCGATGGCTCATCACGGCCGAGTAGCCCGCCTTGTGAGCCACCTCGACGGCGGCGATCGTTTCGCTGAGGCTGCCGATCTGGTTGACTTTGACGAGGATGCTGTTGGCAACGCCGCCCTTGATCCCGCGCTCCAGCCGCGACACGTTCGTCACGAACAGGTCATCGCCGACGAGTTGCACCCGGCCGCCGAGCTTGTCGGTCAGCAGCTTCCAGCCGTCCCAATCGTCCTCGGCGCAGCCGTCCTCGATCGAGCAGATGCCGTAGTCGTTCGCCCAACCGACCAGCACGTCCACGAACTGCTGGCTGGTGAGTTCCTTTCCCTCGAACTTGTACCGCTTGGCATCGGCATTGAAAAACTCGGTCGATGCCACGTCGAGCGCGATCCGCACCTGTTTGCCCAGCTCGTAGCCAGCCGATTTGACCGCGGCCTTGATCTCTTCGAGAGCCGTTTTGTTGCTCTCGAACCGCGGGGCGAAACCCCCTTCGTCGCCGACGGCCGTGCTGAGTTTCTTGCCGCTCAGATTTTTCTTGAGCGCGTGGAAGATCTCGACGCCGGCCCGCAAGCCGTCGCTGAACGTGTCGAAGCCGAGCGGCATGACCATGAACTCCTGCACATCGACGCCATTGTTCGCGTGGGCTCCGCCGTTGATGATGTTCATCATCGGAGCCGGCAGGTATTTCGCTCCGACTCCGCCGACGTACCGGAACAGCGGCAGACCGCTCAGCCGCGCCGCCGCATGCGCCGCCGCGAGCGAACAGCCGAGGATCGCGTTCGCGCCCAGACGCGACTTGTTCGGCGTGCCGTCAAGCTCGATCATGGCCGCGTCGAGCGTGAGCTGGTCGGTCACGTCGAGGCCGATCAACTCGGGAGCGATCTCGTTGTTGACCGCGTCCACCGCCTTCGTCACCCCCTTGCCGAGGAAGCGGGCTTTGTCGCCGTCCCGCAACTCGCACGCTTCGTGAGCCCCCGTGCTGGCGCCGCTGGGGACCGCGGCCCGGCCGAGCGTGCCGTCTTCCAATTCGATATCGACCTCGACCGTCGGATTGCCTCGGCTGTCGAGAATCTCGCGGCCGCGAACGGATTCGATGAACATGTCGTGTCTCGCTTTCTGTAGCCGCCGGCCTTGTGCCGGCGACGGCGTAGAAGAATATCCGCAGAGATCGCGGAGGGCGCGGAGAAATCAATCTCCGCAAACTTCGCGTCGTCTGCGGTTCGATGTCGGGAACCGAGGCCCCTCACGCCGCCCGAGCGCGGGCGGCCGGAGTGCGGTCGGGCATTGTGGACACTTCGCCGGGAAAATGCCAGCTACCGAGATTTCGCGGCAACACGGCCTGAGTGACCTCGTTTGCCTGCGAACAGCCGAGTGCGTGCCGTGGCGGGAAGTTCGACGGACTCGAAACGGCTGGCCGGGTACAGATAGTCCTCACCCGATTCATCAATCACTCGCAGACAACCGACTTCGGCCGCCTTCGCATCCGGGAGCACACGGTAGACCTTCCAGACTTCGAGGTCATCGTAACCTCCGTCGGACACACAAATCGCGAACGTGATGGGCTTTTTCTTTGTAGCCATGAACATCAATCCAAAACTCGTTTGATTTTCATTTTTCTCCGCCCAACGCCGTGGGCTTCATACCAATGCACTTCCGCCAAACGGATTTCGCCGTTTGGAAACCGGACGCGGGCGACTCCCTTGAGTTTCCGCCACCGCTTGCCGCCGAACCGTTCTTTCAGGTCTCGGAGTTCTCTGATCGACTGGTTGACGGCGATGATTTCGATATCCGTCAGTTGGCTGAGGAGTTCAAAATCTTGTTCCATGATCTTCAGCGTACAGGAATGTTCACCCTCTCACAATCAAGATTCTTCCGCCGCTGATCCGAGGCTCACGACCCCTTCACGTCGTAGCACAAAAGCTGCTCCTGGTCGCGGATGTACAGCCTGCCTCCGGTGACGGCGGGGTGCGACCAACTGGGCGTGCTGACCGGCGGCCGGAAGGTGCTTTTCACGTTCATTCGGGACGGCGTGGCTTCGATCAGCGCGACATCGCCGCCTTCGTATCGAAAATAGACGTGGCCGTCGGCGTAGCAGACGCTGGCCGATCCCGAACCGGGTCCGCGAGACGGTCCCCACGCCGCTTTTCCGCTGCGCAGATCGAGGCACGTCGGCAGGCCGTTGTTGTTGCCGGAGCCGCCGTAAACGTGTCCATCCACGACGACGAATCCGCCGTGGTGATTCTGGAAGTCGCGAGCGCGAAGGAAATACTGCTCGTCCGCGCGGGAGTCTCCGCCGCGACCGCTGATCTTGAGCAACGCCGCTCCCGTATCGTACCCGGTTGAGCAAAAGACGAGGTCGTTGATCACCACCGGTGTAGGACAGTTGGCCGTGCCGTTGGCGATCTTGTCGTACGTCCAGAGCACCTTGCCGTCGCGCGACGCGACGCTGATCAGACCGGCTCCGACCAGCGTCAGGTATTGCCGGACGCCGCCGACTTCGGCCACGACGGGCGATGCGTAACCGGCTCCGTTGGCCCGCCCGCCGGCCGCCTGCCAGATCGTCTGGCCGGACTTCTTGTTCAAGGCCACCATCGTCGCGCGGTCGCCGCCGGGAGTGCAGATCACCTTGTCGCCATCGATCAACGGCGATTCGCTGAAGCCCCAGCCCGACATCATCCGGCCACCGAAGTCGCTCTCGAAACTTTTCTTCCAAACCAGATTCCCCGTCGCCGCTTCGACGCAGGCGATATCGCCGTCGATCCCGATGCCGTACACGAGGTCGCCATCCACGGTCGGCGTGCAGCGCGGGCCGGGCATGCCGCCGCCTTTGCCGCGCCCGCGGCCGATCGGCGTGGACCACAGCTTCCGGCCGTCACGTCCATCCAACGCGATGATCTCTTCGGCGTTGCCGACTTTCCCCATCGTGTACACGCGACCACCGGCCACCGCGACGCTCGAAAACGACCGTCCCAGCCCATCGGCTTTCCACGCCAGTCGTGGCCCATCCGACGGCCACTCCCTCAGCAAGCCGGTGTCAGTAGAAATCCCGTCCCGGTTTGGACCGCGAAACTGCGGCCATTCGCCAGCCGCCGCGTTCGACAGCGTCACCGATTCGGCATCCGACTTCTTCGACTTGAACGACTTCGTTCCGGACCCCGACGTGGTCGCCGGTTTCTCGGACTTCGATGTTTTCGCCGGCGGGTCCGTGATTTCGCCAGGCTTGCCGGATGTGGCCCGGATCGTGGCGACTTCGTTTGAATCCTTGTCGTAGCTGACAGTAACTTTGACGCCAGCGCCGAGGTCTTCGATCTTGGCGGGTTTGCCATCGAGCGTGACTTTGGTTCCCGGCGTGAGCTTGAACGACTGGTCTCTGGCCGTGGCTCCACTGCCGACGCTGACCGTGAGGCGGAGCGTCCCGCCCAGGCTTTTCACCGTCCCACCGACAAACGCCTGCGCGGCGAACGCCGAGCAAGTCAGGGTCACCACCAACACACCAGCCCACGCGATCGGTTTGCGATTCATCGAACAATCTTTCCCGGTTTGAAAACGCCTCGCCATTGGCCAGCCACGCGGCGGGCCGCGACGAGGTGCGGGCATTCTAGCGGCGGCCGCTCGCACGTGCCTACGGGACTTCGTGCAAGTCAGGCCGGTGAACCACCGACCTAGATATGGCCGCCGGTCGGGGAATCTTTCAGTAGATGCGACGGTCGGAAGGAAGATTGTTGTTCCTGTCGTCACGTGTCGGCCCGGAAGGGCCAACCTACGGAGCATCGCGCAGGCGGCGGATGCTCGCCAGAAGGTTGTCCATCCGCGACGTCGTGAGGTCGTCGCTCCCGAAACCCGTGGCACTGACGACCTGCTGCTCGCGATACAAGACAACCGTGACGGCGGCGGGAGTTGCTCCGGGCCGCGTCGCGCCGTCGTCGATCGCGGCGGCCACGGTCAGCGGGATGGACAGCTTTTCATCGAAGCCCAGGGTCTGCACGCGAGACGTCAACGACCGCGAGGCAACTTCGCTGGCTTTCGTCGTCGCGGTGAAGACGACAAAACTCCGGAGGCCCGTCACGCGGCTTTCGTCCACGACTGCATCGATGCTTCGCAGCAACTCATTCAACCGCGGCGAAAACTCGCGAACGACGACCATCACCACGGGCCGATCCTGGAAGCGGCAGACGTAGCACACCGACTTGTTGGCGTGTGGACCGGTGACGGCTCGGACGTAGAACGACGGCACCCGGTTTCCCGGCTGGAGGTCTGTAAACGAGTGCGACGCGTTGGCGGACGCGGGCGTTTCGGTCGCGTCGTCTTCAGCGGTACCGGTGGCACAACACACTCCGAGCAGCAACCCCAGACTGGCGGCCCAGACTCGAGCATTAGCTCGCGGTCGGGTCGGCGTTTCGAAGCGCGGGCGTTGGGTCATGCTCGGGCGATCCTGCGGGTCACCGGCAGAGATACCACACGCGCCCAGCCGAAGCAACGGCGGGTTCGGCCTGATTCAAAGAAAACCCGTCGCCGTTCGGCGTCGAAAGCCGATCACCCTCGGTCGCGATTTCCCGGTTTTCGAGAAACCGATTCGCCCGCCTTGCGCGCTTGTTGCAACCCGGCGAGCAGTGTGTGCAAGGCCTTGCCCAACGATCGCAGTCCGGCTCCCCATCCCTTTTCTTCAAGAGCGACTTTCGCCTCGCGTCGATGTTCGGCGTGAACCGGCCACACCACCGGCCACTCTTCGTCCTGCGCGGCCAGTTGCAGGTCGAATTCATACTTTTCGAGTTCGGTCAGGAAATGCCGCGTGAGATGCGCCGAGGCCGTCCGGTAGGGCGAACCGTGTTTCCGGCTGGTGGAGCCCTCGGCGGGCTGGCTCAGGTTGCCGCGAATCCGCATCCCGGCGAGTCCGAGCGCCGCCAGCCCAATGCAACCCAGTCCGAGCACGAACGCGCCTTCCGCCCGATGGTCAAGCAACCACAAAGCGATACCCATCACGATCGCCAACCCTTCGATCCAGACGGCGAACAACCAGCCCCAACCCAGACCCTGCTTCGGCATTTCGAATTCGATCGTGGATGGCGAAACGAATCCCGGCGGAAGCGAACCAACCTTCGCCACGACCACGGTGATGTTGTCGTTGCCGCCGCGCAGATTCGCGAGATCGACCAACAACTGGCACGCATCGGCGGGTGATAGTTCACGGCCGATCATGCCGATCTCGGCGTCCGATACCAGCCCGTGCAAGCCGTCACTGCACAGGATGTAGACGTCGCCCGGCAGGACGGGGAAGGGGCCTTCCGTATCCACATGCACTCGCGGTTCAGGTCCGAGGCAACGCGTGATCACGTTCCGCGGCTCGCGCTCCAGCACCTCCTCTCGCGTCATCGCTCCCTGCCGGATCAACTCCCACTGCAAACTGTGGTCGAATGTAATCTGTTCGATGATCTCGCCACGGATCCGGTACGCGCGGCTGTCGCCAATGTGAGCGACAACCGCTCCCTGCGAGGCCAGCACAAGCGTGGTGCAGGTGGTGCCCATCCGCAGGAAGTCGCGGTTCTGCAGCCCGCGCTCGTAAATGGATTTGTTCGCCAGTTCGAGCGAAGTGCGCAAGGCGTCTGGAAGTTCGAGTTCGCGCTGCTTTTGAAACGTCAACGGAACCGTGTCGGCGGCCAGCTTGCTCGCCAGTTCGCCGACCGCGTGACCGCCCATGCCGTCCGCCACGAGAAACAGGTGGCCGTGCTCGTTCCAGAAGGCCCGATCCGGAGCCGTCTGGACCACGTAGGAGTCCTGGTTGTTTCGCCGGCGGAGACCGATATCGGACAGGGCGGCGTATTCGACTTTCTGTTCCCAGTGCATGCAAATCGACGGTCCGCGGGATTGGCCACGGCCCGCGAGGTTGGAGGTGCCCGTCATCGTAACCACAGTGCACAGCGGAAGCAAAGTCGCGCCGATCTGGCCTTGGCGGGTTCCGGACGTCCGACTAGAATCCGCCCCCCTTCGGCCGGACGGTTCGATTGCAATCCGCCCGCAAGCCATCTCCCAGCGCCTTTCGATTCTCGACATGCTGCCATTTGTCCGGACATCCTGCTTCACCATCGCGCTGCTCGCAACGCTGAGCGGATGCGTGCATCGGCGTGTCACCATCCGCACCGACCCGCCGGGCGCGCTCGTGTTGTTGGATGGCAAGGAGACCGGCTACACGCCGATGTCCGTGGATTTCACCTACTACGGCACTCGCGAAGTCACGTTGATCAAGGACGGGTACGAAACCGTCACCTCGCCGCTGCCGCTTCTGACACCGTGGTACCAGGTCTTCCCGCTCGAATTCGTCACGGACAACTTCGGGCCGGGAAAAATCCGCGACCGGCGCGACTTCACGTTCCGCCTCCAGCCGCAGGTGCTCGTTCCCAGTGGCGAATTGCTCGAACGAGCGAACAGTTTGCGATCCGAAGGGTTGTTGCCTTGACGGCGAGACGCGAATGGTGAATTGTGAATTGTGAGAGGCGCTTTGAATAACTTTCACATTCGAGATTCGCTTTTCACAATTCATTGCCGTGGCCGACATCCCCGAGTACATCACCGTCACGTGTTCGACGTGCCACACGCGACTGCACCCGCGGTCGAAGCACGCAGGAAAGAAGGTGATCTGCCCGGACTGTGGGAAGAAACTTCCGATTCCAACCATCGAAGAAGTTCTGGCGGAAATCGAAGCCGCGCGGCGCTACCTGCCGACACCGGAAGAGATCGGCGAGTATTCGCTCGGCGAAGCGGTCGAGACGGCCAAGCCGTCCACGCGCTTCCTCGAAAAGCAGGCGGAAATCAAGTCCGAACCACCGCCCCCTCCGCCTCCGAAATGGTTCCTGATCAGCGGCGTGTTCACGTTTCCGGGGCATCGCGATGTGATTCTGAGATGGGTCTTTCTGTCGTGCGGATTCTCGGCGGTCGGTGTCATCCCGGAACTGGCCTGGAAATTGACCGAGGGGGTGGAACTGGTCCGGTGGATCGTGATGGCGTTCGCGGCCCTGCCGATGATCTGGATGCTGATCTGGTCCGGTTCGTACGCGGCGGCGTGCGGCCTGCAAGTTTTGGAAGACACGGCCGCGGGCAATCAAAGCATTCTCGAATGGCCGGAACCGAACTGGCGCGACTGGGCCGGACAGTTCTTCTACGTGGCGTATCTCGTGCTGATGTCGGCCGCCCCCGGATACGCGATCGACAAGTTGCTCGGCGGCGTGCCGGGTTACCCCGGGCTGGCGACGGCCGCTTCGGTGTGGTTCGCGTTTCCCGTTTGTCTGCTGTCGTCGATCAACTCGATCTTCGTTTGGATGCCGATTTCGTGGCCGATCGTGCGCAGCCTGGTGACAAGCTGGTGGTGCTGGCTGGCCTTCTATTTTGAATCGGCATTGCTCGGCGCGGCTTGGCTGGTGCCGCTCGTCGTTGGGCTGGAGATAGCTCCCGTGTTGACGATGTCGCTGAACGGTCCGGTGCTGGCGGCAGTGTGCCTTATCTACGCCCGGCTGCTCGGGCGCGTCGCCTGGCACATCGGCACGAAGGTGCCACGGCCGATTGAAGCGAACGTCGCCGAGAGTGCGTGACGCCGATCGTTTCACACGATGCGAACCGTTGCAGCAACCGGTGCCCGAGAATGAGCGCGTCGGAGTGGTGGGGTTTCGCAATGCCGGCCGTCACCCTCACACCCTCTCACCCGCCGACCCCGGCTCAACGCCGCCGCACCAAGCATGACGGCTGTGTCGGTTGTGCATGCCGATGGGTCACAACTCGATCGGCCACATCATGCCCGCGGACAGGCCGCCGTCCACGTACAGGACTTGGCCGGTAAGGAATTCCGACGCTTTCGACGCCAGGAAGATCGCGGTGCCGACGAGGTCGCCGACCTGACCGAGCCGTCGCAGCGGCGTGTTGGCGAGGCCCCACGATTGCATGTGTGACTGCGACCAGAGCTTCTTGTTGAGGTCGGTCAGGATGAAGCCGGGGGCGATGGCGTTCACGCGCACGCCGTGTTCGCCCCATTCCATCGCCATGCCGCGGGTCATCATGCTCACGCCCGCCTTGCTCATCGCGTACGGGATCACACCGCGGAGCGGAGCGTACGTGTTCACCGAATCGATGTTCACGATGGCTCCCGATTTCTGCAAGTTCATGTGCCGGCCGACTTCCTGAGCCAGCAGGAACGTGCCTCGCAGGTTGATATCGAGGATGAAATCGAATTCGTCGGCGGTGAAGGTTTCGACCTTCTTCCGATTGTTCACTCCCGCCACGTTGAGCAGCGTGTCGATGCGCCCGAACTTCTCGATCACCGCCGGCACCAGCCCGCGAATCGCGTCCGGTTCGGCCACATCGCACTCGACCGGCGTGACCGGCCCGTCGTCGGTCGCGATTTCCCCGGCTGTCTTCTCCAGCGTGACGATGTCTCGCCCCGTGATGACTACCGTCGCCCCCCGCTGAGCAAACCCCGCCGCCAACGCCCGCCCAATCCCCCGACTCGCACCGGAGACGAGGACGACTTGGTTGGCGACTGAGAACAAACTGTCTTGGGACGACATTGTCTTCGCTTCTCCTGCTCGTATTACTTCTTACTTCTGACTTGGCGCACCAAATTCTAGTAACTCATCCGCAATCTCGCCGTCCAGCATCGGTTCGTACGTCATCGTTCGTTCGGTGCGGAAAGTCGCGAACTCGGTTTGCTCGTCGATGCGACGAACAACAAATGATTTTTGATCTATCCACAGCGTCGTTGGACTCTCACCGACCTTTCCCTCAACCCGGCAACAGTCAAACTTCTCAAGCGTCATGTTCGAGATGCGTTTGATTTCGGTCATTTCTGTCAGTAATCGCCCTCCAACTTTTTTTGGAAGCAGGAGTACAGGAATGTTGTGTGCCGTGCTAGAGGACACGCCAGTAGCACCTGCGAGAGCTAGCCCCAGCGATTTCTCTTTTTCGATACCGGGTTGTCTGTCCCACCATGTTTTGACGTCCTTCCCCTTACACCAGACAATGTAGCGGGAATCTCGTCCATCTTCCCCCCGTTCCTTGTACTCAAATCGAAAACGATCTGGGCGAATGAACGCGGTCGCAAAACGTTTTTCGACCACTTCTTTACTGTTAGTCTTGATGAAAACTGTCTTTGCGATACCGGTGTCGCGGTAGGAGCGGCATCGCTTGTAGACCTCTTGGACACGCTCAAGAATCTGCTGCGCGGACAGGTCGTTCTGCATCGGTTCGTCAGCGTTGATCGAGAATTGAATACCGGCAACCACGCAGCATCCCATGATCGGAAAGAGCAGACTCTTTGAGTGCCGAGATTTCGACGACATCGCATTCTCCGATTGGAGATGTCTTAGGGTTGCTCGCCAACTACTTCGCCGCCACCCCGGCGTCCTTCCGGGCCTTCTCTTCCTGAGCCTTCGACAGGTCCGGGTTGGGTGTGGCGTCGCCTGATTCCAGACCGAGAATCCACTTCATGCCGCCGGTGACGTGGTCGAGGAATCGTTTGTCCGTCCAAGTCCCTTCGTTGTGGCCGAGGTTGGTGGAGAAGACGCGGCCTTGGCCGTACTCCTTGACCCAGGCGACCGGCACATGGCGGGCTTCGAGGACTTCGACTTCCTTGTCACCCTCCTTGACCTTCTTCTTGCCTCCCTTGGTTTGGCACTTGGCGATGTTCAGGCTCATCAGCACGCGGACCTTCTCGGGTTGCCAGTTGCGATACCAGTAGATTTCGTCCTTGATCTGGAACTCGTCGCCAAATGGCTTCGACGCGGGGTGCGATGTGTCGTGAACTGTGATCGTCACCGTTTCCCCCGCCCCCCAGGGATGGCCGACAAACGTCCCGCCGACCATGTCCCAGTACGGTTGGTAGTTGTGATACGTGTCCATCGCCGAATGGAATCCGATGAACCCATGTCCCTTGGCCGGCAACCATTCCTTGAAGAAGTAGTCGCGGTCCGCGTCCGCGATCGGCAGGTCGCCGGTGGTGTAGAACATCACGATGTCGTAGTTCTTGAGGTTCTCCTTGGTGAAGTCGGCGGCGGCGTCCTGCGTGCAATGCACGTCGAACAGTCCCGTCTGCTGACCAAGTTGCACCATCGCGACCTCGGACGGGGCGAGGTCCTTCTTCGTCCCATCCTTGTTGTCCCGGTTGACCGAACCGTGCTTGAACCCCTTGCTCTGCGTGAGCATGAGCACCTTGACCTTCTTCGTCTGCTGAGCCACCACGTCGCGCGGAGCGATCAGCGGCAGCGAGACGGCGACAACGGCGGACACGATCAACATTCGCGGCAGGTTCAATCTCATGGCGTGAGCTCCTCGGAGGGGGTCATCTGTAGGATGCGTGGAACGCACCAACAACCGGTTGCTGTTGGTGTGTTTCACACACCGTACGTTTTCCGGCGATCCGCATCGCAACGCACGACGCGGCACGTCGGGAATGATAGGGTCTCACCCGGACTCTTGCACGTGCCGAGCGCACGGCGTCTCCCCTCTCCCCCTTGCAACCTTATGCAAGGGTGTTGAAGAGTTGGAGTCGTATCAAAGGAAACAGTTTGCGAACATGCGAGCCTGTTGTGTTTCCAAGACAAGGAGACTCGCGATGGATCGCAAACTGTGGGAGGCAGTGT
>Ga0233425_10004025_pt1 | contig 25455 bp, 9 predicted proteins | sample Watercolumn_Towu_2_FD_181712 | JGI IMG/M metagenome (GOLD analysis project Ga0233425, IMG submission 181712) | Freshwater microbial communities from Lake Towuti, South Sulawesi, Indonesia - Watercolumn_Towuti2014_140_MG | ecosystem: Environmental > Aquatic > Freshwater > Lake | place: Indonesia... | reverse complement strand
GAATAAAACAGGCAGTTATATCTGCAAAAATTAGTCCTGATAAAATTATTAGTTTGATGGACAAATATCCAAAGGCATTCTTTGCCCTTTCATTCTCTACTCCGAACAGTGAATTGAAGGTAAAGGCGAAAGCGCCTAAGTCTGCAAAACCTGCTTCGGGAGGGGATAAGGAGCCTGCTGCAGAGTTTCTATCTGTTAAAACAAGCAATAAGGCAATTGCAGATGATTTATTGTTTGGAATTGGAGAATTTAAGGAACTAAGTATTAAACATGTTCTCAATATCAAAGATATTATTCTTCCAAAAGGTGAGAAAGACCCATTGAAGATGAGAGAGAATGCAATAAGAAAGGGCACGATAAAAAGGATTGTGAAAGTTGATGGAAAAGAGATTGTAAAGGAAGTTGAGTTTGAAGCTTAAGCTTCAAAGAGTGTTATAGATTATAGAACTATTTATATATCTGACTTGATTGCAGAGATTATGGAAATAAATGGAATGAGCATAGAAGAATTTGCCGATGGTGTTGTTAAATATGTCTTAGAAAGAGACAGAAAGAATAAAGAATTCTTTGAATCTGAAGAATTTAATGGTTTAATGAAGATTATTCAAAGAACACCAATTGATGAAGAAAGTTTACGTTATAAAACACAGAAGGTTGAAGGATTAGATTCGGAGAAGTACATTAAAGTATGCGAGGCGATATTTCATCGATATGAGAGGGAGATGGTTCAAGATCCTGAATGCCCATTCCTAAAATCTTCAATAGACTATGAAGGAGTAAGATTCCATTTGATGTTAGGGCAAGGAGCAGCATATTGGAGTGAACCACTGAAGAAATAAGATTTAGTATTAAGTTCTGTTTACTCAAATATTATCAATCTTATTCTAATTTTAATTTTTTCTTGTATTCGTTCAAACGAGATTTGTATTCTTTTAATAACTCTGAGTGTTGAGGATTTTCCCATAATAAACTTATTTTTCTCTCCAATGCAAGAATAAGGCTTCTGCCTATCTCTTTTGCGTGATATGCTCCAAGTTCCTTGTTATTTTCAGAGATGTCTTTATCCAACTTTTGAAAGTGTTCTTCTATCTCTTCCTTTAAACTCTCAATTCCTTTTTCAAGTCTCTTGGTTCTTTTTACCATTTTCTAATCTGATTAATCTTTTTTTTGTTTCGAGCAACAATGATTTTGCTTCATTAACGGGAATAATTTTTTTGTCTTTTGAATCATTTTTAACTCTTAGATAGGCATTATAGGATTCTGGAGTTGCGACTTTATTTATTATACTAATAAACTCTTTATTTGTGGGAGTTTTGTTATTTTTTATACATTCAATCAGATAGAGTTCTCTCAATCTTAGAACAAGGGAATAGATGGTTCCGTCTATAACTTTCTCGTCTAATTCCTCATACATGGAGATTATATTTTGATTTGTTTTGAGTATTGACTTTATGTCTTCAATCGATTTTTTAAGAGAAACCTTTGGGGTCATATCTTTTAGAGATTTAAGCAAGTCGTTGTTTAAGATTGGCTTTGCTTCGTTAATTAATGAAACAAGATAGAGGTTATTTTTTATCTGCAAATAGAGTTTATCTTTTGAAATTAGAATTATTTCATATTTCCCAATTTTAAGATTTTTGTTTATATTATCAGTTATTATCAAAATATCAATGTCACTGGATTCCGTTTCCTCATTCCTCGCATAACTCCCTGCTAAAAATACGCCAAGAGTATTGCTTAACAAATTTCTTTCGTTTAGGATTTCAAATATCTCTTCTTGTATGGATTTGTCTACAAGTTTGACTATTACCTTTCTGTTTTTCCATTCAGCAGGGAGCAAGACGCCTGCTGAATTGCCCAATTTAAATGCCTGCTTTATCAGTTCTTGTTTCATGTTTATACATGTATAAACATATTTATAAATGCTTTGTTTAGATTGATAGGGAAGACTAACTGAAGCAGAGTTATCCCAGATATGCTAATTCTATCGGATAGAAGATAATAATTATTTACTTAGATAATTATAAAAAGTAAAACAAGGTAAAGATAATAAAATGGATTTAGCCGTATAACATTTTTACCTTGCTTTCTATTTCCTTTTGGAGTGCAAGACTTTTTGCTTTTAGCTCTTCTTGTTTGGCTTTAACTTCCTTCTTGAGCTTTTCCTCGTATTCTTTCTGCAAAGATAGCTTGATTTCATCTGCTTTTTTCTTTAATTCTAATTCGTGTTCAATGGAGAGCTGTTCTTGCTTTTTCTTTTCATCTTCCAATTGCTGCTTCTCTTTCTTGATGCTTTCTTTTTCAGCTTCAAGCTTTTCTTTCATTGAATTAATACTTTTTGCTTCCCCAATAAGAGCTTCGTCTTCTTCCTTGATTTTCTTGAGAGATTCTTCCTTTCTCTTTTCAAGCTGAGAAAGTCTTCTTCTTGTGATTTCAGTTTCTGCAATCTTCTCATCTGCCTTTGCTTTCTTTTCCCTAGTTTGCTCCTGCTGTTCTGCTAGTGCCCTTGCTTCTTCCATCATTGAAGTTTCATACTGCTTTTGCTTTTCTTTTATGGCAGAAACCTGTGCTGAGAATTCTGAATCCAGCTTTTTATGTAAAACCGTTTTGTAGGTAAGTAACTTTTCATTGAACTTTTCTCTCTGGTTTTTCTTTTCATTTTCAATTTCTTTTTGGAGATGTTCATCAAGCATTTTCTTCTTATCCTCGAATTCTAAATTAAGTCTTTTCTTTAATGAGGAGAGTTCTTTTTCAGAAAGTTCCTTGTTCTTTTTTATAGAAGTGCTAACCAATTTTTCAAATTTATCATCAACTTCGCCTTTCAATTCTTTTCTTACTTTTTCATTATATTTTTTATGGAATTCCTTTTCCAATTCCTGATATTTTTCGTTAAACAACTCCTCTCGTCTTTCCAAATCCTTTTGAAGCTGTTTCTGCACATCAGCTTCCTTGTTTTCAAGCTCTTTTGAAAGTTTGGCTTTTATCTCGTTTAAGGAAAGATTAAAAGTACTGTCAAATACATGATTCACGTCTGGATTTATGCTTTTGACAACTTCAACTTTTCTTTTCTTCTCTTCTTCATGATTATCTATCTTTTTCTGCATTGAGGAAATTTCAAGTTTAAGTTTCAGAACTTCCTTTGATAATGGTGTAAGTTTTTTGCACTGCTCAGATTTTTCCTTAACCTGGTCCTTGAGCTTTTGTATTTCAACCTCATCCCTGCATTTTTCATCGCATTTTTTAGTACTTATTTCTCCAGATTTCTTATCATTTATTTTTTTTCCAGATAATTTTTCCTTTAATGTCTTAAGTTCATACTCAATCTGAGGTATTTCAGAAACGTGCTTTAATTTAGAACGTATTGAAGCACACTCTGAAGGGAATTTTTTATCTGCCTTGAGAAAGTTTATCTCTCTTTCAAGCTCTTCCAGCCTCTTTACCCCCTGTGCGTAGATTTCAAAATCCCTTCTTGCTATTTGATTAGCCATTTTGCCTCTTCTCTCCTCTATTAAGAGTTATTTTATTTTTAAATCTATCTCTTAAGAGCATCAACATCATACCCTTTCCTCCTCCATTCATCTAATTGTTTTCTCTGTGAACCCTCGTTCTTCCTTAGGACTTCTGTATCATAACCTTTGCTCTTCCAATCATTTATCTTATCTTTCATGCTTTCTTTCTTTACAAGTTCAACATCATATCCTTTCTTTTCAAGAACATTTACCCTGCTTCTAAGGCTTCTTTGTATCTTCCATCTGTTAAAGTTATTGTGAATCTTCTTAAGTCCGTGCTCTATGTAGTTCTTTTTGTCAATAACAAGAGCTTCTCCTCCATAAATTGCCCTGTTAATCTTTCTCTTATGTCTTGCAATAAAGTAAATAATGGCAACAATTGCTGCAGATATTAGAATTGCCAAGATGTTTGGAATTATCTTGTTAGTGACGAACTCGCTTAGATATGAAGAATAATCATTGAGAGAAGGAAGGGAGATTATATCTAAGATGTTTAATATTGAAATTATTATCAATCCTATAATTGAGATACAAATGAGACTTATCAATAACTTATGAGTAAGCGCATATTCCTGCTCGTATCTGTATAAATCCTTAATTTTCTTCCTATAGAGTTTTATTACTATAAGAGAAAGCAAGATTATAATGAGCACTAATAGAGGTACGAGATAGAGTATTGCATTATTCTTCGAAAGCAGGATATTTCCTCTTTCGTCTATCTGAATCTGTCTGTAAGACTCAGCAGAATACTTATCATAAGTTACCGAGACGTGGAAATTGTAAAGTCCTGAAGGAGTGTTGGTTGGAATGAATATCTTAGTCTCCTCAGTTTTTTCTTCCATATTTCCTATGAAAATAGTATCCTTTCCTGATGAGATTGTCTTTCCGTCCTTTTCTAACCAGAAGTTAACTATTACATCATTGTTTATGTTTGCCATTGCCTTCAAGAAGTACTTGAAATGTATGAAATTGCCTGCGTCTATCTGGGAAGAGACTTCGAGTATTTTTACGTCAAATAGTTTGACGCATCTTAAATCAAAACAGAACTTTCCATCTGAACAATCGGAGTTTGTTTTGCACTCTGCAGGATGACAGATATTTTCAAAACAATAATTATTTACGCTGCAGTCTTTGCTTGTTGTACAATCTATTTTTGTTTTGTTCTTAATAATTGCTGCTCCTCCCCCTCCTCCGGAGCTTCCAGTATCTGTGACTGGAGATGAAGGAGGTGTAACTCTAGGTGTTCCTCTTATTGCAGAGAACAAAAGATTATCTACTCTTATTGTGCTTCCTTCATCAATGCAGAAAAGAGAGTTTCGGGACACCCCTACACTATTCCCTACACAATCTGTGAAATTGGTTTCGTCAACTTCAGTGCATGAGGAAGTAATCTCCGATGAACTTGAAACCTCTGAGTCTTTGACGCATAACTCTACAAAATTATTATCATCTATGTAAACGCTCTTCGTCCTTCCTGATTGCAACTGTCCTGAAAGATTAATTATTATAGCGTTTGTCTCCTTTATTATCGATATTAAACTCAAATCCAAATCAGAAAGAGAGAAGTTATGAGTAAAGTTGACTATTTTGTCCGATGGGTCCAAGAACGCAATTTCTCTTGTATCATCGTAACTGCCGTATGTTGTATTTCCACCAACACTAATGTTGAGATTTATTATCCCGCTTGTTTCTACATCAGATTCATTTCCTTTAAGATTATCTTCGTTATTGGAAATCCGGTCATTGTCAGAGTCTGCAAAATTCAATATTAATGTTCTCTGATTTTCTGAGAACAACGAATTTCCTATTAAGTCTGAAGAGTAGCAATTCCAGGTGTAATTTCCTTTTGGAAGAGAAAGTGACCATGAAGAGCCATTGCTTGTTCCTGAGAGAGAGGTTGTTTGATTCAAAGCGAGAGTTTGATTTGCTGAATCTGTAAGATATAAACTTAGATTTCCTAGTGCATAATTATCTGTTGTACTGCAGTTAAATTGTATTGAAGTAAAGTAAGATGTACCATTAGTATATGCGTTTTCAGGGGAGTTTAGAGTTATCTGGGGGAATATATTATCCACTATGAATCTGACTCTTGTGGAATTGGTATTGCCTGCGCTATCATTTACATAAAGAGTTATGTTGTGCTGCCCTGCTTCCCAAATAGATGAAATGTTCCTACAACCCGAAATAATATTGCCTGATGAATACCCTTCATCATCATACCAGCACGATGAAAGATAACTTTCAGAAATTGTATAATTTATTCCGATTTGATCGTTCTTTGTATACGAATTATTTTCAGGATAGGATATTCTTACTACGGGATATTCTGTGTGAACTATCAAAGTATTATTTCCTGTTGTAAATAGATTTCCTGCAAAATCAAAAATGCTGTAAAACCAGTTATATATTCCGTCTACCAATGTAACAACAATACCTACAGTGGAAGTTAGAGGATTGTTTATAGCGGTAAATGTTGTTTGATTTACAAGAGAAGTTTCGTTGTAGACTTTCAGAGTTGCGTTCTTTATTCCAGATTCGGTGTCTATTTCAGGAGTTGTATCATTTATGCTTACTGTAAAGTTTATTTCAGTGATATTTGCATAGGTATTATTTTCCGGAGTGATTAATTCTGCAGATGGGGGTTCTATGTCGGTATTATTTACTGTGAAGTATCTTGTTTCTGAAGTTCCGAGAAGATGACTTGTTCCATTGCTGTAAGCACTCCAGTAATATGAATAAACTCCCTGAGAGGAGAAGGTATAATTCGCAGTGTAAATATTATTGGAGAGAGTTACATTGATTATTGTATTATTTATACTCAGAGATACAGAAGAATTCGTATTATTTATTGAGACGTTAAACATTCCTGTTCCATTTCCTACAAATGTGGCATTGTTGTCCAAGAAATTAAAGAATATAGGAAGAGTTGTGTCTACATTAAAGTTTATAATTGATTGATTTAGATTTCCTGCGGAGTCATTTGCGTATGCAATGAAAGTATAATTTCCATCTGGAAGAGAGATATCTGAAGATAAAGTATAACTTTGATTAAGACTTCCATTGCTCCACCATAATGAGAGTGCCTGAGAATCATTTGTTATATCAACCCCGATTATGGAGGTATTATAAGACCGGGAAGTTGGTGAAATGAATGAAACAAAAGGAGGGGTAGTATCTACTGTAAAGGTTACGTTTCCTTGTGTTGACCAGTCGTTCTGTGAGATAGTATTATTACACCAGATATTCCAGATATAACTTCCCTCTCCTAATGTTTTTGTGAAAAAGTTTTCAGAGTAATTGTTTAGTGAATTTGTTGAATCATTCTTGTGCCATACTCCTGTCCAGTTGCCCCAGAGCTCGCAGGTATCAAGCCCATCACTAGCCATAGGAGTATAATTGAATTGTATCGTTGAGTTGGTTCTATACAAACTAACTGGGGAGTTTAGACTTATCTGAGGTGGGACTGTATCCACGGCAAAGGTTAACGAAGATACTGCAAGATTATTCAGTGAGTCATTGCAATAGTAGTTTATAGGATAAGTTCCGTCGACAACAATGACTGTTCGGTTGAAATCTCTGTTGCCATTGTTCTGAAGTGTATAATTATTGCTTGAATTTAATTCGAGCCAGCAATATGAATTTTCATTTGTGGTTATATTAAATGAAATTATACTGCTTGTATATGTAATCCCTTGTGGAGAATTAACTGTAATTGATGGTGGAAGAGAATCTATGAAAAATACTGTGCTTGTCGAATTCAAATTACCGAGAGAATCGTTTGCATATGCATAAAGAGTATTACTTCCTTCGTTAAAAGTCTTCAAGGAGGACGAAGAATAAGTTTCGTTTCCTAATCCTCTGTTAAACCAAGTATTTACGGCATCAGCATTTGTTGCTATGCTAAGAAGGATGCTTCTTGTATTGTATGTTGTATTTGAAGGCGAAGATATAGAAACATATGGTGCATAAAAGTCTGTCATGAACCTTCTTGAGGTTGAATTAAAGTTATTTGAGGTATCATTGCATGAGACTATGATTATGTGATTACCATCGGATATTGAAGTTGTGTAGTTGAAGAATGTTGAATTTACTGAAACTAAAGAGACATTTGAATTTCCATTGAGACTGTATCCGCACCAACTTGAAGCTTCATTAAGGCTTAATGAGACATTTATCGTATTTGTTCTATAGCTCGTGTTAAGAGGGGAGGTAAGAGTAATTCTCGGAGGGGTTGTGTCAGTTGCAATTACTGAATAATTTCTTAATCCTGAATTATTAAGATTCCTTGACGTGCCGTTGCCGTATGCAAACCATCTGTATGAATAAGTTTTATTAAGAGTGAATGTATAACTTGAAGTGTAGATATTAGAGGTTATATTTGTCGCAGAGACATTTGTATTATTTATTTCAAGCCAGACCGTGCCATTAGTATTATTTAACGTGACGTTAAATCTTCCTAATCCAATTCCCGTTTGTCCTCCATTGTTATCTTGGTAATTGCTGAAAATAGGATAATTGTTATCAGTTAAAGGAGTTGTGCCATTTGCAATTGTAACTCTCCAAGTTGAAGTGATATTTGTTATATTTGTGTTTGAGTTCTTTGTCGCATAGGCATAGAATACATAAGTTGTGTTAAGGCTTCCCGTTGCATTTACCCACCAAGTTATGACTTGTGATTGATTTACATTTAATGTTAAATTGTATGGATTTGTGATATTTGTCCAGAATGGAGTTGCTGTTGAATCTGTAGAGATTAATCCCTTTGACTGATTTCTTGTTTTTATCTGAACATCAGTTATCGAGGCATAACTTGGCTTTGATGTAAAGTTAATTCTTAGATATCTTCCAGAAACCTCATCGAAAGAGGCATTTTCATTCCATGAACCTCCAGTTCCAGTATTCCAGGATGAAAGAACAGTTGTCCATGAAATTAAATTGTTTGAAACTTCGACTTTAACAATTTGATTGCTGTATCCTGATGTTGGATAAAGTTTTATTCCACTTATACACTTTGTTGAATTCAAATCCCAATAAACATATTCGTTGTTATTGCTTGTTGAAGAATACCATCTCGTTCCGAGATTTCCATCATGAGTATATCTGCAGGAATACCCTGAATAAGTTGAGCTGCAGCTTTCAGTTCCGTCAGGTGTTGAATATACCGCAGTTCCAGAACATCCAGTATCAGGGTCAAGACTTACATTAACTTCCTCGCAGTTGCCATTTAGACATGAGACATTTACCGTAACATTGAAGATTTCACTATAGTTGACATTTATGTTTGAAGTTGGATATAAGACATTAAGATTAATAGAGGGTATGCTCTTGCTGAAGATAACTGAACTTGAATTGATATTGCCAAAACTATCATTGCAATAAACTGTCCAAGTATTGCTCCCGAGAGTTGAGTTGACATTAGTGAAATTAATTCCTGATGAAACTGAAGACGAATTCCATATTCCGGAAGAATTGGAATACCAACATGAACCATTTGCGTTTCTGTCATAATAGTAATAATTTATCGTATTTACATCTGAGCTATAACTTGTGTTTAATGGATAGGTTATATTTATTCTTGGAGGGGTTGTGTCTAACAAAGTTATATTAACTCTGCTTGTTTCTGCGCCAACGCTTCTGTTGCTTGTTTGATTCGCAAAAACTGAGAATTGATAAGTTGTGTTTAAACTTCCAGTGGAGTTTACCCACCAAGTTATGACTTGTGATTGGTTTACATTTAATGTTAAATTGTATGGATTTGTGACATTTGTGTGGAAAGGAGAAGCACTTGAGTTGAATGTTACTATTCCCCTTGTTTGGCTTCTTGATTTAATCTGTATTTCAGCAACTGAAGCGTAGCTTGGAGTTGAGGTGAAGTTAAGTCTTAGATATCTTGTTGAAACTTCGTTGAATGAAAGATTTTCATTCCATGAAGAACCATTGTTTATTCTCCAGGATGAAAGAATAGTTGTCCATGCGATACCATCTTCAGAAATATCAACATTTGCAATTTGATTGTCATAAGTTGCCCATGGATAGACTTTCAATCCGCTTATACATTTTGTAGAACCAAAGTCCCAATAGATAAATTCGGGAGTTGACTGAGTTAAGGAGAACCATCCCGTGCTTGTACTTCCATCATGAGATTTTGAGCATGAGAAAGTTGAACTTTTTATTGAGCTGCAATTTTCCGTTCCTGAAGGTGTTGAATATACCGCAGTTCCAGAACATCCAGTATCGTAGTATAAAGTTGTGTTGAGTGCCTGACAATTTGCTCCAAGACAGGTTACATTCGCGGAGATGTTAAACATATTGTCCTGAGAAACATTTATTGGTTCATTCGGATATATCCAAGCCAAGGTTAACTGTGCGCCTAATGGGGCAGGGGTTACATTAAGATAGAAAGTTTCACTGCTCGAAGTATAGTTTGCATTTCCTGAGAATATAGAAGTGATATTATATATTCCTGAGACATTAAACCAGGTATTATTTGAAATGGCATCATTTCCAGAATTAATTAGTGTTCCATTTTTATAGAGTTTAATATTTCCAGAGACATTAAATAATGTTGAATTGAGCCAAACATAATTGTTTGATTCTATAGTGAAGTTTTCTCTTGAATGATTTATATAAGTATAGACTGCTGCGGAGGTGTTCTTTGTTAAGGTATAATTAATCCAAGAAGTCTTGTTGTAGAGATTTCTTGTTCCGTTACCAAATGCCCAGAAGTAATAGCTATAATTTCCTGCTGCAAGATTTGAAAGTGTTCTGTTAAATACTGAAGATAAGTTAGACATTGAATAGTTTGTTCCATTGAATTGTATTCCTGATGTTCCATTTGTGTTAGATATTGTTATATTGAATTGGTATAGTCTTCCTGGAGAATACTCTGTGTTGTTTGATGGGCTCGCTGTATGATTTGTGAATAAAGGATATGTACTGTCAGTTGCGTTTAATATAGTTACTTTTATTATAGTTGAATTTATGTTGTTTGCTGTATCGTTTATTGTTATATTGATATAATATTCGGCAATTCCTAAGATTGAGCTATTTCTCAATAACCCAGTAGTTTTGTTTATTGTAAAGTTGATTGTCCAGTTTATTACAAAGCTGTCAAGTTTTAAATTATCCGATGCATTTATTGTACTGCTTAGAGATTCGTTGCTGTATCCGGTGATATTTTGTATATTGATGAAATATGGAGGAGTTGTATCATAATAGAAAGTATTGTTTTGAGAATTGAATCTGCAATTTGAAGAATTGTCACATGAACGATAATTCCATCTGTATGCGTTTTCATATCCGAGATTTATAGTTATATTTGTATCATTGTTATACCCGGATATTTCATTGAATGTTGTGTTTATCAAATAACTGGAAGAGTTCCAGACATAGAGAGTTGAATTTGATAATCCTCCTACATCGGAAAAGTTAGCATATAAGTTAACTGATGAAATGCCAGAGCCTGTGCCATTTAAAGGATAAATGAGATTTACTGTTGGGGCAGTTAAGTCTATAGTTATATTTGAGATGGTTATATTTATTTTTGCAGATTGATTTCCTAGAGTTAAATCATCTGTGATATTTGCGTAAACAAAAAATTCATAGGTGTTTCCAAAACTTCCAGTGGAGTTTACCCACCAAGTTAGTGTTTGAGACTCTCCCTCATTCAATGTTAAATTGTATGGATTTGTGACATTTGTCCAGAATGGAGTTGCTGTTGAATTCATCGAAACGGTTCCCCCCTTACCACCTGAATAAGTAATCGTTACATAACCATTTCCGGAATTTGTTCCGTTTGTATTATTTTGACTGGTTCCTATGTTGTATGAACCTCCGCCTCCTCCGCCGTAACTATCTGTCGCACCTCCGCCTCCTCCAGAATATCCTCCTCCTGCTCCTCCTCCCCACCATCCGTTAGCTCCTCCTCCTCCGAATCCTCCCGGACCACCGTTAGTTCCTTGTGTTCCACCATTGCCTCCGCTCAAGAAAGCTCTTCCTCCGCCGTTAGAATAATATCCGGTTGTTCCATTTCCGTAGAATCCTCCTCCACCCGAACCTCTATATGTGCTCGTACCTGCACCTCCGCCATTACCATTTATACCTTTATTATTTGTTGAACCACTTCCATCTGTTCCATTTATTGTTGTGACTGCTGCAAGGCCTATGATTCCGTTCTCGGCGGTTCCTCCTCCACCACCCGCAACTATTAATGGACTAGAACTAGTGAAACTGCTTCCATTTGCAACAAAACTTCCTCCTCCGCCTCCTCCGCCATTATTGTTTGAACCGATACCTCCCAATTGTCCGACTAATATAAACAACACTGTCCCCTGAGTTAAACTGAATGTTCCTATCATTTTAGAACCATTTCCTCCAAGTGTGCCTCCCCCTTTTGCACCTGCAACTTCAATCGTATATGTTCCAGTTGAAGGAACTGTCCAATTTTGAATTCCATTTGTTACCCCGACTAATCCTGAAAGAGTTGTTCCGGTATAATTTGCATTGCAATTAGCCTGACTTGGTCCACTAAGCCCGGATGCGCTGCAAGTTGTAAAGTTATATGTTGTTGAAGCAGGGTCTAAGGTTACATTTAATCCATTGCAGTTTGCATTAAGGCAGGTTATATTTGCGGAAACATAAAACCAATCATTCCATGAGACATTTGTATTATTTAATGGATACAATAATTGTACTATTAGTGATGGAGTATCTTTTTCAAAAGTGACTGAGCTGAAGTTGATGTTATTTGCAGAATCATTACAGTAGACTCTCCAAGTATTGCTTCCTTCGCTTGAATTGACATTAGTGAAATTAACTCCTGAAGAGACAATTGAAAAGTTATATCCTGATGAGTTTGAATACCAGCACGAAGCATTTCCATTTGTATCAGTATATGTATAATTGAGCCACCTCATGTTAATATTATAAGTTATATTTTGAGGATAAGTAATATTAATTAGAGGAGGAGTTGAATCATAAGTTATAGTAAAGTTTGTTGAATTAAATGCGCAATTGCTTGAATTATCACACGAATAATAATTCCATCGATATATTCCATCCAATGGAAGAGTTACACTTATATTTGTGGTATTTGCAGAGCCAGTTATTATTGCTGATGTTGAATTTATTAAATAACTTGAAGAATTCCAAATGTAGAGAGTCGCATTTACAAGCACGTCATTCTCTGAGAAGTTAGAAGAGAAATATTGGGTTGCATTGTTTGTAAAACTTCCGTTTAAAGGCAGTTTGAGATAAATCACTGGAGGAGTTGTATCTGAGACATTAAATGTTCCGCTATAATTCTGCTGATTTCTTAAACTGTCATTTACAAATATTGTAAAGTTGATTTGTCCGAGAGGCCAGGTTGAATTTGTAGAAATTGTTGCTCCCCAGAGATTTCCTACAATGTTTGTCATGAAACCCTGCCACAATAATTGCCCTCCGATAAATGTTCTCCAGATTTTGATTAGTATATTTGCTGCATTATTAACAGTTACATTTATTGTAAGATTTGTGCCTTGAGGAACTATCCCTGAAACTGTTCCGGTTGAATTAAATGTAGTTATATTGGTAACGTTAAGAGTTCCAAGAAGAGTATAATTTCTCTGATTTGAAGTATTCAGATTATTCAGAGTTCCGTTTCCAAAAGCATGCCATCTATATGAATAGGTTCCATTTGTTAGTTCTAAAGAATAATTCCAGATATTTGCACTTATATTGTTTGCAGTATAATTTGCTCCTGAGATTTCAAACAAGACAGTTCCGTTTGTGTTATTTATAGTTACATTGAATCTTGCTATTCCTGTTCCGTTCATTGTTCCGTTATTATCTGCGTAATTGAAGAATACCGGATAGATTGTATCTCTGAAGAAAGTGACTGTGCTGTAATTTAGATTTCCTGATGAGTCGTTGCACCAGACAGTAAATGTATTACTCCCATCTGAAGTTATGAGATTTGTAAATGATCCTACACTAACGATTGACGAATTTGCGTTTGTAGAATTAGAATACCAGCACAATCCTCCTGATGAATAATCAGAATAAGTATAAGTTAATGTGCTTAGATTTACCCTATAAGTTGTATTTTGAGGATAGGTGATATTTATTATTGGATAATATAAATCAATTACAGAAATATTCCAGAATCCTGTCTGATTGCTTATACTTAAATTGAAAGTTGCATTTGCATAAACAAAGAAAGGATAAGGTGTGTTCGGATAGGTTGAAGTTGCATTTACTGTCCAAGTGATAATCTGAGATTCTCCTTCATTCAATGTTAAATTGTATGGATTTGTGACATTGGTATAGAATGGAGTTGAATTTGAGTTTGTAGAAACAAGTCCCCCCTTTGAATTAAGCGCTTCTATAGTTACAAATCCATTACCTTGAGAAGTATAGACTGTATTGTTTTGATTTGTTCCATTATTGAAACTTCCTCCTCCTCCAGCAACGAATCCTCCATCTCCTCCTGAATATCCTCCGCCTCCGCCTCCTCCAGAAGAACCTAAACCTGAACCTCCTCCTCCGAATCCTCCAACAATAGAGCCTGTTCCTCCATAACTCCCATTTCCAAATGAATATCCTCCCGAACCTCCGTATGCATCAGAGGCGCCGTTTGCATAAAATCCTGCTCCGGCTGAACCGTATGAGGAAGAAGTTACTGTTCCTCCCTGTCCAATGCCTGTTGTTTTGTAAGCGCATGTGCTTGTTGAACTACTTCCCGAGCCTGCAGTTGCATTTTGGTATATGCTTGCATTGCATCCTACTCTTAATGAGTCTAATCTTATTCCTCCTCCGCCTCCTGCGACGACTAATGGGATAAGAGTAGTTCCTGCTTTGACAACAAAACTTCCTCCTCCACCACTGTTGCTCCCAGAATCTACTCCTGTTCCATTTTGTCCTACTACAATCATAATTACATCTCCTGCATTAAGAGAAAATTCTCCATATATTTTTGCACCATAACCTCCAAGATAGAGATTATTTTTCTTTCCAGATGCGCCTACAGCAGTTATAGCATAAGTGCCAGTTGTTGGAACAGTCCAATTTTGTGTTCCATTTCCTACCGTTACCAAACCTGCCAATGAAGTTCCTGAATATGCAGAATTGCATTGAGTTTGATTAGGACCGGTTCTGCTCGACGAAACCCCGCATGTTGTGAAATTGTAAACTGTGCTTGTAGGATCAAGACTTACATTAACTTCTCCGCAGTTCCCACTTATGCATGAGACATTGACTGAAACATTAAAGAATTCCAATTGATTTACTGAGATATTTGTTGTAGGATAAATCCAATCAATGAGAATACTTGGAATTCTCTTATTGAAAACAATCGTGCTGTAATTTAGATTTCCTGATGAATCATTGCAATAAACTCTCCAAGTATTGCTTCCTGAACTTGAATCTACATTAGTGAAGTTTGTTCCTGCTGTGACTGCAGAAGAATTCCATATTCCTGATGAATTGCTGTACCAGCAACTTCCCGAGCCTGAGTAATCTGTATAAGTATAATTCAATGAATTGATAACATAATTATAAGTAGTATTCAATGGATAAGTTATGTTTATTGTTGGGGCAGTTATATCTTTGATAGTTATATTCAATTTTGAAGTTTGATTTCCAACTGAAAAGTTTGAAGATAGATTTGCATATGCAAAAAATTGATTTATTATATTTGCAGTTCCGGTTGCATTCACTGTCCAAGTGATAACCTGAGATTCTCCAACATTCAAACTTAGATTATATGGATTAGTTACATTTGTATAAAATCCGATGGTGCTTGAATTCATTGAGATAACTCCGGATTTCATAGCTCCAATGAATTGTATTTCTACAAAACCATTTCCAGAATACAAACCTAGAGTGTTATTTTGATTTGTTCCGTTGTTTAATGAGCCTCCGCCTCCTCCCGCTCCACTGTTTCCGCCTCCGCCTCCTGAATATCCGCCTCCGCCTCCGCCTCCGAAATAAGTAGTGCCAGATGCTCCCGCTCCTCCTCCGAATCCTCCCGCTCCGGCAGTTGGGGAGTTATATGCTGCTCCTCCAGTGCTGTTGCTGATAAATGAACGTCCTCCTGCAGAAACAGAATATCCATTTGTTCCGTTTCCTATGAAACCTCCTCCTCCCGCTGCACCATTTCCATTATTTCCGGCAGAACCTCCTAAACTTGCGTTTCCTCCTGTGCTTGTACCTCTTCCTGCTCTTCCATTCGAGGAAGTATTTGCGTCAGAATTAGCCACCCTATAATCTTCATTTGTATATGAGCCTCCGCCTCCTCCCGCTATAATTAATGGGTCATTATTTGAGTTTATGACAAATGTTCCGCCTCCGCCTCCTCCGTAAGTTGTTCCATCAACTCCCTTCTGTCCAACTACAATCTTGATAACCTGCCCTGCACTAAGAACAAATCTTCCGGAAATTATTGCTCCTCTTCCAGGATTACTTGCATAGCTTGTAGCATATCCTCCGACTGCGCCTGCTGCTTTAATTGTATAAGTCCCAGTTGCAGGAACTGTCCAATTTTGAATTCCGTTTGTAACATTTACTGATCCTGAAAGAGTTGTTCCGGTATAGTTGGTTGTGCAGTTTGCCTGAGTTGGACCATACTGCCCAGATGCGCTACAAGTTGTGAAATTGTAAATTGTATTTACTTCTGGGTCTAATGTGACATTTATCTCTCCACAATTTCCATTTTGACAAGAAACATTCACAGAAACATTGAACCATTCTAACTGTGTTACGTTAATATTATCAGTTGGATAAATCCAATCAAGAGCGATTCTCGGAATTCTTTGTTGGAAGATAATGCTTGAATAATTAATATTGTTTGAAGAGTCATTGCAATAAACTCTCCATTCATTATTGCCATCAATCGAACTTAAATTGGTGAAATTAGTTCCTGAAACAACTATTGAAGAATTCAAGATTCCTGAAGAATTTGAAAACCAGCAACTTCCTGCTCCATTGTAATCATAATAAGTATAATTAAGATGGTTGATAACCGAAGCATAAGTCGTATTCAAAGGATAGGTAATATTCAGTGTTGGAGGAATATATTCTCTTATTGTAATATTTAATTTTGAAGTTTGATTTCCAATACTGAAGTTGCTTGTCAGATTGGCATAAACAAAGAATCGATTTGCCAGATTAGGGGCTCCGGTTGCATTTACTGTCCAAGTGATAACCTGAGATTCTCCAACATTCAAACTTAGATTATACGGATTAGTTACATTTGTCCAGAATGTATTTACACTTGAATTCATCGAAACAACTCCAGACTTTGTCACTGATGAAACATAAGTTATTAGTACATAACCATTCCCCAAAATAGTTGAGGTGCTATTTGCTTGATTTGTTCCGTTATTATATGAACCTCCTCCTCCTGCAACACCACTGCTGCTAGTTCCTGCTCCTCCTGAATATCCGCCTCCTGCTCCCGTCGCGCCCATATTACACCATTCTCCTCCAGAGCCTCCTCCAAATCCTCCTGCCATTCCCGAACTACAAGAACCTCCCGAACCTCCGCTACCGTTGCTTATGAAAGCAATACCTGCTCCAGAATATGAGGAAACAGTTCCATTCCCATAGAATCCACCGCCTCCAGAAGAACCGGAACCTGCGCCACCGCCGAGACCATTTATTCCTCCAGTGTAAACTCCCTGGGAACCATTCTTTCCAGAAGGAGTAAGTGAAGCGTTTTGTCCATTGGCAGCATTACTATTTCCGCCTCCTCCACCTCCACCTCCTGCAACTATTAAAGGAGAGTTATCTGAAGTGGCAACGAATGTTCCTCCTCCACCTCCACCTCCAGAATATGTTGTATCAGTAGTTCCTCTTTGCCCAACGAGAATTTTAAGAACTTGTCCTTCGATAAGTGAAAAAGTTCCATTCATTCTTGCGCCGTAACCTCCTCTGTAAGTATTAGTAGAACCATTTCCTCCTGCTGCGCCCACTGCTTCTATAAAATAGTTTCCAGTTACCGGAACTGTCCAGTATTGAATTCCGTTTGTAACATTTACTGATCCTGAAAGAGTTGTTCCGGTATAATTTGAATTACATTGAGTTTGATTAGGTCCAGTTCTTCCACTAGCTCCGCAAGTTGTGAAATTGTAAAGTGTATTTGGTTCAGGGTCTAATGTGACATTGAAATTAGTGCAGTTATTAACTGAGCAGGAAACATTTACAGAGATATTAAACCATTCTAACTGCGTTACATTTATATCTGATGTTGGATAAATCCAATCAAGATTTATCTGTGGCCAGACTGTTGGAATAATTGAGATTGTTCTCAGCTCACTGTAATTTGAATTGTTACTTACATCATTTGCAAATATCTGATAGGTATAATTTGCGATGTCTAAACCTAATGTTGCGTTCTTGCTTTGATTTACATATAGATACCATTGTGTTGAATTGAATTTGTTAAGATTTGAAACATATTGCTGATAAACTTCATTTGCAGAAAGACTTCTATTCCATATTCTTACTTCATCAATACTTCCATTGAAATATCTTGCAGCAGGAAAATCATTTCTTCCAATTTCAGTATAAAGAGTAGGGGTATTAATAGCACCAGTTGCACTGCCATAAATAAATGCCCCATCTAAATACAGATTAGGTTTACCTGTTGAATTTATAACCAAAACTCCGTGATGCCAATTAGAATCTGTTATATCGCTTCCGCTATCATACCAAGCAACCGCTCCGTATAAAACATAAAAGGTACCATCTGTAATACCTTCTTTGTTTACTGCAAAACCATAACCATTTGAAGCAGCATCACTTCCTACATAAAGAATCATTTGTCCTGCCTGATTATATTTATTTGTTTTAAACCAAGCACTAATCGTTACATTTGCAATTTTATTTGTAACTAAAGGTGCACGAATATAATCATTAACTCCATCAAACTGATAAGCTCCATTATATTTTCCTGAAGAGTTCCAAGTACTTCCATTAATCAAAGTTGCATTGTTTGAATATCTTGAAACATCAACAACATAAGTTGCATTTTCTCCGAGAGAACTTCTATTATCAAAATTATACATCAAAATAAGTGAAGTGTTGTAGAGAGTATAATTTGTGTAATTCCAGGAGTAAACTAATGAATTAAGATTTTGCTCTATAATAGAGACATTTATTTCAAGTGAGGCGTTTGTTGTGTTAAACCAATTGGCTGGAGTTGGAGAGATGAAATCAATCTGCGGGGCTAATGTATCTAAGGATTGAATATTAATTATTCTCTGTTCAGTTTGATTCGCATTGCCTGCTAAGTCAGTTGTAAATGCCCTATAGGTGTATGCTCCGTCAGGCAATCCGAGAGTTGCATTTTGGCTTTGATTTACATATAAGTACCATTGTGTTGAATTGAATTTGTTAAGATTTGAAACATATTCCTGATAAGCCTCTGTACTAGATATGGTTCGGTTCCAGATTTTGACTTCATCAATTAATCCATTCCAGAGATTTCCTGTTTCGCTCATTACTTTTCCAAGAACGAGATTTTGAGTATTTGCTCCCGCTGCAGTAATTGCTCCAGAACCTTTGTATCTTCCATCACAATATAATGAAACATTAGTATTATTGTAAATTGCAACTACGTGATGCCATCCTGTGCCAACCCAATTGCTTACGCAATTTAATTGAACATTAGGAGTTCCACCAGAACCTGCAAGATAGAGGTCTCCTGAAGTTCCACTCCAGAGAGTAACTTCCCATCCATTGCTATCAGTATTTGCATTCTTCTTTGAAAATATTCTGTTCCAGGCAACGCTCTCTCCCTGATAGTATACCCAAGCTGAGGCAGTAAAGATTGAACCATCCAGATTATTCGAATCAGGGATTGAGATATATTGGGCAGTTCCGGAATATTGATATGCCCCGCCGTATTTTCCGGAAGAGTTCCATAAGTTGCCCCCTATAACTGTTGCATTGTTGGAATATAGAGAAAGATCTGCAACCGATGTTGCATTTTCACCTAAAGAAGTGAGATTTTCAAAATTCATCATCACTAACAGCGAATTATTGTATATTGTGTAATTAGTGTTATTCCAGTTATATGTTAATGAGTTAAGATTTTGCTCTGCAATTGAGACATTTACTATAAACGAAGTATTTGACATAGTTGTTGCATTTGCAGGAGTTGGATTTGTGAAATTAATTCTAGGATTTAGGGTATCTACAGTAAAAGTTCTCAAGCCTGTTGAATTCATGCTTCCAGATGAATTTGTTGCAAAAGTTTGATAAGCGTATGCTCCGTCGGGCAATCCGAGAGTTGCATTTTGGCTTTGATTTACATATAAGTACCATTGTGTTGAATTGAATTTGTTAAGATTTGAAACATATTGCTGATAAATTTCATTTGCTGAAAGAGTTCTATTCCAAACCCTTGCCTCGTCTATTAATCCGTTGAATTTTCTAGTTGTATCAAATGGAGACATTCCAATATCTAAAGGATATGATGATACCCCCATTAGAGAATATGCACCAGATGTTGAACCTTGCCTCACTCCATTTATGTAGACAATTAAGTCTGTTCCATTGAATGTTCCTGCTACATGATACCATGTGTTTGTAGACATTAGAGCTGAGGTGAAAGCTTCTCTCCAATTAACTGAACCTGCTGTGCTTATCGTAAAGGACAATACCCCGCTAGCTCCAGTTCTCAAAACATATCCTTTTGAAAGAGAACCTCCTCCAGACCATTCGTCCTTTCCGATTATCGTTCCCTCCCATCTGTTTGTTTTCCAGGAGTTAGCTTTAATCCAGGCAGAGAGAGTGAGATTTCCAGTGATATTAAGAGAAGGACTATCCGGGATTTGAGCATAGCTATTTGTACCATCAAAGTTTAATGCGGAGCCGTATTTTCCGGAAGAATTCCAACTTGCACTATAAAGTGTTGCATTGTTTGAATATCTTGATAAATCCACAGCATAGGTAAAATTCTCTCCCAAACTTGTTAAATTATTGAGATTCATCATCAAAACTAAAGAGTCATTGTAAATGGTGTAATTAGTTCCATTCCAGTTATATACCAAATTCGAAAGGTCATTTTCTTCGACAGAGATATTTATCTCTATAGAGGTATTTCTTGTATAAACATTATCTCCTGAAGGTGTCGGATTGACAAAGCTAATAAGAGAAATTGATGATACAACCGCGATTAATATAAATAGCCCAAGAAATATCTGCATTAATCGGTTTATGTTAAAATTAAATCTCTTTTTTTCTTTCATTTTAATAGAAGCCCCCTTTCATTTTATTTTCCAAGTATCTCCCTAAGACATAAAGAAGAATAACAATTCCAATGATTATTGGAACTGCCCAAGAAATTCCCCCTATGTCTTTTATGGAAGCGTAAATTCCTGCGAAGAAACTTGCAAGTATAATTAACTGCAGAGGTAATTGCAATACAATGTAAATTAATTTGTTATTCATTTAATTTTAACTCCTTTTTTAGTTTGAGAACTTCCTCAGCATCTTTTATTTTCCAGAGAGCATTGTTATAGAAGTTTGAAACTGCTGGCTGTGAGATTTTTAGTTTAGTTGCTATCTGTTTCTGGGTTAAACCAGAACGCTTTAATCTAATTACCTCTATCTCTTTCTCGGTTAACATAATATTTATTGGTTATATAACTTAAATAGGTTATATAAACCTTTGTAAGGTTTATATGGAGTTAAAAATGGTAGATATCTTCTACAACTACTTTGTTCAACTTATGACGATTAGATAATGATTTTTTACAATGTAATTCTTACAAGATTAATATTCAATTCCCTTTCTCGCCTGAACTCCTGTGTCATAGGGATGTTTGATTTTCTTTATTTCTGTGACAAGGTCTGCATATTGAAAGATATCTGGAAACGGCTGATGGCTTCCTGTGAGAATTAATTCCTTGTTTTTTGGCTTGTTTTTTATTAAATCTATGACTTGTTGTTCTTTTAATAAACCTAATTGAACTGCATAGAGGATTTCATCTGCAATTATTATATCATAGTCTTGATTTAGGGATTGTTTGAGATAACTTAGAGCTTCCTGTGCTTTATCTCTGTGTTCTTTATCATTTTTGCCTTTTATGTACCAATCTCCCAAACCAAACCTTTTGCATGAGAATTTATCAAATTTAATCAAGGATTTAATCTCTCCAGGGATTTGCTGTTGTAAACTAGATGCACCATTTTTCATAAATTGAACTAAATGAACTGAGAAATTATTGCCCAAAGCTCTCAATGCAGAACCTAATGCTGCGGTTGTCTTTCCTTTTCCATCTCCAAAATAGATATGAACCTGTCCTAAACCAAAATTATCTTTTTTTGTTATTTCCATTATTCGGTTAAGCGAATGAAATTTATAAATCTGCTTAACTAGGATTTTTAGCGTAATACTCTATCAGATAGGATATATTTTATAAGAGAAAGGTTTATTAAGGTGCATAAAGTAATATCTTTAATGAAGGGGAGAATATCCGCAACCGTAGATGACGATACCTTGGGGTTTCTGGAAGAACTTTTTAAAAGAGGAAATTACAGAAATCAATCTCATCTGATTGAAACACTAATTAAAACTGCCTGGGCGCAGGAAAAAGAAAAAAGCAAAACTCAGAGCAGATTAAAATGATAGAAAAAAATTCGAAAAATAAAAAAGCACAGGTTGCAATATTTTTTATAGTTGCACTTGTAATTGTTGCGATAGTTGCTCTTTTCTTTTTTATACAGAGAAGAGGAATAATTGAACAGCCTCAGGAATTTAATCCAAAATCTTATATAGGTTTGTGTGCTGAGAAAATTGTTGAATCTGTCGTCGATAAAATGCTTCCAACTGGAGGATTAATTGAACCAAGTAATTTTAGATTTTACAAAGACATTAAAGTTCCATATTTTTGTCAGAATATAAACAATTATGACCCGTGCATCAATCAGCACCCTATGATTCTGGAAGAGTACAGAAAACAAATATTAAATTATACCAAACCAGGAATAGAAAAATGCTTCTTGGATTTAAAGGAGGAAATAGAAAGTAGAAAGAGCAGTGTTGAATATGGGTCTCTTAACATGAGTGTCGAGCTTGGGGATAATACAATTAGTATTAAGTTGAATAAGAAAACAACCATAACGCAGGGCAAAGATAGTGTAACCGTAGATAATTTTGATGTTGATATAAATAACCCATTATACGATATGGCTCTTGTTGCGATGGATATTACTTCTGGAGAAGCAAGAAATTGCAACTTTGAATATACAACTTATATGATTTTGCATAAAAGGTGGGACATAAGCAAGTTTGCACTTTCAGATTCAACTAAGATTTATACAATTAAAGATATTCCATCCGGAAAAGAGATGTATATTGCAGAAAGGGGATGCGTAATGCCATCATGAGAATAAAAAACAGAGAACAAAGAATAAGAAAAATAGAAGCCTATATTCAGATGTTTCTCATGATTGGGGCGATATTTGCATTTGCTTATGTGCTAAGGGAAGCATTTATAGACAATCAAGTAAGTAATGCTGGACAGAGCTTGGGTGGGAGAGAGGTATTTATTAAAATTTATTCAGCACTAGTTAAGACATTTATCGGAGACAAAGGTTTTGTTTCTGCCGAAGGTGCTAGCACATGTTTGCAGACAACATCTGGAAGTATATGTCAAGAATATGCATCGAGTAATTGCAATAATATATGTCTTCCAGGAAAATGTTTACCTACACTTCGAAGCCAGACTCAACAATGTCAGATGGGAACATGCCAGGACAGCGTTGAAGGAACTTGCCAGCCAATGTCACCTAAAGAGGCATGTGAAAGTGGAAATGGAATATGGTATAATGATGCGTTTGGAAATAATGCACAATGCGTTAAGGGATGTTGCACATGGGGTGGAGGAGCTTATAGCGCATTTGTAACACAAGCGACATGCAACAGAAAACAAAATATCTCTGGAACTCCTTCGGTGTTCAATAAAAATATAAGAGATGAAATAACTTGTTTAAACTTGGCTAGAAATCAGGAGATGAGTGCTTGCGTATTTAGTAAAGATAATGGAAAGTCGTGTAAATTTACTACAAGAGCAAACTGCCTTTCTGCAAAGGGTAATTTTACAACATTTGGGGGAAAACAGGTTTTGTGTACCAATCCAAGCTTGGGAGTTGATTGCCAGAAAACAACTAAGACAACATGCGTTAATGGAAAGGATGAGGTATATTTCTTAGATAGCTGTGGAAACGCCGCCAATATATATAATGCAGATAAAAAAGATGATGCTGATTATTGGAGCTTTGTTGTGAGCAAGGCAAATTCATGCAATAATGGGAATACAAATTTGAATTCTCTTTCATGCGGGAACTGCAATTATCTTCTTGGAAGTATGTGTAATGCAAAGGAAAACAATGCAGTAAGATATGGAGATAATATATGTCATAATTTGAATTGTGTTGATGAAGAAGGAAGAGCGAGAAAAAATGGAGAGTCATGGTGCTTGTATGATGGTAAAGTTGGAGATGGGAAGGACGTTGTAGGAAGCAGACAATTTAAGAGAGTGTGTAAAGATGGAAAAGTTGTCACAGACCCATGCGCAGACTTTAGGGGAGAAATATGCCAGGAATCTAAAACTAAAATTGAGGGAGTTGAATTTAACATGGCTACATGTAAGATAAACAGATGGAGTGAATGTTTCGCGGCAAATTCTGGAAACGATGGAGTTGATACCGCCGCTTGCAATGATGCGGAAGACTGCCTTATAAGAAGTGTGAATGTTGATTCAGGATTTAGTTTTGATGTATGTGCTCCAAAATATCCTGAAGGATTTGATATTAAATCTAAAAATTCCGGGGCAAAATCATATTGCTCAATGGGAAGTCAGACATGCAAAGTTGTATATGTTAAAGATTATGACGGAAGCTGGGAATGCAAGCAAAATTGCAATTGTGAAAGTTCTGCATTTACTCAACAGATGAATGATTTGTGCGTAAACTTGGGAGACTGCGGAGGAAAGGCAAATATATATGGAGATTTGGGAAGTAGCGGGTATTCAGTAAGAAATGCCCCAAGAATATCTCTTGAACAATACAAAGAATTTGCAAAGAAGCAAATTAATCAACTTGCTATTCAACTTGCTAATGCAACTGGAGACGACAATCAAATACTTGCTGCGAGAGCAAGAAGTGCGATAGATGGCGGAACGTCTGATTTCTCAAGCAGTTATCAGATGACTACTGCGATTACAGGCGCGATTGGAAGTTTAGCAGCGGTTGGGAGTTATGGTGTTGGATCGTTGGCAGGAGCAGCAGCAAAGAGTGCAGCAGCTATTTATAATGCAAAACTTGCTGCCCTTAGTACTTTAAGTGGTACTACCGCTCCCGCTTCTGGTGTAGGTACGGCTGCTAGTGCGGCTGCTCCGGCTTCTAGTGCTGGTGCGGGTGCGGGAGGGGCTGGAAGTGCGGCAAGTATTTTAGGAGTAATTTCAGTGGTATTGATATGGTTGGCAGTAGCTGCGATATTATTCACGATATATACAATGGTAATGGGGGTGGGAAAGACAAAAATAGTAACTGTATCATTCTCATGTTATCCTTGGCAACCTCCTATCGGAGGGGATAAATGCAAGGAGTGCATGAAGGACCCACTTAAGCCTTGCTCTAAGTATAGATGCCAGAGCCTCGGACTAGAATGCACTTATATTAATGAAGGAACTTCTCAGGAAAATTGCATTGCTGTAAAGCCGAAGGATGCAAGTGCACCAGTGATAACTCCTCTAGATAGTGCACTTCCCGCAAATTATACATATGAGAATGTTTCATATTTAGGATTTAAGGTAAAAGGAACAGACTCTGATGGATGCATAAAATCATTTTCGCCTCTATCTTTTGGAATTAATTTGAGCAAAGAGGCACAGTGTAAGTTTGATATAAACCGTTCAATTGCCTATGAGGATATGCAATTTTATTTCAATGATAA
>Ga0233425_10004024_pt1 | contig 25455 bp, 22 predicted proteins | sample Watercolumn_Towu_2_FD_181712 | JGI IMG/M metagenome (GOLD analysis project Ga0233425, IMG submission 181712) | Freshwater microbial communities from Lake Towuti, South Sulawesi, Indonesia - Watercolumn_Towuti2014_140_MG | ecosystem: Environmental > Aquatic > Freshwater > Lake | place... | reverse complement strand
ATTACCGCGGTCACCTCGTGCCCATGGAAATCAGTTCCGGTTACTAGTTTCTTGAGCCCAGGTCTGTAGCGGCCCCTCTACGCCACCGAGGACCTGGAGGACCCGGACGGCCCGACCGGGAACCGTCGAGCGGCGCGTTGTGCGTGGACCGCTCCCGCTGGAGGACCCGACAGTGACCCGTAGAGAGCTCAACCTCGCCATCTTCGAGAAGCGCACAGACAAGGTGCTTTGGCAGCCGAGGCTGGAGACGTGGATCCACCATCACGCGGCCGAGGGGACGTTGCCGGAGCGGTACCGGGGCCTCGACTACTGGGGCATCTACGATGCGCTGCACTGCTCCATCCGGTATGCGGCATCGGCCGGGATCGAGGGCTTCGAGGAGCCGGCGGACGTGGTCCGCACCGCCGAGCAGCAGACCGACAAGTACGTGGAGACGATCACGACGCCCAGCGGCACGATGACCCGGGTGTATCAGGACATCTGGGAGGGCGAGAAGCTCAAGAACCGGCGGATTCACGGCTGGCCGGTGCAGACCCCCGAGGATCTGAGGGTCCTGATCGACATCGTGGAGCGGACGCACTACCGCCCGAACCTGGAGGCCTTCCGCGCCGCCGAGGAACGGATGGGGATTCGCGGCGAGCCGACGGTCTTCCTGAACAGCTCGGGGTTCACCGACCTCATCAAGACCTGGACGGGCCTGCCGGGCTGCTACTACCTCCTGGCGGATGCGCCGGACGTGGTGGAAGCCTACCTCGAGGCCTGCGACCAGCGGGATGACCGTCAGATCGACGCGGCGCTGCAGCTCCCGGCGCGCATCTACAACCTGGGCGATCACACCACCAACGAGTTCACGCCGCCCCCGATCCTACGCAAGTACTGTCTGCCGCGCTGGCAGCACATCTCCGAGCGCCTCCACGCTGCCAGCCGCTTCGTGCACAGCCACTGGGACGGGAACTCGCGGCAGATCCTCCCCTACCTGAAGGAGAGCGGCCTCGATTCGGTGGAGTCGCTGACCCCCGAGCCGCAGTGCGACATGACACTGGAGATGATCCAGGAGCACACGGGGGACATGACGCTCCTGGACCTCATCCCGGCGATCTTCTTCCTGGAGTCCTACCCGACGGAGTTCGTGGTGGACTTCACGAAGCGCGTGATGGACATGTTCGGCGGCCGACTGATCCTGGGCATCTCCGACGAGATCTCCCAGGTCGGCCAGATCGGGAAGGTGGAGGCCATCACGGAGCTTGTGGATCGGACGTGCGGCCTCGCCGAGTAGCCGGGACTCACGCGCCGCCCATATGGACTTTGCTGCGGGAGGTGCTCAGTGAGAACTCGGCCGGCTGCCCGGTGAGCAGCCCCTCGACGATGGCCGCGTCCTCCTCCAGCTCCTCGGGCGCCATCACCCCGACCGCGACGGTGTCGGCGGGCTTGATCCGCTCGTAAACGAACGTGAAGCCCGGGATCGGCGTGATCCGGCCCGCGGCCAGGGGCTTGATGACGATGATCGGCTTGGGGCAGTTGCGAATGATGCGCTCCTGCCACTCGATCTCCACCTGACACAGGAACCCGAGCGCGTTCAGCGGGAGGATGCAGGTCTCCACGTCGTACCCCTGCTCAAAGACGAGGGGCACGGCCTCCGGTCGGTGGGTCGAGATACCCGGCGCCATGCCCTGTCCGCGGATGTAGTCGAGCGCCTCCGGGAGCTCGGTGATCTGCCGGTTCCGCAGGTCCAGGTTCCGCTCGATGTAGGAGGTGTGGGGCGGGCAGATCTCCACGCCCCAATCCCTGCACTGGTTGATCGACTCCTTGATCTCCGCCAGCGAGTTCCCGCTCGGGGTGCAGGCCCAGTTGATCCAGTGTCCGGTCTCGTCCCGGAGGCGCTCACGCAGCTTCGCGAACCGGGGCTGCAACCCGCTCACAAACAGCGTGATCCCCAGCCGCGCGCAGCAGACGAACATCTCGTACAGGCGCTCATCATCGCTGAAATGGCGCTTCAGCCACTCATCCCGCGCCGCGGTGAGGTGCGAGAAGCCGAAGAAGCTGTTGCTGCCGCACGCCAGCCGCGACACCATCACGCCGCCGATCTCCGTCGTAGGCAGGGACATGGGCCACCGAGCCTCCCAGAAGGGTCCGTTTGCTCAAGCCAAACAGTTCGGCGCGCGCCTCCGGTTCCCTGCCCAGAGGCGGGTTGCGGGCAGCGGGTCCGTGGTCCGTGGCCTGCCGTTCGGCGTTTGGGGAAAACCCCGACTATGCACCTGCGGCACAGTTCTGATATATAGAGCAGTGTATTAGGGGCATCCCACGGACTCGACGCCTGCGCGGAGCAGGTTGGGGGCGAGGCAGTGGGGAAACAGCGAAGGGACGCTCCGAACGGGATCGGCCGGGCACGCCGAGGGGGCAGGCGTGCCTTGTAGCATTTCCGAGGACCATTGTCTTCATGCGTGACCGCATCCGTCGCCTCTTGCTGTGGGCGTGGCGCCACAAGCCGGTCGTCTTGGGCCTGGTCGTGCTCGGGCTGGTGGGCATGGCCTTCATGATGCACCAGACCAGCGGCCCGGCGTTCTGCGGCAGCTGCCACGAGATGGGCTACGAGCACCGCACGTGGAGCGCCTCCTCCCACCGTGATGTATCGTGCGATCATTGCCACTACCACCCCGGCATCACGGGGATGATCCGCACCAAGATCCACGGCCTGCGCGAGGCCAGGACTCACCTGCTGGAACGGCCTACTGAGTCGGAGATCGGGCCCGGGATCGCTGAGGTGCCTTCGACTCGTTGTTTGGTGTGCCACGAGAAGGACAAGCTCCCGAGCGAGATCACTTATCACCTGCTGCGGCACAGCCACAAGAAGCACCTCGACCGCGGGGCCGAGTGCACCGAATGCCACGCGAACGTCGTGCACGGGGGCAAGGCGCCCTTCAAGAACACGCCTACGATGTCTGCCTGCCTCAAGTGCCACGACGGCAAGCAGGCGCCCAACAACTGCTCGTTGTGCCACTTGAAGCTGGGGGAGATCAAGCCGGCGCTGTACAACCCGGCGTGGGTGGACCACCACAAGGAGAACATCGTCACCACCGGGCAGGACCGCTGCAAGAGCTGCCACGGGGAGGACTTCTGCCGCTCGTGCCACGCGGTGGGCCGGCCGCCCTCGCACACGTCGAACTGGGTGCGCGACCACGCGGCCATGGACCCGAAACGGCGGCCGGAGTGCGCGCAGTGCCACTATACCCGCGGCGACCGCCCGGAGGCGGACTTCTGCACGGAGTGTCACCAGGCGCGGAAGGCCCACGGGCCGGAGTACATCCGCGAGCACCCGCAGGAGTTCCAGCGCGAGCCGGACGCCTGCGGCCGCTGCCACAAGGAAGCCTTCTGCCAGGACTGCCACTCGATCTACATGCCCCATGAGTCCGGGTGGCTGGATGAGCACGGCGCCGAAGCCAAGAGCCGCCGGGACAGCTGCCGGACCTGCCATAGGGACGCGTTCTGTGAGTCGTGCCACACGCGCGGACGCCCCGTCTCCCACAGCAAGAACTGGCGCACCACCCACCCGGCCGTAGCGCGGACGTCGTCGGAAGGCTGCCGGGCGTGCCACCCGACGAACTACTGTCAGAGCTGCCACCGGAAGTCACCGCCTTCGAGCCACCGGGGCGCCGCGTGGATTCGTGCCCACGGCGGCACGGCCTTGAGCAACCGCGAGAGCTGCCGGGCCTGCCACGACCAGAGCTACTGTGCCTCCTGCCACCGCGGGGTAGCCATGCCACATCCCGGCAACTGGCTGCGCAGCCATCCTGCGGCCGGACGGAACCCGCGCGCGTGTCAGGCCTGTCACCAGAAGGACTTCTGCGAAGCCTGCCACCGAGGCTCGAAACCGGGCAACCATGACGCGAAGTGGGGTTCGCGGCACGGGTCGGTGGCGCGGCAGTCGAAGACCTCTTGCCAGCGCTGCCACACGGATCAGTACTGCCAGGTCTGCCACCGCATCCCGATGCCGCACCCGAAGAACATCCGCTCCGCCCATGGCAAGCTGGCGCGCGGCGACGACGGCCGGTACTGCGGCATCTGCCACAAGCCCGATGTCTGCGCGACGTGCCACAGCAACCGCGCGTCGATGCCCAGCTCCCACAAGAACGCCCAGTGGCTGCGGCAACACGGGGACGCCGAGGGCCTCGATACCCGCTGCGCGCTCTGCCACAAACCGAAGTACTGCCAGGACTGCCACGGGCTGCAGATGCCGCATCCCGAGAACTGGCTCATGAGCCAGCACGCGTGCTCCGCGCCGGCCGATCCGAAGAGCTGCGCGAAGTGCCACGACTCGGACTTCTGCCGGACCTGCCATGAGAGCACGCCGCCCGCGTCCCACGAGGCGGCGGAGTTCAAGCAGAAGCACGGAGCCAAGGCCGGACAGGAGCCGCTCTGTGCGCTTTGTCACGGTCGCGACGCCGCGACGAAACGCGACGCGTGCCTGACGTGCCACCGGGGCGTCAAGATGCCCCATTCCGAGCGTTTCGCCTTCGAGCACAAGGACACGGCATCCTTCGACCCCAAGGGAACCTGCCTGGGGTGTCATGAATTGTCACACTGTAGGCTCTGCCATGCGGAGATCCCCGCGCAGAAGAACTGACACGGAGGCATGATGGGATGAAGACGACGATGCGGATTGCGGCGCTGGTGGTGGCGGGCATCCTGCTCGGCGGCCTGTGCTTGGTGGTGTACGCCCAGGAGACGGCGGGCGCGATCCCGGCCGATGCGGAGTACGCGGGCTCAAAGCTGTGCGGAATGTGCCACAAGGACCAGAAGACGACGTTCGCGGAGACGCCCCACGCGAAGCACGTGGCCCCGACGGACACGACGGAACCGTGGAAGCACGCGACAGGCTGGAACAAGGGTACCGGGCAGGCGGCGGAGGCCGGCATCCAGTGTGAAGCGTGTCACGGAGCCGGCAAGCCGCACGCGGGGGCCAAGACGGAGGACAAGAAGACGTGCATCGTCAACCCGATGGCCCTTGACACTCCGGAGAAGATCGACTCGATCTGCGCCCAGTGTCACTCATACTACACCCCCAAGGAGGGCGAGGCCCCGGTGGCGTTCACGCCCGGGGAGAACCTCCTGGAGAAGGTGACGCTGCTGCCGCCGGAGCCCGGCAAGGCGATGCAGCAGGTGAACGAGTTCGTCACCAGCAAGCACTTCACCGAGAAGCACATGACCTGCATTCAGTGCCACACCTCGCACACCGAGGGCGTGGGCGAGCACAACCTGCGGCAGCAGCCGCCGGAGCTGTGCGTGCAGTGCCATCACGAGCAGGCTGACATTGCGGCGCACACCAAGGGCGCGGCCAAGGAAGGCGACACCTGCGTGACGTGTCACATGCCAGGCGGTGTCCACACCTTCGCCAAGCCCACGCCGTAGCGCAGTCGTACTGGACGCTGCGGCTGTGAGGACAGTCGTCCCCGGGCGTCGGCAGGCGGACTCCGTCTGCCGACGCCCTTGGTATCGATGGCGGGTCGTCCCGCGCCATGACAGGAAGGCGAGATGTTCGCGGTCAGGATCGCATGTCGTCTGACACTGGCGGCCACGGGCCTGTGGTGCCTCGCGGCGGCCGTTCCGGTTGCCTCGCAAGAGGCGTGCTTCACCTGTCACCCGGCGCCGGGACTGGCGTCGCGGATTGCGCAAGGGAAGCACACGACACCTGAGGCGGAGGCTGCCGCCTTCAAGGGCGACGCGCATGTTGGGGTGAAGTGCGCGGACTGCCACCGGCAGGCCACGACCGTCCCCCACCCCGCGGGGATGGCCAAGCCGGACTGCCGAAGCTGCCATGCCGAGGTGCGGGCCCACGTGCTGGACCATGAGCGCCCGGAGGTGCAAGGCAAGCTGCCGACGTGCACGAGCTGCCACGGGTACCACGGTGTGCTGCGGCCCAGCAACCCCGAGTCCCCGGTCTCCCACCGGAACGTGCCCGACCTGTGCCTGAAGTGCCACGGCGGCACGATCCGGAGCCCCTTCGGCTATGACCGGAGCGTCCACGGCCAGGCGCACACGGAGAACCCGAGCTCGAAGGCCGCGGTCTGCACGGACTGTCACAGTGCTCACCCCACGGGAACGAACGGCAGCCTCCTCACGCTGGTGACCCACGCGCACCTGCCGGCCACCTGCGGCACGTGCCACCCGGACGTGCTGACCTCCTATCGAGACAGCATTCACGGGAAGGCCGTTGCCGCGGGTGAAGCCGAGGCCGCGACGTGCACCGACTGCCACGGCGACGAGCACCGGATCCTACGCCCCAGCGACCCGGAGGCCCAGACGGCGCCTCAGCATGTCTCACAGACCTGCGCGAAGTGCCACGCCGACGCTCAGGTCATCCGCATTCGTGGGTTGCCGGCGGATCGGGTCACCTCATACGAGGCCAGCTACCACGGGGCCGCCAACCGCTGGGGCGATGTCAAGGTCGCCAACTGCACCAGCTGCCATGGTCACCACGACATCCTGCCGGCGAGCGACCCGCGCTCGACCATCAACAGCGCGAATCTGGCCGCGACTTGCGGCACCTGCCACCCGGGCTCGGAACTGAAGTACACGGCCGGGGATGTTCACCTGTCGAAGGGCAGCCTCTCGCAGACGGTCGTGAAGTGGGTCCGGGTGGTCTACCTGCTGCTGATCGGAGGCACGTTGGGGTCGTTGGGCGGCTACATCGTCCTCGATCTGCTGGCCTACTGGCGGCGGAAGCGGCGCGGTGACCTCGAGCACGAGGCGGAGCGGCTGCACCACATGCCGCAGCCCCCGCCCTCGACCCTCTTGCGGATGTCTCTGGGCGAGCGCATCCAGCACTGGATCCTGCTGACCACGTTCATCCTCCTGGCGCTTACGGGCTTCCCGTTGATGGCTCCGGAAAGCGCCTTCGCCAAGGTCATCCTGACCTTGTGCGGGGGCGTGGACGGCCGCGCATCCGTCCACCGCGTCGCGGGGGTGCTGCTCTGCCTGGTGGGCATCTACCATCTCTTCTACCTCGTGCTGACGCCGCGCGGACGCAGTTGGCTCAAGGCTATGTTCCCCAGCAAGCGTGACATCATCAATGTCTGGGAGGCGGTACGGTACCTGTTTGGGTTATCGAATCAGGGCCCTCGCTTTCACCGCTTCGGTTTTCCGGAGAAGCTGGAGTACGGCGGTGTGCTGTGGGGCACCTTCTGCATGGGGCTCACGGGCCTCGTGCTGGCGATGGAGAACCTGTCCCTGCGGTACCTGCCGAAGTGGGCCTGGGACGGCGCGCGCGCAGTGCACGGGTGGGAGGCCATCCTGGCGGTCGCCACTATTGCGTTGTGGCACATGTATCATGTAGTGTGGAAGCCGGGCATCTGGCCGATGAGCCGGGTTTGGCTGAGCGGGCAGATCACCTTCCACCAGCTGGTGGAGGAGCATCCGGCCCAATACGAGGAGATCATGGAGGAGTTGGGCTCCGCCCCGGCGCCGAAGGCGGACCAGCCCACTGAGCGCGATGGCTGATGAGCTCGAGGTGTCCCGCGACGACGCGGGCGAGGAGGGGCCGGAGTCTCTCCTGGCCGCCCTGTGGCGGCTGCTGCAATCAGTTCGCACGACGATCTGGGTCCTGCCCGTCCTGGCCGCGGCGACGACCGTGGGCGCCGTGGTGCCCCAGAAGTGCCCGCCCGACTATTACGACATGGTGTACGGCGGGACATGGGGCCGCCTGGTCACGGGCCTGGGCTTCGACAACGTCTACAACTCGACGTGGTTCATCATCCTCGTCTGCATCCTCCTGGCCAACCTCGGGGCGTGCGTGGCAAGGTCGTTTCGACGCGCGGCCCGGGGGTACACCGGCCCGGCCCCCGAGACCCTGGCGAACAAGCTCACCAGCGGGCGTCCGACCGGCTGCTGGGAGACCCAGGCGGCCGGCGAGGAGCCGGCCGAGCGCCTGGCGAGCGCCCTGCGGCACGCCCGGTATGCCGTTACGCGCCATGATGGAAACAAGGGTCAGTCGTGGCTGATGGTCCGGCGGTGGCCCTTCGCGCACTACGGCGGCATCGTTACCCACCTCGCGATCTTCGCGGTAGCGGTGGGCGCGGTGGTGGGACGGCTGCCGTGGACATCGCTGGACCGGCACGTTGCGCTGGTTGAGGGGGAGACGACCCCGGACGAGCCGGACGGCAAGGTGGGCTACGACATCCGGATGGACGATTTCCGGATGCAGTACTACGAGGGCACCGACCAGCCGTCCCTCTACGCGAGCGACATCGCCCTGCTCAAGGATGGGCAGGAGGTGGCGAAGGGCACGGCGACGGTGAACAAGCAGCTGGTCCACGAGGGCCTCTCGCTCGGCCAGGCGAGCTGGGGGATGGCGGGGGTGAAGCTGACGGTCACCGATCCGCGCGGGAAGGCGCACCCGGTGGCGCTGACGTTGGCTGAGGTCCCGGGATCGCACGGCGGCTCGACATGGGACTTCGATGAGCGCGGCCGGGTCGCGATGCTGGCGGAGGAGGCCCAGGCGGCGCTGCTCGGGATGCAGTTCCTGCCCGATGCCAAGACGGGGAGCAGCTATCCGACGAGCCCGGCCGTGGCCGCGCAGGTGGTCTCGGGGCTCGGCGGCGCAGAGCACAAGACCCACGACGTGGGACTCATCCCCCTTGGGGAGGAGCGAGCGGCCGACGGGTACAAGGTGAAGTTCGACGATGTGGTCTACACTTCGACGCTCTCTGCACGCCGGGATCCAGGGCTGCCGCTTGTGTGGGCGGGGTTCATCCTGATCTCGCTCGGCATGGCGGTGATGTTCTACGTGCGGCCGCGCACCTTCCTGGTCGAGGTGGGCGAGCTGGGCGCCGGTGGCGCCGCCGAGGTGCGGATCGCCATAGCCGGACGGGAGTTCGTGGACAGCGACCGGCGCCTCATAGAAACGGTCTGCGAGGCGCCGCTCGCGCCGATGACAACAGCCGGCAAGCCAGCCGGGCTGAGGGGGGCTTCCTCGTGAGCAACGAACCTGAGACCCAGCAGACCGCCCCGGTCGACCCGCTGGCTCCCGAGCGCGTGGACGCGCTGACCTATCGGCTCGTCGCCCTGGGCTTCATCCTGCTGACGCTCGTCATCATTACGGGCGCCGCATGGGCGCAGTATACGTGGCACAAGTGGTGGAGCTGGGACCCCAAGGAGACCTCGGCCCTGGTGGCGTGGCTCGTGTACCTCGTCTACCTGCACGGGCGCCTGCTGGGCTGGTCGAAGCGCAGCCTCGCCTGGATCGCCGTCCTGGGGACTGTGGCGGTCGTGTTCTGCTACGCCGGGGTGAACTTCCTGGGAGGCCTGCACGCGTACGGCGCTCCCACCGCCTCGATCACCGAGACGGCCAGGAACGCCTTCCAGGGCATGCAGACCACGGAGGCGCTCCTGGCCAAGGGCTTTCTGATGTGTTACTTGGGTGCCTTCCTGCTGTACCTGGCGATGGCGATCCTGTCGGGCGGCGAGGGCGAGGATCCCCAGGCGACCGCCGAGCGACGCGCCCGGCTGGCCTTGGTCGGAGCCGTCCCGGTCGCCATCGGCTTCGTCGTGCACACCGTCAGCCTCGTCGCGCGGGCCGTAGAGGCGGGCCACCTGCCCTTCAGCAGCGGCTATGAGTACGCCGCCTCCTTCGCGTGGTCCATTGTGCTGATCTTCCTGATTCTGCAGGTGCGAGTGCGCACGCCGGTCATCGGGGCAGCGTCGATGCCCTTCGTTCTCCTCATCCTCGCCTACGGGTTCCTCTGGTTCGGGGACAAGGGCGTCTCGCCGCTTCCGGTGGCCCTGCAGAACAAGTTCTGGCTGCATCTGCACGTTGCCATCGCGATCGTGAGCTACGCCGCCCTCCTCCTCGCGACCTCCACCGCTGCCATTTACCTCGCCAAGTCCAGAGGCAAGCCGGAAGTCGTCTGACCGTTCGCAAGCTCACAGGTTCACAGGTTCACAGGTTCGCGGGTTGCAGGGACGGGGGTCTGGCGAGCGCGAGGGCCTCGTCGTCCGGACCCTTGAACCTGCGAACCTGCCAACTCGCGAACCGCCTTACGGCGTTACGACGATGGTGGCGCCGAGGACCTCCAGGGCGCCGGACAGGGCGTCCTGGCGGAGTAGCCAGTCCCAACGGCTCCCGCGAGGGACGATGACCAGAGGGCTCACCCGCTCGGTGAGGGCGGTGACCAGCGCGTCGCGGGCCGGCGGCTTGCGCACCGACACCTCGCTGCTGTGTCCGTGATCGACCAGATAGCGTCTGAGCTCGCGCGTGGCGTAGGCGGCGGCGTCCTGCTCTGCCGCGATGAGTAACGCCTCCAGCTTGACCTGCAGCAGCGAGGCCAGCGCGCTGCCAGCGCGCAGCGTGCATGCGCTGGCTCCCCCCGACAGACACACCGACATGACGGAGCGGATCGGCAGGTACTGCCGCGGAGTCACCACGACGGGACAGCGCGCCACCATCGCCACGCGGCGCGCGGAGCGGGCCGACTGACCCGACAGGCCGGGTTCAGCGGCCGCATCCCGCCCGATGAAGATGAGGTCGCTGAAGCAGGACGCCCGGGCGAGCGCGCCGGCGAGGTCCCCATACGTCGGGCGTGCGAGACAGCGGACTGTGAGCTCGCGGCACACCTCGATAGCCTCGCTGAGGGAGCCGTCCGGGTCAGCGAGCGCAGCGTCCTCGTCCGGGGCCCCCGGCGCCTCGGCTGCCAGGGCCACCGGATCGACGGCGTCGTCCGCCAGGGGGGCACGGCCATCCGTCGCGGAGCGCCCGACGGTCATCAGCGTGATCCGGCCCTCGCTGCGGCGCGCAAGGTCGACCGCGTGCTGCAGCGCCACCCGCGCGCCGTGCGAACCGTCGTAGGCCACCAGCAGGCTCTTCGTCATGTCGGCGGGCTCCACCCGTTGGCGCGCGGGCGCTCTTGCCCCCTGAAGCGCTTCCGGTTACACTTCACGACGATCCGCACATGGACCTCCCACAGCCCCTCAGAGCAGGCACGTTCGTTGGCCGGCTGAACCGCTTCGCGGCGGAGGTGCGCCTGGGCCGGACGGTGCACCGCGTCCACGTGGCGAACTCCGGCCGGTTAGGGGAACTGCTCTACCCCGGCGCGAGGGTCTTCACGCACCCCGTGACCACCGCCGGCCGCTCGACGAGCCATGACCTCGTGCTGGTGCGCCACGGCGGGGTGCTGGTCAGCGTCGACTCGCGGGCGCCGTCGGCCATCGCGGCGGAAGCGTTCCTCAGCGTGGGGGTTCCACCTCTCTCCCGCGTGCAAGCCGTGCATCGGGAGGCGCCGTTAGGCCGAAGCCGGATTGACCTGTGCGTGCGCACGGCGGAGGGTGAGTGGCTGGTGGAGGTGAAGGGCTGCACGCTGGTCTGCGAGGGAACCGCCATCTTCCCCGACGCGCCCACGGCCCGGGGCCGGCGGCATGTCGAGGCCCTCGCCGAACACGTGGCACGAGGCGGGCGGGCGATGGTGCTCTTCGTGATCCAGCGCCCGGACGCGGCGAGCTTCCGACCGAACTGGACTACGGACGCTGCGTTCGCCGCCGCTCTCGCGACCGCCGAAGGGGCCGGCGTGGTGGTTCGCGCTCATACTTGTAGCGTCTCGACGGAGGAGATCGTGCTCGGAGCCGCCGTGCCGTACGACCTGGCGAGGCCCGAGAGCGAGGAAGGCCCGTCATGCGCGTGATTGCGGGCGAGGCCGGGTCGATTCGGCTACTCACGCCGAAGGGTACGCGGCTCCGGCCTACCTCAGACGCGGTGCGTGAGTCGCTCTTCAGCAGCCTCGGCCCGGACGTTGCCGGGTTGCGCTTCCTGGATGCCTACGCCGGGACGGGCGCCGTAGGCATCGAGGCGCTCAGTCGCGGCGCGGCTGAGTGCGTCTTCATCGAGCGGGACCGGCACTGCGTGGAGGCCATTCGCCGGAACCTGGCGAACACGCGCCTGACCTCACGGGCCACGATCGTGGCCGGTGACGCCAAACGGCTGATCGACCGGGTGCTCGCCGCGCACGGGCCGTTCGACTTGGCGTTCGTCGACCCGCCCTACACGGACCGGGAGGCCGTGTCTGTCGCGCGGCGCGTGCTGGAGGCGGGCCTCACGCCCGAGGCGGGCCGCCTGATCTACCAGCACTCGAAGGACGCGCCGCCCGAGGGGCTGCCCGAGCCGGACCGGACGCGAGCCTTCGGCGAGACCGTCCTGTCCTGGTACCGGTCAGGGAAAGGAGGCGGGGAAGATGGCGGGGAATGAGCGGGAGCGGATTGCCGTCTGTCCCGGCACCTTCGACCCGATCACGTATGGGCATCTCGATGTCATCGAGCGGGTTGCGGGGCTATTCGACCGGGTGATCGTCTCCGTCGCGGCGCAGTCGGGCAAGCAGCCGCTCTTCACCATGGAGGAGCGCGTGGTCTTGGCCCGAACGGCGTGCGAGCAGTGGAGCAACGTGGACGTCGATCACTTCGACGGGCTGGTGGTCGAGCACGCCCGACGGCACGGCGCCTGCGCCCTGGTAAAGGGGCTCCGGGTGGTCTCCGACTTCGAGCGCGAGATGCAGATGGCGCTGATGAACCGGGCCCTGGCGGAGGAAATCCCGACGATGTTCTTGATGAGCCACGCCGACCACGCCTTCCTGAGCTCCAGCCTGGTGAAGGAAGTGGGCGCGGCCGGGGGCGATATCAGCCGGTTTGTCCCGGAGGCCGTGGAACGAGCGCTGTCCGCCAGACTCCGCGACAGCCGTTGACCCGGCGGTCGCGCGGCAAGACGTCCGCAGTTCGCCTGCGGAACACCCGACACACCCCTGGGGGGCGGGAAGCATGGATCTAGACCAACTCCTCGATGAGCTGGAGGACGTCGTGGAGCGTGGGGAGCGCTTCTGGCACGTGTTTGGCGGCCGCGCGATGGTCCGCGCGGATGAGGTGTACGACCTGATCCATCGCGTGCGCGCCAGCATCCCCGAGGACGTGCGACAGGTGCAGGACGGCGGGCGTGAGCGGGAGCGCCTGATCGAGGAAGCGCACCAGGAGCGAGCGAAGATCATCGAGGCCGCGAAGGAGCAGGCGCGCCTGCTGCTCGACAACGACCAGCTGGTCATCGAGGCCCAGCGGAAGCGCGATGACATCCTGGAGCGGGCGCGCATCGAGGCCGAGGGCATCCAGGCCGACGCCGAGCAGTACGCCGAGAGCATCATCGACAAGCTCTCCGAGTACCTCGGCCGGGTGCAGACGGCGGTCGGCAACACGCGGGAGATGCTGCAACGCGACGCAGAGGCCACCCGCCCCCAGCCCGGCTCCGAAGACACCGCGACGTAGAACCGACCCTCAGGAATGGCCCGGAGGCACACCTGCTCACAGGGGCAGGGAGTGCCTCCGTTCGGTTTGGCCGCCAGGAGAGGACCGTGAAGCTGCTGGTCATCAACTGCGGAAGCTCCTCGGTGAAGTACGCCCTCTACGAGATGGACAGCGAGGCCCTGCTGGCGTCGGGGACGGCGGACCGGGTGAGCGTCGGCGGGGGCGCGGAGGCGCAGTTGACCCACGAGCGCGCCGACGGCGCCCGAGCGATCGTGGCCGATCCCATGCCCGACCATACCTCGGCCATCGGGCATGTCCTGGAGGCCTTGACCCACCCGGAGCACGGGGTGGTGGCGGAGGTGGATGAGATCGATGCGGTCGGCCACCGCGTCCTTCACGCCGGGACACAGTACGGTGGGGCCGTGCTGGTGACCGATGAGGTGATGGCGGCGGTCGAGGCCTGCTTCGATCTGGGTCCGCTGCACAACCCGCCGAACCTGGCGGGCATTCAGGCCTGCGCGAGTGTCCTCCCCCACACCCCGCAGGTCGCCGTCTTCGACACGGCGTTCAGCCAGACGGTCCCCGCCCACGCCTACCACTACGCGATTCCCTTCGAGCTGTACGAGAAGCACGGGATCCGACGCTACGGCTTCCACGGTACCTCCCACCGGTATGTCTCCGGGGTCGCGGCCGACCTGCTGGCGGCCCGGGGCGTGGAGCGAGCTGCGCAACGCATCGTGACCTGCCACCTGGGCAACGGCTGCAGCATGACCGCAGTCCTCGGGGGCCGGTGCATCGACACGAGCATGGGCCTCACGCCGCTGGAGGGGCTGGTGATGGGGACGCGCTCGGGGGACCTCGATCCGGCGGCGGTCTGGTTCATCATGGAGCACGAGGGCCTCGACACCAACCAGATCGACGCGCTGCTGAACAAGCAGAGCGGGGTGCTGGGCCTGTCGGGGGTCGGGAGCGACATGCGCGACGTCCTCGCGGCTGAGGCGACCGGCCACGAGCGCGCGAAGCTGGCCCTCGACGTGTACTGCTATCGCGTCAGGAAGTACATCGGCGCCTACGCCGCGGCGCTCGGGGGTCTGGATGCGCTCGTCTTCACGGCCGGGGTCGGCGAAAACTCCCCGCCGATCCGGCGGCGTTGCAGCGAGGGCCTGGAGTTCCTCGGGCTGCACATGGACCAGGGCCTCAACGACGCGGCCATCGGCCCGGAAGCGCCGCAGGACATCGCCCAGGTGGCCAGCCCGGCGCGGGTCTACGTGATCCCCACCGATGAGGAGCTGACCATCGCGCGCGATACGCGGGAGATCGTGGACGCGCTGGGTTAGGCGAGCTCCCCGGTCACGGAGTGCGGGTCGGCAGCGGTGAGGCGAACGCGCACGATGCCCCCGCGTAGCTCCGGAGGCGCCTGGAAGCGGACGCGCAGGTAGTTGTCGCTCATTCCGATCAGGAAGCCCTCGTCGTCGAGGGGCTCTTCCACGACCACCTCGACGGTCTCCCCCACGTTCCGCTCGGCGAACTGCAGGCGCTTCTCGGCGGAGAGCTGCATCAGGACGCGGCTGCGGTCGCGCTTCAGGTCGGGGCGGACCTGATCGGGCATCTCGGCGGCCCGCGTTCCCTGTCGCGGTGAATAGGCGAAGACGTGCAGGTAGCTCAGAGGTAAGGCGGCCAAGAAACCGCGCGTCTCCGAGAACTGCTCCTCCGTCTCACCCGGGAAGCCCACCATCACGTCGGCGCCGATCCCGGCGAGCGGGCTGGCCTGTCGGATGCGCGCCACGAGGTCTTTGTACCGCGCCGTGTCATACGGGCGACCCATCGCGGTCAGGACGGCGTCAGAGCCGCTCTGCAGGGGGATGTGCAGGTGCCGGCAGACCTTGGGGTGCCGTGTGGCGAGGTCGACGATCCCCTCGGTCACCTCACAGGGCTCGATGGACGAGAAGCGGACGCGCCCCAGCCCCGGCAGCTCGCAGAGCCACCGGGTCAGCTCCTCGAGGTCGACGTACTCCTCCGGGAGGTCGCGCCCGTACCAGCCCAGGTGAACGCCGATGAGCACGACCTCAGGGTGCCCGGCCGCAACGAGCTTCTCAACCTGCTCCACCACCTCAACCGGGGGCACGCTGCGGCTGGATCCGCGGGCCTGCGGGATGATGCAGTAGGCGCACTGGGCATCGCAGCCCTCCTGCACCTTCACGAACGCGCGCGTGTGCCCCGCGAAGGACTCGATCAGGCGCTCGCCGTGCGGGTCTCGGTCCTCATCGGCCGCCACGACGTCCGAGCCCGGTGGAACGTGAGCCGCCAGCGTGTCCTTCTCGGTGTTGCCGATCACCAGGTCGATCTCGGGGATCTCCGCCAGCTTCTCGGGGGCGACTTCCGCGTAGCAGCCGGTGAGCACGACCATCGCGGCCGGGTTGCGGCGCTTGCCCTGCCGGGCCAGCCGCCGCGCGTCGCGGTCGCTCTTGGCGGTGACCGTACAGCTGTTCACGACGTACAGGTCCGCCACGCCATCGTACTCGACGATGTCGTAGCCGCGCCGGATGAGCTGCTCGCGAAGCCGCTCACTGTCGTACTGATTGAGCTTGCAGCCCAGCGTCGTGATCGCAGCTCGCTTGCGCATGGTGCGGGGCTCTTGGGGGTCCGTCGCACGGCCCTCAGGACCCGGGCCCGCCGTCACAGCGAAAGAGCCGAGCGCGCGCTCGGCTCCTCCCGCGTCCCGGGTTGCGGTCAGGCGGTCAGGCGATGGCGCGCTTGGTGACCTTGCCGGCCTTCAGGCAGGAAACGCATGTGTTGATGCGCTGATTCCGTCCGTCGACCACCGCGCGGACGCTCTGGAGGTTCGGCTTCCAAGTGCGGCGGCTGCGGCGGTGCGAGAAGCTGACGGTGTTGCCACGCGCGGGGCGCTTGCCACAGACATCACAGACCTTCGGCATGTCGGACACTCCCTGCGGTCTACCCCCGAACACGCCCGCACGCACTCGCAGCCGGCGCTCCGCGAGGCGGTCGTCCGAGGCTTCCGGAGATCAGCAGCGCGGGAGCCTTGCAATCCCGCGCCACGGCCACGTATAATAGCACATCCGGCCGGAGGTGTAAACAGGGCTTCCGCCTGCGCAAGTGGCCCCCCGGCTGAAGGCTCTGCAACCGGCGACCCATGCGACCCGCCCTACACGCGCCCTATCTTCCACCGCCTCCCGATCTGCCTGACGCGCCCCGCCCGGAGCACATCTCAGGGCTGGCGCTGCTGCGCGGGGTCTTCCTGTCGGATGGGCGGGTGCGGAGCGCCGGCAACGGAGCACTGGTTGCGTTCGGCGCGGTGTTTGTGCTCATCCTGAGCGCGTCAGCGCTCCTGGCATATGCGGTGGTCTATGCGCTGGGGCGGCTGGTCCCCACCGTGCCACTAGTGGCCATCTACACGTACACCGAGCCGGCCGGGTACCCCGATCCGTACGTCGGCTGGCGCCTGGCGGTTCACGGGGTCCGGGCCCTGGCGTTCCTGACGGTCCTGCGGCTGAGCCCGATCTCGGGCTACCACGGCGCCGAGCACAAGGTCGTCAACGCCATCGAGCAGACCGGCACGGTGGACGAGGAAGTCGTGCGCCGGATGCCGAGGCAGCATGTCCGATGTGGGACCGTGCTGCTGGCCGGGTTCGTGCCGCTCCTGTTGGCTCTCACGCCGGACGTGCACGTGCCGGGCTGGCTGCTGCTGGGGCTGTTCGTCGTGGGAGTGACCTTGCGCCGCCAGGTGGGTTGGGTCCTGCAGACGGTCTTCACCACGAAGGAGCCCTCGCCGGGGCAACTGCGCGCGGGGCTCGAGAGCGGGCGGCTGCTGTTGGAGCGGTGGCGGAGGACGCCGCCGGGACCGGACTCGATGGCTGAGCGTCTCTGGCGCCGGGGGCTCCCCCAGGTCGCCATCGGCCTGGCGATTGGGGCGGTGGTGATTCAATATGGCGAGGCGCCCCTGTTGTGGCTGTTGCAGCGCGGGCTCTGACCTCCGACTGAATGCCGTTCCGAACGGAGTGAGCGCGATTGCCGTATGAACGGGTAACCACGTGCGCGCCGGGCAGGCTCTGTCTCTTCGGCGAGCACCAGGACTTCCTCGGTCTACCGGTCATCGCCCTGGCGGTGACGCGGGACATCACGTTCGCGGGCGTGCGTCGAGGTGACGGGCTGTTTGAGCTGGACCTGCCCGACATCGGAGAGCGGGATGTGATCGACCCGTCCGTCGAGCTGACGTACCGGAACCGGCGCGATTACCTCCGCTCGGCGGTGAACGTGCTCCGGCGCGAGGGACTCGTGTACCGGGACGGGTACGACGTGACCGTGCACGGGACCATCCCGATCAACGCCGGGTGCGGCAGCTCCTCGGCGATGCTGAACTCCTGGATCGCGTTCTTGACGGCCTCGCAGGACTCGCAGCACGCCTGCGATCCGGAACGCGTGGCGCGGCTGGCCCATCGGGCGGAGGTCATCGAGTTCAACGAGCCTGGGGGCATGATGGACCACTACACCTCGGCGCTCGGGGGGCTGCTGCACATCCGGACGGAGGGCGAGATCGAGTGCACGAGGCTTCCGGCGCGCCTGGAGGGCTTCGTGCTGGGCGATTCGCTCACACCGAAGGACACAACGACGACGCTGGCCCGCTCGCGGGCGGCCATGGCGCGGGCGGTGGCCATCGCGCGGGAGCAGATCCGCGGCTTCAACCTACATACGACCACGGTGGACGAGGCGCGTGACATCTTCGACGCGCTGGAGCCGCGCGGCCGCGAGATGCTGGAGGGCAACCTCATCAACCGAGACCTGTGCCGCGAGGCGCACGGACTGCTGAGCACCCCGGAGCCGCCCGCGGCGGAGATCGGACGCCTGCTGCTGGCACACCACGACCAGCTGGCCCGCAACATTCAGATCTCGACGGCGAAGATCGACGGCATGGTTGAGGCGGCCATGGCCGCCGGAGCGCTGGGCGCCAAGATCAACGGCTCGGGCGGGGGCGGCTGCATGTTCGCGTACGCGCCGGGGCGGCAGCCGGCGGTGGCCGAGGCGATCGAGGGGGCAGGCGGCAAGGCCTACCTCGTCGAGTCGCACGCCGGTCTCTCGGCGACTCGGGAGTAGCGGGACGACGCGATGGCTTCGCTGAAGATCTCGATCACGGGCGTGCGGGGGATTGTGGGCGAGACGCTCGACCCGCGCCTGCTTACGAACTTCGCCCAGGCCTTCGGGACGCTCGTCGGGCCGGCCACGGTGCTGCTTTCCCGTGATCCGCGGCCGTCCGGGCCGATGGTGGCGTCGTGCGTGACCGCGGGCCTGCTGGCGACCGGCTGTCGGGTCGTCGATGTCGGCATCTGCCCGACGCCGGCGATGCAGTGGGCGGTCAAGTCGACGGAGGCCGCTGGCGGGATCGCGGTGACGGCCGGTCACAACGCACTCGAGTGGAATGCGCTGAAATTCGTGCGGGAGGACGGCCTGTACCTCAATGTGAACCAGGGCGAGGAGCTGCTGAACGTCCTGCACCAGGGCGAGTTCCGCAAGGCGACCCACGACGAGATCCACTCGGCCGTCGAGTACGACCCCGAACTGGGGCGCCGACACGCGGAGGTGCTGGCGCGGCATGTTGATTCCGAGGCCATCGACCGGGCGGGCTTCACGGTAGCGGTGGATTGCTGCAACGGCGCGTGTTCGGACTTCAGCCCGCGCTTCCTGGAGGCCCTGGGCTGCCGCGTGGTCCCCATCAACACCGACCTGGACCAGCCCTTCCCTCACGAACCGGCGCCGGGTCCGCGCAACCTGGGCCAGCTGCGCGCCCTAGTCGCCGCAGCGCGGGCGGATGTGGGCTTCGCGCACGATGCGGACGGCGACCGGCTGGGGATTGTGACCGAGGACGGCGGAGCGCCGGGCGATGAGCTGACGCTCTGCCTGGCGACCGAGGCCGTCCTGCGGCGAGGGGACGCGGGGCCGGTGGTGACCAACGTATCGACGACGCACGCCGTCGAGGCCGTCGCGGCGCGCTACGGCCGCGACGTGATCCGCACGCGCGTAGGCCAGTCCTTCGTCGCGGAGGCCGCGCTCACGAACGAGGCGGCGGTGGCTGGGGAGGGCAGCGGCGGAGTCATGTTCCCCCGACTCAACTGTGCCCACGACAGCCTGGCGACGTTGGCCCACGTCCTGGAGCTCATGGCCCACACGGGGCAGCCGATCAGCCGCCTCGTCGCCGCACTCCCCAGGCTTCACATGATGAAGCTGGCGATCCAGTGCGCCCCCGCAAAGGTGTCGGCGGTTGTGGAGCGCATCCGCGAGGAAGCCGAGGAGGGCGTCTTCGGGGGTACGCTCGACCTGGAGGACGGGGTGAAGATCGTCGACGAGGGGACCTGGGTCCACGTCCGCGCATCGATCACCGAGCCCGTCATCCGTGTCATCAGCGAGGCCGCCACCCAGGAGGCCGCGGAGAGCCTCGCCGAACGCTTTGCGCGCCGCGTGCGTCAGGCCGCCACCTGACCCCGCGCCGAAGGGACCTTGACCCGCCCATGTCGTCGACCCGGTCGCCGGTCCACACCCTCAAGATCAGCATCTCGGGCGTGCGGGGCGTCGTTGGCGAGTCGCTGACGCCGCAGCTCGTCGTCGGCTTCGCGCAGGCCTTCGGCTGCTACGTCGAGGGAGGAATCGTGCTGGTGGGGCGGGATACGCGGCAGACCGGCGAGATGGTCCGCCAGGCTGTGGTAGGCGGGCTGCTGGCCAGCGGCTGCTACGTGATCGACCTGGGGGTCGTGCCGGTGCCCACGGTGCTCATTGCCGTGAAGCAGCTGCAGGCCGATGGGGCGATCGCGATCACCGCCAGCCACAACCCGGCCCAGTGGAACGCCCTGAAGTTCGCCCGCTCCGATGGCGCCTTCCTGAACTCCTTCCAGGCCACGGAGCTGCTGGACGTCTACCACCAGGGGGAGTTCCGCCTGGCACGGACACCGGAGATCAGCCGCGTCGACCACGACGAGCACGCCATCGAGCGCCACATGCAGCTGGTGGTGGACAACACGGACGTGGCTGCCGTGCGCGCCCGCAAGCCGCGCGTGGTGATCGACATGTGCAACGGCGCCGGCGCGGTGATGAGCCCGCAGCTCCTGGCGGCTCTGGGCTGCGAGGTGATCGCACTGCACGGGGAGCCCGACGGACGCTTCCCCCACGATCCAGAGCCGATCGCCCAGAACCTGCGCGAGCTCTGTCGAACGGTGCGCGAGACGGGGGCCGATGTAGGCTTCGCCCAGGATGCCGATGCCGACCGCCTGGCCATCGTCTCCGAGCGGGGCAGAGCCATCGGGGAGGAGTTCGCCCTGGCCTTTGCGTGTGACACGGTCTGCGCTCAGACGCCCGGCCTGATGGTCACGAACGTCTCGACCAGCCGGATGATCGACGAGGTGGCCGCGCGGCATGGCGGGCGCGTGCTCCGGACGAAGGTCGGCGAGATCAACGTGGTCGAGGCGATGCTGCGCGAGCGCGCCGTCATCGGGGGCGAGGGCAACGGGGGGGTGATCTACCCGCAGGCCCACCCATGCCGGGACAGCATGGTCGGCATGGCGCTCATCTTGGCGGGGCTGGCGAGCCGCGGGACGATCTCCTCTTGGGTGCGCAGCTTCCGGCCGAGTGCGATGTTCAAGACCAAGACCGAGTGCCCCTCCACACGGGTACAGCACGCCATGGCCGCGGCGCGCCGGCAGTATGCCGACTGCCGGCTCGACCTCACCGAGGGCCTCAAGGTGCTGTGGCCCGAGAGCGGCCGGTGGCTGCACATCCGCCCGAGCAACACAGAACCCGTCATCCGCGTGATCGGGGAAGGCGATACCCTCCGGGAGGCCCGGCAGCTCTGCGAGGATGCCCTCGCGGTCCTGCAGCCGGCCATCGACTCATGAAGCCCGGAGCCGCGGTCACCATCCTCACCAGCAGCTTCGGCGGCGGCCACCGCATGGCGGCCGTCACGGTCGCCGCCGCCCTCCGCGACCTGCGCCCCGACTGGGACATCGAGGTTGTCGACTTCTTCGAGCAGTTCGTCAGCTCGCGGTTCAGCCGCGGCGTCGCCTGGACCTACGGCTGGAGCGCACGTCGCGCCCCTCTCATGTACGGGGGCGTGTACGCAACGGCGCAGTGGGTCGGCGAGCGGCCCCGGCTGCAGCGCTGGATGGACCGCGTGGGCCGACGGCGGCTCCGAGCGTACCTCCGCCGACGCCGGCCGGACGCCGTCGTGAACACCTACCCCACCCCCTCCGCCGTGCTGGCGGCGCTGAAGCGGCGCGGCGACATTGAGGTACCCTCGGCCACCATTCTCACCGACTGGGAGAGCCACAGCCAGTGGATCCACGAGGGGGTCGACCTCTACCTCGTGGCCCATGAGGCCCTGAAGGCCGAGCTGACGGAGCTGGGGGTTCCGGCCGAGCGAGTGCAGGCCACCGGGGTGCCGATCCGTCCCGGGTTCGTTGCGCGCCCGACCACCCCCACCGACGGGCCCGTGCTGGTGACCGTCGGCGCCCACGGGATGATGCGCCGCGCCGAGGCCCTCTGCTGCGCTCTGGCGCAGCGGGCCCCGAGGACGGTGGTGGTGTGCGGCCACGACCGATCACTCCGGCGGCGGCTGGAGCCTCTCGCCCGGGGCCTGGGCGGGCGCCTGGAGGTGCATGGGTTCGTGGACGACATCCACCGGCACTATGCAACCGCCTCCCTGCTGGTAGGGAAGCCCGGTGGTGTCACCATCGCCGAGGCCCTGGCGGTCGGCCTGCCGATGGTCCTCTATGGGGCCATTCCCGGCCAGGAACGCGCCAACCAACGGTTCGTGGTGGAGGCCGGAGTCGCTCGGGCCGCGAGGACCGTCGCGCAGACGAGCGCCGCCGCCGTCGAGTTGCTGGAGCACCCGGAGGACCTCGTGCGCATGGGGCGGCTGGCCGCGGCCCTCGGCAAGCCGGACGCTGCGCGCGCGGCCGCCGCCGCCATCATCGACCTCTGCGAGCGCCACTGAGCGAGCCCCCAAGAGCCCGTGTCAACCCGCGGCCGTCCCGGGTGTCTCAAGGCGTGGGACGTCGGATGTCGACGGCCCGGAGGAAGCGGCCGCGTCGGGGACGAACCAACCCCGGCCACGGCCTGGGCATGTACCAGGGAAGAGGAGAACGATGCGCATCCTGCTGGTGATGGTCCTGCTCATCGGGGCCTGCGGCCTGCTCGCAGCACAGACTACCGCTTTGCCCCTCACGTTGGCCGAGGGCGAGCGTGACTGGACCGCGGTGACCGCGGGGGACGGGCGAGCGGCCTGGAGCGCCTCGGAGGCCGTCCTGACCCCCGGCGCGGGCGCCGCGGGCATCAGCGCGCCGCTCGACCCTGCGCCGGCGGGCGCGCTCAGCATCTCCCTGCTGGCCACCACCGAGGGCGCTACCGACCTGCTGGTCCAGTTCGTGGAGGACCCGGGGTCGCCTCCCTCGGCGCCGTTGTGGTCGGTCGCTCTGACCGACAGCAAACCGCACCGCCTGGCCGCACGTCTGGTCCCGCCTGCCGCAGGCGGCCGCCCCCTGCACCTGTACCTCGGAGCGAGAGGCCCAGGGACGCTTCGGCTAAGTGAGCTTGCCCTGGGAGTCGAAGCGCCCCTGCCTCCGGTGGACACCGCTCTGGAGCCTCCGCTGCCGCTCGACTGGCGGCCGGAGGGGTACCTGGACGCGCAGGCGCGGGAGGTGGCGGGCGCCACCGAGCTGCTGGTGGAGGTGAACGGACTGCAGCTGTCGATCGACCCCGACACATCCTGCCCAGTGGGCGGGTTTGCGCCCTTGTCGGCCTTCGTGCTGGCCCGGGGCAACGCCACGCGGAAGCTCTCCATCGAGGGCGAGTTCCCGGCCGGCGTCGTGTGTGACACGCGTGAGTACCAGATCACGAAGAGCGGCACGTCCCGCGCGCACCTGCGGCTTCAGGGGCTCGTGCCAGGCGTCTACACAGGCCGGGTGACGGCGAGTTCCGGGAAGGAGGCGGCGGCCTTCCCCGTGACGGTCACGGTGGGCCGCAGCTACCCAGCCTTCGGCACGACTGCGGCAGGCACGGCCGGTGCGCAGGGCTGGCAGCTGCAGGAACTCGTCGTCCACACGACCCCCGACTCGACACCTGAGGACCTCGCCGCGCAGGTGGAGGCGGCCCTGGAACGCAGCCCCGCGGCGGCCGTTGTGCACTTCGACCCCTTGCCCGCTCGGGAGACGCTGCGCGCCGTCGTGCGCGTCCTGAAGGGGCAGGTGGGCCTCTATGGCTGCGCCTGGCGCGGGGACCGGCCCTACCAGGGCGAGGCCCCCGACTCCGAGGCCGCGGCCCTCGTTGTGGCGGCCCAAGAGCTGCACGACGTGGTCGGGAGCCTCGACCCGGAGGCGGCGTGTGTTTCCCCCGTCTTCGACGGGTCAGCCAATGCCGCGGGCTCACCGGAGAACCGGCTGCTGGACGCCTGCCTGGCCCAGGGGATGGGGCAACACGTTGCCGCGCTGGTGGCCACGGCACAGCCGCTGCCCGCCGGCGGCGTGCTCGAGGAATCGGGCAACGGTGAGCCGGCCCGCGACCCCGGCGCCTTCTGGGCCGCCCTCGACGCGCGCTGCGAGCCACATGGCCTCGAAGCGCTCATGGAAGCCCATGATGTGGCCCTCCCCATCCTCACCTCGGCCATCGGGGGTCCGGCGGGCGCGGACGAGCGCCTGGACGCGCTGAAGGCCGCCCGAGCCCTGGTGATCGCCGCCTACGCCGGCGCCACTGGAGCGACGTTCGCCGGATCGCCGGAGGATGGGGGCGTCGCCCTGACGCGCACCGATGGGACACTCTCCCCGGCGGGATGGGCGGTGCGGGAGCTCAGCCGGGAGCTCGCGGGCGCGGTGCCGATCCTCCGAGCCTGGAGCGGGAACGAGATCCCCGGGAACCTCGGCGGTGCGACGGTAGCTCTGCCCTTCGTGCGGGGCGATGAGGCGTTGATCGTGCTGTGGAACAACACGTCGCTACCTCAGGCGGTCACGCTGACCCTCGGCCAAGTCCCCTACAGCGAGCACGTCCTGACCCTCTCGCACGAGGACCCGTTCGTCCGCCGCGCCTACGCCTCGCAGTTCACGTTCTCCAAGCGCGCGGTGCAGGCGAAGCGTCAGGAGGTGTACTTCGCCCTCGCGCCCCTGGAGATCAAGGTGCTGCGGTACCGGATGCAGCTGGCCCTGCCGACCTGGGTCAGCGCCCTGGGCTACACCCCCAGGGCGAAGACGGCGCCGCCCCACGCTGAGCGGGATGACCGCCCCTGGTGGAAGCAGCTTCAGGACTGGGCGGAGGGCACCGAGTGAACCCCGACACGGTGCGGCGCAAGCGCGAGCTGCGGCGCCAGGTTCTGGCGCTGCGGGATGCTCTCGACCCCGAGACGCGGGCCGCCGACAGCCGAGCCATCTGCCGGCGCGTAGCGCAGAGCCCCGAGTTCCGCGGCGCGGGCACGGTGCTGCTGTTCTCGAGCTTCGGGAGTGAGGTCGACACGGGCGCGCTGCTGCAGGAGGCCCTGCGCGTCGGGAAGCGGCTGGTGTTGCCCCGCGTGAACTCCGAGACCCGATGCCTTGAACTCCGCGAGGTGCGCGACCTGAGCGCCGATGTCGCGCCAGGCACATGGAGCATCCCGGAACCGCTCCCCGAGCGCTGCCCCGAGGCGTCGCTGGCCCAGATCGACTTCGTGCTGGCGCCCGGCGTGGCCTTCGACCGGCAGTTGCGGCGTGTGGGCTACGGCGGCGGGTACTACGACCGCATCCTGACCAGCATCGAGGCGGGCACACCGGCCATTGCCATCTGCTTCGGGATGCAACTAGTGCCGGAAGTGCCCACCGATGCCCACGATGCGCGTGTGCCTGTGCTGATCACCGAGAGCGAACGGATTGACCGGCCATGAGAGATCGCATCACCTTGCGTAACATGCACTTCTACGGTCACCACGGCGTCGGGGAGGCCGAACGCGACCTGGGTGGGCGCTTCTCGCTGGATGTCGAGCTGGTTCGCGATCTCACGCGCGCCGGGGAGACCGATGATCTGAACGACACGGTCGACTACAAGGCCGTCTATGACCTCGTCGCGCAGATTCAGCGGCGCGGGTTCTGCCTGCTGGAGGCCCTGGCGCTAGACATCGCCCGCGCCATCCTTGACGGCTTCGACGTGGAGGATGTCACCGTGCGGGCCCGCAAG
>Ga0233425_10004023_pt1 | contig 25463 bp, 27 predicted proteins | sample Watercolumn_Towu_2_FD_181712 | JGI IMG/M metagenome (GOLD analysis project Ga0233425, IMG submission 181712) | Freshwater microbial communities from Lake Towuti, South Sulawesi, Indonesia - Watercolumn_Towuti2014_140_MG | ecosystem: Environmental > Aquatic > Freshwater > Lake | place... | reverse complement strand
TCGGCCAGCGTCGCGCCGAAGGGAATCTCCACCAAGCCCGGCTGCTTGACCCGGCCGCCGATCTGTAAGGCCATCGTGCCGCGCGATCCCTCCGTGCCGAGCGACGCATGCCACTGGCCGCCCCTGGCCAGAATGCTCGGCACGGTGGCGAAGGTCAGGACGTTGCTCACGATCGTGGGTTTCCCATAGAGGCCCGACAGGGCCGGGTAAGGGGGCTTGGCCCGGACTACGCCCCGTCGTCCCTCCAACGATTCCAGCAAGGCCGTCTCCTCGCCGCAGACGTAGGAGCCGGCGCCGACGAAGACCTCCAGATGGAACCGCCCGTTCTCTTGTGTCAACCATCCGGCCTGCTCCGCGGCGGTGATCGCATCGCGCAAGGTCCGCGCCGCCGCCGGATATTCCTGGCGGCAATAGATGTACCCACGCGTCGCGCCGATGGCCTTCGCACAGATCAACATCCCCTCGATCAGGCGGAAGGGCTCGCCCTCCATGATCATCCGGTCACAGTAGGTGCCGGCATCTCCTTCGTCCGCGTTGGCGACGACGTATTTCTGCTCCGCCGCCTGGTCCTTGGCGACCTGCCATTTGCTCCACACCGGAAAGGCGGCCCCGCCCCGCCCGCGCAACCGAGAGCGCTTTAGCTCCTGGATGATCGCGTCCGGAGCCAGCGAGACGGCCCGCTCCAGCCCCTTCAGCCCTCCCCGGCCCTGGTATTCCTCCAGCGACAGGGGTCTGGTGATCCCGAAGTTCGCGAAGGTCGCCCGCTGCTGGCCGGCGAGGAAGGCAATGTCGGCGACGGGAGTCCCGCCGACTCCGGCGAGGATGTTCGGGAGGTCCTCGGGCGTGGCGTTGAGCCAGGCCATCCGGCCGCCGGACAGGTCTCGTTCGACCAGCGGCTCCAAAAAGAACGCGCCGCGCGAGGAGGTTCGGACCAGTTCAAGGCCGGGGACGTGCGCCCAGGCTTGCGCCAGCCGGTCCGCGCCGGCGGCCCGGGCCGCAGTGTCGTTGGAAAGATAGAGGCGCGTCATAAAAGGCTTTCAGCAATCAGCCGTCAGCCTTCAGCCGGGAAGCTGAAAGCCGAATGCTGACGGCTCATGTGTAGTGATCCAGCAGCGCCGGGATCTGATCCGGGCTCACCCGGCCGATCACGTCCCCGTCCACCATGAGGCTGGGACCGACCGAACAGGTCCCGACGCAATAGATGCGCTCCAGCGTGAACCGCCCGTCCCTGGTCGTCTCCCCCACCTCGATCTTCAGGTGCGCGCGCAGGCGGTCCAGCACCCTGGCTCCATGGTTGGCCATGCAGGATTCTCCCAGGCACAACCGGATGAGATGCCGGCCCGGCTTGCCCGTCCGCAGCTCCGGGTAGTAGGACAGGACGCCGGCCACGTCCGCCTCGGTGACGCCCAGGGTCCGGGCAATCTCGGGAATGGCGCCCGGCGATACGGAGCCCAGGGTCTCCTGTATTGCCAACAGGGTGTGCAAGATATTGGGAGGGCTGGTTCGGTGACGGGTCAGGATGGCAGCCAGGACCGGCTCACTCATGCGCGGACCTCGGGCAGTCCCAGGTGCGCCCGCAGCCGGTTGTAATCGTAGCCGGGTTTGCCGGTCCGGCGACGGGCCAAGTCCTCGCGCTCCAGTTGATCGATAAGCGCCGCCACCTGTTCGCGTTGCCGTTGGTTGGTCGCGGCATGGCGGGGGGTCTGCCCTCCCAGGGCCGGGGCAGGCCGCTCGGCCCATTCCAAATAGATCGATTCCAGGAAACTGTTCAGGAGCCGCCGCTCTTCCTCAAGCGGGACCACCAGGGATCGGGAAGGAGGCGTTTCCATCAAGAGGTCCATGGCCGGCAGCGCATGGTTCGGCGCCTGGGTGCTCTCTCCCCTGAAATGAAGCGAGAACCCAAAGGTCGAGGCCAGAACATGCTTCAGGGAATCCAGCCTGGCCTTGGCATCGGCCTCGACGACCAGCTGCGTCGGGGTGAGCGTCAGTCGCGCGACAACGGCGGCTTGGCCCTGATCGTCGGACTCTTGCAGCACCCAGACCGCCCGGCTGTCCGTCCGGCTCGCGCGCTCGTCGGGCCGTAAGTCCGGCTGCTCGGCGAGTTGCTGCGCCAGGAAACGATATTCATGGTGGTCATAGAGGGCCACCGCATAGAGCAGCGGCTCGCCCTGGACCGTCCGGTACTGCAAGCGCGCATCGGCCAGCATCAAAGTCCCCAGCCGAGCCTGGGCCACATGCCACAGCAGGATATGCCCATAGCCCTTGGCGAATTCCTGCCAGTCGCCGAGCGCGAAGGTGCCGGACTCGGCTTCCATCGCGCGCCGCCACTCATCCGCGCCGTCATAGATCGAGCGGGCGACCATGGCCGACAGCACCAGGGCGACGCCCGGCAGGACGGAACGATCCGGCAGGCGGATCAAGCGGGTGAGGACGGCCTGGCCCGGTTTCACGGCTGCGCCAAACGGGCCCGCCTCGACGGTAAATTCCTTCCGGTCGCCGAGCGAGCGCAAGGCCAACATCTCCGGTGAACCGTTGCCCGCCGCCGAGACGATCTCCAACAGATCCATGTAAGAATGGCGGAGCGGGTCGAGCCAGACCCGCTCTTCCTGCGGCACATGGACTTCGACCATGTCCCGCACCCGTTCGACCAGCGACAGCTGTCCGTCGGTCGGGAAGTAGTCCGCGTAGAGATAGAGATGAGCCAGGGCTTGTTCTTCCGGCAGCGGCGCAATCGGGAGCACGCGCGCATATTCGGCGTAGGGGCGCAGCGCTTGGCCCAGGGCCGCGGCGCGTTGCATCAGGAATCCCGGCTCCTGCGCCACACGCTCCAATCGAGCGAGCAACGAAGCCAGCGACGGATCGAGCGGAATGCCGGCTTCCGGCCTTGCCGCAGGCGGGTCACTCGCGGGCTTCATGAATTTCCTCCATCACCTGGGTCTCTGCGTCGAGCCAGTCTTCAAAGTCGTGTCCTGTCCGGCGGCCTCGCTGTTCCCAGAGGTCATAGGCCTTCCTGGCGATCCGCTCCCACATGCCGTCGGGCAGCTCGATCGGATTGTTTGGCGGATTGCCGGGTGCGGACGGAGGCCGGCCGGGCGTTGCGGCGGCCTTGGCGCGGGCACCGGGCTTGGCGGTCGGTTTTTTGGGCTGAGGTTTCTTAGTGGCCATGTAATCCTCTCAAGCCGAGGTATGAGGGGGGTTAGTGTAGCTGGCGCCCTGGGCCGAACTTCGGGCTTTTGACGGTCAAAACGGGGCAGGGGGCTCGTCGGAGCACGGCTTCCGCGACGCTGCCGCTGGCCAGGTGCGACAGGCCGCGCCGCCCGTGGGTGCCCATGACGATCAAATCACAGGCCTGATGGCTTGTCCAGCCCAAGATGGAATCGATGGGCGTGCCGCCGCGCAAATGGCGGTCAACGGCCAGGCCCTGCGCCAAGAGCGGCGTTGCCAGATCCGCCAAGCGAGCCTCCAGGCCGGTCCTGGTCGCCTGCGCATCCTTTCCTCCGAGCGCTAGCGTGAAATCCAACCCGTACGAAACCGGCTCCATGACATGCAGCAAGGTCAACGCGGCGCCCCATTGTTTGGCCAGCTGCGCCGCATATTCGAGAGCCTCGAGGGAATAGTCGGAGAAATCCACCGGGACCAGCAGGCGCCGGATCGACGGGATCGCGGCCGCGGTCGGCGGCTGTGCCGGCTCCCTGTGCATCCTGACCGTCAGGACGGGGCAGGGGGCGGATGCGATGACCCGCTCCGCGGTACTGCCCAGCAAGACATAGGCCAGGCCCGTTCGGCTGTGAGTGCCGAGCACGACCAGGTCCGCGCCGACTTCGGTGGCTTCTTGCGCAATCCGCAGGCTGGGGATGCCCGTCACGTGCCGGGATTCTCCCGTCAGCCCCCGACGGGCGAGCTGGGCGCGCAACTGCGTCAATTGCTGCTCCGCGTCCTTGCGCAGCTGTTCCAAGTACACGTGATTGACCGGCAACTCCGGGTCCATGCCCGGCTGAAACTCCAGGACGTGCAGAATCGCCAGGTCGGCCTTCCAGGCGGAGGCCAACAGCAGGGCATAGTCCTGCGCCAGCGCCGCGCAATCGGAAAAGTCGGTCGCCAAGAGGATTTTCGTGATCAACGGTGCCATGGCCCGTCCGGCCGCCCGTCAGACCGTGCCGGCGGTCAACAGGAGCAGCTCCCCTTTCATTTGCGGGTGGATCGAACACCTGAACTCAAAACGGCCGGGCCGTTCGATCGTGAACCGAAGGGAGGCCTCCTTGCCCGGGTCCAGATAGACTCCCTCGAAGCCATGCCCATAGGAGATCACCCCGCCGATTTCCGCGCGGGTCATGGTGCGTTGGAACATGGTGGAACCGAAATCGTGCCGGATGTCGTCCGTATTGCGCACCAGGATCAGCGTGGGGACGTTCAACTGGAGCGGTACCTGCTTGGTCAGGAACGTCGAGTCCTTGATCGTCACTTCCACGACCTGCTCGGTCTGCGCCCCGGCCGGAACGAACAAGCCCCCCAGCAGACCCGCGACCATCAGCAGGCGGAGCAGCCGGCGACCGGCCGGAAGCGGGGCGGTGGTCTGTCGCGCGTGCGTCGTATCCATCATCGTGCCTCCTTGGGCCGTTCACCCGGCCGTCGAATCGGTTTCGGCCTGCTCGGCAGGGGGACGCACAGGACCGGACAGCCGGCCGTCCGCACGACTTTTTCCGCCGTGCTGCCGAAGAAGATTTTCTCGACCCGCCCGCCCTGCCCCCCGTAGCTGCCCATGACGACGAGGCCGGCCTGTTCGCTGCGGGCCACCCGCGCGATCTCCACGAAGGGCGACCCTTCCGCAAGCAGTCTGGTGATGGACAGGCCCTTCGCCTCATCCGACCGGAGCAGCCGCCTGGCGTTCAAGCGGGCCTGGTGTCGAAGCCGCTTTTTCTGCTTCGCCTCTTCGGACGGCAGGGCCAGCCCCAATTGGTTTAGCCGATCGAGAGCCGACATGTCCACCACGTGCAGCAGCACAATCTCCGACTGGTAGGCGCGGGCCAGCGACAGAGCCACCCGAAAGGCCTCTTCGGAACAAGGCGAAAAATCCACCGGCACGAGAATTTTTGGAAACAGCGTTTCTGCCATGACATCCCCTCTTAGTAGGCCGGTTCAGGTTGTGGCGCCGGGTGACCGCTCAGGAGATCTGCAACCAGGTCTGCGAGGCCGTCTCGCCGGCTGTCGCTCATAGGAAGGACCGTGACGTCCGCCCGCGATTCCAGCGAGAGCAAAAACGCCTCATCCCGCCCGCCCAGGCTCATCGTGGCGAGAACATTCTTGTCCGAGGTAAAACAATCCACCAGCAGTCGGCGAAACAGAGCCAGCAGCCGTTGCACTTCTCCGGATCCAGCACCGGCCTGAATGTCCGCCAATCCCCGGTTCCGCGGAGCGGCGCATTGGCCCGGGCGGTGATGCGGGGCGATCCCTTGCCGGGAGTCTCGTACTGCGGCGTCCAGAGCGGAGCGGGCGGCGCCTCGGCCGGCACCGACTCGGTGAGCGTCGCGTCGGGCACCGACTGAAAACATTCCAGGGCCAGGGCCAGATTCTGCTCGATCGTAGAGGCGGAGAGGCTGACCTCGCGCAACTCTTGTGCGACGGCCGACCGGACGCCGGCTTCCTTGAGCCCCACCAGGCGCGCAGCCACGGCTCCCAACGCCGCGCTCAAGACCCCTCTCTTGCCGAGTTTCGCCAGAGCCAGGCCGGTCACATCCAGCGTGATGACGCGGCCGGGACAAGCCCCCTCGCCTTGAGTTCCTGCGCAGGGCGGGAGGAATTGATAAAGACCGTGGTCTCGTCTTTCACCCCCTCCAGCACCCGCGCGGCCTGGTGGGCCAGGAGGGTCTCGTCGACCACAAGGACCAAGTCCGGGTGCGCGATGAGGCCCCGCTCAAAAATGGGCCCATGGGCGAGGCGGACGAAGGCAGACACGGGGGCGCCGCGACGCTCAGCCCCATAGAGGGGGGAGTCTTGCGCCGTGAAGCCTTCTAAAAATGCGGCCGTGCCGAGGATGCGTGCAGCCGTCTTGGCCCCCTGTCCTCCACGTCCCTGGAAACGGATACGGATCATGCTGCCAGAACATCACAAGTTCCGTGCCACGGCAGCCGGACCGGTATTCCCTGGCAGCCGGATGAATTAGCTTGTGAATCAAGCCACTGGAGACCGACATCAAAGGCGGACGATTGGTAGGTCCGGCTTTGCCACAAAGCCGGTTGGCCCTCTGGGGCAAAACTCCCCAGATCAGGTTTCCTGCTGCGCCTTCTCGATTTTGGCCCAGGAGTCGCGGAGCGAGACGGTGCGGTTGAAGATGAGCTTGCTCGGAGAGGAATCCGTATCCACGCAGAAGTAGCCCTGCCGCTCGAATTGATAGCGGCTTCCCGGCGCGGCTGAGGCCAGGCTCGGCTCGACCTTGCAGCCGGTGAGGACCTGCAACGAATGGGGATTGAGCTGTGTCGTGAAGTCGCCGTCGCCCTCCGTCGGTTGTAAGAGCAGATGTTCGTACAGCCGGACCTCGGCCTCCTGCGCCTGGGCCGCCGACACCCAGTGGATCGTGCTCTTCACTTTGCGCTGGGCCTGGGGACCGCCGCTACGCGTCTCCGGGTCGTAGGTACAGTGCACTTCCATGACCTCACCGGTGGCCGGATCTTTTACCGCCTCGACGCATTTGATGATGTAGCCGTACCGCAGCCGGACTTCGCGGCCCGGCGTGAGGCGGAAATACTTGGGCGGAGGGACTTCGCGAAAATCCTCCTGTTCGATGTACAAGGTCCGGGAGAAGGGCACCGTTCTGACGCCTGCGCTCGGATCTTCCGGGTTGTTCACCGCGTCCAACTGCTCGACCTGTCCATCCGGATAGTTGTCGATGACGATTTTGAGCGGCCGCAGCACGGCCATGACGCGCGAGGCGCGCCGGTTCAAGTCCTCGCGGATGAAATGTTCCAGCAACGCCATCTCCACCACGCCATCCCGTTTTGCCACGCCGATGTGCTCGCAAAAGGCCCGGATCGCCTCCGGCGTATAGCCGCGGCGGCGCAGACCTTGGAGCGTCGGTAGGCGCGGATCGTCCCAGCCGGACACGAGCCGTTTCTCGACGAGCTCCAGCAGTTTGCGCTTGCTCATGACCGTATGGCTCAGGTTCAACCGGGCGAACTCGATCTGCTGCGGATGGCAGGGCGCGCCGGTCTGCTCGACCACCCAATCGTAGAGGGGCCGATGGTCTTCGAATTCCAGGGTGCAGATCGAATGGGTGATCCCCTCGATGGCGTCCGAGAGGGGATGGGCATAGTCGTAGTTCGGGTAGAGGCACCACCGGGCGCCGGTCCGGTGATGGGCCGCGTGCCGGATGCGATAGAGGGCCGGGTCCCGCAGATTGATGTTGGGCGAGGCCATGTCGATCTTGGCCCGCAGCACGTGGGTCCCGTCGGGAAACTCGCCGGCCTTCATGCGCGCGAAGAGGTCCAGGTTCTCCTGCACCGAACGATTCCGGTAGGGGCTCTCCTTCCCCGGCTCCTTCAACGTGCCCCGATGGGCGCGCATCTCGTCGGCGCTCAAACTGTCCACATAGGCCTGACCCTGCGTGATCAGGTGCACGGCGTACTGGTACAGCCGCTCGAAATAGTCCGAGGCGTAGAACAGCTTGTCGCCCCAGTCGAACCCCAGCCAGCGCACGTCCGCCTGGATCGCCTCCACGTACTCCACCTCTTCCTTGGTCGGGTTCGTATCGTCGAACCGCAAGTGGCAGATTCCGCGGAACTCCCGGGCGATCCCGAAATTCAGGCAGATGGACTTGGCGTGGCCGATATGCAGGTAGCCGTTCGGCTCGGGCGGGAAACGGGTGACGACGCGTCCTCCGTGCTTACCGGTCTGTTGGTCCTGCGCGACGATCTCGCGGACGAAATTGCCTGCGGCTGACGATTCAGACATGGCTCCCCCGATGCAACATGGGCTCCTTTCTACCACAGACGGCGAGTCGGGAGAAACAGGCCGGCGCCCGCTTGCCTCCGTGCGGCGGGCCGGGTATGCTCGGCGCCCCGGGAGGATCGGATGACCAAACAGTGGAATGCCGGGCTGTATCACGCCACGGCCAGCATGCAGGCCGGGTTGGCCGCCGAATTGTTGACGCGGCACCACCGGCCGACCGGTGCCGAAGCCGTGCTGGACATCGGCTGCGGCGACGGCCGCGTCACCGCCAAAGTCGCCGCGTCTGTGCCGCAGGGTTCCGTCCTGGGCACCGATCCGTCGAGCGACATGATCGCCTTTGCCAGGCGGACCTATCCGCCGACGGCCCACCCGAACTTGGCCTTCCAGCAGATCGGCGCCGAAGAACTGCCCTGGACTGACCGGTTCGACCTGGCCGTCTCGTTCAGCGCCTTGCAATGGGTCCCCCGCCAGCTCGTCGCCCTCCGCAACATCCACCGCGCGCTGAAGCGGAACGGCAGGGCTCTGTTCCTCGTGTTCCCCAGGATTGAATGCATCTGGGGACCGAGCGAGCTCGCGGCCTCCAGCCCCAAGTGGCGGGACTATTTCGCCGGGTACACCCAGCCCATGCAATTCCACGACGTGGACGGGTATCGGATTCTGGTCGAAGAGGCGGGGTTCGCCATCGATTTCGTGCGGGCCGCGCCTCACGTCTTGCGCTACCGGACGAAGATGGAGTATGAAACCTTCCTGTCGAATTTCCTGCCCTACCTCGATCGGATTCCGCCGAACCTCGCTGAGCCGTTCCTGCACGACATCGGCACGCAGTTCGAGCGGTTTACGGCGCGCGACGAGGACGGATCGTTGCTGGCCCCCTGTCGGACGATCGAGGTGTCGGCCTACAAGCGGTAGCCTTGTCGCGGCCTCTCCGTCTTCGGCGTTCCTCCAAGGGCGCGCCTTATGACGCGTCTCCGATCGAGCGTCGTCGAGACAGTCGGCGCACGTCTGATTTTCTGATCCTTGCTTTGGTTGTCGGACAGGGGAGCGGACTGGGCGAATCACTGGCGAGGTTCTTGCACTATCACGCAATGCTCCTGCGCCCTTGTGCGAGGGCATCACTGGTCCATCCTATGGCATCCGGCGAAAGGACACCTATGGTTTCGACAGGCACAAGAAGGTTGGCGCTCGCGGCCGGTTTCATCACGTTCCTCTTGCCATGGTGTCCGGGAACGGCCCGCGCGGCGGCGGTCCCGTCTCCGGCGGACCATGAGGCAGCCTGCTCTGGCCCGTTCCGCGACAAACACCCGAGCAAGAAGGCGCTGGCGCTGGTGCTCGAAGCCCATGCCCAATGGCTTGAGGATATCCAGGATCGGCACGGAAAACGCGCGAACCTCTGCAAGGCCGGACTCAGAGGCACCCGCCTGCAGGAAGCGAACCTGGACCGGGCCGACCTCTCCGGGGCGGACCTGCGGGAAGCCGACTTGCGCGAGGCCACCCTGAGCGAAGCGGACCTCTACGGAGCCGACCTTCAGAAAGCCGATCTCTTCGGGGCCGACCTCGGCAAAGCCGACCTCCGCGACGCCCATCTGGGGATGGCCATTCTATACAAGGCGGACCTGCGCGGCGCCAATCTGCGCGGGGCCTCTTTGCCGCAAGCGGTCCTGCTCGGGGCCAGGCTCGGAGCCGCCGATTTGCGGGCCGCCCGGCTGGAGGAGGCCCACCTCGCCGGAGCCGACTTCGAACGGGCAACCTTGGCCGGAGCCGTCCTGGAAGGAACGAATCTGGTCAAAGCCAACCTGCGTGGCGCCGATCTTCGGCAGGCAGACCTGCGCCACGCGAATCTCCAGGAGGCGGATCTGAACGGGGCCACCCTCGAGGGGTCGGTCCTGAGCGGAGCCGATCTCACCGGCGTCTCGGGCCTGATCCAGGCGCAACTCAATCGGGCTTCCGTCGGAGCGGACACGAAGCTCCCGGCGGGGCTCATGCGACCACCGGCCATCCCGGCGCAACCGTAGCCGCAAGGATGTCGCGCACGACCGACGATGGCCGCCATGTTGAACCAATGAGGAGGAACCGATGATCAAGGAAGTGACGGGGGACATTCTCTTGACCACAGCCCAGGCGATCGCCCACGGCGTCGCGCCCAATGACAATTTTGCATCCGGGCTGGCCCTGGCCCTACGAGACCGGTGGCCGGCCATGTACAAAGATTTGCGGCACTACCACCAGCAGGCCAATCCCAAACCGGGGGAACTTTGGAGCTGGGGCGGGGCCGGCGGGGTGCGGATCGTGAACCTCTTCACGCAGGAATCGGCCGCGAGCCACGGGGCCAGACCGGGCAAAGCCACGCTGGAGAACGTCAATCACTGTCTGCGCGCTCTACGGAAAGAAATCGCGGCGCAGAAATTCAAGAGCCTGGCGCTGCCGAAACTGGCCACGGGAGTCGGGGGGTTGGACTGGAAAGACGTGCAGCCGCTGATCGAGAAGCACCTGGGCGACTTGGCGCTGCCGATCTACATCTACTCACACTATCAGCCCGGTGTCGCCGCGGCGGAGACCGTTTAACATCCTATTCGGAGGCTTCTTTCGCCGTGCCCTGCGCGGTTCGAGATTGGAAACAGGCCTGGCAGAGATGGGTCTGCTTGTCTTCGGAGGTATAAAAAACCGTGAGACTGCCGGCGGCACAGTCGGCGCAAGTCACTGGGCCGAGCCGGCTGGCATCGACGGGGACGAAACAGGCAACGCGGCAGGTCATCGGACATCTCCTGCCCCATCATTTCATACCCACCGGTTGATGGCAACTCCGCGCCGGATTGAAGCGCGCCCGCCGCCGGCGGCTTCACTCCCGGCCCCAGAAATATTTCATCGAGAACCCAGGATAGATGGCGTCCACGTTGTTCCGGCCGGCCAGGGTGAATAGGGTCCCCATGGACGCCACCCATTCGGGAGTGAATTTGTACTCCACGGCGACCGCCGTGCCGATCAACGTAAAGGTCTTGATGTCGGTCGTGACGGCATGACCGTCCAGCCGGTACGGCAAGCCGTTTTGGAAGACCCAGTCCACGATGAACCCGAAGCCCTGCTTGTCCTGGACCACATATTCGAGGCCGACGCGGGCGTCCAGAATATCGCCCGGATAGCTGGTCTTGCCCCCCTCGCTCCCCGGCGCGCTGTACGTGTACATGACCATCCCGCTAAGACGGAAGGGCTCGAGGTTCTTCCGGAAGATGGGGCCTTCGGTGAACGACAGGGAGCCGGCGCGGGTGATCGGGCGGGGCGTGATCGGGACGAACCCGCCGGGGATCTCGTGCGCGCCGGTCCATCGGCTGGCCGGGAGCGAGATACGGCCGTAGGTTCCGACCGACGGTCGCCACCCGTCCGAGTCCTGGACCAGATGGCGCGTTTTCACGATCAGCCCGATGTCGTCCAGACCAGTGGCGTTCACCCGCCCGGCCGATTGGTTGCCGGGGAGTCGGTCCGAATCCCAGGAGATCAGGGCGGCGCTCACGCCGAGCGAGACGTGGTCGGTCAAGCCGTAAAAGATCACCGCGCCCGGTGCGACAAGGAGCGACTCATCGGTCGCTTGCCTCCCCTTCGCAGCAACCTTCTCCTCTGGACCCCATGCGGCCCATCCCGCGTCCCCGGCCCATCCCTCCGCCAGGACCGTGATTCCCGGCGAACGTGCGCAGGTAACGGATCACGCTCCAGATCTCGTCATCGGACAGGACGTTGCCGAAGCCGATCATGCTGGTGCCGGCCGATCCGTGCTTGATCACCCAGAAGAGTTCGCCTTCCGTGCGATGGCGCCAGAATCCATGGTGATGAAAGTTCCGCGGGGAGGGATCGAGTCCCGCCGCCGGTCCGTCGCCCTGCCCGCTCTTGCCGTGACAGTTGAAACATCCCCCCTTGCCGGTGTAGAGGCCTTCCCCTTCTCCACGATCTCGGATGAGTCAGGAAGCGGGTTGGTCATGGCTCTGGCTGATTCGAGTTGGTCGTCCGGCACCCGCGGCGCCATGATGTGCCGCTCGGCTGCATCGACCGGCAGAGGCCAGGCCAACAAGATCGCCAGCGCGATCAGGCAGCGGTTCGACGGCTTCACGTTTCCCTCCACGCGCATCAGAATGCGACGTTCCGGTCCCGCTCGGCGACGGCCTTGATGTAGTCCGGCATCCCCTTGATCGTCGCGCCGCCCGCCAGGTCCGATTCCTTGATCTGCCTGGCCACGGCGCAGGCGCCGCAAACCCAGATGGGAATATTCGCCGCCTGGACGGCGGCCAGGAGATCCTTGAGCGGGGTCAAATTCACCCCCGTCACGTGATCGGCCGTGCCCTTGCGTCCGAGCGTAACCGCTTCGTTCCACAGCCATAAGATGACGTCGTGCCCCTGTTCCTTCGCCACTTTCGCCGCCATGAAGGGGAGCGTGGCCATCGTGGGGTCGTCGGTGCCCCGGCTGCCGGAAATGATAAAGCTTGCCATGACTTTTCTCCTATCGTTCATCGCTCGTCGTACGTGCAGCGTATCTCGTCGTTCGTCAAGAGTGTACGGTGGTCCGTATGCAGTTCTCAGTTTTCGGAACCGACAACGGAGAACTGTGAACCGAAAACTCCCTCTTCGCGCTTCACGAGATACGAACGACGCTTCACACGTTACTTCGCCAAGCTCCGAATGTAATGGATCAACTGCCAGACCTGGTCGTCCGGCAGCCCCGCGAACGACATCATCCCCGTGCCCGGCGAGCCGTTCTTGATGATCCAGAACAGTTGCCCGTCCGGAAGGTCCTTCATCATCTTGCCGCAGGTGAAGTTGCGCGGCGGCGGGATCAGCGCGGCCCCCATGAATCCCTGGCCGTTCCCCTCGTTGCCGTGGCACATGGCGCAGGCGACCGGCTGGGCGGTTTTGAGGAACAGGGCTTTCCCGGCCTGGATCGTGCCGGCGGAGGCAGGAAGCGGATTGGCTTTTGCCAGGAACTCCTCCGGCGCCTTGACGGTCTTGCGGGGTTGCGGGCAGACGCCGGACGGGGCGCCGGGCGCAGCCTGAGCCACCTCAGCCCCGCCCTTGAATGTCGCCTTCAGATAGGCCATCACATCGGCCACGCCCTGCTGCCCGATGGTCAGCCCCCAGTAGGGCATGTTCGGCGACTTGCCCATCGCCGCGCCCCCGTGGTTGATCACGTTGTACAAATAGTCGATCGGCACTTTGTCGAAGGGAATGTTGGCGTGGATCGCCGGTTTCGGTTCCAGACCGGAGGCGGCCGGGCCGTCGCCCTTTCCGGTCGCGCCGTGACATTGGGAACAATATTCCTTGTAGATGACCTTGCCTCGGTCCACGCTGGCCATCCCGAACTCCGGACTCGTCCATGGTTCGTAATACGTGAAGTCTTTCACGCCCTGCACCATGAGGAACCCGATCACCGCGCGTAGCTGCGGCTCTGTCGCGTCCGCCAAAAACTCCCCGCTGTGAGGCACGAAGTCTTGTGGGTTTTGCCCGAAGCGGAAGAGCCAGTCCTGGTTGTAGCGCTGGCCGGCCGAAACGAGCGAGGCGCTCTGGGGGCCGCCGATAATCTTCCCGTTCTCTTCGATCACGTGACAGCCGAGGCAGGCATGGGCTTTGTAGGCCATACCGCCGAACGAAGCCTCGAACTTGGAGACCTTCGAGACGTCGAACGCGCCGACTTTCACGCGCGGGTCTTTGTTGTGCTGGTCGAAGTAATCGGCGATGGCCTCTGCTTCCGCCTGCGTCACCGTCGGATGTTTGGTCGGCGTCTGGTCCAGGTCCCAGCGATAGCCCTTGGCGTAGAGCGGTGCCTCCTTGCCGGTCAGCCATCGGATCAGCCAGGGCCGTTGATACTTGCTACCGGCCCAGATCAGGTCGGGCGCTTTCAGGTTGAAGCGTGAATCGGCTTTGCCTTCGAGCCGGTGGCATTGGACGCAGGTTTGCTGGATGAGTTCTTTCGCCCGCTGTTGATCGCCGCCGAACAGCGGCTTCGGGAAGATTCCCAAGACGATCCCTACGAACAACATCAGGCTCAGGGCTATGGCTCTTCTGGTCTTCATCATTTTCCCTCCTGCAAAACGTGCCTGTCTGCTAGTCGTGAAGCGTGTTCAACCACGCGTGAATGTCCGCGATCTCTTGGGGCCGCAGCACGGATCCCCAGGGCGGCATGGCGCCGCGTCCCTGGCTGACCGTTGTCCGGAACCGGTCGGCCTGGGCCAGGATGGGATTACGCGCCAGCTTTGGTCCCACGCCGCCGCTCCCCGCTTCGCCATGACAGGGAAGGCAGTTCTGCTTGTAGAGGGCGGCACCCCTGGCCGCGGCTCCGCCGGGCGCCGGCATGGCGCCCGATTCCTGGCCTGCTTGGACTGGCGGGGATGCGGCGGGCAAGGCCACGACCGGCCCCGCCTCCGGATGAAAATAGGTTGCCAAAAAGGCGGTCAGCAGCGCTGCTTCTTCCTTGTCCAGTTGAGCCCCCCAATGGACCATCTTGCCGACCGTCGCGTCCCAACGGTCGCGCGGGAGTCTCTGTTGCAGGACCAGGTCCGTACTGTGACAGACGGAACAACGGGCGGCGAGCAGCCGCTGCGCCTGTTGATCCGCTGGCTGTGCTTCGGCCCGCTCCGTCGCGAGCCACGTCAGCCCCGGCAGGATGAGGGGCAACAGGAAGAGCCAGCCCGCTCGTTGTCCCCAACGCGTCCTCACCTCTATGCCTCCCCGACCTGCACCTGTACCCGATCCCAGCCGTTCCAGAGGAAGCCGCCGGGATTCCAGGGGCTCGTCTTCGGCTGGACCTGCCCGCGATCGTCCGTGGCGCGGCAGAGAATCGTCCGCCGGCCCGATCCCCCGGTCCGCCAGGGGAACCGCCACTGACGCCAGGCATAGGGGCTGTCTTCACCGACGAGTTCGGCTCGCTCCCAGGTCCGGCCTTCGTCGGTCGAGACCTCCACGGCGACGATCCGTCCCTCTCCGGTCCAGGCCACTCCCTGGACCAGCACGGAACCGCCGGCGAGGATGGCGCCCTGCTGCGGAACGGCGATCAACGACTTGACCACCATGGCCCCCACCGGTTTCAGGTCCTGCGTCGCGATGACCTCGCCCGGCTTGACGGGCCGGTTCGGATAGCGGTAGGCCGTTTGCATATAGTAGCCCCCGGCTTCCTCTTCCTGCGCAGTCAGGTCCGTCAGCCACTTCACGCAGGAGTCCGCCATCCATCCCGGCGTGATCAAGCGCAAGGGCGCCCCGTGCAGCAGCGGCAGCGGGGCGCCGTTCATCCGAGTGGCCAGGATCGTGTCGGGATGGAGCGCCTTTGCGATCGGAATGCTGCGCGTGAAGAGCGGGACGGAGGCGACCGCCGGCCGGTCGGCTCCCTGCAATTGGAGGTGCCGAGCCCGGGCCTTGAGCCCGGCTCGTTGCAACACGTCGCGCAGACGGACGCCGGTCCAGTTGGCGTTGCCCACCGCGCCCTTTTCCCACTGTACGCCTGGCGCTTTGGGGCTGTGGAACGCCCTCCCGTTCCCGCTGCACTGCACCACGGCCGTGACGGTGATCTCGTCGAATGTCGAGAGGTCGTTCAGGCTCAGCCGGAGCGGCCGCTCCACCAGTCCGGCGACGTTCAGCCGCCAGGAGACTGGAGCCAGCAGGTCCGGAGCCGGAGGCCCGAAATGGCTGCGGATGAAGAACCGGTCGTTCGGCGTCAGGTACTGGGTGAAGACCTGGGCCGGGGTTTCCGCATCGAGGGGCCGGGCCACATGCGTGATCAGCGGTTGATCGGCGGTCTGGGCGCCGGGCTCCGGCTCCGCCGCCTCGGCCTGAGACCGGAGGAGGCCTCCCGTCAAGGCCAGGGCCAGTCCCCCTGCCGCTCCGGCGAGCAACGAACGTCTGGTGATGCCCGGACCCTCGTGGTTTGTCATGGCTGACCTGTCGCGAGCAAGGTGATCGCAACCTTGGGCGGGACTGCCAGCGATTGGTGGACCGTGCAGCCATGGGCGACCTTGAGCAGCCGTTCCTGCTGGGTCGGCGTGAGGGTCGCCGGGAGGCGCAGTCTCATGTCCACGGACCCGACCCGATGGGGCTGCTCGGCCATGGACCAATCCGTCTCGATGGTCAAGCCATCGGAGGGAATGTCGTGCCGGGCGCAGTACCGGGCGACGAAATAGCCGACGCAGCCGGCCAGGGAGCCGGCGAACAGTTCCACCGGGCTCATGCCCTCATCCGCGCCCCCCTCCTCGATCGGCTGGTCGGTGACGACTCGATGCCGTCCGCTGACGATGTCGAACTTGGCTCCGCCTTTGAATGAAACGGTTAGACGCATGCCGCTGCCTCCCTGCTCGGCGGTGACCGTGAATCAATGCCAGAACGATGCCGGAGCGACGAGGGAAAGGGCCTTTTACTTCAGTGGCTTGGGTCGGGCCTGGCCTCGTTACAAGCTGAGATGCAGAGAAAGGGGGCAAGGATTCAATTTTGTTGTGGCGCAGGATGCTACAGCGGGGGCGTGCCGGCCGGCTAGAAGGTGTACTGGGCGCCGACCGAGGTGATGGTGTCGTTGAAGCCGGACGCGCTCGCGGTGGAGGTCCGCTGCGTCTGCTGAACGCTCAAGGACAAAGCCAGGGCCCTGGTGGCTGCATAGCGCAGCTCCGCCCGTCCCTGGTTCGTCACGTCCTGCCGATGGCGGTGGCTGTCGCCGATGATCGTGCTGGTAAAGTCCGTGAGCCGAAAGACATAGTCCAGATCGAGCGCCAGCGGATCGGCCAAGCGGAATTCTGTCTTGAAGGAGATGAACTGCTGGATGTACGACACGTCGTCCTTGAGTTGCTGGTTCCCGCGCCCGTCGGCCAGGCCCCGTTCATAGAGGTAGGCCAGGGTCAACCTGGCCCAGGGCGCGGCGAGATAGCCGACCTGCCCCCCGCCGGTGTAGAAGGTCGTGTCCCGTTCGGCAAAGGGTTGATTGTAGAGCCGCAGCCCGTACCGGCCGATCAGGGCCACGGTCCAGGCCTCCGTCAGCGCATGTTCGACCTCGGTCCGCCAGGTGTGCGACGTGACCCGTTCTTCCTGGAGCGAGCGGGGCGAGCTCTGGACGGAGGTGTTCGGTCCGAGGAACAGGTTCGGGACGTACCGGTAGCGCAGCAGCAGCGAGGTGTCCCGGGCGACGGCCTGCGTGGCTTGAAGACGATATTCGCCGTGATTGAAGATGGGATGTTCGGTGTAGAGAAACCCGTGGGCCCTGGCGGACAGCTCCGTGCCCCCCCAGGGCGTGGCGAGCGCCCGCTTTACTTCGATGGAAGGCTCGACGATGACGTCCGACGGTTTGTCGAGCGGCACGATCGTCGGCTGGCTCGGATCTTCGCCCAGGGCCAACCGGCGCGCGGCGGAGTATTGGAACACGTCCGTCGTGTAGGCGGTCTTGGTTCCGGCGACGGCAGACCATCCGGATTCGGCCGCCTCTGCGAGGGACGCGAGGAGGGCCGTAACCGCGCAGGCGGCGAGGCAGGCCAGCCGCCATCCTGCCCTTCCGATTTTCACACCGTCAGGGCTGGCCGAAGGACCTGACATAGAGCAGCACCTGCCAGGCTTCTTCTTCCGTCAGAACCAACGGAATGAACGACGCCATGTCCGTGCCCGGACTCCCATTCTTGAGAATCCAGATGAGCTCGCCGTCCGATCGAGCCTTTTGCCAGGCCTTGTCGGTGAAGTTTCGCGGGAGCGGGCCCTTGAGTTGGAGATCGGGCCCGAGGCCCTTGCCGTCGGCCCCGTGGCAGGCCCGGCAGAAGGCCTTGCCGTTGAACAGGGCCTTGCCCTTCTCGATCATCTCGGGCGTGGTCGGCAGGGGATTCGTGACGGAGCGGGCTGCGGCGATCTGGTCCGCGGGGACGCGCGGGCGGAGGACTTCACGGTCCGCGCCCCAAGCCTGTGCGAGGCCCTGAAGCAGAAAGGCCATGACAAGGAAAAGGAACCGGGAATGCATCACCGCCTGGCAGGCTCCTTGTTCGGAAAAACCCGACTGCCGACTGAGAGGATGCGCCACGGCATCCTCCCAGTCGAACAATTCAGATTACTTGTCCGTCTTTTCCGGTTTCCGGTGCTTGTGCCCGACGGATTGCGGGTGGCCCACCACGCCGTTCGGCGCCTTGGCTCCATCCGGCCAGAGGTGGAAGATGATGCCGTCGGTCTGGGCCGCGGCCGCCGCGACTTCCTTGGCCTGGGCTTCCGGCATGTCCAGGACCTGCACGCGTCCCGTGGCGATCTCGACTTCATGGTCATGGTAGTACTTGTTCCAGGTCTTCAGCGGCACATGGGCGCGGGAGACCGGCTTGGCGATGAAATACTCCACATCGGTGAGCAGGGCGTTGGGATCGGTGGATTCGAACAGGAGGCATTGCAGCACTTCGGGCGAAATCCCTTTGCAGTAATGGTGATAGGGGCCGTGCACGGTCCCGTCTTCGAACTTGTGCGGAGCCATGACGTGAATGTTGAACCCCTCCGCCGGGCTGGGCTTTTTCTCTTCCGCTTGGGCCGCCCCGCCGACGAGCAGGGTTATGACGAAGGTGCCGATGACGGCAAATGATTTAGACATGGTAGCCTCCTGTTGGTGAGTGGGTGGTGTCGGCATGCGTGCCTGCCCCTCCTGTGAGACAATCGTCGGGAAAAGGATTCACCCGGCTGCCTGAGCCGGTCCGCCCGGTTGCGCGGAGCGCCTCAAGATTAGCATATAACTGGTCAAGTCGGTCATTTGCCGATCGCTGAGGGGAAATTTCGGCATGAAGGAGCCGGGCGAGACCGACGGGGGATCGCGGAAATGACGGAAATGCCATCATCCGTTCCTCCCATTGGATACATCCAGCAGGCCACTGTCGCTAGTGTACGCAGGCGGTAAAAATTTCGTCGCATGCTTCGCATCCGTCCAGGGCTTCGGGCTCGGCACGGTACTGCACCGATGTCACGCGGCCGTCTTTCAGCGTCTCCGTCGCTTCGCAACCGCGTCGCGGACAGGGGACGCTGCTCCGCGTCGCTGAAAAAAAATGTTCCAGCTGGCTGGCTCGCTTGTAATAGATCAGGGTCGCCACGGCGTCCGTGGTCGTTTCGTTCGTCGGCGCGCCGGCGCAAGCCAGGAGTTCCTGTAAATCAGCTGGTTCGTGAAGTTATGGAGGGTTGCTGCTCTAAAGGGAGGAGTTGCGCTACAGCCGGACACCTCATGCTGTAGCAGAAGACCACAGGCTCGGTCGGCTATCGTCGCGCGAGCGTCACGGCGCACAACAAGATTCCCAGTGCGAGGAGGAGCGACAGGCGCGGCACCCAGCGGGACGAGCCGACGAGCCAGCGGTCCCAGTCGGAGCGGCTCTCCTCGGGAACGCCAAGGATGCGGCCGACGCGGGGGCCGAGGAAGAGGTCATGGATGGCCGTCAGCAGGAGCAGCAGGAGCACCAGCGCCAGTTTGGCCTGCGCGACCGGGGGCCAGGTCGTCGGGGCCAGCGGGGAGGCCACGTGCCGGCTGAGCAGCAGCGGTCCGGTGACCAGCAAGAGCAGGATGCACATCCAGACGAGCCGGCGGAAGCGCAAGGCGACGGCTTTGAAGAAGGGGCGACAAGAGGAGGCGAACGAATCCTCTCGCAGCACGGGGACCAACGTGAGCGAGAGGAACAACATCCCCCCGATCCAGAGGACGGCGGCGAAGAGATGGATCCAGGCGAGCACGAGCATCGGAGGGCGCTCTCAGCGATCAGTGCTTGGCTGAGGGCTGAGCGGCCGGCAGTCTGGTCGGGGTAATCAGCGGAGGCCGAGACGGCTGCCCGGCGGCCGCGGCCCGTGCCTCCATTTCCTCGAACATCAGGCAGCACTTGAGACGGCCGCAAATACCGATGAGCCGGTTCTCGCTCATGCTCAGGTCCTGGCCGTGGTGCCTCGCCTTCTTGACGCTGACGGGGCGGAAGTCCGTCATGAAGGCGGAGCAGCACAACGTAAGGCCGCAGGAATCCACGCCGCCGATCCGCTTGGCTTCCTCGCGCGACCCGATGTGCCGCATTTCGATCCGGCCGCCGAACCGGCGGGCCAGTTCGCGCACCAGCTGGCGAAAATCAATCCGCTCCTCGGACGTATAGACGAACGTGAGTTCCCGCCGGATGAACGAGGCGTAGACCTCCACCATTTTTAACTCCAGCCCGAGCGCCTTGGCCCGCTCCCGGCAGAAGCTCATCCCCTCTTGGGCCATCCGCTCGTGGCGCGAGATCTGGGCCCGATCGGCCTCCGTGGCCGGACGCACGATGGATTGCATGACCCGCATGGGCGGGATGAACGGCATGGGCGAAGGTTCCGTGTGCACGATGCCGTACGTCGGCTCCCGGTCCACGGCCAGGATCACGTGATCGCCCACGCGCAGCAAGGCGTCGCCGACGCCCATCTTCTTGACGTCGCCGCGTCCCCGCACCTTGATGCCGGCGATGCGGATCGTGGCCGGGTAGGTTTCTTGCAGTTCTTCCAACATGGTCATCCGACTCGTCCAGGGCTTCGAAAGCCAATAGCATACACCATTTGCCCTGCTTTGTGAACGACTTGTCCGGTCGGCTCATCGGGCTACGACATATGTGGGTGCCGCGCGATTCTGGCCAGCCGGTCCCGATTCAGGAGCGTGATGGTCCGGCCGTCCAGATGAACGAGCCCCTCGGTTCGAAACGCGCTCAACAGGCGGATGGCGGTTTCCACGGTGACGCCGAGCAGCTCCGCCAGCTCTTCTCGTTTGAGGGACAGCCGAAGCTCCACGGTCTCTCCGGCCTCCCGCCCGAACCGACGGCTCAACTCGAGCAAGAGGGCGGCGAGCCGCTCCCTGGCGCGCTTGAACGTAAACGAGTCCAGTTCGTCCCGCTGCCGCCCCAGTTCGCCGCTGAGCAGCTGGATCAGGTTGATCGCGAGCTGAGGGTCATGTCGGACGAGCGTCGCATAGCCTTCGCGTTCGATGAGGCAGACTTGTGACGCCTCCAGTGTCTCGCAGGTTGCCAGATGAGTCGCGTCCTCCTGGAACGCGTGCGTTTCGAGCAGGTGGCCCGCCGTCAGAATCCGCACGATGTGCCGTTGGCCGCGCACCGAGGAGTGCGTCAGCTTGACCTTGCCGGACGACAGCAGGTAGAGGCCGAGGCAGGCATGGCCTTCGTAGAAGATGGTCTCCCTCGGCCCGTAGTGAAACCGGTGCGTGATCTGTCCTAGCGAAGCGAGGCCGGCTGCCGGCAGATCGCAGAGGACGGACCCGGTCCGTAACTCGCAAGTCTCGCATCCGGTGGTGACGCACGTGTGACGAGCCATCGTTCCCCCCCCCCGGGATGCCGACCCTGTTCGGTCGTCCGGCGTCCAGTCTCTCTGCAAGAGCGACACCAAACGCAGCGGAGACAGGAATGGCGGCGGGTAACTCGGGAAAGGCCTTATTTCAGAGGCGGCTCTTTATGTTGCAGCCTTGGAAGCGGTTTGGAATGCTGAGGGAAGGTCCGTAGCAACAGGCATGACTGTAGAGAAGTGCAACAGAGGCGGGGACAATTGTCCAAGACTTTGGGCGCCCCGCGCGGGGGATCATGGCCCAGGGGGGAAGGAAACGAGGTGGCTGGAGGTGGGGCCACCTCGTCGGAGGACTCCGGCCTTCCCCCTGCAGACCGGCCGGCGGGCGGGCACAACGGCCGCCGGCCGGTAGAGGACCGACTTAATACAGGACGCCGAGATAGGCCCCGGCCGTGTAGAAGTTGTTGGTGGTCTGGGTCATGTTGGCCGCCAAATGATAGCGGGTGTCGATTCCCACGTTCAGGGGTCCCCAGATATTGTATTCCACCCCGGCCCCCCATTGCAGCCCCATATCTAGGTAGGTGGTCGCATTCGACGGGGGGCTGATGACGTGGAAATCCACGCCGAGCGGAATGACCCAGGGACGGAGCTTCTCGCCTTCGCGGAACTTGAGTTTCGGCGCCACGTCGACGGTCAACATCGTCACGGCCACCGTGCTGTTGCGGACGGAGCAGCCGGGCGCGGCTCCGCCCAGAGCGCCGGCGCAGGTGGAGGGCACCGCCTGCGTGACCGTTTGGGAATCGAACCGTTTCAATTCGAGGCCTAATTCCCCCACCAGCGACATCCCTTTGACCCCGAGGAAGTTCTTATGCATCCCGAGGTCCAGACCGGCTCCGACGTAGGTGCCGATCGACGAATCGTTGCGCAGGTTGTTGCGTCCGTACACGTCGGTGAACACTTCATTGGCCCGGTTGCTGGTCAGTCCGGCAAACCCGCCACGGAAAAAGACCTGGTTCTCTTCCGCCCATGTCAACGCCGGAAGGCTTACGCCGATCAAGGCCAGCGCGAGCCCTGCCCTCGCCCCCCGCTTTATGCGATCTGAAAATGTCTGTCCTCCTGTACCCATCGCCCCCTCCTTTCCGAATCCGCAAGGTGGAATGTAGGGGGGGACGATAGCGCTTGGTTCAACCGCGCGCACTGACCTGCGACAAGTCTTTATATGATCTTGATCAGGGGGCCGATTAGGCCTCTAGGCCTAGGGGCGGCGAAGGAGAAGCTAGGTGCGGTGAAGGAGAAGACGGAGGAGTATGCGGGAGCCGGTCCTGGAGACAGCGCCGGGCCAGGCCAAGCCGGAGTCGGATGACGTCGGCTCAGCCTGGTTCCGGTTCAACCTGGGGGAAACGTCGGTTAGGGCGTCAAGCCGGGCATGGCCTGGGAGAGTTGCTGGCCTGCTGCTTTGCCGCCCTGGGGTTCTTCGGTCACGGTCCTGGCGCAACGGAAGCCCAGCCAGTTGATCTTGGTGTTCGGGTCGGTGCCGTTCCGCATCGCGGCCCGCATCGTCGTCGTGCTGTCCATCCAGCCGCCGCCGCGGAAGGCTTTCTGGGTGCCGCGGTCAGGGCCTGTCGGATTGCGGTCCGGCGCGGTCTTGTAATAGTCCTTGGCGTACCAGTCGGCCACCCACTCGGCGACGTTGCCGATCTGTTGGTGCAGGCCGTAGGGGCTCACGGCGTTTTCGTACTTGTCCACCGCAATGATCGGCGGATAGAGGAGGAGACGTTCGGGCCGGTCCCGTACCGGCCCGGAGAGCCCCGTCCGGCCAAAGTTGGCTCGGCTTAGCCCGGCCAGTTGATTGCCCCAGGGAAACAACCGCCCGTCTTCGCCCCGCGCGGCCTTCTCCCACTCGGCTTCCGTCGGGAGGCGCTTCCCGGCCCAAGCGCAATAGGCTGAGGCGTCGTACCAGCTCACGTGCATGACCGGGTGGTGGGCCATGCTTTCCTGGAAATTCCCGCCCTCGTAGCGCCAGTCGATCTGCGGCGACCGGTTCGTGGCCAGCACGAACTTGAGGAACTGAAGCGCGGTGACCTCGTACTTATCGATCTCGAAGGCATCCAGATAGACCGTTCGCTGCGGGCGTTCTGCGGCATAGGCATTCCGATCCACTTTCTTGTCGCTGCCCATGAGGAAGGCACCGGCCGGGACCAATACGAGGTCGTCCTTGGCGGGCCAGGTCTTGGCCCGCTCCATCGCGATCTTTTTTCCTGCTTCGGTCCACTCCACGGTAATGTCCTGCGTGTCCAGTCCCCAAGCAGCGCTGGCGAGGGCCAGGGCGATGGCGATTGCGATCACAATATTCACGAGATGGTCGCGCTGCTTCCACTTATCAACGGCCTCTGTTTGCATCTTCGATCTCCCTCTTCAAATCAAATAACGGCAAGTTGTCAGCGGTCGGTTTTCGGCATTGGGCTGAGGGCTGAAAGCTGAGTGCTGACGGCTCTGATGGCCGATTTCGCGCATCGAAACCCGATCAGGTAGGAACGGTGATCCGGCGCCTGGGCGCCCCGGCCGGCAGACCGGGCAACCTCCGGGTCCTCGTTCCAGGACCCGCCCCGATACACGTGATCCTTGCCCCACTCGGGGCCGGTCGGGTTGAAGCTGGTCCCATACTGGTAGTACTCGGGGTCGAACCAGTCCGCGACCCATTCGGCGACGTTCCCCGCCAATTGATAGATTCCGTAGGGGCTGACGCCGTGATCGTACCGGTCCACATTGGCCAGCGGGGGATACTTAACCCCGCGCTTGGATCCAGGATGAGCGATGTTGCTTTTCTTCCACCCGGCCGGCTCGTTGCCCCAAGGGAACTTTCGCCCGTCCGCCCCCCTGGCGGCTTTCTCCCACTCGGCCTCGGTGGGCAGCCGTTTCCCCATCCATCGGCAGTAGGCCTCCGCGTCGCTCCAACTCACGCCGATCACCGGATGCCTCGCCATCTTCTCGGGGAAGGGATCGACGCGCCAGTAGGGCGGTCCAATCCGGTCCGTCGCCAACACGAACCGGAGGTAGTGCGCGTTCGACACTTCGTACCGGTCGATCTCGAAGGCGTCCAGATAAACCCAGTGCTGCGGCTGTTCCTGCGGCCCCGCATCCTCGTCGGCCTTGGGGTCGCTGCCCATGGGGAACCAGCCGGCAGGGATCGTGACCATACCGTCCGGCACCGGCAAGGCCGCCAACCGTTTGGCCTCGACCCCGTCGCCGGCTGGCCGCCACTTCGGCTGGTCGTGGTCGGCGTAACCGGCCGCCGCGAAGAAGAGCAGGCTCGCAGCGGCTGCGTAAAAGGTGAAAGGTGAAACATGAAAGGACACGGTGGTTTCTTCTGTGGGAGGTAATTTCTCTCCGGCTAAGTGTTCACTTTTTACGTTTCGCGCCTCATGGCTTCAGCGGTCCTGCTTTTCGACCATCGGCTCGATTTCTTTCTTCGTGTCCTCGGTCACGTTGTAGCGCACGTAGGCATGGTCCAGCACCTCGTTGGCGTAGAGCCGCCCGATCGGGGCCGGGACCGCGATCGGGACCTCCACGGTGCCCTTCGGGCCGATGGTGACGGATTGCTCGGTCGCGGTCCGGATATAGGGATGCCAGACGACCAGCTTGTAGGTGCCCGGCGGCACGTCGGTCAGGGTGAACCGGCCCTGCTCGTCCGTCTTGGCGAAGTACGGATTGGTGACGGCCAGGCCCCAGCTTTCCATGTAGGCGTGAAACCCGCACTGCATGACGAAAATCCGGCGGTTCTTGCTGAGATTGACCAATTGCTTCATCGGCGCGCCGGCCATGTGCTTGTGGTACAGCGCGGCCTCGCTGCGATCCTTGAAGTTGCGGGGGTGCTGCGGATTCATCGGCAACGGCACGTTGAACAGCACGCGCGGCCCCAAATGCGAGGTTTCATAGGCCTGAATGTCGTGCATGACGGGGTCCATGTTGACCACCGTCACCGATTGATCGTCCCGCACGACGGTCGTGAAGGGCAGGAAGAGGCAGTCTTTGGCTTCGATCTGCGGCACGCTCCCGTGGCCGAAGGGTTTGCCCTTGTCGAGGCCCTCCAGATAGACCACCGCCTCGCGAAACTCGCCCGCCGGGCCGACCTGGAACGGCTGCAGGATGCGCCAGCCCTGTCCATCGGAAATGCGCCCGCAATAGAGGGGGTCGGGCAGAGTGGTCAGGTTGTAGCCCTTGGGCTTCGGCACGGCCCCCTCCAGCGTGACCCGCCCGGTCACCGTCCCCCCGTCGGT
>Ga0233425_10004022_pt1 | contig 25500 bp, 23 predicted proteins | sample Watercolumn_Towu_2_FD_181712 | JGI IMG/M metagenome (GOLD analysis project Ga0233425, IMG submission 181712) | Freshwater microbial communities from Lake Towuti, South Sulawesi, Indonesia - Watercolumn_Towuti2014_140_MG | ecosystem: Environmental > Aquatic > Freshwater > Lake | place... | reverse complement strand
ACAAGTTGTTCAAATTTGCAGAGATTGTGCCGATATCGGCGCTAAAGGGAACCAATCTCGACCTGATGCTTTCTCTTATTGTGAAATATCTGCCGGAAGGAGAGCCTTTTTATCCGGAGGATTACATGACCGATTACAACGAACGATTCCTTGCCTCAGAAATCATCCGGGAGAAGGTCTTTGAGTTTTACGGCGAAGAAATCCCCTATTCTACAACCGTTGAAATCGAGGAATTCAAAGAACGCGAAGCGGGCAAGGACTTTATCAAGGCCATCATCTATGTAGAACGCGACTCGCAAAAGGGCATCATTATTGGTGAAAACGGCAAGGCCATCAAGCGGGTGGGCGTCATCGCCAGAGAAGAGATTGAAAGGCAGATAGGCAGAAAGGTATTTCTCGAACTCTGGGTCAAGGTGATGGAAAAATGGCGGAAGGACAAAAAGAAAATGTATAAGCTGGGATATAAGTAACGGTGTTTGAACAGAAATTTTAATTTTTAAATCTTCTCAAAAAAGTTGCAGTATAAGGTATGAATGCTGAAGTTTTTAAATCTCTAAAAATGAAAATATGGAGAATATGGAATGAGCACGGTAATAAAACAAACGAAGCATCCCTATATCACAAGGAATAAAAAAATAAGAGGTGGTGCACCTGTTGTTTCAGGTACAGCTATCCGGGTGCTGGACATAGTTATTCGATATGAAATCATGGGACAGTCTCCGGAAGATGTAATAGTCGCACTACCACAGATAAATTTGCCACAAGTTCATGATGCGCTTTCGTATTACTATGAACACAAGAACGATATAGACAGAGCCTGGAAAGCTGCAATTCGAGACACAGATGGTATGAAGAAAGAACATGCGTCCATTCTGGAGAAGAAACTTGGCAAGATTAAAAATATACACCGATGAAAATGTTGACAACCGAGTTGTCCATCAGGGATTTTGTGTATAAAAGCAGTCTGGCAAAAACAGAGGCTAAAGGCTGATTTCATTTGTTGTGCATAGCTTATGATATCATTCCCGAATGCCTCCCCGGTTTCACGAGGACAAGTTTATCGGGACTCCATGTAAAAAATGAGAAATGCCTGGATTCCCGCTTTCGCAGGAATGACAACTTTCTTTTGGCGTCTACTATATATTACTTATTTATGTCACAAGGAATTTAAAGCGTTCGATGCTTAACCTCAATAAATATCCCACAAATTGTTTTTCACCCGCCTATCAACAGATCGTATGTTCACTTCGTGCTGATATAAATGATACAGAGGTAAATGGCCGTTCGCCCCTGCAAGTCCTGGAAGGCACGGAAAAGCTGATTAAAGAAGAATTGGTTCGATGCGTCTGGTTTGGACAACATATCAAAAAAGACAAGCTCTATACCGATGATGGTTCGCGACTCGAAGTGCTGTCGCCCGGATGGTGGAATTCTGAGGGCGGGCCTGATTTTAAACATGCAGAGATTCTCCTGGAAGGCAAAGGGCTGGTAAAGGGGAATGTTGAAGTTCATGTGTTTGCTTCGGACTGGATGAGACACCGGCACGACAAGCAAAATACGTACGACTCCGTGTGTCTGCACGTCGTTATGTGGAATGACCATGAAGAAAGGCATATAACGAATTCGAAAGGGGAGCTGATTCTTCAACTGACGTTATCGGAATACCTGGATGCGGAGATTGACGAGATCGTCGATATTATTGATGTCGAATCATATATAAAAGGGAAAAAGGTAAGTCCGGGTTACTGCAAAACGGCAATAGAGGAGCGAAAAATAGATGAACAGTGGATAGGCAGATTCCTTGATTACTCCGGAGATGAGCGCATCCTGCAAAAAGCAAAAAGATACGGAAGGTGGACGGAACGAAGTACATTCGAACAAACCCTTTATGAAGCCGTCATGGAATCTCTGGGATATAAAAATAATAAGAAACCATTTCTGACGCTAGCCGCACATGTACCGTTGAATACTATGCAATGCATAATTCCGGATGACGTCTCCGTGCGGGAAAAGAAAAGATATTTACAATCATTGCTGTTCAATATGGCGGGATTATTTCCTTCTCCTGAAAAACACGACACGCATGATGAAGAAACGTCAGCATATATAAAGAGTATTGAACATGCCTGGAAAAGGATTCGGATAGAAGCAGGCAAAATTCCCCTTTCCAAAAAAGAATGGTCATACGCGGGGATCAGACCGGCAAACTTTCCGGAAAGGAGGATAGCTGCAATTTCCAATATCCTTTCCGAATGTATGCCTGCCGGAATTTTCCGGCGTCTCTTGTCTGCGTTTCAAAAGGGGAAAAACGGTGAGGCGGATCGCGGCTCGGTCAGGAGCGTAATCAACGACATCCTCTCGATTTTTCTCGAAGCGGAGGATGACTATTGGTCGTACCATTATACTATTGGCGGAAAGAAACTTGGAAGAGTGCAGAAATTGTTAGGCAGGGAAAGGGCTTCTGTCATCCTTATCAACGTCATTGTTCCCCTCATGCTCGTGTATGCCAGGAAACAAAACGATGTCGAACTGGAAAAATTACTTCATGCCGTATACGGAACCTGTAAGCCGCTTCCGGCAACAAGTGTAATAAAATTTATGAACAATCGCATATTCGGACGACCAAAAGTTTCCGCCGGAATTGTAAATTCCGTTCGGAGGCAACAAGGTCTGTATCAGATTTTTAAGGATTTTTGTGAAAACAATACTATCAGTTGTAATAAATGTGCCTTCTACTTATTTATAACGAAAACCGGCGGCAGTAAATGAATAGTATCACCCACAACCGCACAAATGCCCTGGAAAGAGCGAAATTCTTTCTGGTGGGAATACTCGGCTCCTGGTTGATAAGGCTATTGGCCTTTACCATCCGGATCGATGACTGCCCAAAGGGGTTTAACGATAAAATTAACTCCACCCACGCCATTTATACCTTCTGGCATTGTATGATGCTTGTTGCGGCTTATGTCGGTCGCGGCAAAAATTTGCAGGTGCTCATCAGCCAGCATTCTGACGGTGAATATATTGCGCAGGTAATAGGGAGGCTTGGATTCGGCGTTATACGAGGATCGACCACCAGGGGTGGCGTAAAGGCAGTAAAGGCGCTGATAGATATGACCCGAAGGGGCTATTCCGTTGCAATTACACCTGACGGGCCGCGCGGCCCCCGGTTTGTTATCCAGTCTGGCAGTATTTACCTGGGCAAGAAAACTCAATTGCCGATTATTCCTGTTGTCGTAGGATTGTCACGCTATTGGGAACTTCCCAGTTGGGACAGGTTCCGTATCCCGAAACCGTTTTCCCGCGCAGTAATGCTGTATGGGGCGCCTGTCTGTATTCCCTCCGGCCTCACCGATGACGAAATGGAGCGCTATCGTCTTTTACTGGAGCAGACCATGAAGGAGATGACGGAAAAAGCCGACTCTCTGGCACAAATCAAAAAACGCTAAGGAATTCCGTCTTGTGCCGAACCACCACGATGACCCGTCTCCTCATATTTCCTCATAAACTGCCGGTAAAATACCGGCAACGCTTTGCAAAATGTTTATGAATCGATCAAATACAAATTTACACTATTGGTGTCTTCCGGCTGACGAAGTGTTAAAGACTCTGGGGAGCAGCCATAGCGGTATTGGTTCATCAAACGCTGCGGAACGATTACAGCGCTTTGGTTACAACACCGTTGGCGGCCGTCGGCAGGGCGGCAGGTTCATCTGGCCGTTTCTGGGCCGGTTTCTCAATCCGCTCGTTCTTATATTTTCCGCCAGTTTACCGATTGGAGTCAACAGGGCTACCGCGTCCTGGGTATTGCACAAAAATTTTTACAACCGAAAGCAGTGTATGAGCGCACTGATGAACAAGCGATGGTGTTTGTGGGTTTTCTGCTCTTCTTCGACCCACCGGAGCCGGGAGTGCGGCAGGCATTGGGCATAGCCGGAGACAATGTGGATCGTGAATGGGAAAGCACTCCGCATCGCTGGAATATCCGGATGATTCGCAATTTTATGATTACTTTTGGCCTGATAAGCACCGTGTTTGACATGCTCACGTTCGGGGCGCTGCTGTACCTGGTTGGTAAAGCGCCTGAGTTGTTCCGCACGGGATGGTTTGTTGAGTCGCTCCTTACTGAGCTGTTGATCATTCTGGTTGTGCGCACGTATAAGCCATTCTATAAGAGCCGTCCCGGACGTTTTCTTTTCTATGCAGCGCTGGCAGTCATGATTGTCGCAATCGTGTTACCCTTTCTGCCGGTTCATACCCTTTTTGGGTTTGTAGCCTTACCGCCGGCAGTGATGATGGCGCTTATCGGAATCTCCGTGCTGTACATGGTTGTTTCGGAAATTTTTAAACGCATATTTTATAAATACATTTGCTGATACGGTTTCTTTGTATGCAACAATCAAACGGCAAACTTTGATGCAATGCTTCCCGGCTTGTGGCTGACAAAGCGGGAACTGAGATATTAAATTAGGCTGTCTTCGGCAACCTGATGAAAATCGTTGAATAAACGAATACAAATTACTACAATACCTGACATTTAAAACAGACATTTTTCAATACAGTCTCTACGGCAATATCCTGACATTTTCATGATACATTTACAGGGAAAGATACTTTTGCTTTCTTACGCATTTTGCCTGCTTCCTCCATTTTTGGCAATGCCTACTGTTTTTTCCCGGGAAAATCCGCTGGCAGCTTCGGTCATGCCTGAAACATCCCCACCGTCCGCCGGTTCCGCAACCGAAACTGTTGCAACCACAGAAGAAACCCCACCGGAAACGGCGCTAACACCGGCAGAAAATATGGCTGGACTTCAGGAAGAACTCCGATGGCTCCAGGAAGAGGCCGAAGTGTCAATTGCCACAAGACACGAAACCCGTATCAGCAAAGCGCCGGCTATCATCACCGTGGTCACCGCCGAAGAAATTAAAAATATGGGGTTTCGCAACCTGGCGGACATTTTGAAGACCGTGCCCGGCTTTGAGATCATAAAATTGGGCAATATCGGCAACGTCCAGGCAGGCGCCCGGGGGACTTTTGGGGGAAACAAGATACGGATGATGGTCAACGGACATCTGATCAACGACCCCGCTGATGGCGGGCCGTTCAAAATATTTGATGACTTTCCCGTGGAAAATATCAAGCGGCTTGAGATTATTCGCGGGCCCGGTTCCGCCATGTACGGAGAAAATGCATTCTCGGCGGTTATTAATATCATCACTAAGGACGGAAGGGACGTCAACGGCGTGAGGGTAAGCAGCGGATACGGGAGCTTTGACACCAAGGAAGAAAATATCCTCTTTGGCGAAAAGAATGGAGATGTGGAGTTTTCCGGTATGGTTCGCTACCGGGATACAGACGGATTCGACGGCGACATCGAAAGTGATTACCAGACGTCTATTGATAATCAGCTCAGTCCTTTTGGCGTTGCTCCTGCATCACTGGCGCCGGGGGAAACAGAAGACTGGGCGCGGCAATTTGACACAAGCCTGAAAATCTCATACAAAGACGTGTATTTCCAGGGATGGTACAGCAACAAAGACCGCGGGCCATTTATCGGCACGCAATACGCCTTAGCCGAGGGTTCCGATCTGGAATATAATTATGTATTTGGCGAAATTGGCTGTAAGAAGACGCTTGAAGAGCGGCTTACCTTCAAGCCACGGCTCTATTATGACCAGCATGATGGGTATGGATACATCAGGTCGCTTCCCAAAGGGAGTTCATTTGTGGTAGACACAGATGGCGATGGTGTTTTGGACAGTTATAATATCTATCCTGGCGGACTGGTCGGGGAAGGGGGTTCATCCCAGAAGTCTATTGGTACGGAAATTCCGTTTGATTATGAGCTGTTTGACGGCAACATACTTACCCTGGGTTTGGAATATCGCTTAATAAACCAGACCAATCTTCAATATTCCGCAAACTTTCATCCGGTAACGTTTGAACCTCTTGACTCCCTGCAGGATTTTTCTGAGTCATATCCTCCTGCCAAAGAAACCACACGACGATTATGGGCTATCTACCTTCAGGACACCTGGGATATCACGGACACCGTAGCTCTCACTCTGGGAATGCGGCACGACCAGTATAGTGATGTCGGCGGCACGACCAATCCGCGGGCAGGGACAACCTGGGCGTTTATGAAGGACGCATCGCTCAAGGTGCTGTACGGAGAGGCGTTCCGCGCCCCCTCTTTTACTGAAATGTATGCAACAAACCAGCCGGCATTTGGTGGAAATGAAGATCTAAAGCCGGAAACCATCCGATCGTTCGAGGTCGGATTAAGCTACAAGTTTTTTCAACGGGCGGCAAGCAGCATAAACTACTTTCATAATGACATAAAGGATTTGATTGTCCCCCGCAATCTGCCAAACAAACAGAGCATCACCCGCTTTGAAAACTATGGAGACGCCAGAATACAAGGCATAGAGGCGGAGACGAAAATAGACATAGCAAAAAAGAGCTACGTCTTTATGAACTACACCTTTCAGGAACCTGAGGATGACGATGGCAACAATCTGCCTTATGTTGCAAGAAACAAGGGTAATTTCGGGGTAAACGTGAATTCCTGGAAGTACATCAATACGAATCTCAGCGCCTTTGCCAGCGGAAGGCGTTTCAGGGCGGTGGATGATACGAGGGACGATTTGCCTGCTTATGCGTTGCTCAATCTCTCCGTTCTTGCGAAGGATTTTTTCAGGACGATGGAAATACAGGGTACCGTATTTAACCTGCTTGATAAGGACTACAACGATCCCGCACCGACTTCCGTGCCGGGAGACATCCCCCGTCCCGGCAGGACGTACTTCGTTGGCCTGAGTTATCAGTTTTAATAGACTATTGCATGTGAATGGGGCTGGGTTTTAAAAGACGAAAACCCAACGACGTGTTAACAGGCCAACCAATAACTTTGAAATTCTAATATATACTCAAAAAGCTCATACAATGTGGATTTTAAGATGGTAGGGTGGCATGGACAAACAGGGTTTGTCCGTGCCGAACTTGTACAACGTTTTTTATAAATCACAGATTGTGCTACTCTTGAGTATATTTGTGTGGCGGCGGGAGTTTCTTCCTGCGGCGCGTGGGAAGCAGTCAGGAGGAAACTCCTGACTGCACGGGGATACCCCTTCATCCCCTCTTTCTGGAGGGGAATCACAAAAAATTAAAATCTGCACATTGAACTATGGAAGAACCGACTATATTGATTGTTGACGATGATAAATGGTCGCAGCGTCAGCTTGCGCTTTACCTGGGAAAATGGGGTTACAAGCTGCTTTTCGCAGAAAACGGGCTTGCGGCGCTGAAAGTCCTCAAAAAAAATCGTGTCGATCTGATCCTGTCCGATCAATACATGCCTCAGATGGACGGAATGGAGCTTTTAAAGGTTGCACAGAGAGAGCATAGCGGCATCCCATTTATCATACTGACCGCCTATGAAAGTATTGAAAATGCAGTCGCCTCCATCAAGCAGGGCGCGTATGATTATATTCAGAAACCGATTAACGCAGAGACTCTGCAGATCACCATCAGGCGGGCGCTTGGTTATCAGCGGTTAACCGAGGAAAATAGCAAACTGAAAGACCATCTGCGGGGCTTGTACAGCTTTCAAAACATCGTAACCAATTCACCGGGAATGATAGACGCCCTCAAACTGGCTGAAAAAGTAACGAAAAGTCCGTCCACAACGGTTGCTATATACGGAGAGAGCGGAACCGGCAAGGAAGTGCTGGCAAGGGCAATTCATTTTGCGGGAGAGGGGATGAAAAACAAATTTATAGCCGTCAATTGCGCCGCTATCCCGGCAACCCTCCTGGAAAGCGAGCTGTTCGGGCACAAAAAAGGTTCCTTCACCGGCGCTGATTGTGACCGTGAGGGGAAGTTTGACCTTGCTCAGGGCGGAACCATTTTGTTCGACGAGATCGGAGACATGCCCCTCGACCTCCAGGCAAAACTCCTGCGCGTTTTGCAGGAACGCACCTATGAAAGGATCGGTTCCAATCAACTGTTAAAGGCGGACTTCAGGGTCATTATTACTACCCACAGAGAGCTTGACAAACTGGTAAAAGAAGGGAATTTCCGGGAAGATCTTTACCATCGGATAAACCAGTTTCCCATTTTCCTCCCCCCGCTGAGGGAACGCAGGGAAGATATTCCGCTGCTTATCGACTATTTCCTGGACGTATTCCGCAAGGAACTCGGAAAACACCTGCCGGGCATTTCCGAAGCGGCAACGAATGTTCTTATAAATTATCACTGGCCGGGGAATGTCCGTGAACTGAGAAACTGCCTTGAGCGGGCGGCAATTCTCTCCAACGAAGAACTCATCAGACCGAAGCACCTTGGCATAAGCAGTCTGGAAACAGAAAAAAACGCTCACGGCCATAAGGATGATATCTCTCTGAACATCACCTTGAATAGCGATACATTCTCACTCGATGCGGTGATTGACCACACATTAAAGGCTATCCTCAAACGCTGCAACAATAATAAAGTCCACGCCGCCGAATTGCTAAAGGTTGACCGCAAGATGTTCTATCGCAGGAAATGAAATGCACCATATTGCCCCACGCTGTGTCATAATGACGCATGCGGCAAATCCGAATAGTAACAACCCTTCCGTAAGCAATCTTTGTAATACTGTTCCATAAAGAAACACAGACTCTCGTACGTCGTTTTATAACCGTCTGTATTACAACAATTTCTGTTGTGGCATTGATTGTGCACTATATTCATGTTCAGGAATTTTAAAGTATTTTGTTCTTAGCATGTCATTCCCACGAAAGTGGGAATCCAGGCAGTTTTTCTGATGCATCTGGATTCCCGTTTACACGGGAATGACAAAATCCTCTCCTCACGAAAGTGGGGAAAGGCAAAGTCGTTGCCGAGGCAACCTAATTAAGGAAGAAAAACCATGTCGTTCGAATGGAATGAAGACTTTGCGACGGGAACTGCGGAGATAGACAATCAGCATAAAGAGATATTTAACCTGTTTAACACATTACTTGAGGCGATGGATGAGGGAAAGGGGAAAAAAGAAATAGACAGGATTGTAAAGTTTTTGGAACAATACATAAAGACACATTTTCACAATGAAGAAAAATTTATGCTTGAACGTGCCTATGACGGTTATTTAAGGCAGAGGGCTGAGCATACACAGTTTATTAAATGTTTTTACCGTTTGAAAATCGAACTGATACGATGCGGAACTACGCTGCATCTGGTGGTACAAACGGCGCAGCAATTAGGCAATTGGCTGGCGGACCACATAAAGATAGAAGACAAAAGAATGGCCGCCGTCTTAAGAAAAAACAGCGGGTAATTTTAGGGATAATTATTATTGCGTCCTGCCTTGATAAATATATACTAACAACCATGAGATTACGAACAGGGTTTAGTGTTGTTTTGCTGATGCTGTATTTTCTTTTTGCCGGGGCGTCTGTATTTTCCGAAGACGGATTATCTGCGGCTCAACCAAAGGCTGATGATGCATTTCTGGAAGAACTACAGTGGCTGCAGGAGGAAAGCATTGTTTCTACGGTCTCCCGGCGTGAGCAGAAGGCTTCAGAGACGCCTGCTGCCGTGTACGTCATTACCCGGGAGGACATTCGCCGTTCGGGTGCAAACAGCATCCCGGAATTGCTGCGCATGGTGCCCGGAGTAAATGTGGCAAGGATCAATGCGAGCAGTTGGGCTGTGTCCATGCGGGGTTTTAATAACCGGTATGCCGACAAACTCCTGGTCCTGATTGACGGGAGAAGCGTCTATACCCCGCTCTTTGCCGGCACATACTGGGACGTACAAGACACCCTCCTTGAAGACGTAGAACGGATCGAGGTGATACGCGGCCCCGGCGGCACCCTCTGGGGAGCAAATGCGGTGAACGGGGTAATAAACATTATTACCAAACATGCGAAAGACACCCAGGGTGGAATTGTTACGGGAAGCGCAGGCATCGAAGAAAGGGGCATGGGCGGTCTCCGCTACGGAAGTAAGATAGGAAATAACGCCTACTATCGGGTATATACAAAATATTATAACCACGATGATTTTGCCCTTGCGTCAGGGAAAAGCGCTCACGACAGCCTGGAGACGGAACGCGCCGGGTACAGGATTGACTGGGACTATTCCACAAAGGACTTCCTGACGTTTCAGGGAGACCTCTATCTTGGCAATGAGGGTGAAACCAATAATTACCGGCAGACCAGCGAAATTGACGTATCGGGCGGCAATATGCGTTCCCGGTGGAAGCACGTCATTTCTGACACCTCCGACACGACACTCCAGGCATACTATGACCGTACCAACCGATGGACGTCGGGACTGGAAGAAATACGCGATACCTTTGACCTGGATTTTCAGCACCGCAGCCGTTTGTTCGATTATCATGAATTTATATGGGGGCTGGGGTATCGGTTCACCCGGGACGATACGGAAGGTCCGGGCTATTTTTCATTAGACCCCAACAACAGGGAAGACAACCTGTTCAGCATTTTTCTCCAGGATGAAATCTCTTTCTTTGATGATACCGTAAAGCTTATCCTCGGAAATAAGTTTGAACATAACGATTATACGGGATTTGAAATGCAGCCCAACGTAAGGGCTCTTTGGTCGCTCACGCCGGACCAAGCCCTGTGGGCTGCCGTATCGCGGGCGGTAAGAATGCCTTCACGCATGGAGGCGGACAGCGTGATTGACTATCGCCCCTATTACTACTTTACCGGCAATGATGATTTAGTTTCAGAGGATTTGCTGTCGTATGAAATTGGGTATCGTATTCAGCTCAATAAAAGACTTTCTCTGGATGTGGCAACGTTTTATAACATTTATGACGACTTAATAAATAACGTGAATAACGAAACCTTTGAAAACGTATATAACGGTGAAACATACGGTATAGAAACTACTGTAAACTGGAACGTAACGGACAGGTGGAAATTGGTTCCCGGCTATACGTGTTTTCGGGAAAACTTTTTTGGTTACAACGGCTCGGAATTTTATGCCGATGACCCCCGGAATCAGTTCAATATCCGCTCATTGCTTAATCTGCCGCACCATACGGAATTCGATACTACGCTCTACTATGTTGACGGTATTAATCCCGGCGACGGAGATATGGATGTTCCCGAATATTATCGTTTCGATATGCGTCTTGGCTGGCACATCACGAAGTCATCGGAAGTAAGCCTGGTAGGTATGAATCTGCTTGATAGCGATCACTATGAATTTAGCGCGAGGTCTATAGCGTCCACGCAGATAGAGCGTGCTGTTTACGTTAAATTTACCTGGGAATTCTGATTGTATTCTGCGCCTCATAAGGCATGCCGTCGATATATATACTCAAGAGGGTCATATCTGTGATTTATAAAAAACGTTGTGCCAATTTGAATTTCCTGAACATTGAATTGGGTTGCCTTCGGCAGCGACTTTGCCTTTCCCCACTTTCGTGAGGAGAGGATTTTGTCATTCCCGTGTAAACGGGAATCCAGATGCATCAGAAAAACTGCCTGGTTCCCACGAAAGTGGGAATGACATGCCAAGAACAAAATACTTTGAAATTCCTGAACATTACAAATTTTTGTGGCGGCGGGAGTTTCCTCCTGATTGCACGGGAATATGTGTAGGGTAGATTCCGGGATATGATTTATCTGAACCATATACAAAAAATAATTTGCGGGGGATATGTTTGTAGAGCTTCCATAAGGGCAATTGTTTTTTATTTGTTTCTGGTATTTATTCCCGTTTTGTTGCCTTGTTTGTACGGCATTGAGGTTCTTGGAGCGCCAAGGTGTACGGTATATTTCTATAATCCCGAGTCGAATGTTGACAATTTTGCATTGCTGAAAACCAAGCTTGATATGTATTTAAAAAACCTTGGGCCGTATCAATTTCAACCTTTCTGTGACAGGAATACATTTGAGGCCCATGCCAGGGGAAAACATGATTGCATACTGATTCTTTCGTCCTGGTATTACAAAGAACTGAAGGATTTCTTTCCCATGAAACCGGTACTGGTGGGGACGGTTGACGGTGAATCTGTTCAGAAAAAGATACTTGCATCAAAGGCGGACATTAAAAATCTCAGCCAGTTAAAAAATGCCAGCATTGCTTCGGCAGGGAGTGAAGAGTATACGAGAAAATATCTCAAATTGATGATGGGAGAGAACAATGCGCGGCTTGTCGATACGTTTCGGATACTGAGTGTCCCTAAAGATATCGATGCGCTTATTTCCATGGGGTTTGGCCTTGTTCAGGCTGCGCTGACAACTGAATACAGCATCACAAAGTTGTCCATCATAAATCAGGGTTTGTATAAAAAACTTACCATACTGGTAAGAAACGAAAAGTCCCTGCATCCCATCGTGGCAATACCAGCAGGGCACGATGCGGAAGCGCTGAAGCTCCTGGAAATAATTGAAAACATGGAGAAAACAACCGAGGGAAAGAGTTGTATGCAGTTGTTTGGTGTTGAAGGGTGGAGAATACTGGATAAAAAAGACCTGGAGTTACTCGGAAAATGACCATGCACATGAAAAATCCGGTAAAAAGAACTGAAGGCGGAGCACACACCACAGCCTCCGGCTGCCTGCTCTTTTCGGTAGTATTGTTTGCGCTAATCATTTTTATGATTATACCGGGCGATATGTGTGCCGGGGAAAACAGAAACGTTTTGATAATTAATTCAAATGCATCCGTTAAAAAGTATTCACAGATGCAGACGGCATTTAAAGCATCTTTTGAAGGAACTTCGGATGAAGTGGATATAGGCAGCAAATGGTTTGAAGAGAAGGCGGTGGAAAAGACCGTCCGCAGTACAAAGCCCGGCTTAATTTTTTGTATAGGGTCTAAGGCGTATGTTCTTGCTCAGGAAATAGCAAAAGATGCGCATATCATCTTCTCTCTCGGCATAAACTGGCAGCGCTTTCCGCTTACTAATAATACGTATGTCATAGCCAACGAGCCGCCGCCGGTTGTGGAATTAACTACGTTCCGGTATCTCTTTCCCGATATTCGGAGAGTAGGGGTAATTTATAGCAAGACTCATAATAAAGAGTGGATTCAAACGGCAATGAATGAAGCAAAAGATGTTGGTATAGAAATTATCGGATCCGCTGTAAAGAAAGATACCGAAGTGAAAACGGCTTTGCAAAACATGATGACAAAGATTGACGCCCTGTGGTTGATTCCTGATCCCGTTGTTCTCGCAAATGCGGAACGTGTGAAGGAAATATTTACTCTTTGCGATAGGGCAAAAAAACCTGTTTTTTCGTATGACAGGCTTTTTGCAGACTTTGGAGCATCTCTTATCATTTCTGCCGATATTACCACAATGGGAAAACAGGCAGCCCAAACGGCAATGAATATTCTCACGAAGAAAGATGACGTAGAAAAGATACAAAATCCGGCGGGTTCTTACATTGCACTGGATGTAAAAAAGATTGAAAGGTACGGAATAAAATTAAATTCAAAGGCGCTTTCTTCAATCAATGAACTTATTGAATAACTATGACTAAAAACATTTATCAGAAAAAAAGAAACAGTATCAGATGGAAACTCCTCAGCGCTATGCTTGGATTGATTATCGGCCTTTTATTGTCGCTGACATTCGTGCAGATATATTCACAAAAGGGTATCCTGGAAAACGAGCTTGAAAACCGAACCTATCTGATTAAAAAAAATCTGTATGAACAGGGGAAAACCCTTTCGGATAATCTTGCCTTTCAGGTAGAAGAGGCGCTTGCGTCGTTCAACCTCCTTGATATTATTAATCAGATAAACAAAGCGGTGAAAGAGAACGAGAGTTTAAAGTACATTATTCTGATGGATATGAAGGGCGCTGCCATTATTCACACCCTGAATCCGGAATTACAGGAAAGTGTGCTTGCCGGCGAGGATGACCGTTTTGCGGTGGAGACGACTACCGCCACTATTAACGAGTTTGATAAAGAAGGCGTTTCTTACATGGAATTTATTGTACCCATCCGGGTAAGCACTGAGCAGTGGGGTGTGCTGAGACTTGGTTATTCTCTGGAAAACCTCTATCGGGTAATTACTGCCTCTCACCAGAAAATAGAAAAACAGACGTTTTCTATTATTATCAGGTCTGTCTGGACGACCGTTGTGTTTATCTGTATCGGTTCCGGCATAGTGCTGTTTCTCTCATCGAGACTGACAAAACCCCTCACCAGACTAACACAGATGGCTCAGGATCTGGCAAAGGGAAGTTTCCCCGCAGCGGAAAAATTGGAAAGCGGAACAAAAGACGAAGTTGGTATGCTTACGAAGACCTTTATCGAGATGTCGAAGGAACTGAAAACTTCTTATGAAAAGCTGGAAGATTACAGCTATACGCTGGAAAAGCGTGTTGAAAAAAGAACCGAAGAACTGTCCAGAGCAAATGAGCTTTTGAAACAGGAAATCGATGAACGCAGACGGATAGAAGTGGAATTGGAGGAGGCCAAAGAGATTGCTATGGCCGCCAGCAAGGCCAAGAGCGAATTTCTTGCCAGCATGAGTCACGAAATCCGTACACCAATGAACGCCATTATAGGCATGGCCGATCTCCTCTGGGAAACCAAACTGACCCCTGAGCAGTCGGAGTACGTCAGGGTGTTCCGGTCGGCGGGAGATAATTTGCTGCAAATAATCAACGATATTCTGGATCTCTCCAAAGTAGAGGCAGGCCAGATCAAGCTTGAAAATGTCGCCTTCGATCTTCACGAGCTTGTCGAAAAGTCCTGTGAAATTCTGGCCTTTTCCGCCCATGAAAAGGGGCTTGAATTAAGTTGTCACCTGGCGCCTGACGTGCCGGCTTTTTTGTCCGGCGATCCGATACGCCTTCGCCAGATTCTTATCAATCTGATTGGAAACGCAGTAAAGTTTACGGAAAAAGGAGAAGTTATTGTATGTGTGAACAACGATCCCTGCGCTGAACGGAAGGGAGGGTTGTTATTCTCCGTTTCTGATACCGGAATCGGCATACCTGAGGAAAAACTGGGAGTGATCTTTGAAAGTTTTTCTCAGGTAGATGCATCTACTACCCGCAAATATGGCGGGACAGGGCTCGGTCTGTCCATTTCAAAGCGCCTGGTGGAATTAATGCAGGGGCGTATCTGGGTAGAGAGTGTCCTGGGGAGGGGAAGCACCTTTTCTTTTACCGTGAAACTTGATGTTCAGTCAGGAAAACAGAAACCGGTTGAGGCGATAACGGGTGATATAAAAAAGCTCAAGACCCTTGTGATAGACGATAATGCCACAAACCGTATGATATTAAGGCAGATGCTTTCTGAACTGGGTATTGCCGTGGCTGATGCACCCGGAGGAAAAGAGGGACTGTCGGAATTGAAACGGGCGAAAGATGCGGGGGAGCCTTACAACCTGCTTCTCCTTGATTGTCGTATGCCGGATATGGACGGATTTCAGGTGACAGAGCATATTAAAAGTGATCCTGCGATTGCAAATTTGATTGTTATGATGCTCACGTCGGACGACCGTGCCGAAGATATTGGTCGTGCAAAAGAGTTGGGAGTGACCATGTACCTGGTAAAACCAATCAGACGCGCCCACCTTCTGGACATCGTACATTCAGTTGTTACCTCAGGAAAAGCAATTATCCGGGATGAATCGCCGTCTGCCTGCGACAGCCGGGTACTCCCTGAATTCATGCGCCCCCTCCGTCTCCTGCTTGTCGAGGACTATGTTTATAATTGTATTCTTGTTCAGGCATACCTGAAAAATACGCCGTACCAGATAGATATAGCGGAGAATGGCATGGTCTGCGTTGAGAAGTTCAAAACGGGAAAATACGATCTTGTCCTGATGGACATGCAGATGCCAGTTATGGATGGTTATGCCGCCACAAAAGAAATAAGAAAATATGAAGAAAATAACGGCTTGGAGGCAATTCCTATTATAGCGCTGTCCGCTTATGCCTTTGGCGAAGACATACAAAAGAGTTTAGATGCCGGATGCAACGACCATCTGACAAAACCCTTGAAAAAACAGTTGCTGCTGGAGACTATTCAAAAACACACGGCCTTGAAATTTCCCGGAAGAGCGACTGAAAAGAGCGAAAAAGAAACCGTCCATCCTGAAATCAGGCCGAAAGAGAAATCTCTTGTTTGCGTTAGCGCTGAATTTAAAGAATTCATACCTGATTTCCTCGTGGATATTCGTAATGATGTGAAGTCTATGATAAAGGCGTTGGATAATAACGACTATGAAACTATAAAAATCATTGCGCACAGAGTAAAAGGAACCGCAGGTGGTTTCGGATTTGATAAGATTACAAATATCGGGAAATTCCTTGAGGCAGGCGTTAAAGAAAAAAACCAAAAGGATATACAGAAATGGTTGAATGAATTATCGGATCACCTTGAAATAGTGGAGGTTGTTTATGTGTAACACGATACTCATTGTTGACGACTCAAAGCACATACAGAAGCAGATCGAAGTATTTTTAAAATCCGGCGGCTATTCAAATTTACTTTTTGCCGATACGGCACAAAAGGCTTTTGAATTGCTGGGCATGGAACCGGCCGGGAATGCTTCCAACAGCGTGGATTTGATTCTGATGGACATCAAGCTTCCCGAAATGGACGGCGTAGAGGCGTGCCGCAGAATAAAATCGGTTGAACAGCTTAAAGATATTCCCATCATCATGGTAACTGCGGAAGACGCGAACGAGGTGTTGCAATTAGCCTTCGACGCCAGGGCTATTGACTATATTAAAAAGCCCATAAATAAAGTGGAATTAATCGTGCGGGTAGGTTCCGTTTTAAAGATCAAGCAGGAAATTGATGAACAAATAAAACGCGAGAAAGAATTGCTGAAGCTCACGGAACTCCTGGAAGAAACGAATCAAAAGCTGCAGCAGGCAAATGAGATGCTGCGTCAAATCTCGCGCACGGACGTGCTTACGGGAATTGCAAACAGACGGCACTTTGAAGACCTTTCCCGTAACGAATGGAAGCGCGCCTGCAGACTGTCAAGGCCCGTATCGGTAGTACTGATGGACATCGACTTTTTTAAGAACTATAACGATACTTACGGGCATCAGCGGGGAGACGATTGTCTCAAACAAGTGGCGGTTGCCCTGAGCAGGGCATTAAAAAGACCCTCCGATATGATTGCGCGGTACGGAGGGGAGGAATTCGTGGCTTTTCTTATGGATACTGATAAAAATGGCGCAATAATGGTTGCCGAAACCATGCAGTCGTATGTGAACAGCCTGAACATTCCGCACAAAAGCTCTCCGGTCAGTGACAGGGTTACCGTGAGTTTCGGTATTGCTACCGTAGTTCCTGAGGTACATTCGTCGCCTGAAGCGCTGATTGCCAACGCTGACATGGCGTTGTACAAAGCAAAGCAGGAAGGAAGAAACAGAATCAGGCTGTAGTATACAATTAAAAACGATGGTAAGATATTGCGTTTTATACAGCATCTCCTGATGATATATCATAAATCCACGATGCGCCGTGCAGGGTATATTCGGAAAGCTCTTCATTTCGGAAGAAAATGCCGATCTCTTTTTCTGCGGATGCCGGAGAATCGGAACCGTGAATCAGGTTGAAACGATTGCTCACGGCATAATCGCCGCGAATGGTGCCCGGTTCAGCCCTGGAGCCAAAGGTGGCGCCCATCATTTTCCGCGTTATTTCTATAACGTTTTTCCCCTTCAGCGCCATCACCACTACCGGAGAAGATGTGGTGTATCGGACCAGCGATTCGAAAAAATCCTTCCCTTCGTGCATGCTGTAATGTTTTTTGGCGAGAGATTCCGGAATTTGCATCATTTTCAATCCGACGATTTGAAATCCCTTTTCTTCGAATCGGGAAATAATTTTCCCTGTTAAATGCCGCTGGATGGCATCGGGCTTTAAAATAATCAAAGTTTTTTCCATAAATATTTTTCTCCACCTTCATAATCAATATACGTTCAAAATATTCAGCGCAGCATAGAGGTCGAAAATCTTCCTCACTGCACGGGCAACTCCCGTTAACGGGAATTTGTTTAATTCCACGAGCTTCTTTTACAAATTCTTGCCATGTATCCGCCGTCGCCGGCATGTGCGTCAGGCGTATAATATTCTTCGCCATCCAGGTAGAACTGGGGTCGGTTGCGTATAAATTGTTCTATCAGCTTCTGGTTCTCTTCCGGTTCGATGCTGCACGTGCTATATACCATAACACCCCCGCATTTCAGGAGCGATGCGCCTGTTTCCAGAATTGCATACTGTAGGGCCGCAAGTGCGCCGATATCATCTTCTTTTATCCGCCACCGGGCCTCAGGGCGGCGCGAAAATACGCCGGTATTGGAACAGGGGGCGTCGATGAGAATGCGGTCAAAATTTGCACGAAAAGGAGCCTTGCCGTTCGATGCGTCTGCGCATACGGCAAAAACAGTATGAATTCCCATTCTCCGGCAATTTTCTTTTACCAGTTGCAACCGTTTCAGGGAGATATCCATTGCATACACCCTGCCGGCATCTCCGACCAGTTCCGCAATGTGAATCGCCTTTCCTCCGGGGGCAGCGCACATATCCAGCACATGGTTTGACGCTTCTGCCCTGAGGAAGCAGGCCGTTTTCATGGCAGAAACATCCTGTACATAGAATAATCCTTCCACAAAACCGGGTATAGCGGAAACTGCGGTGTCATCGACTGCAACCGCACCATCGACATCCCGCGAACGGATACCTTCCTTGTCGAGCAGTGCAATGAATTTTTGCACGGATATCTTCTTTTGGTTAATGCGGAGAAACAATTTTGGCGGGAGGTTGTTGGTTTTGCATATTTCCGCACTTTTTTCTTTTCCGTATCTGTCAAGCCAGCGTTTTACCAGCCATTCGGGATGACTATGCTGAACTGCCAGATATAAAGCCGGTTGCCTGTCCGGATCGGGGAAGATAGGCTGCTGAAACTCGCACCAGGAGTTTTCCCGCCGGTATAGCTCCTTGTGCGGATCGTTGCTTTTCTGTGCGGATTTATTTAAAATACTTCTTTCTGCGGAACGAAGGACTGCATTGGTAAATTTTGCCGCATCCGTCCTGTGGGTTAATTTTTTTACCAGCTCTACGGAAGTATTTACGGCTGCGGATGCCGGGATTTTATCCAAATAGATAATTTGATACAAACCCAGACGCAGCGCCTGCATCGTCCAGGGCTCGATTTTGTTAACAGGAATTTTAGAAAAGAAAGAAATGACCGTATCAAGTGATAACCGGAGGCGTATTACACCGTTTACAAGCGTTGTCAGCAGGTTTTTGTCCACTTTCGACAAACCATCCCGGCCGCATCTTTCCGCCAGAAGCATCCGGGCAAACACATCTTTTTCATCAATTTCTCTCAGGATGCGGATAGCTTCATAACGGGCATCCCGCCTATTTGAGAAATTTTTCAATGGCCTCTTTTACCTCGTCCAGATATACATCCGTGTCCTTGCAATATCCATGAGGCCTCAGGTTCGGCACCGCAACTATAGCCTTGGGTGCGGCTGCCATCAGACCAATCCTCAGCTCTTTTTCACAGGCAATCGCAATTACACCGTGTATTTCTTCCGACTTCACCTTTTCCAGGGCAACACGTCCTCCTGTGGCAAGGGTTATGTGAACACCGTATTTTTCAGAAAATTCCAGTAAATCTTTGATTTTGCATTTGCCGCAGCGTTTGCATTCATTTAAATCGTTTTTGACGTTTTGCTTGCACTGCGAATTTTGAATACAATGGGGAAAAAGGATAAGTAAGTTCTTGGGAGAACATTTCCTTTTGCGAAATTTCATCATGAGGTTATTGATAGAAACGAACTTCTTATCAATAAATTCCATAGCGCCTACCTTTGAATAAATGGAGAAGATGTAAAAAACAGTGAAAACACGGCTTCCTGCTGGTCATTCGTAGAACGAAAGTTCCTGATATCACAAGATTCTTCACAGAGTTTACCCTGAACGGAATGAATGTGTTCAGACGTCGTCCTGTGCCGTAAGATTCTTCGGCTTCGCCTCCAGAATGACACAAGGCGAAAGAGTGACATACTGCGAATGGTTCAGCATGACAACAAAGCATTCTGAGCGACAGCGAAGAATCTCATTTAATGTTCAGGAAATTCAAAGTATTTTGTTCTTAGCATGTCATTCCCACAAAAGTGGGAATCCAGGCAGTTTTTCTGATGCATCTGGATTCCCGTTTACACGGGAATGACAAAATCCTCTCCTCGTGAAAGTGGGGAAAGGCAAAGTCGCTGCCGAAGGCAGCCTAATTTAATCGAAAAACTTTTTCGTCAGGAAAAAAACATATCCCGAACCGCAATTTTGTTCCCTCTTAGGTATTCCCGGCTATCCATCGGGCGTCTGCCCTCCTGCTGCAATCGGGTAATACAAACAACCCCATCGGCGGCGGCAACATGGATTCCGCATGATGCCACTTCAACAATAACTCCCGGACTGAAAGATTCTTTTGTGTTGAATGTTTCGTGAATTTGAGTCCTAAGCACAACGATTCTTTTCTTTTCTGCTGAACCGCTTTTGGCGTAATAAGTGTAAGCGCCGGGAGAGGGAGTCAGTCCGCGAATAAGATTGTGAATATTCTGCTTCTGTTGCGACCATTGAATCAGTCCGGTTTCTTTTTTAAGCTTTGGGGCGAATGTCGCCTCCTTTTCGTCCTGTTTCGTGTATGTTGCCTCTCCCGTTTCTATAAGATCCAGCGTCTCAACCAGCAGATGTGCTCCCATGGATGCCAGCCTTTCCCCGAGTATTCCTGCGTTGTCTTCAGGAAATATCGGGGTTGTCTTTTTTGCAATAATATCTCCGGCGTCCATTTTGGCGGTCATTACTACGGAGGTGACGCCGGTAATGGTTTCTCCCTGAATAATCGCCCAGTTAATGGGGGCTGCACCGCGAAATCTGGGAAGCAGAGAAGCGTGAATGTTGATGCACCGATAACGGGGAAGACGGATAATCGGATTTGAAAGGAATTGCCCAAATGCAACAACGACGATGCAGTCGGGCGATAAATCGGTGAGTTGCGTGACTACAGCATCATCGTTGACATTCACAGGCTGTATGATTTTCAGCCCTTGCGCAAGTGCCGCCTCTTTTACGGGCGAAAAGCACGGCACCGTACTTCTGTTTTTCGGTCTGTCCGGCTGTGTAATGACAGCTGTAACTTTGTGAGCCGATGTTGTCAAGGAACTTAAGCTGGGAACTGCGAATTCAGGCGTTCCCATGAAGACTACATTCATCGATTTATGAACCTGGTGTGTATAAATTTATTTCCCGTTAACCGCCGCAACCGTTTCACACAGGAATTTGAGTGCTTTTGTATGCTCGTTCCAATTCCTTCAGCTTGTGTGATACGGCAAGCCTGTTTGTCGGGCTCATCTTATCAATAAAAAGGCATCCGTCGAGGTGATCTGTCTCGTGCTGCCATGCGCGTGCGGTTAACCCCTCAGCCTCTATTTCTATTTTTTGCCCTTTGAGGTTGTATGCATGCGCCCTGATCCTTTCGGCGCGAATAATCTTTCCCATGATGCCCGGGAAGCTTAAGCAACCTTCCTCTTTGATTACTTCGCCGGTTTCTGCTTCAATCACCGGATTGATAAACACCTTTTCCCGGCACGTATCTCCGGCAACATCAATAATAAACAAACGTACCGACCATCCGACCTGCGGAGCAGCCAGTCCAATTCCATCTGCCTGGCGCATCAGACGGAACATTTCTTCGATCTTCTGATACACCTCGGCATTGATTTTTGCCAATGGTTTTGCTCTTTTACGGAGCACAGGATCCGGATAAGCCACAATATTCATTTGGTACATTCTCCCGAAAAAAAGGCATTTTCCACACAATGAAATATTAATAAAAAAGAGTGCCAAAAGCAAGCTTCTTTCATTTTCCAGTTGACTTTGATTCATAGATTACGATAAAGTATAGGTCTGTATTTTGCGGTTTTTCGTAAACATACTGATCTTCATTAATCATAATTAAGGAGTAAGCGTACAATGCCACATTTAGCATCAGCCAAAAAGAGGCTCAAGCAAAATATAATCCGTAATACGAGAAACAAAGCCTACAAGTCGGCTTTAAAGACTCAGATAAAGAAGTTTTTAGGTTTATTAAATGCACAAAACACGCAGGCGGCCGAAGAAGAACTTCGGTTAACCGTGAAGAAAATAGACAAAAGCGTCGCTAAGGGAATTTTGTGCAAGAATAATGCGAGCAGGAAAAAATCACGCCTGACAAAGAAACTGAATCAGATCAAGACGGGTGCGCAGCAAAAGAGCTGATTATGCCTGAAGCAATGCCTTGAGGTGGGCTTCTATACAAAGTGGAAGATCAGACAAATGGTAGCCACCCTCAAGGCATGACACAATCCTTCCACCACAATGCGTTTCTGCGGATTTTGTAACTATTCCGGTTAAAATTCCAAAATCTTCTATTTCGAGATGTAACCCCCCAATAGGATCATTCCTGTATGCGTCAAAACCGGCGGAAACAAAAATAAACTCCGGTTTGAACCAGTTTACATTCCGTTCCATTACCTCTGTAAACAACTCCCTGTATTTCTCAGGCTTTGTATCTGCCGGGAGGGGAATGTTGATAGTAAACCCCTTTCCTTTTCCCTGTCCGTCCTCCTCTCTTCTTCCGGTGCCGGGGTAAAACGGATACCTGTGCATAGAAAAGAACAGCACCGCAGGGTCGCTGTAAAAAGCGTCCTGTGTGCCATTTCCATGGTGAACATCCCAGTCAACGATAAGAACTCTTTCCAACCGATATTTCGTTTGAACATACTTTGCGGCAATAGCGACATTGTTGAAAAGGCAGAATCCCATTCCTCTGCCGGGCGTGGCGTGATGTCCCGGAGGACGCACCATACAGAAGGCATTTTTCTCTTTATTTTCCATGAGCAAATCTACGGCAAGTAATGGTGCTCCTGCTGCATAAACCGCTGTATTATAAGAATCGCAGGAAACCGGGGTGTCGCCGTCCAGCCAACCGCCACCATTGTGCGCTATTTGTTCCACAGATTTGATATACGTTTGCGGATGGACGAGGCTGATTTCCTCTACGGATGCAGCGCGGGGCTTCTCCAGCCGCAACCGTTCCCACAGTTTGCATGTCTTGAGGTGCTTTGTCGTGTTTTCCACCCTTTTTGCGTTTTCCGGGTGGCTGAAGCCTGTATCGTGTTGTAAGAAAATATCGTCATAAACGAGGATCGTCATACATCTCCCGTTCTCAAAAAGAATCACCGGTAAAATATTCTACAAACAAAACGGTTGATATTATACCGCAAGCCTCATATATAACAAGAGAATAAGGCTTGCCCGAAACTTTTGCTGTAAATCGCTGGATGTCAGGTTTTAGGTTAGATAAAACGGCAGTCATCGGATTGTGATATATCAGCACAATAAACGTAAGTGAAACCCAACAACTCCCCGTTTCAATGGAGAGTGAAGTAGCATCTCGCCCCAGTGCGCCTGAGAGTGCACAAAGTGAGGGGTAGTCTCCTCAGGTGAAACGCTTTCCATGCCTGTAACCGACCGTAACTGCGTCATCGTGAGATGGGGTGTGGAGCAACGGGTGGTTGGAGACGGAATGGCAGGAAGGCAATATGCATGAATCAAGGATATCGGTTTTATTTGACAAGAATTGCTGAAATTTCTAAAAAGAAAAAGCCACTCGTGTGGGTGGCTTTTTCTTTTTAGAGTCCAACGAAGAGGCTCTTTGTTTTCCATTTGTGCTGCATGTTGTTATTTGTATTTTCCTACGCGTCTCCCTTTACACCCCATTTTCCCATGATTTGCACGTTTGCTGCGCCAGGACAATCTTATCCGCCTTTTGTCTCTCATTTTAGTACCCTTTTTTGAAATTGAATTTAAAAATTAATACTTCAGTTTTTTAAGATGTTGAGCCGTCCATTAACCTTCCCGCTTTGTGGCTTCCTTCTCATTGTCTATCTTTTTTTGGGAACTCTTGCTGCTTGACTCCTCAACATCATCCTCAACGCCTTTCACACCCTTCTTGAACTCCACGATGCCCTTGCCTAATGATTTCATTACATCAGGAAGTCTTTTGCCAAAAATCAGAAGAGCCACAATCAGGATGATAAGCCATTCCCACCCGCCGGGCATACCGAACATTTTCATACCTCCTTATACAAAGATATTAAAAAAACAGAATCGTTTCAACCTCATCAACGTTTTTTCTGAAGAAATTCATCTGCGTGGGAATAATGGGAATGAATATCTTGCACCAATTGTTGTGATTATTCCGCTTTGCCTAACGAGGCTAAACAACTCTAGTAAAAAATTATATCATCATACCAATAAAAATCAATGAATTTCACACATACCGGTTTTTGTATGGCTTTAACTCTCTTAGCGCTGCCAGGAAAGCGGATATATCAGCGGGCAAGTCTGCCTGAAATTCCATCTTTTTGTTCTGGACGGGATGGAAAAACTCGATCCTGTGCGCATGAAGTGCCTGCCTGTCAATAATGGGAATCTCATCGGGATCCTTTTCCTTCTGCAGTAAATCCGAGAGATAATAAGATTCACGGTTGCTATAGAGAAAATCTGCCACAATAGGATGCCCGATCGATTTCATGTGAACACGTATTTGGTGAGTTCGGCCTGTTTTGGGCATTATTTTTACTAATGTATATCCATCGAAACGTTCCATTACTTCATAAACGGATACCGCCTCTCTGCCGATATCCCGCCTTACCGCCATTTTTAACCTGTCCGTCTTATGTCTGCCGATCGGCAGGTTAATCTCGTCCGAATCGAACACAACCTCGCCTTCAACTATTGCAAGGTACTCTTTTTTGACATATCTTTTTTCGAATTGCATGGCTATGTGCGAATGAACGGCGTCACTTTTAATCGTTAACATAATTCCGCTCGTATCTCTGTCCAGCCTATGCACAATACCAGCCTTCATGGGACCGTTAACCTGTGAAAGGTTCTGACAATAAAAAGCCAGCGCATTTACAAGCGTCCCCGACGGATGCCCCCCCGCAGGGTGAACAACCATATCATAGGGTTTGTTAATAACCATCAGATAGTCATCTTCATAGACGATGTTTATAGGAATATCTTCGGGGACAATTTTGTTTCCTTCGAGTGCCGGCACACGGACCGAAATGACGTCCCCTTTTTGTATATCATAGCTGCTTTTAACCGTACGGCCGTGAACCAAAACGGATCCTTCTTTTACCAATTTCTGGATAAACGTCCTGGAAAAATCGGGAAGGCGCGCAGCAAGATATCTGTCAATCCGTCTGTCATCAAACGTCTTTTTTATATCAAACGTTATCTCTTTTGTTTGTGGAGCTTCCTGTATCATAATCATTTAATTGCAGATAATCGATACTGTGACATGGTAGCCCAAACGCTGTTCGGGAAGAGCTCAATGGCTTTCGTATAAGAGCGAATGGCGTCGCTCGTTTGTCCCAGTTTTTCATAACAGCGGCCTGCATCCCAGCCGTTCTGCGCAGTC
>Ga0233425_10004020_pt1 | contig 25509 bp, 24 predicted proteins | sample Watercolumn_Towu_2_FD_181712 | JGI IMG/M metagenome (GOLD analysis project Ga0233425, IMG submission 181712) | Freshwater microbial communities from Lake Towuti, South Sulawesi, Indonesia - Watercolumn_Towuti2014_140_MG | ecosystem: Environmental > Aquatic > Freshwater > Lake | place... | reverse complement strand
GGTAGAGCTTTTTGTTCATGCGGTATCTCCTTTTTTTTCGACATTTGGAATATACCGCTTTGTGTTCGTAACGTCTTCTTTTTATTTCTTTTCCTGCCTCTCCTGATTTATTCAACAAAGCCCCCCTCGTGGGAGAGGGTTGGGGAGAGGGGGGAGAAAATCCCTTCTCCCTTTGTGAACGTGAAGATCTTCTAGATCAACTTTAGGCTTTTTACCGTATCTCGCTCTTCTCGTAACTCATTCAAAGTGGCCTGAATTTTTTCTTGGGCAAAGGCATTGTGTTTGATGCCTTCCACAATGTTTAATTTTCCTTTCTCTACGCGACAGGGGAAAGAAAAAATTAAACCTTCATCAATGCCATATTCTCCTTTAGAGCATTGGGCCACAGAAAAAACTTCCCCTGGCACCGTATCGTGAGTTAATGCATACACACTGGAAATCGCCGCATTAGCCGCAGAAGCTGCAGAAGAAGCGCCTCTTGCTTTAATCACAGCAGCACCCCGTTGTTGTACTGTGGTAATGAAATCTTGTTGCAACCAATTTAAATCCGTAATCACATCGGCAACCGGTTTCCCCTGAATTTTTCCATGATAAAAATCTGGGTATTGGGTAGAGGAATGATTTCCCCAAATGGCCATATGAGTCACCGCCGTTACATCCACTCCCGCTTTTAACGCTAATTGAGTTCGGGCACGTTTTTCATCTAACATGGTCATTGCAAAAAAACGATCTCGGGGCACATCGGGGGCATTGTTCATGGCAATCAAACAATTGGTATTACAAGGATTCCCCACCACAAACACTCGCACATCTTCTGCAGCGTGATCATTCACCGCTTTTCCTTGTTGCGTGAAAATGCCGCCATTCATTTGCAACAAGTCAGAACGTTCCATGCCCGCTTTTCGAGGAACGGAACCAATGCACAACACCCAATTGGCATTCTTCATGGCTTCATTCATGTTGGAAGTGCATGTGATTTTTTTTAATAAGGGAAATGCGCAATCTTCTAATTCCATAGCCACCCCATGCAATGCAGGCAAAGCAGGTTCTAACTCTAACAATTGCAATTCAATATCTGTATCCGGTCCTAACATTTGTCCCGATGCAATTCTAAATAAAATGGCATAACCAATTTGTCCTGCAGCGCCTGTCACTGCCACACGTACTCGTTTTCGATTCATCATCACCTCCTAAAATAAGTTAACCAATCATGTTGAACATCACCCACCACTAAAAAGCTAGGGTTTTCTAAAGATTCTTTCGTGTTATATGTTAAAGGGTGTCCTTGAAAATCTATCAATCCTCCCCCCGCTTCTTCCACAATACACTGGGCCGCTGCCGTATCCCATTCTCCTGTGGGACCCCAACGAGGATATAAATCAATACGTCCTTCTGCCACAAAACAAGATTTAATGGCACTGCCCATATTGATGACTTCCGTCACCGCCCATTGCTTTAATAATTCTTTGACTCTGTCACTATGGGCCGTTCGACTCAAAGCAATACGTAATACTTTTTCTTGAAAAGCACTCGTATGAATTTTTACAGGGGCTTTATTTTTTTCTTGTTTATAAGCACCCTCATGGGTCGCTGCATAATACACGGTTTCCTCAAGGGGAACATAAATCACTCCCAACACGGAACGGTGTTGATGTACCAGTGCAATACTCACCACAAAGTCATCTGTTTTTTTTAAAAAGCCTCTGGTTCCATCTAAGGGATCCACACACCAAAAATAAGGCCAGGTTTTACGAATTGAAAAAGGCTCAATGGTTTTTTCCTCTGAAACAATGGGAAAGACCCAAGACAATTGATTTAATTCTTTTTCAATAAAGGCATCTGCTTCCAAATCCACAAGGGTCACAGGAGAGCCATCAGGCTTTGTGCGAAGATGAGGCTCGTGGTCTTCATCATAACGGTTAAGAATGATTTCTCCCGTTGCTTTCGCAATGGCAATCACTTCGTCGAGTAATAAAGCCGGCTGCACCTTCATAACCCGAGATGCTCTTTCAATAAAAACATGGCTGCAATACTTCGGCCATCTGTAAAATCGGGTTCTTTTAACAAATCCATTAATTTCTTCAAAGGCCAAGAAACCACTTCTAAAGGTTCTGGCTCATCTCCCGGTAAGGAGGCAGGATACAAATGATTCGCCACAATAAAAATCATTTTAGATTTCATATATCCCGGCACCGCTGTCATGGTGCGAAGCACTGTTAATTCTTTTGCGCCATATCCCACTTCTTCTTGAATTTCTCGATTGGCAGCTTCTAAAATATCTTCTTCCCCTTCAATCACTCCCTTTGGAAATCCTAATTCATATTCATGAATGCCTGCTGCATATTCCCGTACCAATAATACTTCGTCCCCTAAAATAGGGGCTACCATTACCGCACCATGATTTTTAGGTAGCAATCGTTCAAACACGCCACGGTGACCATTGCTAAAAGCCAAATCCACCGATTCCAAGGTAAAAAGTCGTGTTTGTGCTAGGAGGTTCCGCTGTAAAATCTCAGGCTTTTTGCCCATTTTGAATTCAATCCATTTTACTTTATACTACGGCTTCGTACTGTATAACACTTAGAGCCCGTAGTCTATGATTTCCATCCCCCTCTCCCTGTATGTGCATTTGCCATGGTGCCTTCAGAAATGTCCCTACTGCGATTTTAATTCCCACGCTCTAAAAGAGGCGTTGCCGGAAGAAGCTTATATCGCTGCCTTACAACGGGATTTACAAGAAGAAGCTCATCGAGTAGGTTCCACTTCTTTAGTGAGTATCTTTTTTGGTGGAGGAACTCCCAGTTTATTTTCTGCGAGGGCTTTTGAAAAAATATTAAATGAGATTTCCCATTATTTTCATCTTCCCTCTAACATTGAAATTACTTTAGAAGCGAACCCTTCCGCCATTGAGCAAACTCGATTTAAAAATTATAGGGCCTTAGGCATTAATCGAATTTCTTTGGGCATTCAAAGTTTCAATCCCCATCAATTAAAAAAATTAGGCCGTGCGCACGATGATGTATTAGCCCACGAAGCCATTAGAGCCGTGATGGCGGCGGGCTTTGAAAATTTTAATTTAGATCTCATGCATGGATTACCAGATCAAACCTTTGAAGAAGCGATCGCGGAATTAAACACTGCCTTCACTTATGATCCACCCCATCTTTCTTGGTATCAACTCACCTTAGAACCTAACACGGTATTTTTTAAATATCCTCCCTCTTTACCCGATGAAGATCACATTGCCCAATGGCAAGAAGCAGGTCTCTCTCTTTTAAAAGAAAAAGGATATGTTCATTACGAAGTGTCTGCTTACAGCAAACCAGGAAAACAATGCGCCCACAATCTTCATTATTGGCAATTTGGAGATTATCTGGGGATCGGTGCAGGAGCTCACGGAAAATGGACTCATCCTCTTACAAAAATTCCCACTCGCCGCATGAAAACACGACAACCCAAAGATTATTTAAATCTTGAAAAATCTTGCATTGCCAGTGAATCCACAGTGCCACAAAAGCAACAATATTTCGAATTCATGCTCAATGCGCTCCGATTACAACATCCCATCCCATGGACTCTTTTTGAAGAACGCACCCAATGCCATCAAAAAGACTTAATCCCCATTTTAAAAAAACTAGAACAACAGCAACTCACGGAGCCCTCCACGGAAATGTTACAACTATCAAAAAAAGGCCGTCTCTTCCTAGACGACGTAGTGAGTTATTTTTTATGACAGATTAAAAAATATAGGCATAAGGGACGATTATAAAAAACTTATATTCGTCCCTTATTTTCAAAAAGTTGACCTTAAGGGACGAATATAATAAATTTATATTCGTCCCTTATGAAATATAGAGAGCTATCTAAAAAGATTAGTTAAGGGAGCTGACCAGAAATTTAATGTTATCCTATTGATTAAATTGAAAAAAATTATTGTGATACAAAAGAAAATAAATGCCTGGCCCTCCTTTCATAGACTTATTTTCTAAAGAAAACACAGGGTGAATCTTCATGACCATCATTGGTAGACGCTATGAGCAAAAACAACTTCAAAAGATTTACCAATCTAATGATCCCGAGTTTGTTGCAGTTTATGGGCGAAGAAGAATCGGTAAAACTTACCTGATTCGAGAATTCTTCAATGAGAAACCTTGCATATTTTTTAGGTCTTCTGGGCTCCATAAGGGAAGCCTCAAAAAACAATTAGAAAAATTTAAGAAAGAAATAGAAACTACTTTTTATAAAGGGCGAAAGGGAACTCAACTATCTCCTTTCTCAAATTGGCATGATGCATTCGAAGCGTTAAAAGACGCCATGGACTTAGTTGCTGGAAATCAAAAAGTCATTATATTCTTGGACGAAATTCCATGGATGGCTACTCCAAAATCAGGGCTATTAGAAGCACTTGATTATTACTGGAATCGGCATTGGTCAGCAGATAAAAGAGTAAAACTAATTATTTGTGGCTCTGCGGCTTCATGGATTATAGATAATGTTTTACATAACACCGGTGGTTTACATAATAGAGTCACATTACGCATACATTTAGAACCATTCTCATTATCAGAAACAAAAGATTATTTAAACTATAAAAATGTTCATTATAACCACGAACAAATACTAACGATTTATATGTGCTTAGGTGGAATTCCTTTTTATCTTAATTTTATTGAAAAAGGATTATCCGCCATTCAAAACATTAATAATGCCTGCTTTAGTAAAAAAGGGACTTTGTATGATGAGTTCGAGTTATTGTTCGCCTCCTTATTTAAAAAGCACGAAATACACGAAGAAATTATTACTTTTATCGCTAGCAAAAGAGAAGGCGTCCCAAGATACGAAATCGAGTCTCGCCTTAAATACAAAGGGGGACGATTAACAGAAAGATTAAAAGAACTAGAAGAAGCTGGATTTATCGTTGGATTTACACCATGGAAAAAAGAACGTGGCATGTATTATAAAGTCATTGATGAATACACTTTATTTTATTTAACTTGGATTGCAAAAAGAGCCAAAAGCCGTATTGCTAAAAATATCAATGACAGTTATTGGGAAATTTTGTCAGCAAAACCGGCTTGGAAAGCTTGGGCAGGATTATCATTTGAAGCTATCTGCTTCAAACACATTGAAAAAATAAAAAAAGCACTTCGAATTCCTGATGGTTCTGACATTTCTTCCTGGAGATCTACCTCAGGAAAAAATGAAGAATCCGGTGCGCAAATTGATCTTGTTTTCGATAGGCCAGACAATATCGTTAATCTTTGCGAAATTAAATATTGTAGCACTCCCTTTGTGATTGACAAGAAATACGCAACCCATATGATTCATCGAGAAAAAATATATTGCAAAGCAACAAAAACAAATAAACAAATATTTCATTCTATGGTTGTATCAAGTGGTCTTAAAAATACAATATATAGCGAAGAAATCATCGCATCTTACGCGACATTAAATGATTTATTTCAAACTGACTAGGACCCTCCCCTCATAAACCCTAAATCCCAGATTTTATGTCCAAGGCGAATACCTCGCTGTTCATAATGACTGGGAGGACGATGGAAGGGATTAGAATGGTATGCGGTTTCTGGAATGATGGATTCAAAGGAGGAACACTGCGCCATCACTTCTAATACATGTTCTGCATAAGGTTGCCAATCTGTTGCCACATGAAAAATACCTTGGGGCTTTAGTTTCTTTGATAACAAATCCACAAAAGAAGGTTGCACTAATCGTCGTTTGTGATGTCGTTTCTTAGGCCACGGATCGGGAAAGAATAATAACACGCGATGGAGACTTTCTTGCCCTATGCAATGAGTCAACACATCCACAGCATCGTAGGAAATAAGACGAAGGTTTTTTAACTCCTTATCATGAATTTCTTTTAGGACATTTCCTAAGCCCGCTTCATGAACTTCAATCCCCACAAAATTTTCTTCTGGGTGAGTTTTCGCTAAAGTTAATAAACTGTCTCCCATGCCAAAACCAATTTCTAAGGTCACTGGATGAGAGTTTTCAAAAACCGTTTCAAAATCATAAGGACTTTCTTGAAAAAGCAAACACCCTTGAGAAGCATAATGAGTTAAGGCATGACGGGCACTGGCAGAAACGCGCCCTTTTCGTTTCACAAAACTTCTAATGGTTCGTAATGGAAAATGATTTTCTTGACAATCAAACATAAACTTTTACAATCTCCAGCAGTTCCTGCTGGGAACTCCTATACAATCTCAATCTTTTGTGCGGGTGTAGTTCAATGGTAGAACTCCAGCTTCCCAAGCTGGTAGCGTGGGTTCGATTCCCATCACCCGCTCCACTTCTCACTTAAGACTTAACAGCAATTCGCCAAAAACAAATCCCAAGCCCCAATAACATGCCCACACTCAACAAGGATGCCATGGTATTCCATCCCATGGGAAGTAAGCGCCACACATCAGGATTATGGGCCCATGCAAAAGGAATGGCTAACAACACATCCATCAATGCAGCACCTGCCACTAATCCGCAAGCAAAAATCACTGTTTTTTGCGAAGCCCTTTCTTGAAAATCCTTATCTCGTTTTTTCATCCAAAGTTCTATTCCCTTTCCTAAAAAACTACCTATGGCTAAGGCCATGGAAGTGGATAAGGGAAGATAAATCCCCATGGCAAAGGCAAGAATGGAAAAATTTTTATTTTTCCGATGAAACCATTGAGTCACCACAATGCCCATACCACCTAATAAAGCCCCACACCATAAAAAATGCCAAGGTAATTCATTATCAAAAACCCCTTCACTCAAAGCAGCCATCATGGCAGCAGGAGGCGCGGGTAAGGCTTGAGATAAGGACATACCTTCATGGGGCAGCACGTCTCCAATACCATACACGTTAAATAATAATTCCATCACCCAGGGGATCACAAAGGCAGCCACTAACACCCCCAACAATAACATCACCTGTTGTTTCCACGGTGTTGCTCCCACTAATTGTCCCACTTTTAAATCTTGTAAATTATCATTGGCAATGGCACCAATGCCCGTTAAAAGAGAACCGATAAAAATGGGAATGGCAGCCATTACACTCCATCCCATGGAAGCATGAAACAATTCTTTTAAAAGAAGACAGGTTATAAGTAAACAAGCAATCAATACCGCAGAACCAGGACTTGCAGAAACCCCCACCAAGCCAGAAAAATATCCTGTGATGGTACAAACAATAAATCCCACCACCGCAATGTAAATCACCACCCCTAAGGAAAAAAGAAAAGGATGAAGGCCTAAAGTATGTAATAAAGAAAAGGGAAATATTTGCTGCAAAAGTAAAAAAATTAAAGTTAAGAAAAAGAAACTTCCCACAATCACATAGTGAATGGGTAAATCTCGTTCCGTTCTTAATTGATTAAATCCATGGGCATAGGGTTGCTTCACCAATTGAAAAGCACTTCGAAGACCTTTCCCCACGGGTTTTAGTAAGGTGAAAAGAATCCAAAGCCCTGCCACCAACATGGCTCCCACACCCACATATCGAATGTTTTCCTGCCATGTGTCTGTCATGGAAGATAAAGGAAGTACCACAGGAGTCATCCAATGACTCAAGAGAGGCAAACACAATCCCCATCCTAATAAAGCTCCAAAAAATAAACTCACTCCCACTTCAAATCCAATTAAATATCCCGCCCCAATCATGGTGGGAGAAAATCCCATTCCAAGCACCATTAAAGTACGACCTTGCAATACAAACCATTGCCATTGACTGGCTATGAGTTTAAAACCCACTTGGAACAATTCAATAAAGCCTCCTAAGAAACCTCCGAAGAGAATTTCCTTAAGCCCTAATTGATGATAGGTTCCCACGATTAAAACTTCTGCAATGGCTTTTCCCTCGGGGAAATGAAGGGTTTCATCATTCACTAAAATGCGACGCAAGGGGATAGAAAATAAAACCCCAAGGGCTCCACTAGTGAAAGCGATAAAAAAACACTCCCAGTAAGGAAAGTGTTTCCAATAGTGAATTAAAATCAATGCAGGAATGGTATACACAATACCTCCCGCCACCGCTTCTCCTGCGGAAGCAGCCGTTTGAATTAAATTATTTTCTAAAATATTAGATTTGCGAAAAAATTTTAAAATGCCAAAGGCCAGAATGGCGGCAGGAATGGAAGCGGAAGTGAGGATCCCTATTTTTAAAGCCAAGTAAGCATTGGACATGGAAAGGATGAGTGCTAACACAATGCTGATCACCATCACTTTCACTGTGATTTCTGGCACAACACGCCCTGGCTCCACAGCAGGTTGCATTTCATTCATTTTAATATATCCTTTACCACTTGAAGTACGGGGCGAATCTCGTTTTAATACAATAATGATAAATAAAAATCCAAATTAGGCGAGAATCATAACACATCCCTTAGGAGAATCCTACGAACTCCCGTGACACCATAATTGTAAAAAAGGGGACATCCATATCATGAAAAAACCCATTGGCATCTTATTTTTTAGTCTCACTATGGTATTGATTCTTTTAATAGTGGGAATTTTTTCTCTCCTGTTTTTTGTGAACCCTAATCAATTCAAAGCGCCTTTAAGTGAAGAAATTTCCCAACTCACAGGACGCAAGGTCACCATTCAAGGTGATTTGCATTGGGCCTTTTTCCCTTCCCTTGGATTCCATGTGCAACAAGTCATAATGAGTGATGCTCCTTCCTTTGGAAAAACTCCCTTTGCCGTGATTGGGGAAGGAAATATTCAAATAAAACTCTTACCCTTATTTAAAAAACACGTTGAAGTGAGCATGGCTTCTCTAAAAGATGTGGTTTTAAATCTTGAACGCCTTCCAGGAGGACAAACCAATTGGAATGATTTGGTGGCTCATTTAAATAAAGATAATACAGCTTCTCCTTCCACCTCCCAATCTTCCCAACCTTCCCCTGCTAAAAAACATTTTTCATTTCATGTGCCAGAAATTAATATTCAAAACGTATCCATTCACTGGGACGATGAAATGTTAAAACGAAATACTCTTTTCACCATTAATACATTCCATGTGAAAGATTTTAATTTAAAGGGAAATGCCTTCCCCGTTCTTTTACAAATGGACATTAAAAATAAAGCCCCAGGGCTTCAAGCTCATGTGGAAATGAAGGGTACATTTTTATTAGATCCTGAAAAAGATACTTATGCCATTCAACCCTTGCAAGGCATGGGAACCCTTCAGCATTTGTTACCATGGAATCAAGGCCCCATTTCTTTCCACATTAATTCTAAAGTGGCCCTTCATTTCAATGAAAAAGAAGGCTCTTTAAACTCACTTTCTTTGATCTTAGACAATTCCACTCTCACAGGAGATCTTCAATGGCATTTTTCTCCTGAAAAAAGTTTCTTACTCCCTGTCACCTTAAAAGGGCAAGTTCATGTGAATACACTCCCTATCGATCACTTAAAAATGCATAACGTCTCCGCCCTTCTTGAAAAAACTCCTCAACAATGGACCTTAGGTCCCATCAAAGGAGAGTTTTATGGTGGAGATTACCAGGGCACCGTATCCTTGAATACTTCTCAAGGAACACCTTCCATTCAAGCTACGCAATCATTAGATCATGTGAATTTGAAATCCTTATTAACAGATTTAAATCTACCTCGTTTTATCGATGGAACCACTCAATTTTCTTCTTCTTTACACACAGAAGGGAAAGACTTTCAAAGCCTGATGCAACACTTAAATGGCTCCGCTAGTTATGCACTCACTCAAGGTTCTGTGGAAGGGATTGATTTACAAAAAGCCCTTCAAGCGGCTTCCTCCCTTTTAACACAGGCACAAATACCTTCTGGAAGTGTAAAAGGAAGCACTTCTTTTACTTCTCTCACAGGACATTTTAATATTAATGAGGGCATTGCAAAAAATCCTGATTTACTCCTCACCTCTCCCTTATTTTCTGCAGGGGGTACGGGTATGCTAAACCTCAATCAACAAACCCTCCATTATCAAATTAACGTACGCACTTCCGGCGCCTCCATTCCTCCCATTAAAAAATTAGAATCCATGTTAGGAGGAGGGATCCCCATTGAAGTGAAAGGTAGCTTTTCGAATCCTCAAGTTTCTCCTGATTGGTCCACCATTCGTAATGCAGTGGCAAAACAAATGTTACAAGAAGGCATTCATAACACCATTAAAAATGTAAGATCCCTCTTCGGTCATTAGACATAATGGCTCTTTCTCCCTCACAATTTCAGCATCGTATTTTAAAATGGTACGATGCTCACGGTCGAAAAGAATTACCTTGGCAAAAAAAAATTTCCCCCTATAGAGTTTGGATTTCAGAAATCATGTTGCAACAAACTCAAGTCACCACCGTCATTGCTTATTTTGAAAAATTCATGAAACGTTTCCCCACCATGGAAAGCCTTGCTCAAGCCCCTTTAGATGAAGTTCTTCACTACTGGACAGGATTGGGATATTACGCCAGAGCTCGCCATTTACATCAAACCGCTCAATATTTAATGACTCATCACGAAGGATGTTTTCCTGCTTCTCTTTCTCATATTGAAGCATTGCCCGGTATTGGACGTTCCACAGCAGGCGCCATTTATAGTTTGGGAATGAAAAAAAAAGCGGCCATTTTAGATGGTAATGTGAAACGTGTTCTCTCTAGATATTTTGCAATTCCTGGTTGGTCAGGACACAGTGCCGTTTTAAAAAAATTCTGGGAACTCGCGGAAACTTATACTCCTTCCACTCGTTGCCACCACTATAATCAAGCCATGATGGATTTAGGCGCTTTAATTTGTACGCCACAAACACCTCATTGCAAACAGTGTCCTTTAAAATCCCATTGCCAAGCCTTTGCCTTACAACAAATAGAATTATTTCCGGAGAAAAAACCAAAAAAAACCATTCCCACGAGACATTGTCATATGTTCATCTTGCGACAAGGGGATTTTGTTTTATTACAACAAAAACCTTCTCAAGGATTGTGGGGAGGTTTGTGGTGTTTCCCTCAATTAGAAGGGCACTCCACCTCTGAATTCACTGCTTGGATTGAAGCACAATGGGGAATCGATTTTAAAAATGTATTGCTTTATCCTCCCTTCACTCACACCTTTTCTCATTTTCATCTTCAAATTCAACCTTGGGTTCATCTACTTTCTTCAAAAAAAATTCCGATGGAAACTTCTTCCATCCTTTGGTATAACTTGCGCAATCCTCAAAAAGTAGGACTCCCTTTACCCATTCATCAACTCCTTCAAGAATTAAGAGGAACACTCACCCATGACATCACACATGATTCATTGCTTGAAACTACAACATGAAGCAGAGGGTCTTGAAACCCCTCCCCTTCCCGGAGCCTTAGGACAAAAGATTTATGATCATATTTCGAAAGAAGCCTGGGGATTATGGCTGCGCCATCAAACCATGCTGATTAATGAATATCGTCTCAATTTATTAGACAAAGAAGCCTCTCAATTTTTAAAAGCTGAAATGGAAAAATTCCTATTCGGTGAGGGGAGTGCTTTGCCTCCTGGTTATGCTGCCTCTGAGAAAGAGTAATTCTTTAAACACTTTTAGAAAATACTTGACTCTGTTTTCAAGTGTGGGTTTAATAGCGGGTCTTGTGGCCAGATAGCTCAGTCGGTAGAGCGGAGGACTGAAAATCCTTGTGTCGGTGGTTCGATTCCACCTCTGGCCACCATAAAAATTAAATAATTCCCCCTTATTTTCAATGAGATTCAATAAAAATGGCAAGCAACTCTGAAGAACACACGGCCAGAATTTTGGCAGAAAAAGTTTTAGCAATAGAAACCCACGTAACTCCCGATGAAGGATGTTCTGCGGAGTGGTTTGGGGCGTTTAAATATTTTACCTGTAATGAGGATTACATACATCACGGAATACCCGCGCAATTAGAAACCTTAAGGGATAGAGTTCATGGTGAAATACATGTTGCCATTATTGTGGGGGAAGGACATTTTTTATCTTTAACTCCCATTTTTGCGCGTAAAATAAATCTTGTGGTTTTTTACGACATTAATCCGAAACTGATTTCACACGTAAAAGTAATGGTGGAATCCATGAGGTGCAGTGAAAACATCGAAGAGTTTTATAAAAATTACGCAGAGGCTGCCAAACCACTGTTTGGAGAAGGAGAAGAGGTGCCTACTCTGGAATTGATGAGAAAGAGTAGTATGCACTATGTGAGAGAACTCTCTTTTTTAAAAGATGAAGAAAGATTTGCGGAGTGCAAAAAACATCTTGAACACATAGAAGTTACTTATTTCTGCGCTAATTTATTAAACTTGGAACATGTAAAACAATTAACAGAATGCTTGGCAGGATCTAATTCTCCATGTTCAATTGAACTGTTAAACATTACTAATCTTCAAGAATACTGTAAAACCCCTCTGGAGAAGGAACAATTACAAACAAGCATTCATGCGTTAACTCCATTGAATCCCTCTGAGGAAGAAAAAACTGCCTCCATGATCTTATATAGTGGGCTTTACACAGGAGATTTCTTTGAATCTTTAGGTACTTTGGGAACCAACGCGAAGTATGTTTCTCAAGGGACGCGAGATCCTGACATTACAAAAATGACAATAGCTCAACATGAAACTCAAAAGTTAGATCCTTTTGATCCCTATTGCAGTTTTCAAGAAAGGTTTCAGAGGATGCAAGCATTCAGCGATTTCATCATGGAACTGAGAAAAAGATTGCCGTCCGAAGAGAATCCTCATTTGCCACCTGAGGAGGGGAATCCTGATTTGCCGGCTGACGGAGATAATCCCGATTTGCAACCGCCCTGTTCTATATGCTAATGAAGCAACGCACCTCACAAAAACATTTTCCTCGTTGATGTTTTTTTCATTGTGGTATAGGGTTTCAGGATGTTAACTTCATTTTCATTAAAAATTGATGAAAAAATTTCTTTGCTGTTACATCTTAGCCATTTTTTTATCTTGGATGTTCCAAGGTAATGCCTTTTCCGCTTCAAATACGACTCTGTGGTCTCTCAATGTGGGTTTGAATCCTTGGATTGGGAATAGTTTATTTTTTGTGGCTAATGATCAAGGTTTTTTCAAAAAAGAAAATCTCACCGTAAAATTCACAAAATATAATGATGGTAGTGTGGCTAAGCAATTGTTGGCTTCTGGCAATATCGATGTCATTGCCACCACGCTAGAAACCCCCGTCATTCTTGCTAATGCAGGACTTCCTGTGCAAGTGGTGGGGATCTTGGATACGAGTGAAGGTGCTGATGGCATTATTGCTACGAAAGACATTCAAACTGTGAGTGACTTAAAGGGAAAAACCATTGCTTATGAAAGCGCTTCAGCGGCGGAATTCATTCTCTATTATGTTCTTAAAAAAAATCATATGACCTTGGCCGATGTGAATCCTATCGATTTACCTGCTTCTGATGCAGGAGCTGCCTTTGTTGCAGGACGGGTGGATGCAGCGGTCACTTGGGAACCTTGGCTCAGCGATGCTTCTCAACGACCCGGAGGACATGTGTTGGTGGACTCTCGATCCATTCCTCTTTTTTCAGATTTTTATATTTTAAGAAAAGATACCCTTCAACAAAAAACAGCTGCCGTGCAAGCCATGTTAAGAGCCCTATTTGAGGCAAGGGATTTCACTCACACTCATCCCCAAGAAAGCATCGCCATCATTGCAAAACATTATCATCTCACAACCCAAGAGACCAAAAGAGAGTTAGGCACTTTTCAATGGAATTCTTACAAAGACAATGTGTTTTACTTCACCACGAAATCTCAACCCAATGTACTCTCTGTGCTAGAAGATGCAAATACCTTATATCAACAATCAGGGATCCTGGATCAAAACATTAATATGCAAGAATTGGTGAATCCTAATTTATTATTAACTCTTTACAAAAATACAGCGACACCCGCTCAAAAGGAATCATGAAAACACCTATTTCAAAAACTACATACTTTTTATTTGCTGCGGTTGGATTTATTTGTCTACTCAGTTTGTGGAGTTTAATCACTTATCAAGAGTGGGTTTCTCCTATTTTTTTACCCTCTCCCAGTAAGGTATTAAACGCTTTTTGGACTTTATTAAAAGCGAATGTACTGCCTTACGATGTGTGTGTGAGTTTCGCTCGAATTATATTAGGCATTGTTTTATCTTTTTGTATCGCCTTTCCACTGGGGATCTTTATGGGCTTATCAAAAAAAATAGAAGCCTTGATTGAACCTCTCTTATCATTCATTCGATATGTTCCTGCTTCTTGTTTTATTCCACTGGCCATCATTTGGTTTGGCATTGGAGAATTAGAAAAACTCATTGTGCTCTTATTAGGATTAACTCCTTATGTAGCCATATTAATTGCGGGGTTTGTGATAAAAACCAATAAAGTTTTTCTTGATGCAGCCCGTACTTTAGGGGCTAGCGAAAAACAATTAGTGTTTCGTATCATCATCCCCTCTATTTTTCCTTATGTGTGGGATACCTTGCGTATTTGTTTTGGTACCGCGTGGACTTTAATTATCATTGCTGAAATCGTGGGAGCTTCCTCAGGATTGGGGCAATTAATAGCGAATGCGGGGCGTTTCTTACAAACTGCCCAAGTATTCGCTGCGATTTTTGTGATTGGAACCCTTGGGTTCCTCACAGATTATTTTTTTAAATGGACTTATGGTCGCTTTTTTCCTTGGATGAACTCCTGATGTTAGAAATTAAAAACTTATCTTTTCATTATCCCGAACAACCGGAATCTTCTATTATCCAAAATTTAAATTTGGAAATTCCCACGAATCAATTGATTGTTTTTCTGGGAGGTAGTGGCTGCGGGAAAAGTACCTTAATACAACTGATTGCTGGACTCATTTCACCTTCTTCTGGGTGTATTAAATATGAAGGAGAAGAAATATTAGGGCCCAGTCTTCATCGAGGTCTTGTGTTTCAGCAATTTTCTTTATTTCCTTGGCTGAATGTGGCTGATAATGTAACGTTTGGATTAAAGTTGAAAAAAACCCCTCCTTCGGAACAAGAATATCTTCTTGATCATTATTTACAATTAACGAAGCTTTCTCCTTACAGAAATTATTATCCTCGTTCTCTTTCTGGAGGAATGCAACAGCGTGTTGCCATTGCAAGAACCCTTGTGAATAATCCCAATTTAATTCTCATGGATGAACCTTTTGGGTCTTTAGATCCTGAAATTCGAGAACAAATGCAAGATTTTATTCTTCAGATTTATCAACAAGAGAAAAAAACCATTTTGTTTATTACTCATGATGTGAGGGAAGCTCTTTTTCTTGCAGACTCCATTTATGTATTTACTCCGAACCCTTTAAGGGTAAAAGCCCACTACCCCATCACTTTCCCGAGGCCCCGAACCCACGAATTAAAATACACCGATGCGTTTTTCGAATTAGAAAAACAATTAGTGGAAGACTTGCGAACGTAAATATAAAGCTCTTTATTTAGGATGCTTTTGTAAAATCCTAGGAAGAAAACCCATTACAAGGCTCTGGGGCTGAATAAGCATCTCCTAGCTCATTCTCTCCTTCACTTGGACCTGCCGCCCATGTGGCTGTCACGCCAAGTTGTGTTACGGTTCTAGCGGCAGGCAAAGAAAGTGCTCGAAGTGTAGGAATAATTTCTTCATTGCCCGCACCTCTGGCTGTCTCTTCTAAGGAAATTTTTAAATTTTTTACATGCTCACGAACCACAGGGATGCTTAAGAGCAGCTTCACTTCTTCATTTTTCTTAAAGCAAATGAGTAAAGGAAAGTGTGATACAAATTGCAGATAGGTGAATCGATTGTTACTAACTTCCTTTATAGAAAGTTCCCCCCGACGCACCCTATCAATATTATATTGTTCTCCTGATAGGGTAATATCAATGTAAGTTCTAAAGAAGCTACTTTTTTCATAAAGGTAAAGCAATAGTTTTTCTTCTCCTTGAAAAAAATCTATTGAAAATAAAACTTCAAGTCCTTTTTTCTCGTTCATGATGGTCTCAAGTAATCCCGGAACTTGTGAGGCAACTTCGCAAAGGGGTAACAAAGTAGAAAAACTACCATTTTTCACTGCATCATGAAACATTCCATATTTAGTATCGCCAAAAAACAATTCCTGAATTTCTTCCTTAGAAAATTTTACTTTAGACAAAAGATATTGCACCATCTCCGGCGTACTAAAAAAAACTGCGCCTCTTACCACTTCAACACTAATGATGGGCTCAGAGGACGTCCAATTCTCTTCAATACATTCCATGGTTTCCACGACTCCACTGAAAATGGAAAATAAAATGATGTCAGAAAGTTGTTCCGTATTTTCTGTGGTTAATAAGGATTTATTTTCACGGAGCACTGTTTGAAATAGAGTGGTGCGCTTTGCAAAGCTTGCCGCCGCTAAAAGAGCAGTATGAGGTATTTCTAACTGTTTTGCCACTTGAAGAAAAAACTCATCGGTATTTTCAGGATTAGCCAACATTAAACAATATAACACACTAAAGGGTTGTTCTTTTTCCCATGGAGAGAAAAGAGAAAAACTCTCCATGGACTGTATGGATCGCTCCAACCATGGCAAGGCTTCTTTATTAAAAAAAAATTGAAAATAAGGAATTTTCCGAATTGCTAAAGGAATCTTTTCATACAAATCACTACCATAGGACGCGCTCATTTCTATTCTCCTAAAAAAATCTTTAAGAAAAGCACTCTAAATAAAAATATTCTCCATGTAAAGAATAAGGGATTGCGAAGTTCAATTAATTCCATTATAAATTGGCGAAGAGTTCTAGGGAGAGTTTTTCCATGATGCAACCAATGTTCTATTTAGATTCATTACCGCTCTATGCCTATGAAAAATTAAATTTTGCGATTTTTATAAAAGACTTAAAAGGATATTATCTTTGGGGAAATGATTTTTTCCTTCATCAATCTGCGGGGCTTCATTCTCTTCAGGAAATCCGAAATAAACAGGACTATGATTTTCCTTGGCACTCTTATGCAAGCCATCTTAGAAATAACGATGAATTATTATTTGATAGGGCTGAAAGTATTTGTGCCCATGAAAAAATCCTACGTCATGATGGAAGCGCCATTAATATTATTAGCAAGAAAAACCCCTTGCTTGATAAAGAACGCCAAATCATAGGCTTAATTGGTTTTAGCATGGAGTTACCCTCTATTCATGGTATCCAAACTTTAACTCCCCGGGAACGCCATATCTTATTATTACTCTGTGAAGGATATACGGACAAACAAACCGCAAAAAAATTAAATATTTCGCCTAGGACCGTGGAAGCCCATATTAATCATTCAAAACAAAAATTAAATGTTAAAACGCGATCAGAATTAATCGCCTTATTTTCGAAGTCATATCCGTGATTTCACGAAGATTTACATGAGATATTATTTTTCTTAAAATCACTCCGTTAACTATCGTTCATTATTAATAGGAGTTAAATCATATGAAATTCAACATTAAAACCTGTGGAATCCTCATGGGCTTTCTATTAGCAAATCACATGGTATTTGCGGGGCAAAATACTGTGCTTTACGAAAACAAGCAGGGATCAACGCTAGAATTAAATTTCACCCAACAGAACACTCTAACAGGAACATTCACCACGGCCATTGCTTCTAAGAAATGTCAAAGTGTCATTGGCACTAAAAGACCAGTAATAGGTTATATTGATGGCACCGCCATCACTTTTAGTATTAATTATCCTTCCTGTGGATCCATTGTAACCTTAACCGGCCACATTACTCCTCAGAAGGACATCATTGATGCTATTACTGTGATTGCACACCAAACTAAAACCCTCACAAAGGACATGAATGCACAACTCATCCGTCACGATACTTTTGTGAAAAAATCAGCATAAAAAAATTTTTATGCGGGTCGGATCTGCCCGTCCCCATGGATCACCCATTGATAGCTCGTTAAAGCATCTAGGGCCATGGGGCCTCGGGCATGTAGCTTTTGAGTGCTGATGCCAATTTCCGCCCCTAATCCAAACTGGGCGCCATCGGTAAAGGCGGTGGAAGCATTCACATACACCACGGCAGCATCCACATGGTTTATAAAAAAATCTGCTGCCCTTTTTGATTCAGTGACAATGGCTTCACTGTGGCCTGACGTATATTGCTGAATGTGTTCCACTGCTTCCTCGAGAGAATCCACGGTTTTAATGGCTAATTGATGAGATAAAAATTCTCGGCCAAACACTTCGGGTGTGGCTTGTTTTAAATAAGAAGCATCATAATGAGAACATAAAACATCGTAACTTCTTTTATCCGCCCATAATAATACGGATTTTTCTTGAAGAGGTTTCACTAATTCGCTTAACTCCTTTAATCGTGCTGAATGGATAATGAGAGTATCTAAGGCATTACACACGCTCACACGACGGGTTTTCGCATTAAAAATAATATTTTGCCCTTTTTTAAAATCCCCTTCCTTATCAAAATAAGTATGAACAATACCAGCCCCCGTTTCAATAATAGGGATCTTTGCTTCCTTTCGAACAGCATTAATTAAAGATTGACTCCCTCGAGGAATACACACATCCACTAAGTGAATGGCATTTAATAAAAGAGAAGTGCTCGCACGTTCCGAAGGTAAGGCATAAAAAACTTCCGGGGACACCCCTTCTTTCTTCAATGCTTCATGAATACAAGCAGATAAGGCCTGATTGCTATGGGATGCTTCCTTTCCCCCCTTCACCACACATCCATTCCCTGCTTTAAAACACAAAGAAAAAACATCCACTGTTACATTGGGTCTTGATTCATAAATCACTGCCACCACTCCCAAGGGAACTGAAATTCGTTGTAACAATAATCCATTGGGTAATCGTCTTTCTTCTAATATATGATGCAAGGGAGATGGCAAATTCATCACGGTTTCCACATCTTTTGCAATGGCTTCAATTCTTTCTTTATTTAACAATAAACGATCGTAACGAGGATCAGAGGGATCCATTAAATCACAATCTTTTTTGTTGGCTTGTAATATCAGTTCCCTGTTGCTTCGTAACTCTTGGGCTAAGGTTTTTAATACGGCAGTTTGTGTTGTTGGTGAAAGTCCTTTGATTTCCCCACTTCTTTTTTTTACCTTCTTTAATGAATCGATGATTTCCTCTTCCTTCATTCTTTTTTACTCCTTAAAAAAGATGTAAATAATCATAATGGATCAATGGGGGTTTTTCTTTTTTTCCACAGTAATCCATTAATTTTTTCATGTCATAACGCGCCACGCCCACGCCAATAATTTCTCCTGAAGGGCTTGCGATTTCAATTAAATCTCCTTTTTTAAAATCGCCTTCTGCACTTTGAATTCCCACAGGCAATAAACTCATAACCCGCCCTTGTTCTTTTAATAAAGCATATAACTTTTCATTCACCACCACACGCCCTTCATGGGAAGCGGTGTGAGAAGCAATCCATCGTTTCACATTGGATTTTTTCTTTGCGGGCAACACGGTGGTCCCCACATTTTCTCCTGCCATAAGACGCTTTAAAATATGAGGCTCATCCACGTGAGCAATATGAATCGTAATCCCGAGCTTCCATGCTTTTTTCGCTGTGTTTAATTTACTAAACATCCCCCCCTTTCCATGCTCACTTTTCACGGTGGACACGTGGGGCCAATCTTCTTCTTTGCAAATGGTAGAAATCAATGTGGCCTGGGGTGACTGAGGATGGGTGGTGTAAACACCTTCCACATGACTTAATATCACTAATTTATCTGCATTGACTTGGGCGGCCAGAAGTCCTGCCAATTCATCGTTATCCGTAAACATTAATTCCTCTATTCCCACGCTATCATTTTCATTCACGATAGCCACCATTTGAGGATGTTTTGAAATTTCTTGGAGTAAACGGGCAATGTTTAAATAATGTTGTCGTGTTTGAAAATCTTGTTTGGTGAGAAGTAATTGTGAAGCCAACATGCCATGCTCTCGAAACATGTGGGCATACACATGTAGCAATTCATGTTGTCCTAAGGAGGCTAATACTTGTTTTTCTCCCAGAGAATTTCCATACTCTCGCCCCAACCATTGGCGAGCCACTTGTCGTCCTGCACCCACGGCGCCAGAAGTGACTAAAATTACATGATGTCCTTCTTGCTGCAATCCTGCAATTTGCTGAACTAAGGATTGCATCACGGATTCTTTCGGTGTTCCATCTTCCGATAAAATACTGTGGGTCCCCACTTTAATCACTAACTTCATGCCGTTTTACTCCATTAAAACATACGAAGGGCATAAGAACTTTTCTGAGAATTCCTCTTAATGATACAAAAGACTCTGCTCATGAACCGCTTGAATAAAAACTTCTACATTTTCAATGGGAGTTTCTTGATGGATCCCATGTCCTAAATTAAAAACATGACCTTCACCGGTTCCAAATTGTTTTAAGATCCGTCCCACTTCTTTTTCAATATTTTCGGGGGAACCAAATAAAATGCCTGGATCCATGTTCCCTTGCAAAGCCACTTCTTTTCCGATGCGTTGTTTTGCCACATCTAAATTAATGCTCCAATCCAATCCCACCGCAGAACATCCTGTGTTAGCAATGGCTTCAAGCCAAAGATTTCCTTGTTTTGTAAATAAAATAGTAGGGATGGTTTCCCCCTCATGTTCCTTATGCAAATTCTCTATAATTTTTTTCATGTAAGTTAAAGAAAACTCAAAATAAGCCGGCGTGGTTAAAACACCTCCCCAGGTATCAAAAATCATAATGGCTTGAGCCCCTACTGCAATTTGTCCATTTAAATAAGCAATAACCGCCGTGGTTAATTTTTCCAATAAGATATGCAACAAGGCGGGGGATTGATACATCATGGTTTTAATTTTGTGAAAAGTTTTACTAGAACCACCCTCCACCATATAAGTGGCTAAGGTCCAAGGGCTTCCTGAAAAACCAATGAGTGGTACCGATCCTTTTAACTCATGACGAATCAAACTCACTGCATCCATCACATAACTCAATTCTTTTTCTGGATGAGGAATGGGTAAACTTTTTATATCATTTTCTGTTTCAATGGGATTTAAAAAGCGAGGTCCTTCCCCCGAAGTAAAATACAATCCCAATCCCATAGCATCGGGAATGGTTAAAATATCAGAAAATAAAATAGCAGCATCTAAATCAAAACGTCTTAGGGGTTGAAGAGTGGCTTCACAAGCAAAATCCGGAGTTTTGCAAAGGGACATGAAATCCCCTGCTTTTTCTCGTAATGCTCGATATTCTGGTAAATAACGTCCCGCTTGACGCATCATCCACACGGGTGTTTTATCCACGGGACGTTGTAATAAAGCATCTAGCAAACGGCGATTTTTTAACGTGTTACTCAATTACCCCACCCTACGGGTTTCTATACTTTTAATGCTACGAACCCAAGGATGACTTTGTTGTAATTTCTTGGGTAATTCTTTTGTGGCATTTTGCGCAAGGGCCGCATTCCCGTAAGTTCCATAAACCACAATGTACCAACGTTTCCCTTGGCTACGAATATAATGCACCTTAGCTTTAGATCCTAAATGATGGGTTTTAATAAATTGCTCTGCTTTTTCCTTAGATTCTGCAGCGAGAAATTGTAAAGTATAGGCATTAGAGGATTTAGAAATCACAGGATTTGTTTTTTTAGAAAGTTTTAGTTTTTGTATGGGTTGTCTACTTGCCACCATGGGTGGTTTTACAGTGTGAATGGGAGCCGCTGATTTTTTAGTAGCAACTACTTTTTGTTTTTTAACAATCACTGCCTCTTGTTTTCTAGTAACCACTTCTTCTTGTTTTTTAGGAAGCTCTTGAGATTGAGATAAGGCTAAAGGTGCCTCCATGGTTTCCTTGGGCGTTTCCACGGGAGGTAAGGGAGTTTCTGTTTTTTCTGAAGCTTGAGGAACTTCACGGGAAGCAAGAGCCGGCGGCGCTGCATCAGGAGCTACTTCCAAATCATTATCAGATAATTCATCCACGGGATGAGTGGGTTCTCCTTTTTCTGAAAAAGGCGGCAAGGAATCATTTTGATAAGCATGTCCAGAACGTTTCGCTACGTTCATGAGCTCTTGAGTTCCTCGAGGCATTAACATTAAGGCTGCCACCAAAACCATTAATACACAGGATCCAATCACTACGGGCCAATGCTGGCGAATTAATCTAAACGAGGGTAACCGTTTCATCCAACCTCCTTCTTTTTTTGGTAGGTATTTAACAAGTGTGTTTTTTGCAAAAAAATTAATTTTAACGGGAACACCTCCCGATTGACGATAAATTTCATCAATGTCTTTTTCTGTGAGTACCCGACTACAAGGAACACCCACGCATGCCAAGCGATGTTCAATGTATTGAGCGGTCTCTTGGCGAGTGAGGGGTTCAATGCGTTGAGTGTGAGTCAAGTCTTCCCCTATATGATCTGCAGTAATATGGGATAAAACCGCTGTTAATTGGGGGCCGCCAAATAAAATAATATGCAAAGGATTCATATAGTCTAAATGTTCATTGGAAAATTGAAGAATTAATTCATGGGTTGCTTCTGGAAGTTGATGTGCATTATCCACCGCAAGAATATAATGTCGTCCTTCATAAGCCATGGTTCTTAATACATCATCAATGGCACGTTTTAATTCTCTATCTCCCATGTTTTCATCGTAAATTCCAAAATGATGTGCCATGGTGTGTAATAACACAGAGGGTGTTACATCAAGGGCTGCTTTAATTTCACAAACCCTCGCTTCTTTTTTAATATGCCCAATAAATTGTTTTAGTAAGGTGGATTTACCCACACCTAACACACCCGTTACTACTAAAATCGCATTACTGGTTAAACTTAAATGAAGCAATAAATCCAACAATTGCTGCCACCGCGCAGACACATAAGAGGAAATTTCTGAATTTTCTGAAGCAAAGGGATCGGATGTTAAATGATAGTATTTCCAATATTCTGACATGTTCAACACTCCTTGCTTAAACCACTTTGTTCTAAAGCCATCATCACTTTTTCCATGGGAACGGTTTCATGAATGAAGGCTTCTCCCAGGGAATGCAATAAAATAAAACGCATTTTATCATCCTTTATTTTTTTATCTCGCCTCATCCAGGCTAAACAATCTTTGATGGACACACTCTGAGGAGCTTGAGTGGGCAATTGGCATTTTTTCAATAAGCGTTCCACTCGCTGAATATCTTCTAAGGAAAGAGACTCACTACAATCCATGGAAAGATAGAGTGCCACCATCATCCCCGCAGCCACCGCTTCTCCATGAAGCCATTCACCATATCCTTGGGCTCCTTCAAAAGCATGACCAAAGGTATGACCGAAATTTAAAAGTGCTCTTAAACCTTCTTCTCGCTCATCTTTTGAAACGATTTCTGCTTTGATTTCACAACAACGGTGAAGAGTAGTTTGCAATGCTTCTGGATCCTTAGCAAGGATTTTATCCATGTTTTTTTCAAGCCATTCAAAAAATTCTTTATCAAACATGAGTCCATATTTAATCACTTCCGCAAGACCTGCATTAAATTCCCGAGTTGGTAAGGTTTGTAAGGTTTCAGTATCAATCACCACCGCTTGAGGTTGATAAAAAGCCCCTATCATATTTTTTCCTAAGGGATGATTCACCCCTGTTTTTCCTCCCACGGAAGAATCCACTTGGGCTAATAAAGAAGTGGGGATTTGAATAAAGGGAACACCTCGTTGGTAACAACTGGCAGCGAACCCCGCCATGTCCCCAATGACACCACCTCCTAAAGCAATGATACAAGTATCTCGATGGTGGCCGTGAGTTAATAATTCATCGAAAATCAAATAAAGAATATTTAAATTTTTAAACGCTTCTCCCTCGGGCAATAAGGTCACATCACATTGAGAATTTTGAAATTGAGATTGAATCAAAGGAAGATACCATGAGGCAATGGAAGGATTTGTCACAATCATTACTTTTGAATGAGGAATATGGGCTTTCACCCAAAAAGGATCTTTTAATAATCCAGAACCAATATAAATGGGATAAGAATGATGCTTTAAATGGACGTGGCATGTTGTTTTCATCATGTGATTTAAGACTCTACGTTGTCACTTAAAACCGTTAAAATATCATTCACCACCGACTTAATGGTGCAATCATCCGTGGAAAACTCATAATCCGCCACTTTCTTATATAATTGATGTCGACGTTCAATCAATTCTCTTAATTTTTTTTCCTTATCTCCCGTGCGTAGTAAAGGTCTGCGTCTATCTTTAATAGTACGTTCTAATTGTTGTTCCACGCTAGCTTGTAAATAAATGACTAAGCCTCGGCTTGCTAGGATGCGGGAATTTTCCTCTCGCTCCACGACGCCGCCCCCTGTGGCAAGTACGATGCCTGTGGATTGACATAAACGCTCGATGGTGGCCACTTCTCTAGCCCTAAATCCCTCTTCTCCTTCCACATCAAAAATCCAGGCGATGTCCACACCCGTATTGGCTTCAATTTCTTGGTCGGAATCGTAAAAAGTATATCCCAACTCTTTTGCTAAAGCCTTGCCCACGGTGGTTTTCCCAGCTCCCATGGGGCCAATTAAAAAAACATTTTGCTTAAAACCTAACATATTATTTACTTTACCTATTGATTCATTATTTGGTTCAAAGAAATATCAGAACTGTTTGCATTATCCTAAAATCTGCTATAAGGCACAACCTATAGTATTTTTTTGTGAGTCCCTCTCTTTTTCACAATCCATGACATTAATGATTAAAATGAAAACACTTGTCCTGTCCTACGTTTACATTTGTTAAATAAGGCTGTTACTATCAAGTTTTATAAACCAAGGAGAGGTATCAATATGGCAGAAACTCGTCGGCTCTTTTTTTTACGCATTGCCTTAGTGCTGGTGGGTATTATTTTTATCGTAGGTATTTATCCATTGACGGTCTTCTGGCCATCCGGTTGGGCATGGCATAGCGGCGGCGCTTCTATGTATCTACAAATGATTTTGGGTGTTTATGCAACTCTCGGGCTTTTTCTTATCATGGCAGCGCGGGACCCTCTAAAGAACTTAAGCCTTATTTGGTTTACTGTGTGGTCTAGTGTGGTTCATGGCGCCATCATGGCTATACAATCTTTATATTATCCTCAGCACTTAGCTCACCTATTGGGTGATGTGCCGGCACTATTCATTGTGGCGCTTTATTAGGAGTTCTGACACCGCGGCGTCATGCAGAGTGATTCTCTATGAGGGTGTTGTGCCTCTCGTACCCCCCCATTCAAAGATCGAGGAGGCGTCTTGCGGGGGACTTTCCTCATTCAATAAACCGCTGATCCTGCGCTCCTCGCAATCTTCTGGGCCGTCCTCAGTCGCCATCCTGGCTCCGAGGACTCATTTTGCCTTCCTGGCAAAATGACCCTGAAGATTGCTGCGGTGCTCGGGCGGTTTATAAGAATGAGGAAAGTCCCCCGCAAGACGCAGGCAAGTTCCGTTGAAAGTTTTAAAAAATAAAAGAAAGCACCATCAAATTTCCCGGGATATATCTTATTGTCATTCAAGGATCTTCCTCGGAGCTCAGAGGGGGGGGGGGGAGACA
>Ga0233425_10004019_pt1 | contig 25514 bp, 11 predicted proteins | sample Watercolumn_Towu_2_FD_181712 | JGI IMG/M metagenome (GOLD analysis project Ga0233425, IMG submission 181712) | Freshwater microbial communities from Lake Towuti, South Sulawesi, Indonesia - Watercolumn_Towuti2014_140_MG | ecosystem: Environmental > Aquatic > Freshwater > Lake | place... | reverse complement strand
GCATGATGAATCAATGGAAGGAAGAGGCAAAAAATATTGTCGTTTTTATTTTCTCCTCTCTCCAAAAATTCTTCGACCCTATACTCGCTAATCCTCTTGCTAAATTGGCTTTTTAAGGGATAACCAATTTATCTTTTAAAAACATTCTAGTCAATAGGTATTTCTACTCATTTTCATAAGAAGACCTTAAACACAAAATCGTGTTAAAGGTATAATTTGTCCTAAATAAATGTGAGTTAACCTCCATTTTTCGGGAGCGAGGATATGAATTTATTTTTGAAAAACAAATCCCACGCACTAAAAAATTATTTTTCTTCGGGCGCGGAAATTCTTTTATCTGTGTATTGCTTCTTCGAATCTTTTTCCATTCAAGGTATGTTCGCTATCATCAATTCTTCTATCGCACACACTAAATTTTCCCACGAATATTTTTTCTTTTCTATTTTTACTTGCGCGGTAAATTCTTCTTTTTGGTTTTCGGAAAAAAATTTTTGAATTGCATTTGCAAAAAAGCGAGGATTATTCGGTTCGACAACGTATCCCGCTTTTCCGTCGGGAACAATTTCTGCAAGTCCGCCAACGTTTGTCGTGAGCACCGGCTTATCGAAGTTGAACGCAATTTGCGCAATGCCGCTTTGTGTCGCCGATTTATACGGAAGCACAACGGCATCGCTTGCAGAAAAATAATTTTTCACTTCATCGTTTGCAATGTACTCGGAAAAGAAGCGCACTTTGTTTTCGACATTCAATTCCTTTGCAAGCGAACGATACTGCTGCTCATCATCATAAAATTCGCCGACAACAAGCGCCTTTACATTTTCAATATTTTGCATTGCGCGAAGAAGAACATCAAGTCCTTTATATGCGCGAACATAACCAAAAAACAAAATCACATTTTCGTTTTCGGCAATTCCAATTTTCTTTCTGGCTTCATTTTGAGAAACGCTTTCTCCAAAAATTTCATAAACTGGGTGCGGAATTTTTCTGTATGGAAGATTTGGAAAAAGTTTCAGCAAATCATTTTCTACAGAATCTGATTGCACAATTGCAGAATCGGCAAAATGAAAAAGGTATTTCGTGAAGAGTAAATCGCCAGGACGTTTTTCGTGGGGAATAATGTTGTCGCAAAGAATCATCACTTTCGTGTGCTTATCGCGTTTTGCGATTGCGGCGATTGTTCCGTAACTCGGTCCGAAAAAAGGAAGCCAGTATTTGAACACGATTAAATCCGGTTTTCGTTTGCGAATTTCATTTCCAACCGCAATCCAGTTGAACGGATTAATCGAATCAATCAACATTTCCGCTTTGATGGAATGTAATTCTTCGCCGCTTTCCTCCTGCGTTTTTCCGGGAAATAAAATTTTGGGATACTGTCGTTTGAAGGAAATTATTTCGACATCGTGTTTTGCCTTCTGAAAATATTTTGCAAGCAATGCAACGTAATGCGCAATTCCTCCTCGAAGCGGATATGCTGTGCCTATTATTATTACTTTCACAAAACGTACTTTTCTATTTGAATCTTTCTTCTCTTAATGCTGTAATTAGTAATTAGTAATTCGTCATTAGTAAATTTGCAAAAACGACGAATGACCAATTACAAATGACTAATTACTTTTTTCTTCCAACAGCAATCAATGAAAGTCCAATTGGAAAATTAACGGAAGGAAGAATAAATTTTTCCGTTTCGAAAACCGATTTCAAAACACTGTTGACAAACTGCGACGGCATTTCCAAATCTTTTGCTTCGTCAACCTTCGTAATCTTCGCTTGAATTCTTCGCGCGACAGCGACGGGAAAAAGAAAAAAATTGAAGTATGACATTCTCACAATTTCAAATCCTGCATTCTGCATTACGTTTCGCAAAGATTTTTTTATGTAGCGTCGTTTGTGATGCGTTACAACATCGTGCGCTCCCCATAGCATTTGAAACGCAGGGACCGTAATCAACACACTTCCGTTTTTTTTCAGAAGAGAATGCATTTGTTTCAGCACACCCAAATCGTCTTCGATATGTTCAACCACATCGAAAGCTGTTACCAAATCAAATTCTTTTAAGTGCGAAGGAAGTTCGTTCAAATAGCCGCGAAACACATTTTTCAATCCGCGTTGCTTGCAAAAATCCACCGCTTGCTCGGAAACATCCTGTCCGTACGCGTCGAAATTTTTTGTGAACGTATCGAGTATTGCGCCGGTTCCGCAGCCAACATCGAGCACTTTGGAATTTTTTGTGAGAGAAAAATTTCGGGAAATAAAATTCCATAAAATTTTTTGCCGCGCCGCAAACCACCAATGCTCGTTTTCTATTTTATAGAAATGAGGATAGAGATAATTTTCCACTTACTCTATGCTCCTCACTCCTCGCTCTTCGCTCTCTGCTCGAAATCCAATCTTCTCCCGAATAACGTACAACGGCCGCTGTTTCACTTCGTCGTAAATACGTCCGACATATTCGCCGATAATTCCGAGCGTGAGAAGAATCATTCCACCGATAAATAAAATGGAAAGAATTGTTGATGCCCAACCAATGAGCGCGGTGTTTGTAAAAAGTTTTGCGTAAAGAACATACAACATTCCGAGAAACGCAACGAATGCAGAACCGAAACCGACATACGTTGCAAGCCGAAGCGGCGCATTGGAAAAAGAGAAAAGCCCGTCGAGTGCAAAATTGATGAGACGCGAAATCGTCATTTGCGGCTTACCTGCAAATCGCGCTTCTCTATCAAACCAAATTCCTGTTTGCCGAAAACCAATCCACGCGCGCATTCCCGCAAGATAGCGATTGCGTTCTTGCATTGTTTGAAGTACGCTCACCACTTTTCTGTCCATCAATGAAAAATTTCCTGCTTCCATCGGAATCGGAATGGAAGAAAATCGCTGCATCAATTCATAAAACGAATGAAACGCAAAACGTTTGAGCGCGTTTTCTTTGCGGCTTTTTTTCATTGTGTACACGACTTCAAAACCGCTTTTCCATTTTGCAATCATTTCGGGAAGAAGTTCCGGCGGGTCTTGCAAATCTCCATCCATCAAAATCACTGCATCACCCTTTGCTGAATCTATTCCTGCAGAAATTGCAACCTGATGTCCGAAGTTTCGCGCGAGGTCAATTACTTTCAAATGCGAATCTTGCAAAGAAAACTTTTTCATTTCTTCAAACGAATTATCTTTGCTGTTGTCGTTCACAAAAATAATTTCGTACGTGTCATTCACATTCTTCATCGCATCGGTCAATCGGCGATGAAGTTCGGGAATTGTTTCTTGTTCGTTGTAGAGTGGAATAACGATGGAAATCATTGGGAATTTGTGATTTCGGATTTCGGATTTCGGATTTGTTCGCTTGATTTTCTTCTTCTGTAAAAATCAAAACCACCGATTGCAACGCAGAGAAATAATGTTGCGAGAGAAATTTTCATTCCGCTGTAATATGGCGTTGGTTCAAATTTCATTTCAACAACGTGTTCACCTTTTTCTACGACAAGCGCGCGTAAACTCCAATCGGCGCGATATACTTTTGTTTGCTTTCCATCAACGTATGCATTCCAACCGGGATAAAAAATTTCGCTCAACAAAAGCATTCCTGTTTTCGGCGTAGAAACTTTTACGGTGAACGAATTATTTTTATACGATTGGATTTCTGCTGTCCAGTCATTTGTTGGAATTGTGTCAAGAGAAATATTCGGCTCTTCTTCCAATGCGACCATTTCGCGAGGATTGAATTGTGGACTCAACATAAAAAGACTTTCTTTGTCGGGCGTGAAAAATGTTCTATAATTGTAAACAAAGGAAACACGGGGCAAAAATGATGAATCACTTTCTAATTGCCAAACTCCATTTGACTCTTTTGGGGCGGTGTTGTCAGAAAATTTAAGCGCATACTTTGTGTTAAGCAGTTGCCGTGAAAGAGATGATGAATTTGTTGGAGGTATAATACGTTTAAGCGAAAGCGGGGTATAACCTTCTAAGAGAAAAATTTTTTCCAGCATGCCCTGATTTCGGTCAAGAAAAAAGTGGTTTTTATCTCGGGAGGCAACTCTGAAAAATTCCTGCTTTTGTTCACTTTGAATTTGTGTTACAAACTCTTTTCTTGCGGAAAAATATGTTTCTGGATTCTCTTTACTATTGTTCTGTTCAAATCCATATAAGTATATATCTATAAATAGAAAAAGGAACACTGAAAATACTACAACAGAATAAGAGAGCTTTTTCTTTGAATAGAAAAAAAATAAAATTAGACTTGCGCTGATTATGAATAGTGAATTCAACGTATATTTTTGAGCAATTGCGCTAATAATTGGAAGCGAATATTCATAAGGAACATCTTTTAACTCGACATTTTGTTGTACTTGCCAAAGGATAAAATTATCAAATATGGACGTGCGAACGATAAACGATATAAACAAAACGGTGGCTAACAAAGCAGATGATATCCAAAGAAATTTCTTTTTCTCTTTCTCTTCTTTTGCGTTTAGCATCTGTTGAAAACTGAATCCGCTTAATAAACTCATCGAGACTACAAAAAGAAAATTGAACCGACCAACGGAGCGAAATTTATCGAATCCGGGAATGAATTCGTAAAAAAATTTATGTAAGATAAAATTATCTCCCAGTGAATACAACAACGAAAACAACGAAACCCCGCTAAAGAACATCGTGTATCTTTTTTTTTGAGGAAATGAAAGATACGATAATGCCAAAGTAAGCGTAACAATCCCTACGTAAATGCACGTTTCCCAATAAGTATTATAAGAACCAGAGCCCCAGTACGGTTCTCTATTATTAGTATCTAAATGATTAAATGTTCCGAAAAATTTCGGTACGATGAGCGTAAAAATTTGTTGCCACGAAAGTTGACCTTCCAATGTTTTTCCATAAGCAATTTCTGCTCGCGAAGAAAGCGAAGATAATTCGAGCGTCGGTAACAATTGAATCGCAGAAAATCCCAGCGAGAGAAAAACTATTATTATGAATATGTATGTTGCTCGAAAAAAAAATGCTTTCTTCGTCGTTTCAGAATCTCTATTTTCTTGGTGCCGTGTGAATACTTCATAAAGGGAGTAAAGAAAAAGAAAGAAGAACGCATAAAAAGAAAGTTGTGGAGAGCCGCTTAAGAGCATTTGAGATAGTATGAAACTACAAAGAATAACTATCAACCAAGAGTGTTGTACAATACTTTTTCGATAGAGTAAAAATGCTAATGGAAATAATGCAAGATGGCTAATAAAAACTGGATGTATTGCGTGAACAATTGCAAACCCTGAAAACACATACGAGATTGCACAAAAGGCGGCCGATACTCTTGAAAGAGAAAAGGAACGTGCACAATAATACATTGTAATTCCCGCTAGGTAATAATGTAGTATGTTCAGCAATTCCATATACCATATATCTAATTTTCCTGCAGAAACAAACGGGACAAGCAACCAATTGGGAAGATAAAAAAGTGCGGTCTGAATGTCGGCTTGAAATGGCATTCCGGCAAAAGTATAAGGATTCCAAAGAGGGAAAGTTCCATCGGCAATAGAGGTTGCAAAGAAACTACGAAACGGATAATACTGTACTACAAAATCCTCCCAAAAGAAAGACGTGCGAAAAATGATTTCACGAAAGAAAATGATCGTCGGTATCAACAGCAATAAATAAACATGCTTATCAGAAATTTCAAACTTATGAAAAAATTGTTTTGATTGGCTTTGCAATGTTGTGTTTTGCAAAGTTTTCTTCTTTGACATTTCCTGTATGTGTAAAATTTTTCTGCTAATCCGTCTTTGATTTTCTTCTTCTGTAAAAATCAAAACCACCGATTGCAACGCAGAGAAATAATGTTGCGAGAGAAATTTTCATTCCGCTGTAATATGGCGTTGGTTCAAATTTCATTTCAATTGTATGTTCGCCTTTTTCGACAACAAGCGCTCGTAAACTCCAATCGGCGCGATATACTTTTGTTTGCTTTCCATCAACGTATGCATTCCAACCGGGATAAAAAATTTCGCTGAAAACTAAAAATCCTCTTTTCGGTGTTTTAACTTTTACTGAAAAAGCATTATTGGAATACGATTCGATTGTTGCATTCCAATCGCCTTGCTGAGATGAATCTTCAAGAAGAACATTTGGATTCTCGGTAAGAACGACGTGTTCACGCGGGTCAAAATTTTTATTGGCGATGAAGAGACTTTCATCTTTTTCAGAAGAAAATACTCGTGATTTGTACACAAAAAATGCGCGCGGAAAAAATATGGAATCATTGACAAATCGCATTTGTGAACGTGGTTGTGTTCCCACCATTACTGTGTCGAACTTAACGCGAAACCGTGTGTTCAGCAGACGATATCCGTCGTCGGGATTGGCAACGGGAGGAAGCACGCGTTGTAATGCAAGCGGCGTATAACCTTCCATCAGAAAAATTTGGTCGAGCATTCCTTGATTGCGGTCAACAATAACCGTTCCACGATTACGGGCGTTCACGCGAAAGTAATTTTTTTTTCCTTCTTCTTTTAAAAAATTTACAAGGCGTTCACGTTGTGTAAAATATTGATTGGGCGAAGTTGTTCCGTTGTTTTGAAGAAATCCGAATATTGCAATATCGACGAATTGCATAACAAAAAGAAGAAGAACAAAAAAGAGCGATGCGTTTTTTTTCCAAAGAAAAAACATTACTGCGCAACAGAGGAGAACGATAGTAAAGGAACCGATTACCTGCGATTGCGCAACGAGAAATGCAAGCGAAAATGATTCTTGCGGCAGCAGATTTTTCAATCCGCCGTTTCGCGCTTGCCAACGAATAAATCCGTCGAGAAGATTCGTTTGAATCGCAAAAACGACAAGGAGTGAAATTCCTGCAAGAGAAAAAATAATTTTGGGGAAAATTGTTATCTCTTTATTGCGCGAAAGCATTTGCTGCAATCCGAAACCGCTGAGCATTGCAAAGGAAAACGTAAAGAAAAATCCCCAACGTCCCATCGAACGGAATTTATCGAAACCGGGAATTGTTTCGTAAAAAATTTTATGCACGAAAAAATTATCACCGAGCGCGTACAACAACGCAAACACTGCATAACAGACAAAAAAAGCGACGTAACGATTTTTTTTGACCAACGAAAACGACACCACGGCGAGCGCAAGAACGCATACGCCAACGTAAATACACGTTTCCCAGAAATTCCAGTACGTTTGCGGACCCCAATACCGCAACGGATTATCGGCAAGCAAATGATTTGCCGTTCCGAAAAATTTTGGAATGAGAAGCGTGAGTAATTGTTGCCACGAAAGTTGACCTTCGGAAGATTTTACGAACGTAATTTCTTCGCGCACGGAACGATTGGCGAGTTCAAACGTCGGCAAGAGTTGAATCGCGGAAAGTCCGATTGCCATTACAATAACTCCAGCCGCGAGGAACGCAGTATGTAAAATTATTTTTGACGGAAACGGTTGCGCGTTTGATTTTGCATCGCGAATGGTGTTGTCAATTTCAAAGAGAAAAAAAATGAAGAGAAAAAAGAAAAAATATAACGTGAATTGCGGATGTCCTCCAAGGACGGCAAGCGAAAGTATAAATCCACTAAGCGTCATCCATAGCAGCGAGCGTTCTTCCAATGTTTTTTTGAACAAACGTATGATAAGCGGAAACCATGCTACTTGTGTAATGACAACTTGATGAATCGTGTGTACAATCGAGAAACCGGAAAGCATATACGCAAGCGCGCTGAACGTTGCAGATGTGCGTGAAAGTCCAAATGATTTTGCACAATAAAACATCGTAACGCCCGCAACAAAAAAATGTGCAATGATGAGCATTTCATTGTACCACGCATTGAGTTTTCCATCGGAAACAAAAGGAATGAGTAACCAGTTGGGAAGATAAAAGACGGTTGTTTGAATATCCGCTTGAAACGGCATTCCGCCAAACGTAAACGGATTCCACAAAGGAATTTCTCCGTTGGCAAGCGATGTTGTTGCAAAGTTTCGCACGGGATAAAAGTAAAAGAGAAAATCTTCCCAGAAAAATGACGTCGCGAATATTATTTGATGAAAGAAAATAATCACGAACGCTGCAAGCAACGAAAGACAATGCCAATCGTTCAAAAAAGAAAATGCGTTTTCTTGTCGAATCGTTTGTTGTGGTATTTTCTTCTTATCGTGTTTCGTCATCGAAAGTTAAAATCCCAATATCAAAAACCAAAAGACAAAAAAAATTCAAATTTCAAATTCAATGCAAGGAAGGTTTTTGTCATTTGGGCTTTGGAATTTATTGGAAATTTGATTTTTGTGTTTTGAAATTTATCAAACGAAGCACAGAATCGTACACGGTATCAACCGAAAGATATTGCATACAGTTATTCGGACACACGGGAGAGAAAAAGCAATCGCAATCAAAATCGGGTTCGAGTATTTCGCCAAGTCCGTACAATTCAAATTCGTGTTTGTTGAAAATGTTATTGAAGAGAACAATTTTCTTTTCCAACGCAAGCGTAATGTGGAGCGCCATTGTTACTGCCGTTACAACCAAATTGCATTTGTCAACGAGATTGATAAATTGTTTCAACGGAAAATGCCCGAGATACAATGCGTCGGATTTTTTTGCGAGCAACAAATTTTTGTCGTGTTCCTGTTCGCCGCCGAGAAGAAGCGGAACATAACCCGTTTTCTTCAATTTCTTTGCGAGCGCAATCCAATTTTCATTCGCCCACAACCGCGAAGTCCACCTTCCTCCGCAACCCGTATTTAAACCGATTATCTTTTTTCCTTTTGCTCCTACGGAGTCGTAGAGTAAATTCCACTGGTAACCATCGTTTGCAAAATTATCAAGAATATATTTTTCGCCTTTGAATTTTTCTCCTGCGATTTCAAACAATTCTTCGAGATAACTTTTTGTGTTCGCTTTGTTCACATCATCGAAAACACCTGTGAGAAATTTTGCTTCGGAAAATTTATTTGCGGGAGAAGGAACTCCATTCTTCAACACAAAACCGAATTTCTTTTTTGCAGAAAGCGAACTTGCAAGCGCGGATGCTTCTCTGTCTTTATCGTAATTGTAAATGCGGGAAAACGGAACTTGTTGCAACGTAATCAAACTTGCATGATTCCATTTCAACACAACATCAACAAACGAAGGAATAACTTCTGGCGTAAGTGTGAGCCACCAGATTTTTGCGTTGGGAAATTTCTTTTTGAACAAGTGTAACAGCGGCGTAGTGCGAATTACATCTCCGATTGCGCCGAGTTTAATAATGAGAATGTTTTCTTTCGTCTGCTGATAATGCGAGCAAACATTTCCCTTTTCATCGAAACAATGCACGCCGAATTGTTTGTGCGGTTTACAGGGAATATCGCCGCGAAAAAAACGGCAATCGGTTTTGAGAGAAGAAAATGAAATGCGCTGTTTGTGAGAAGTCATCTATAATTTTGCAACTGAATTTTTTTGCCGCAAAAAATAGTGAAAAATAACGAGGGGAGAAAGAGAAACCGCTTTGATGAACCATGAGAAACTACTAAAACTCACTAAGAATTTTTTCTCGCTCTATTTGAATTATGGAAGAATCCTCTCCATACCAATGTAAAAATTGTGTATAGTTCTCTGCTTTCCATACCGCATTACTTTTTTGAATTAATATCGAGTCTGCATTTGTTTCAGTCATATATTTCATATAATTAGCCCATTCTGCTGCTCCAAGACCTCTCCAACTTTCTACCTCAGGTTCGTTTACCAACTTATTATAGGTATCATATAGATTTGATGCCTCATCATATTTCTTCAAATACATTGCAACGTCTGCTGCAAAAAGAATGTTTTGTGTATTACTAGAATCAAGGTTTATACTTTTTATTAAACACTGAAATGCTGGTTGATATTCCTTCTTTCGTAAATATGAAAAACCTTGGTGTCCATAAAGAAAACCGATATAGGGATCCGGATTGGTAGAATATGGCATTAACTTTGTTATCGCATTTCCTCTTTCTACAATCTGTTCATCTATGTTTTTGATTCTTCGTAAACAGATATAAATCATAAATATAGTTTGGTCTTTTAAGTAGCACGTTTTATATGCCCATATTCCTGAAGTTTGTAATCTATCACTTACTTTTTGACCATCTGAGTTTATATAGAAAATTGTGGAAGATAAAATTGCTGGAACAAGTATAATGCTTATAAACATATTTTCCCTCCTTGCATCTTTTATTAAACTAAAAACTTCTACAAGAAACGAGAGTGCAAAAAAAATGATTGGCGCAGAAGCAAGCGAGAATAAGTCCCAATCTCTCACCATTGATAAAAGCGGGTTAACCGTAAAGTTAAAGAGGAGAAAGAATAGTGAAGATAAAAGAAAAAAGATTTTCTTTGGTTCGCGCCAGTTAATTTTTTTGTGGAATATCGCCGCCGAGCAACAAATTATTAGTGCTATTGGAGAAACCGTAAATAATAATTCTTGAAAAAAATCACTTAAATGGGATTGAGAAATAAGAGAATAATTATGAGGGGGGGGAAGTGGATCATTAAGTGGAAGGAAAATTTTATTTCTCATTTCTTCTACGCTAACACCACTTAATATATCTGCTCGAAATACGAAAAAGTAAAGGATGATTCCACTTATAAATGTGCTCACAAGAAACAAAAGCAATGATTTAATAGTAACCAATTTCTTGAAAAAGGGATACTTCTCTTGGTTCACATATAAGAACGCAAAAAGTAATGCTGGCGAAAGCAAAACCATTTCAAGATGGAAACCAACGCCAAGAATAAAGATTGCGGTCATTAATCCGAAGCCTTTTCTTTCATCAAAAAGATTCCATCCAAGAATTAAAAAAACAATTATGAGCAGATAAACTATTGTGTAGTTTTCTACGTGTCCAAAAAACAATTGGTTCACACCGGATGAACAACCAACTAAAAGTGCCAACGTCTTCCACTTTGAAGAACCATTTTGCGATTGAACAAAGTAAAAATAGATTGCAAGAAAAATTCCTCCACATAGCGAACTTACAATTTGGTATGTTAACTGAAGATTGATATTCAAAAAGTGAGAGAGAACGTCATGAAAAGCAAACGAAAGAAGTTCTGTTTTCTTGTATTGAAGAAGGGACTCTGCTTTCCAATTCTTCGGAATCGTTGCATCGCCTACAATTGCATGTGCATCACCATAAATATCGGTAGCTATTTTAAAGTGATAGAATATAAACGTCCCAACGATACCAAAACAAAGGGAAATAATCAATTTAGTTTTTCGGGAGTTACTAAATGAAAAAAATGAAGTCGGGAATTTCGGTGTAATTATGCTCGCAGAAAATGGGAAGAGAATTAAACCTAGCATAATGAAGAAAACCTCGATACGTGCAGTATTTCCTAAAAAAGCAAGATGGTTTACCCCCCAAAGAAATTTATCAGGATAATAATAACCGAAAACGTAGAGTGAAACGTAACCTATGGTTATTACAACCGTTGCAAACATTAGTTTTTTTGATAGTGAGTCTCTCGTATTTATATGAATTGAACCTTCCATTTCACCTTACCTCATTATGTTTTGCTTTTTTCTTGCCAAATTCAATCCCCTGAACTTCAGCGTTCACTATTTTATTTCCTTTCAAAAACCAACCAGAAATTTTTCTGCTGAATGAACTAAGAGTTGTTCTTCCCACGGTTGTTTCATTTTCATTACTTATTATGATATAATTGAACGTTACAACTTCATTTGTAGTATTTAAAAACTCCCATTCCATAAAGGTATCATCTTTTTGCTTGCTTTCCAGAAATCTCCATCGAAATTGTATTTCTCCTTTTTCGGAAAGAGCAAACCGCTCGCTCCAATCACCTGCAAAGACCGATGAAATGAAAACCAATTGCGCAAGAATAAAAATGAGACTTTTACTTTTTGTTTCCACTGCTTTTCGCGTCGAAAAATAAAAGGCGATTTCGCTATTTGAGAAACCGCCTGTTTATTACATAAATTATTTTGTTACAAATGCTTCTCGCGAATTGCGTATTCGCGTTCCTTCGTTGAATGTGTTTTCGTAATCATATCGCCGATGAGTCCTGTGGAAAATAATTGCACGCCAACTATCATCAGCAAAATTCCGACAAATAACAACGGACGATTGCTCAAACTTTCTCCGCGAAACCAATCAATCGTCAACGAAAGATTGATAGCGAAACCGAGGAGCGCGGAAATTACTCCCATTGTTCCGAAGAAATGCAACGGGCGACGAAAATATTTTGTCGTGAACAATACCGTAAGCAAATCGAAAAAGCCGCGCCAAAATCTCGATGCGCCGAATTTTGATTTCCCGTATTTGCGCGGACGATGAACGACAACTTCTTCTGTTACCTTAAATCCGTTTCGATACGCAAGTACGGGAATATAACGATGCAACTCACCGTAAATTTCCAGCGATTTTGCAACTTCACTTTTGTACGCTTTCAGTCCGCAATTAAAATCGTGAAGGTGAACGCCGGAAAAAAGCGAAGTAATGAAGTTGAAAAATTTTGAAGGAAGTGTTTTCGAAACCGGATCGTACCGTTTCTTTTTCCACCCGGAAACCAAATCGTTTCCTTCCTTAATTTTCGAAATGAGTTTCGGAATTTCTGAGGGTTCGTCTTGCAAATCTGCATCTATTGTAATTACGATGTCGCCTTTAGCGTGTGCAAAACCAACAGAGAGTGCAGCAGATTTTCCATAGTTGCGGCGAAATCGAATAAACTTGATGTGATGGTCTTGATTTCGCAATTGGCGCAGAACGTTTGCAGAATTGTCGGTGCTTCCATCATCAACGAAAATTATTTCGTAACGGTTGAATGAAGAAAGTGTTTCTTTCAGTTTCGATGAAAGTTCTCGAAGCGATTCTTCTTCGTTGTACAACGGAATGACAACGGAAATGGATTGGTTGAAATCTACGGTATTGCGTTCTCGTGGTTCACGTTGCTCTCGCTGGTCTCGTTGGTCTCTGCGGGATGGTCGTTGTTCTTGTCGTCTTCGGTCATCGCGTTCACGGTATTCTCTGTTGTCGCGTTGTTCACGCGGCTCTCTCATTTCACGTTGTTCTCTTGGTTCTCTGTTTTCGCGTGGTTCTCGATTGTCTCTCGGTTCTCTGCGTGGTCGTTGCTCTCGCTGACGAAATTGGTGTCTCGGTTGCCGTTGTTGTTCTTCTCCTGCTTGGGGAATGGTCGCCTCTGGCATTTCCGGTGTTGACTCCTGAAAATTTTCTTGCATTGGTTCTTTTCTTTCTGTTTTTTGTTCTGATACAGAAAACGGCGAAGCAAATTCCGATTTATCCGTTGCTGAATACGAGCGCGTCGTTTCGGAAATTTCTGCTTTGCGGTTTTCTATGAATTCATTGGGTTTGTTTTCCGCACCGGAAGGTGTTGATTCTTCTTGTGAGGTGTGTTCTTCGTTATTCACGGGGCAAAAGATACAGAAAAATATGCGGGGAGAAAAGACCTCACGGGTTTTTATCTCTTTTCATTAAATGACCGAAGAGAAGAACATATTTTACTGACAAAAACCCGCGGGGTCTAACATTTTACTAATTTCCACAACTATTCCGTATTTTCACCGCACGATTTTTCTCATATCACTCATTTTTCCTGAATGTCTTTTTCAGCGAACCTCGCCCAAAAAAGAATTTATCTTTTTCTTTTTGGTTTTACCTTTGTTTACATAACTCTTTTCATAGTAGGTGCATTCTTTCCAGACTCGCTTTTATGGGGCGTAAGTAATCTCGCATATTTTGATTTGCCTACTCGCATTTTTCTTGTTTGCTTTACGTTAATATGTTTAATTACTCCTCTTATGAATTTACTCATAGAAGGAGTAAAAAAAGTTTACTCTTTGTGCTCGAACAAAGCAGTTGTTTTTGTGTTAATCGCTGGTTTATGCAGCCTTGGAAGCGTTATCGTGTTTTTTAATTTCAAGGTTGTAACTGATATGTACGGAGATGGAAGAACATTGATTAAACATTTAACCGAACGAACTTTTATTTTCTCTGATGTTTTTGATTGGAAAAATACAGAACCTCTTTCATTTCTTCTCTATCAGACCGCATCTTCGTTGCTCCATCTCGAACTAAAAGAAGTAATTCAACTTGTTAGCTCTGTCATCGGTGGAGTTTTCGTTTTTTCTATTCTTATTTTTATTTTTGTAACAGGCGCGAACACCTACTGGAAAATACTGTTTTGCGTTGCGCTGTTAACCGCAGGCTCTAACCAACTGTTTTTTGGTTATGTAGAAAATTATACCCCTGCGTATCTATTCATTTCAATTTTCTTGATGTTATCCTGGATGTATTTTGAAGGGAAAAAAACATTGGGTTGGATGATCCTTGTTTTTGTTATCGGAACTCGATTTCATATTCAATGCATTCTTCTTCTTCCGTCTCTTGTTTATGCTATTGTGTTTTCCTTTCGAGAAAAGTCTTCCTTTGCAAAGAGATTACTTAAACCAAAAACCATTTTTGCTTTGTTTGTTGCCTCTGTTCTTGGCGGGACTCTTTTATATTTTTTTTATTTTCACGCAAATGAACTTCTAACAATAACCAGAGAAGAGGCGGCGCAGAAAATATTTTTACCCATAACGAACAACCTATCATATCCACATTATTACACAATTTTTTCTCTTAATCATTTTTCTGACATTCTTCAAGAAATTTTTTTCACAATTTCACCAGCAGCAATAATTCTGCTTTCCCTTGGTATTTTTCGTATTCACTCTTTGAATCTCAAAGATGCTCGTTTTGTGTTTTACGGCATTGGTGTGTTTTATTTTGCTCTTTTCAATTTTACCGTTAACCCTTTGTTGTCACCGCCAAGGGATTGGGATATGCTTTCTCTCGCCGCAATGCCGATAAGTTTTTTGGCTTTATCTATATCAAAGCAACTCTTTGAAAAAATAGATACTTCTATTCAAAAAAATATAATTCGGCTTGGCATATCGCTTGCGATTTTTTCTTGCAGTATTTTTTGGGTGAACGCAGATGTAGGGAAGGTGAATGAAAGACTTATTAATGTTGGAAAATGGGTTTACAAAAGTTATTATACTGGCTCTGCGTACATTATTAATGCAGGGGTGAAGACAATTTCAGACACACACCAGCGGATCGAAAAATACAAAAGCGTGCTTTTCCAGTTGAACGAATCTCGTAGTTCTCCCGATGATGAAATTAGCGCAGTGTATGAGCAGTTGGGGGCAATCTATTCTGATATTGGTGAACCGATAAAATCAATGCAAATTTATTCTTTGTCTGCCGACCATGGTAAAACAAATTTGAATTTCAAATTGCAACGATACGAAGAGTGTATAAAAGAAATTGAAGACTCTTTAAAAATAAATCCTCAAAATGCTTATCTGATTGGTCTTCGGGGAAGCGCTCTCATACAACTTAACCGTATTGACGTAGCGGAAGAATATTTGAAAGAAGCATTAGCAATTGATAGTCGCTTGGGTTTCGCCTACCTTGACCTGAGCATCATTTATTCTTTTCGTAGCGAACCTCAAAAAGTAAAAGACATATTAACCCAGTATTACGATATTTTACCGCCAGAAAGTAACGAGGCTAAACTGATTGAAAGTATTTTGAAACAATTTCAGTAAAACTTTTAGCATTTATTTCATTCTCTATTTCCACAACTATTCCGTATTTTCACCGCACGATTTTTTGTATCATTCACTTTTTCTTGAAAGGCATTTCCTATGAACGAAATACAATTTCTTACTCTCGATTCTAAAAATATGCGCGCGATGTTACAAAATTTTCACGCGCAAGTTGCTGAGGCAGTGCAAATCGGAAAGAATGCAACGCTTCCGAAAAAAATTAAAACGCCGAAAAACATTGTCGTCTGCGGACTTGGCGGTTCTGCAATTGGCGGCGATTTGGTGCGCTCGTATCTTGCAAACGAACTCAAAGTTCTGACAAAAATTTATTGCGCTATTTCAGCAGCAATAATTTCTTCGTTTCACTGTATCGCATATCGCCATCTTGCGCTACGGATAACCGATAAAAATACACGCCGCTGGTTAAATTCGCCGCATCAAATTCTATTTCGTGTTCACCTTCTTCCATTGCTTCATTGTTCAAAAGTGTTGCAACCTCTCTTCCAAGAACATCATACACGTTCATCGAAACAAGCGCAGTCGTGGAAAGTGTAAAATGGATCGTTGTTGTTGGATTAAATGGATTGGGATAGTTTTGTTCCAATGAAATTCCCGACGGAATATTATCATACTCGCCAACACCGATGATTTCATCATTGGGTTTTGTTGGTAATTGTTTTACGATTCCAACTTCTCCGGCAGATTTAATTCCTAATAAGGTTATCTCATACGCAAGTCGCTGATTTTTTACTTTCGTTGTGTCTATCCAACTATTACTCGATGAAGTGCTGAACGTTGTTGCAAATCCGGTGTTGATGCGCTTCAAGACTTTTGTTACAAACAATTTTACTTCATCGTACGCGGCATCGTTTATTACTCCGAATTTTTGATAATACGTCATAATACTATCGAGATATTTTCCAATCTTCGACAGCGGCATTCCGTATAATTGTTTGCCCATCAAACTAAACGATGTATCCAACAATAAATCGCCGAAGTATTCCGGTGTAACTTTCTTCTCGCTCGCTTTGATATTCAAATTGAATAACACACCTTGTTCCCAAGCAGGATTGTCATATTGCATGCGGCTTGCTTTGATTGCTTTGCTCAATTTTTTATTCTTTTTTCCGGGAATGCGAAGAAAATCAATCGGATATGCTGTTCCTGTGTGCGATGATGAATAAAGTTTGACAATCTCGGTTTCTTTTTTGTAATAAATCCATCCATATTTTTTCGCAGAATCTTTTTCCGTTTGCGCAACGCCTAAAAACGTCGCTCCCGATTTTCCGATTCTCACAAACACATTCGCTACCGCCGTCATCTGATTCGGCGTTTCCTTGAGAATGTCATTCTTTCCGAATTTCAATTTGGCGGCTTTCCCTATTATTTCCGAAATATTCAGCGTGCGAAACTTCAGCGAGCCATTGAAATTACCAAAATCCTTTCCCGCAAAATTTCCTCCACTCGTCATTACAACAGAGTACGTACTTGGATTTTGCGGATAGGTTTGCGCCCATCCAACACGCGAAATTTCCGAAACCGTGTATGTGCCCGGCGTAAGATTGGTGAACGAATAATTTCCGTTCGAATCGCTCATCATCGTATCCGTTTGCGCGCCAGAAATGCTTACATAAAAACTATCGAGAGATGGTTCTCCAACATCACGCGCGCCGTTTCCGTTCGCATCTGCAAACGTTGTTCCGCTAATGGTTCCGTATTGAAAATTTCCAAAATAATAATCCGTGGCGCTTTGTCCCGTCGAGAGAAACACAACATACAACGATGGATTAACCGGTGTTGTTGCTAACCATCCGTTTTGGTTTTCTTCTTGCAAAATGTACGTGCCCGGCATTAGATTATTGAACAAAAAATTTCCGCTTGCATCGGTTAGAACAGAATCTTTCTTGGCTCCCGAAAGTTTTATTTTCCAGTTTTGAAGTCCAACTTCTCCGCCATCTTTCACACCATCGCCATCCGTATCATTAAATTTTTGTCCACTGATGCTTCCCAGTTGCACATTGCCAAAATCTTTTCCCGAAGCATGAAATCCCGAAGTAATCGAAACGGAATATATTCCCGGAAGCGCCGGCATCGTTTGCGCCCATCCGCTTTGCGCAACTTCGCTCACGGTATAGGTTCCCGCCGTTAAATTGGAAAAAACAAAATTTCCATTTGCATCGCTCATAACCGAATCATTTTGGGTTCCTGAAATTTTTATTACCCAATTTTGCAAACCAATTTCGCCAACATCTTTTGCACCGTTGCCATTTGCGTCGCTGAATTTCATTCCACCGATACTTCCTAATTGAAAGTTTCCAAAATTATTGCTTGGAGAATTTGTTCCGCTTGAAATTACAATCGCCGAAGGATTTGCAGAAGTTTGTAACCACCCGCTTTGCAGTTTTTCCCGAACGTAATACGTTCCGACATTTAAATTCGCAAACGCGAATCCTTCTTCCGAAGTAATTGCAGAATCCACAAGCGTGAGCGTATCGGTTTTATACAAATAAATTTTCCAACCGGATAAACCGTTTTCGCCGCCTTCACGAATGCCGTTTCCGTTATTATCGTTGAACAAAATTCCTGAAATTGTTCCGAGTTTAAAATTTCCAAAATCTTTTCCCGTTGCGTTGATTCCCGAAGAGAGCGAAACAGAATGTGTCGTTGAAAGAGGATACGTTTGCAACCATCCGTTTTGCTGAACTTCGCTTATGGTGTATGTTCCCGCCGATAAATCGGAAAACAAATAATTTCCTCCCGCATCGGTGAACATTGAATCATTTTCCGGACCTGCAATTTTTATTTTCCAGTTCGCAAGTCCCGCTTCATTCTCATCTTTTACCCCGTTGGCATTGACGTCGTTAAATTTCATTCCGCTGATTGCGGGACGTTGGAAATTGCCAAAATCTTTTCCCGAAAAAACACTTCCGCTCGATACAGAAATTGCATACGTTTCTGAAACAGGAAATGTTTGTGTCCAACCACTTTGCTGTACTTCATTCACGGTATAATTTCCAAACGTGAGCGTATTGAACGTATAATTTCCATTCGCATCTGTAAGAACGGAATCATTCTTTGCGCCGGAAATTTTTATTTTCCAATTCACTATTCCGCTTTCCCCAAGATCTTTTACGCCGTTGCCGTCAACATCATTAAATTTTTGACCGCTCAAAATTCCGTACTGAAAGTTTCCGAAATTTTTTCCCGTCGAATTTGTTCCGCTGGTAACCGTTACCGAATACGAACCTCCTGAAGAAGGGAGCGTTTGTAACCATCCACTTTGCTGCACTTCGCTCACCGTGTAATTTCCAACAGTTAAACCCGTGAACGAATAATTTCCGCTCGCATCCGTCATTTGCGAATCTGTGGTTACGCCAAATAATTTTATTTTCCAGTTTTGAATTCCACTTTCCCCAACATCTTTTACGCCATCGCCATCAGCATCTAAAAATTTCGTTCCACTGATTGTTCCCAATTGAAACGCTCCGAAATCTTTTGCCGTTGCATTTTGTCCGCTCGAAATCGTCAGCGAATATGTCCCCGGAGAAATCGGCAACGTTTGAATCCATCCGTTTTGCGCGACAAAACTCACAGTATAATTTCCCGCAAGCAAATTCGCAAACGAAAAATTTCCACTTGCATCCGTAAGCGTTGAATCTGTTTTTGCACCGGAGATTTTTACTTTCCAGTTTTGAAGCCCGCTTTCGCCGCCATCTTTACTTCCATTTCCATTCACGTCGTTAAAAACTTGTCCGCTCATACTCGCAAGTTGGAAATTTCCGAAATTCGTATTCGGATAATTTGTTCCGCTGGAAATCGAAAGCGAATACGTTCCCGGCGCCGTTGGAAATGTTTGAATCCATCCGCTTTGCAATTCTTCGCTCACAGTATAATTTCCCGAAACTAAATTCGGGAACGCATAATTTCCGTTTCCGTCGGTAAGTTGCGAATCAACTTTTGCACCGGAAAGTTTGATTTTCCAATTGGAAAGTCCGGGTTCGCCCGCATCTTTTACGCCATTTCCATTTTCGTCGTTAAATTTTGTTCCGCTGATTCCGACCAGTTGAAAGTTTCCGAAATTCTTATTCACGGCATTTGTTCCGCTGGTAATAAGAATCGAATAACTCGATGGTGATGTAGGAATTGTTTGCGACCATCCGCTTTGCAATTCTTCCAACAACGTATAATTTCCCGCAAGCAAATTGTTGAACGAAAAATTTCCACTGGCGTTTGTATAAACCGAATCGTTTGCAACGCCGCTTATTTTTACTTTCCAATTGGAAAGTCCCGGTTCGCCAACATCTTTTGTTCCGTCGCCATCCAAATCGTTAAACACATTTCCGCTGATGGAACTTACCTGGTAATTTCCAAAATTATTTTCCGTTGCGTTTGTTCCGCTCGAAACCGAAATCGAATACGACGATGGAGAAACAGGAATTGTTTGCATCCATCCGTTTTGCAATGCTTCGGTGAGTGTATAATTTCCGACGGTTAAATTTCCGAACGAAAAATTTCCGCTCGCATCTGTTAGCAACGAATCGGTCATCGGTCCAGCAAGTCGTATTCTCCAGTTTTCCAAACCCGGTTCGCCGACATCTTTCGTTCCGTCGCCGTCCAAGTCATCGAATGTTGTTCCGCTGATTGTTCCGAGTTGAAAGTTCCCGAAATTCTTTTCTGAAAAATTTATGGTCGCATCGCCGAGCGGAATTGCATACGACGATGGAGACGTTGGCATTGTTTGAATCCATCCATTTTGCAATTCTTCTGAAACAGAAAATGTTCCCGCATTTAAATTGGTAAAACTATAATTTCCAGAACCATCCGTAAGTTGCGAATCTACGCCTGCGCCGGAAATTTTTACTTTCCAGTTTTGAAGTCCCGATTCGCCGACGTCTTTCATTTCGTTTCCGTTCACATCATTGAAAACGGTTCCGCCGATTGTTCCGCCATTCACCGTAAACGTTTCCGCATTGGAAGTTCCTCCTGCGGGCGCGGGATTGAAAACGGTAATCGAAAATGCTCCTGCAGAATCCATATCGCTCGTAAGAATTGTTGCAGAAATTTCCGTTACGCTTGTGTACGTTGTTGTTCTGCTGCTTCCATTAATGCGAACCACGGAACCGAAAACAAAATTATTTCCCGTAAGTGTCATTGAAAAAGAAGAAGCGCCAACATTTTTATTGGTCGGCAAAAGAGAAGTAACCGAAGGAACGGGATTGTTTGTTGATTCGCCGACTTGAAAATCGCCGAACGAACTTACATTCGAAATTTGCGACGATGTTGCAGTTACTGTTCCCAACGAAACCGAAGACCAGGAGGCGCCGCTATAATTTTTTGCCACAAAAAAATTGGTGTTGGCGCCGGCGTCAACATCATTGGCATCATAATTGAACACTGCGTTGTACGAATCAAAAACGATTCCGTTATTTGCGAGCGTCCAGTACCGATTAACGCTTTTCTCGGATTTTATTCCGGAGTTTGCAATATCGGGATGGTCACTCGGGATTGTTTTCACTGTTAAATTTCCCGCAGAAGTTACGTTTGCAAAAGAAATTGTTGCGGGCGTGTAATAGGTTGCATCGCCGATTTCAAACGTAACAGAAGGCGAACCGGTTGAAACATTTTTTTGCAAATTGCCTATGATATGTCCACTCGTGCGCGAAAGATTTCCGGAAGATGAAAGAACAAGTTTGTTGGAATTGGTCGTGATGTTTCCGTTCAACAGTGTCAATGTTCCGCTCACTGTTCCATCCGTTGAAAGCGTCGCGCCGTTTGCGTCGTTCAATTCAAGATTCGTGAAAGAACCTGTACCGGAAAGCAAATGGGCAGTAGAACTTCCGCTTAATAACATTTTTCCGGAACCAATAATCGTATCGTTGTTTTCCACGTCTCCTTTTGCTGTTACCATAAATCCGCCGACATCAAAACTTCCGGACGAGAGCGAAGTTGTTCCATTGACCGTTGTATTTGCAGAAAGCGTTTTCGTTCCGCTTCCGCTTGTAGAAAAATTATTGAACGTAAATTCCGGAATTGTTTGCGCGCCGCTTCCATTGAAATCTATTGCGCTTCCGGCAATGGTGTACGAGTTTGTTCCCGGTGTCAATGTTGCTGCTATTCCAATCGTTCCGCTCGATGTCAGAATGCGATTTCCGATATTACTGCTGGTGAGATTATGGTAATTGAATGCTGGAATTGTTTGTGTTCCATTGCCATTGAAATCTATCGTACTTCCGGTGATGGTATATGAATTTGTTCCCGGTGTCAATGTTCCCGCGATGCCGATAGTTCCGCTCGATGCAAGAATGCGATTTCCGGAATTACTGCTGGTAAGATTTCCGTAATTCGTCGCTGAAATTGTTTGCGTTCCGTTTCCATCATATTCAACCGTGCTTCCGTTGCTTATCGAATAATTATCAAACAATGGAAGCGCATTCGTTCCTCCTATTTTCAATAATGTTCCCGAAACTAATGTTAACGTTCCGCTTCCGCTTTGTGAAACAGTGAACGAAGAAAGGTCGAGTGTTCCGTTGGAAACAGTGAGAGATGAGATTCCGGAAAGATGAACATTCAACGTAGCCGCCGAAGAAGTTTTTGAAATTTCAAGATTCTGAAATTGTGTCGGAGAAGCGCTTCCTGAAATTACGGAAGGAGAAGAACCTGAAAATGTTACGGTTATACCGGTAGCATCAAACGTTCCGTTGTTCGTAAAATTTCCGACAACGTTGAAATCAACAACAGCGTCAATTACTCCTGCAATTGTTACGTTGTTATACGTTGTTGTACTAGTTCCGGTAATGTTTGCGCTTGTACCACTGTTTAAAATAATCGTCGAAGTGTTTGCGGTAAACGTTCCGTTGTTTGTGAAGTTTCCCGAGATCGTATGCGTCAAGTTGGAACCTCCATTCAACAGCGCGCCATTTTCAATCGTTAAACTTCCACTGGCATTCCAATGGGAAACAAGAACGATGCCGGAAAGATTTGTGTTGGAAATATTGACTTGGGCGAAATTCGGATTTCCTCCGGCTAATGCGATGAGTCCTGTTCCGGAAAAATTCACTGTTCCTGTGCTGGCAAATGAAGTTCCCAAAAGCGTTAGCGTTACCGAACTTGATGGAGAAAAATTGATTGTTCCGTTGCTCGTTACTGTTCCGTTGTTCGTAAAATTACCTTGAAACGTATGCGACAAACTTCCTCCGGAAAATGTTGCTCCGTTTCCAACGGAAAAACCGCCGCCAATAATCCAATTCGCATCTGCATTCACGCCGCCGGTGTTATTGATACTGACGTTTGTTACATTGGGTGAAGAAGTTCCATTCATCGCGGGTGCAATGGTTCCGTTAAAATTAACTGTTCCTGAACTCATGAAACCGGAATTTAAAATAATGGTTTGCTCATTGGTGCCGGAAAAAGTAACAGTTCCACCATTAGAAAAATTACCGGAATTGGAAAAATCTCCTGAGGAAATAAACGTCGTATTTCCCGTTGCCAATGTTCCATCATTATCCATCGTTCCGCTCACAGTAACATTATTAGTTGCAGTATAACTTCCCGAAACAGTTAAATTGTTGAACGTAGAATTTCCAGCCAACGTTTTTGACGTTCCGCTTAACGTTATGCTGCTTGCCGACGGCGTAAACGTTCCGTTGTTTGTCCAGTTTCCTTGTATCGAAAGCGCATAAGAACTTGCATTGAACGTGGCGCCGGTGTTTATCAAAAAATTTCCCGCAACTGTTGAAGTTCCCAATAGTGTTTTCGCATTACTTCCGCCGTTGGAAAATGAAAGATTCCCATAGAACATTGCCGCAACGGATTGCGAAGTTGTGCCGTTATATTCAACGGTGCTTGAACTTGCTAAGCTATTCGTTGAAAAATTTGCAGGAAAATTATTCGCGCCGCCGACTTTCAATGTTGTTCCCGAAGCAAGCGTAAACGTGCCGCCGATAGAACTTCTGTTGATAGAAAAAGAAGTAATATCAATCGTTCCATTAGAAAATGAAAAATCACCGTTCACGGTTAAATTTCCCGATGGAGAAAGTGTTCCGGAAGATTTATTCACCGTAAAATTATTGAACGTTGTCGTAGAAACCGTTTGGCTCCCGCTTCCGTTAAAAACAACGGTTCCTGTGCTTGCAGTAAATGTTCCGTTGTTCGTCCAATTTCCGCCAACTGAAATTGAAGAACCGTTGCCATTCAACGTTGTCCCTGCGCCGATGGAGACATTTCCAACAATTGTCAGATTTGCATTTGCTTCAAAAGTACCGCTTGTTGAAAGAGTAAGATTTCCATTCACCGATGCAGATGACGAAAGCGTTGCCGTTCCGAGAGATTTATTAAACGTTAAATGATAATATGCTACCGGTGCAACCGTTTGCGTACCTGCTCCGTTGTATGTTACCACGCTTGCATTCGCTGTAAATGTTCCGTTGGAAAAATTGTAACTGCTTCCGATATTCAAATTTCCTGCGCCCGTGAACGAAACCGTTGCTCCTCCCGATTGTGTAAGCGAACCGGAAATAGTGATGGTTCCTGTGCTTGCGCTTAAACTGATTGTTCGACCGGTTGTTCCATCGCTTAAATCTACATCTCCGCCAATGGACATTGATTGCGCACCAACGCTAATAGAATGTGCGGCATCAGCGCTCCACGTTCCACCAATATTTCCGGAAGTAGCAAGCGAACCGGAATTAACAGAAAGTATGACGGCTTGTACGCCTCCGAATTTTAAACTCTTCACGGAGACTGAAGAATTGATAATCGGTTGATTGGTAAACGATGCCGTTCCTAATTGTGCAATAGCGTTGGAATCAGGCGGAAGCGTTGGTGTTCCTTGCACCGCAATCCAGTTTGATGGATTTTCCCACGCAGAACTTACCGAACCGTTCCAGCGCGCCGCATGGACATCTTCCGATAATGTCCAGCGCGTTCCAATGCTCGTTAAACTATTTTGTTCTACCCAATTATCCGTAGAACTGTTTGAAGTTTTTCCCGAATTTGACCACGAGCCGGAATATTTCCATAACGTCATTGCGGTTTCGGAATTCCCGTTTAACTCTGCATCATCATAATGCAAACGCAACGTTGCGTTGTATGCTCCTCCTGTAACGCTCACGTTGTATTCGCGATTAACAGAACTTCCAAACGGAAAATCACTCACGGCGCCGCTCGTAACAGTTACGCTAACGGAAGAAATTCCTGCTCCGCCGCTTGCAAAATTTATCGTATTGAACGGACCTTCAAACGCATACGACGTTCCGTTCGAAAACGTATGCGTTCGCGTAATTGTACCCAGAACAATTCCTCCTCCGGTTCTCGTTGTCGTAATGGTTACGGCGTAGTTTCCCGTCGTCATTTTTCCCGATGTCATATTGAGTGTCGCTACGGATATATTACTGTTTAGTAAAATGTTGTTTGAAGAAGAATTTTTATTTTCCGTAAGAACGTTGAATGTTGTTGCGCCGGAAATTGATGCATCGTTTCCTCCGACATATTGAATCGTGCTCGTGCTTGCGGTAAAGGTGCCGTTGTTTGTCCAGTTTCCATACAAAGAATGTGTATAGAAACTCGCGTTAAAGGTTGCTCCCGCATTTATCGAAATGTCGCCGTTCACCGTTAAAGCGCTACCAGCAGTTTTTGTTGCGTTCCCGGAAAAACTCAAATTGTTGTACGTTGTTCCAAGAACAGATTGCGAAGAAGTCGAATTGAAATCTACCGTATTGGGTGTCGTTGTAGTAACGTCAAATGTTCCTGCGCTCAATGTTAAACTTCCGGCAATTCCTAAAATGGAGCCGGTTCCAAGTTGAAGTTTTGTGCCATTTAAAATAGTTATCCCTTAAAAAGCCAATTTAGCAAGAGGATTAGCGAGTATAGGGTCGAAGAATTTTTGGAGAGAGGAGAAAATAAAAACGACAATATTTTTTGCCTCTTCCTTCCATTGATTCATCA
>Ga0233425_10004018_pt1 | contig 25516 bp, 25 predicted proteins | sample Watercolumn_Towu_2_FD_181712 | JGI IMG/M metagenome (GOLD analysis project Ga0233425, IMG submission 181712) | Freshwater microbial communities from Lake Towuti, South Sulawesi, Indonesia - Watercolumn_Towuti2014_140_MG | ecosystem: Environmental > Aquatic > Freshwater > Lake | place... | reverse complement strand
CTAGCGAGGGCCCCCATGACTGTCGTTGCCCGGTCCATGCATCAGAAGAAGCGCTCCGGAACACGGATGTTATCGCCGGGAAGAACATCGAGATCGGCTGGAAGGGCGAGCCGGGCCGGTTCCGCCTCCTCGCGCACGATGGTGACGAAGCTCTCGTCGGCGCGGTACGTGTAGCCGCCCGCCATGGCGATGGCATCTCGAAGCTTGAGGCCGTTCTTGAAAGCGAACTCGCCGCCGCTTTTCACCTCGCCGTGCACGTAGATCGGCCGGTAGTTGGTGATCTCGACGGTAATTTTCGGGTTCTTGATGAAGCCGTCGCCATAGCGCCTGGTGACGGAGGCGCGAAACTCGTCGAGCGATTGTCCCTTGGCCGGCACCTCGCCGATGAGCGGCAGCGAGACGTTGCCGAAGGCGTTGACCTCGGTCGGTCCGGAGAGGTTCTCCTCGCCGAATACGACGATCTTGAGCTTGTCACCGATGCCAAGACGATAGACACGGCCCAATCCGCTGGGGCCGGTGCCGAAGCCGGGCGGAGGGGCTCCGCCGCCACCCGAGCAGGCAGAGACGAGCAACGCGACAGCCAGGGTCGCAGCGGTGAGGCGCTTCGGCACATCGAGCAGCATACGCGGATACCAGAAAGCCCGAACGATGGTGATAGAGGCCGAAGTCCGCCATGACCCCATGACGCACCTCGGCCGCAACGTTCAGGAAGCGCCGTTAAGCGTGAATTTCGGGCTAATGAAATCGATAGAGCACGAGGCAACGCCCGGTCATGCTTACGGATCTGGCGAGCATCGTATCGGACCGGGACGAACGCTGTGCGCCTCTTCGGCCTTGGGCTGGATGCCCTTTTGCGGCCCTCTCCGCTCAGAGGCGTTGGAGCTCGGCCTCCCCCGTCACCACGTCGAAGGCGCAAAAGAGGCCCGCGTGGCGGTCTCCAGGCGCCAGCAGAAGATGCGGGTTGCGGAACCGCACATTCCAGCGCGGATTGTCGACGTCCCACAGGTTTACGCGAGCGCTGCGGTTACCGGCGGAGAGCTCGATCGTCACCGGGTGCGCCCAGTCCGGTGGGAAGGACGTGAGATTGTCGCCGCGCGGCGAGCGGTGCGGCTCCTTCTGACAGGCTTCGATCGCCCGTGCCCGGTAGGCGGCGACGAGGGCTTCCTCGGCGCCGGCACGGAACAGGGTGTCCTGGTACCAGACCTTGGCACCGGCCAGCAGGGCGAGCGCGAGAACCAGAAGTCTCATGGCCGTGTACTGGTCTGATTTCCACGTAGGTTGGGTCAAGGCCCGCTTCTTCAGCGGGCCGCGACCCAACGACTTTGTGCAGGCCGTGAGATGTTGGGTCGCGCTACGCTTGACCCAACCTACGGCCGCGCGATTCACATCAGGCGGAAAGCGCTCTAAGGGGTCTCGAGCCGCCCCGACCCGACAGACAGGGATCCGGCGTGGCATTTTGACCGGATTTCGCCTGGCTCGGAGTGTGCGCTCCCCTTGGTGAACAAAGAGTTAGGAGCCTTGCCACGGTGAGCCCCTTGCAAGCCGCCCTTGCCTCGGGCATGGATCGCGGCCAGCTTCTACCAAAGTCGAACCCGGGGGGACCGCGACCCATGTCCAAGAAAAAGATCCTCATCACCTGGCCTCTGCCGGACGCCGTCATGGCTCGCGCCCGGGCCAGCTACGATGTCATCGCGCACGGCGACAATCCGAAGATTACCGTCGACGAGATGCTGGAGACGGCGAAGTCGGTCGACGCCATCCTGCTCACCCTCAACGAGAAATGCCGTGAGGATGTGATCAAGCGGATCCCCGAGAACATCAAGTGCATCTCGACCTTCTCGATCGGCTTCGACCACATCGACCTCGAGGCCTGCAAGGCGCGCGGCATCAAGGTCGGCAATGCGCCCCACGGTGTCACGGTCGCGACCGCCGAGATCGCCATGCTGTTGCTCCTGGGCTCGGCGCGCCGCGCCTCGGAAGGCGAGCGCATGATCCGCACCCGCTCCTGGCCCGGCTGGCAGCCTCTGCAACTCGTCGGACGGCGGCTCGACAACAAGGTGCTCGGCATCTACGGCTTCGGCAAGATCGGCCAAGCCTTGGCGCAGCGGGCCCGCGGCTTCGACATGCAGATCCATTACTTCGACATCTACAGGGCCAAGCCCGAGGTCGAGGCGAAATACAACGCCACCTATCACAGCAATCTCGACAGCTTGCTGATGGTGTCGGAGTTCTTCTCCATCAATGCCCCCTCGACTCCGGAGACGCGCTACTTCTTCAACAAGAGCGTCATCGAGAAGCTGCCCCAAGGCGCGATCGTGGTGAACACAGCGCGCGGCGACCTCGTCAACGACGAGGACATGATCGCCGCCCTAAGGTCGGGCCGTCTCGCGTACGCCGGTCTCGACGTGTTCGCCGGCGAGCCCAAGATCCACGAGGGCTATTACGACCTGCCCAACACGTTCCTGTTCCCGCACCTCGGCTCTGCGGCCATCGAGGCGAGGAACCAGATGGGCTTCGAGGCGCTCGACAACATCGACGCCTTCTTCGCGGGCAAGGAGATGCCGTTCAAGCTGGCGTAAGGGATGAAGAGCAGCGGTTGCACATTCCGTGGTGCGGCGACGGCGGCTCCTGATGTTAATCGGGCGGCGGTCCATCCGGTCAGCCGCCCGAATTCCAATGCGTAGCGGCGACTACCTGTTGAACACGCCGGCCGGATCGATGCGCGTCACCTTGAAGATCGCCGAGATGGCGGCCACGATGCACATGCCGATCGTGAGCGCAAAGAGCCAGAGCGCGAGCTGAGGGGTCATCACTACATTGAGGGTCGTGCCTTTTGCAGCCGTGACCACCGCAAGGGCGAGCGAGATGCCGGCCAGATAGCCGATCACGGCTGAAAGGATGGCCTGGATCAGGATCACCACGTGGATGTAGCTCGCGGAAGCGCCGAGGGCGCGCAGCGTCGCGAACTCGTTGAGGTGGTCCTTGGTGCTGGCATAGAGCGTCTGGGCGACGACGACCACGCCGACGATGATGCCGAGCGCCGCGCCCGAGATCAGCGCCATGCCGGCACCCGTCTTGAACAGCCAGTAGTTGAGGCTGCGGTTGCGGAACTCCTCCTGCGTCAGCACCTCGGTATCGGGAAGCCGGGCGCTGAGCTCCGCGCGGACCGTCTCGAGATTGGCACCCTTGCCGAGCGTCACGAGCTCGTACGTCGCCTGCTGGGCGCTGGCACCCACGAATTGGCGCGCGCGATCGATCGAGGTGAAGGCATAGGGAAGCGTCGTGAACGAGCGGATGCCCTTCGTGACTGCGGAGACGCGGACGCGCTGGCTGTTGATCTCGGCCATGTCGCCGATCTTGCTGATGCCGAGATCGGCGAAATAGGACTTGTCGATGGCGACCGAGTTCGGGATGTCGAGCGCCTCGACGCTGCCTTCCGCGATGCTCCAGGGTTTGAGGCCGCCGTTCTTGTAATCGAGGCCGACCAGGATGAACGCCTTCTTGCCGCCCTCCGGCTTGCGCCACGCGGAGAAGCCAACGACGATCTCCTCGGCCCGGGCGACGCCCGGCGTAGACAGGATGGCGTGCTTCTCGTAGCCCATCAGCAGCGACGGGTCGTCGAAGCTCTTGGTGCCGATGGGCACCACCCAGAGGTCCGCCTTGACCTTGTCGATCACGGTCGCGATGGTGCGCCCCGAGCCGATGTAAAGTCCGCACTGGATGGCAACCAGCACCACCGAGAAGACGATGCCTACGAGCGTCACGAGCAGGCTCAGCTTGTCGTGAAAAAGATTCCGGTAGGCAAGCTTCGGCGCCATCTTGATCGCCTTTTGCGATCCGCCCGGACCGATGCCGCCCACCGGATAGTCTGCTCCTTCGCTCTTCGAAGCCATGTGAAAGGTGTCCCGTTTCCGCTTGCCTGCCCGAGTGTGCGGGTATCCCTGCCGTTCGTCCAGTCTCAACCGCTCCCGCGCCCGGCTCCGTGTCGCGGTATTCTTTCCGCAGAGAGATGCCGGAGCCGGGCCCAGAGGGCGGCTCTTACTTGTCGCACCCAACCGAGACCGTGACCCCGATCGCGGGGATGAATTTCTTGCAGCCGAGCTCGGCCGTCTCCTCGCTCTCGGCCTGCGTCTCGCCCGCGGTGTCGGGAGCTGCGTCCTTGGGCGCGTCGGCCGCAGCGACCTTGGCGGTGTCGTCCGCGCCGGCCTTGGCCTCGGCATTGCCCGCGCTCTCTGCCGCGTCCTGATTGGCCAGCGCCTGCGCGCCGCTGGCAGCGCCCGCCGGCTCCGTGCTGGTCTCGTCGCTCTCTCCGGCCCCCTTTTCGGCCGTTTCGGCGTCCTCGATCTCGTTTGCGGGCTTGGGCTCGGCGCGCACGACGTGGCGCGGCTCTTTCTCGACGGAAGCCACAGCGGCGGCCTCATCCCTGACCTTGGCCTTCTTGCGGGCGGGAAGCTGCTCATTTGCGATCGAAAGAGTGTGCTGCTTCTTCAATGCCGTCTTGGCCCGATAGGCCGTGCTCACGGCACTGCCGCGGGCGGGCGTCGCCACGAACGATCCCATCGGATAGCCGAATCCGAGGCGAACACCCTCGCCGGCTTCTGCGGCGCCGGCCGAGGCTGAGGCTGCCACGACGACGGCGACGATGGAGAGGATGGTGTTGCGGTTCATGGGCATCTCCGTCCTGGAAGAGCGTTTCATTTGAAGGAGCTTCACGATCGGTTCGCTGCCGCCGTTCATCGCTTGATGGGGTCATCCTCTACAGACTGTGCCCAGCGCGCTGTTCCAGGTGTGACAGGGGGCACATTTTTTGACAGCGGCCTGGGCAGGCCAAACTGGGGATCTGAGTGGCAGCCGGCTGGCCACAATTGCCCGGGCGGCTTCAAGACGGCATCGGCCGGCCACCTGGTATGGGGGCCGGCCGCACTTGTCGCTCGCTCTTTGGCCTCAGCACCCGACCGAGACCGTGACCCCGATCGAGGGGATGTACTTCTTGCAGCCGAGCTCCTTGTCATCTGCAGAGCCGGCCTCGTCCGCAGCCGGGGCGGCCTCGGCGGCGACCTCGGCCGGCGTATCGGCGGCGGCGACCCTGGTGTCGTCCCCGACGGCCGCGGTGTTGGCCTCGTCGGCGGCCTCGGCGGTGTCGGTCTTGGTCAGGACGGCGGCGGTCGAGGGCGCTGCAACATAGGTGCTCTCGTCCTTCTCGCCCTTCTCGGCTTCCGTGGAGGCGACCTCCTCGACGGTCTCCTTGCTCTTCTGAGCGGCAAGGTCGCGCTCGATCTCGGCTTCCTTTTTGCGGCGCAATGCAAGGGCGCGGGCCTCCGCCTCTGCCTTGGCCTTGGCGCGAGCCCGGGCGGCCGCCTCGGCCTGCTGCTGAGCCTTGTAGGCCCGATGGCGCTCGGCCTGACGGGCGCGGGCCGCCTGAGCCTCATGGGCCTTCTGAGCCTGGTGCGCCATGACACCCAGGGCGAGGACGCCGAGGCCGATGGCGACGCCACGGTTTCCGGCCTTGGCCTCACTGTTGGCGGTGGTGATCGAGCCGGCGGCGACGGCCGCGGCGAGGGCATATGCGAGGATCTTGGCCATGGGAACTCTCCGTCCGATGAGCGAATGCGTTTGTGGAGCCGTTTGGCGGTCTTCTGCCGCCGTTCTTCGATGCTGCCGAGAATGGCCGATATCCGTCTCTCCCGCTGTTCCCGCCGGAACAGGGAGCCAAAAAGGCTGTCAAACCGCCGAAAAGGACGGCTCCAAGCGGTGTTGCCCGGCTTCGCCAGCAGCTCGATCGTTACGAGCCGCCGCTGTACTCCGAAAGCCGAACCCTGCCGGGCTACGCGATGGGCCAGGTGGAGACGAGGCGCATTTACGCGACGGTGCGGCGCACAAAGGTGGCTCAGCGCTGAAGCGGACATTGCTTGTCGGGCAGGTGTCGGCTCCGATTGCTTGCTTGTCGCCAATCCAACCAGTTCGGTCTTGGCAGCGATGGACGTATTTTGCCCGCGAGTCTTGCATTCTGGGGCCAGCGCTTGCCCGCCACTATTGAGCGCGTAAGGTGAGTTGACACGCGGCCGCTGGTGCAGGTGCCGGCGAGAGTTTCCTACTGACGTTTGGGAACGGGAATGGCTTGAAGACGGTTGGTTAACCAACGACGCCAATTGCGGTCGTGTTCGATTGAGCTAAGAATCGGGAGCTCAGCTGAGTGAGAGGTGCTCATGCAGGCGATCCGGCACAAGTTGCGACGATTCTTACCGGACGGTCAGTTCGTTGCATCCCGGCTGGTCATGGGCGCACTTCTTGCCGCCCTAATGTGTGCATCGGCACAGGCCCGCGCCTTGGACCTGCAGCCCCAAATGCAGGAGCTTGTCGCCAAGTTCCGCACGAACATCGGCAGGCCGGGTCAATGGTCGCTTGCCGCGGCGCTCGGCCGCGATGGGGTGCTCGTTCTGAATGAGGCTTATGGCGAAGCGGCACCCGGCGTCGTCGCGTCGGCAGAAGCCTTCTATCACATCGGCTCCATTACAAAGCAGATGACGGCGGCAGCCATCCTCGATCTCATCGATCGGGGGAGTACCATCGCCACGACGGGCCGGAAGATCACGCTCGACAGCGACGTGGCCTCGCTGCTCGACGGATTCGAACATTGGACGAAGGCGGACTCCGAGCCAATCACGGTGCGCCGCCTGCTCACCATGACGTCCAATCTGCCGAATTTCACCCGAGAGCTGCCGGCCGATGTGGACCCGCGGGGCTCGATCGATGCGTCCGGCGTGCTCCGGGCGCTGGGGATCGGCAAGCCCATCGGCTGGCCCGGCACGTTCGAGCGCCTGCACCCGAGCCATTTGCTGCCGGTGCACCCCCTCTAGGTTTCTCATGTTCTTTCAGGCCGTTAGCCGTTTCCGAGTCAGCATCCGGGCAGCCGGGCCATTTCTCGGGGCGCCCAGATTCGATTGAGCAGCTCGGGGCCCCGGCCGCAATTGCTATCTGTTCGCAACTCAGTCGGGTTCTGATATGCTCTCGCTTGCTCCGTTCTGAGAGGTCCCTTCAGTCCTCGTGCGTCCGGCGCCGCAAAGATGGTCGATCACGGCGGCGCTGGTCCTGGTCTTCGGCACATCGTGCTTGGAGTTGAAGAATGGCCAACCGGCATAGGATCGCATTCCTTGCCGTCATGCTTGCGGCGCAATGCTGCGCGGCGGCGGCTTCGCCGTGGACTGCGAGCAAGGCCGCAACGGCCGGCGATCTGGTGGAAAAATTCTTGCGGAGCGAGGGAGACAATGCACCACCGGCCTTGAGCCTCGCCCTGGGATTGAATGGCGAGCTCGTCATGGCCAAGGGCTACGGGGAGGCCGTCCATGGCCAGCCGGCCGACGAGCTGACGGTCTACCACATCGGCTCCGTGACCAAGCAGTTCACGGCAGCGGCAGTCCTCGACCTCGTCGATCGCCGGGCGTTCGCGATCCTCTCCGCCAAGCCCCTCGCGCTCGAGAGCGAGGTCGGCGCGTTCTTCGAGGGGTTCGATCACTGGGCAGACCAGGACGGAAAGCCGGTCACCGTCCGCAGGCTGCTCAACATGACGTCCAATCTCCCGAACATCACGCGCAGGCCTCCGCCGAACGCGGATCCTTGGGGAGCGATCGCGGCGCCGGAGCTATTGGGCGAGATCCGGAAGCTCTCACCGCACGGCTGGCCGGACACCTTCGAGTACTCCAACACGAGCTACTTCCTCCTCGCCGAGATCCTCGAGGCCGTGATCGTGCCCGGCGAGCGCGAGCTCAAGAGCTACCGCGAGCGGCTCCAGACGTTCGTGTTCGAGAGAGCTGGAATGAGCAGCACGGGCTTCATCGGCGCGTATGCTCCCGCGAGCAGGGTGGCAGAGCCCCGCTACAGGCGCCGACCTGCGTTCACGGAGCGCGACTGGCTGAAGGGCAGCGCCGATGTGGCGAGCAACGCCGTCGACCTCCACGCCTGGAACAAGGCTCTGATGGAGGGGAGGATCCTGCGCCAGTCGAAGCTCGCGCTCATGTTCTCGGAGGGTGGCCGGGTGGGGCCGGCGCTGTGGTATGGCATGGGCGCCTTCGTCGAGCACACGCCGGAGAGGGCTGCCTACACCCATTCCGGCTCCGTACCCGGGTTCACCGCATTCAATGCCATCTACAGGCGGAACGACGGATCGGACTGGGCATCGGTCAGCCTTCTCACCAACAGCGATGGCGTCGAGGGGCTGAACCAGCTGGCCTCCGACCTCGGCGACCTCCTTCTTGCGGATTGAGGGGGTGGAATCCGTCAGGAACGGGCAACCGAGCGTCTTGCGAAAGGCGGCGATGAGCTCGTCCACCGTTTCCGTTGCTATGTACAGCCCGCCCGTCCCATCGGCGAGGCAGCGGGATTCGAAGTAGCCCTTTTCTCCTACCCAGTCCTTCACGCGATAGCCGATGACGTGGATTGTGAGATCCTTGTTCTCGGCCTCGAGGCGTCGCGCCAGGGCACACGGGTTCCCGCCGCAGGTGTCGTCGCCGTCGGTGAGCACGACGATGATGCCGGGGCGAATCCTATAGTTCAGAACATCCGCGGCTTGTTGCACGGCAACGGCAAGAGGTGTGCGGCCCGACGGCGAGATGGCATTCACCTCGTCCATGATGTGCTGCCCCGCGCCGGGCTCGGGCGGAAAGGCGAGGCGCGCGTCGTCGCACTTGTTGTACTCGCCAGGGCCGATGGTGACGAGGCCGATGTCGCGAAGTGGCGAGACTTCGGGCAGTACTTTCTCGAGGGCCTCTCGCACTTTGTCGATGCGCGTCACGAACGAGCCGATGCCGAACCGCTCGTTGCCGGCCATCGAGCCGGAGCCGTCGAAGACGAGCATGGCCTCCTCGTTGCACTGGCGGTCGCCTCTTGCTTGCGCCGATGCGGATGACGAGACGCCCGTGAGTGCGGCAGCGAGCATCGGGGCGGCCATCAAGCACGTTTTGCGCGGCGGGAGCGGCATGGCGGGCCCCAATCTTTCTACCGCTGAGACTACGCGGCTGGGCCTCCATCAGATAGCCGCGGCCCCTGCGAGGTTCAGGACCCGCTGCTCATCGATTGGCCGTGGAACGTCGCGCCGTCGATGTCGCTCGCGAAGAGAGTGATGTTCTCTCCCGGCGCCGCTGCGAGATTGAACCGGATATGCGGGTTCTCCGCGATCGAGATGCCGCCGTCGACGCGGAACAGAAGCTCGTCGCCGCGCTTCACCTCGATGACGTCTACGAACCGGGCGGGCGTGTAAGTGCCCTTGCTGTTCAGTTGCATGCCCGTGAAGTTGGGATGACGGATCATGACCGTACCCTCGCGCCACGCCGGCTCGCGATTGGAGTCCGAGACGAGGTCGACCTTGACGGCGCCGAGTTGCGCGATGGCCTCGTCGTGGTCGCGTACGCCCTGGCCCGAGCAGCCGCCCGACCCCGCGACGAATCTTGCAGCCATGTGCAGCCTGCCGTCGGCAGTCTCGAGCACGGCGCGGACCTTGGCGAAGCTTTCGACCCTGAGCCTCGTCGAAATGATGCGCTCGCCCACTTCCGGTGCAGCCTTGTAGGCCTCGCCGAACCGGAACGTCGCGGCGACGGGCGCCGGGTTGCGATCGACTATGAGGGTCAACGACTTGGCCTGGTTGGCCACGTCCGGTGGCATGCGGATCGTGACCGGAACAAGTGCCGCGTCCTCGGCGTTCTCGGGCGCGTGGAGAGAGAACGCCTGATCATTCTCGATGATCTGGCGAGCGCCGAAAATGTCGGCCACGAGGCCCGGCCATGGGTCCGGATCGGCGGCGACGGCGATGTCTGCCCGGACTGCCAGAAGCAGTGCGGAAAGGGCCACAAGTGCGAGCGTTGGGGCATGCTGGCCGATCATCTGCAAAGTCCTCCGAGGCGACCGTCCTGGCGAAAGGCGACGGCTAGCTGGATCGATTGCTCGACGACGTGCCGCGCTGCATCAGGCTTTATCGCTTTGGCACGATGCACTATATGACGTGCTTGACACTATAACATTGCGCAACCGAGGACCATGACCGCACCGGATAATCGGGAACTTTTCCCTATTGCGCCTGTGGGGCACCGAGCCCGGGCTCGCAGCTGTGCGCTGGCATTGATTGCGGCTTTCCAGGCAGCGACTGGGGTTAGCGCCGAGGGGGCGGGCGCTGACCCTGAGCCCGGCACCGCCATCGCGGGCAAGCCGAGGATTTTTTCCAGCTCTGCGATGCCCCTGTCGACGGCCCGAAACGCGCGGATCGAGGTGATCGTTGTGAAGGCCGGCGCCAAGGGCGAGGAGGCCGACAAGCCGATCATCGCTGGTAGCGGCGAGGCGTTCCGAGACTGCAAGGAGGTCGAGGTTTGCCCCGAGATGGTGGTGGTGCCGTCATCGCCGCCAGGATTTCTCATCGGATCGCCGGAGAGCGAGCAGGGCCACAAGGCGAACGAGACACTGCATCCCGTCACGATAGCCGCCTTCGCCGTGGGCCGCTTCGAGGTCAGCGTCGCGGAGTACAAGGCCTGCGTCTCGGCTGGCGGGTGCCGTCCGGCCGAATGGCTGGAGCCCGGCGGCCAGCACAACGTCGAGACTGGAGTATCCAACTATTACAAGACATACGGCGCCGCCGTGACGGGCGACCGGCAGCCCGTGACCGGCATCAGCCACGACGATGCCGCCGCCTATGCCGCGTGGCTGGCCAAAACGACCGGCAAGCCCTACCGCTTGTTGTCCGAAGCCGAGTGGGAGCATGCCGCGCGCGCCGGTACCACGACGGCCTACTGGTGGGGCAACGATGTCAACGCTGGCGGTAAGGTCAGGGCCAACTGCCGGGGCTGCGGAAGCGAATGGGACGGCAGGTCGCTTGCGCCCGTCGATGCGTTCGAACCGAACGCGTGGGGGCTCTACAATGTGCACGGCAACGTTTGGGAGTGGGTCGCGGACTTTTACTGCAATGCTTATGAGGCTGGCCCGAAAGATGGGAGCGCCCGGCTGACCGATGATTGTCTCGAACGCGACGGCGAGGGATTGCGCGTCTTTCGCGGTGGCTCGGGCTTCTATGAGGCGGCCTTCGCAAGAGCAGCCTCTCGGCTGCGAAATTTTGCCGATTTCCGTAACGTCAGTGTAGGTTTCCGCGTCGCGCGCACCCTCGTCTGATCACGTCCGGCTCACGAGCACGTGATCGTCAACCCTAAGCAATAGCTGGGGTTATTGCCAAACTCGTCGTGTTATAATGTTACGATTATGCAATCATACGGGAACGCTGGTCTTGTCTCTCCGCCTCCGATTGGTCGCCTCGGTAACCCTTGTACTGCTTCTCACGCTCGCATGCGGTAGCGTGCTCATCTATTGGCACGCCATCGACAAGGTGGAGACGGAGATGCGCGCTGCGATCGGCGTAGGCAGCCGCATCGCGCAAAACGCTGTCGACGATGCTGAAGAGACTCAGGACCCCCGCCGCCGGCTCGAGCTTCTGGTCGCGGACTTCGACGGCGACCGGCACTTGAAGGCGACCCTCATCGATGCCAATGGCCTCGTCGGCCGCGTCTCGCGACTCGAGCCGCCGGTGGAGGACGTACCGGGCTGGCTGCAGCAGCTCCTTGCCCGTAATCCCGATCGCATCGAGGTGAAGCTGCCGCGCCTCTTCGATGGTCACGGCCGCGTCGTGCTCGCCAACGATGCATTGAACGAGATCGGCGAGGTCTGGGAGGATGCGGGGCTCTACTTGGGAATTCTGTCGGTCTTCAGTGTGCTCGTGCTCGTAGCCACCGTGCTGACGGTCGGGAAAATCCTCACGCCGCTCAATAACCTGCAGGCCGCCTTTTCCCGCATGGGCGGCGGCACGTACGAGGCCCGTGTGACCGAGACCGGCCCGCCGGAGATCATGCGGCTGTGCAAAGGCTTCAACGAGATGGGCGAACGGCTGCAGGACATGGACGAAAGAACGCGAAAGCTCCGGCAACAGCTCGATAAGGTTCAGGAAGAGGAGCGCGCGGATCTTGCCCGCGATCTCCACGATGACGTCAGTCCGCTCCTCTTCTCCGTCGATGTCGACGCGTCGATCATCCGCCGCGGCGTCGAGACGGGAGACATGGCGCTCGTCTCGAGCCGGGCCGACGCAATCCGGGAGGCCGTTGCGCAAGCCAAGCGGCACGTCCGTTCGATTCTGGGTCGCCTGCGGCCTGCCGTGCTTCTCGACCTCGGGCTTCCGGCAGCACTGGAGAGCCTCCTGTCCGAGTGGCGCGCGCGCCACCCGGAGGTCGAGTTCAAGGTCGATATTCCGCCCCGCAGCTTCGGCGCGCGCATCGACGGAACCTTGCATCACCTCATCCGCGAGTCGGTCAGCAATGCGCTACGGCACGCACGGCCTAAGATTATCAGCATTGTCGTGCACCAGCGCGTGGCAAGCGCCGTATTCCTGGAAGTTTCGGACGATGGGGGAGGATTCGACGTGAGGAAGGTGTCCAAGGGCTTCGGCGTTCGCGGGATGCACGAGCGTACCGCCGTGCTCGGCGGCACGTTGAGTCTTCAGAACCGGCTGGACGTGCCGGGCGTCACGGTGCTTGCACGCCTTCCATTCAACCCGGATTCGGCAGCGGCGGAAAACGCTGCCAAATTTGAGGCCGTCGCCGCATGAAAATTCTCATCGTCGATGATCACGCGATCGTTCGCGAAGGCGTCCGGAGACTTCTCGGGACATTGCCGCATGCCGAGATATTCGAAGCCGCGACCATGCACGAGGCCTTGGCGGCTTGCCGGACTCGAAAGCCGTCCATTGTAATTCTGGACATCAATCTCGATACGAGCAGCGGACTCGAGCTTCTACAGAGGCTCAAAGGCGAGGACAGGAGCCTCAAGGTCGTCATGTTCACCATGCACGCGGAACCGAGCTACGCCACGCGCGCGATCCGCGCTGGAGCCGCCGGATACGTCAGCAAGAGCGCTCCTGCCGACGAATTGATCATGGCGGTCAAGAAAGTTGCCGAGGGACAGCGCTACATCGATCATGAGCTGGCCAATGATCTTGCGCTCACACCGTCGGGCGAAGACCCGCTTAGCTCACTTTCCAATCGCGAGGTCGAGATATTGCGCCTGCTCGGCGAAGGAAAGAGCATCTCCGAGATCGCCCAGGTGTTCGGCATTGCCTACAAGACCGTGGCGAACTCGTGCAGCCGCCTCAAGGAAAAGCTCGGCCTCGATCGCACGGCCGATCTAATACGCCTGTCGATCGAGAACCGCGGGCGCTGATCAACCATCCCGAATTCCGGCGATCTGCCACTTGGATAACGGCGGATCAAGATGGCGTGATCGGGAACCTATTTCGGTAAACTCGGGAACTCGTCCCGTATCTCGCTCCGCCGCTGCTGGCCTAATCAAGCTTGTCACGCATTTTCCTGGCGGGCGTCGAGACAATCGCATCCTCCTTAGGTTCTCCCGGCGCCCGCCACTTTTTTTGCCCATCGGCACCTTCGAACGCGTGATGTCCACCTCCCAAAACGAATGGGAAATGTTCCCACCCACATCGGGAAGTACTCCCGTGGTTGCAGGGGACATCCCCTCCTAAGGTCGAAGGGCCTGCCGTCGTGCGCAAGCTGAGTGCTGTGCTTCACCGCCAGCCCGGACCATCACGATCAAGCATCGCAAAGCACCGCTCGAGGGGACGAAGGATCGAGTCGGATAAGGCCGCCGCGCATTGTGAGGGTACCGCCAACCTGAACCTCTGGGGAAGCGGACTGCAACAAGACCGGCACCAGGCCGAAACCCGAAAAGTCCACGCTCCGCCGCCACCGAGAGTGATAATGCCCGTAGATTCCGCTCGTTTCGGCGTCGGAGGGCCAAGGAGGAGAGGAAACACACATGAAGCTGAGACACATGAAGCTGAGTAAGTCTCTGCTACTCGCAAGCGGAATGTTCGCTATGGCGGCCGGTTTGTCCGGCTCGGCATTCGCAAACGCCGAAGTCGAGAAGCGGGCCGCAAACCCCAACGAGTGGGGCGCACCGGGCCGCGACAACAAGTTGACACGTCACAGCCCGCTCGCTGACATCAACGCCGGCAATGCGGGCAAGCTGCAGATGTCCTGGTCCCAGTCGACCGGCGCTCTGCGCGGCCATGAGGGCCAGCCCGTTGTGATCGAAGATGTCGGCGGCAAGCCGATGATGTTCTTCGTGTCCGGCTGCCCGAGCATGGACAAGTGCAACATCGTCCAGGGTCTGGATCTTTCCGACCCGGACAACCCGAAGCAGATCTGGAACTACGTCAAGAAGACGGATCGTGACGAATCGGCTGTGCCGCGCGCCTGCTGCGACACCGTCAACCGTGGTCCTGCTTACGCCGACGGAAAGGTCGTGTTCGCGACCCTCGACGGCTACGTGATCGCGCTCGAAGCCGCCACGGGCAAGGAAGCTTGGGTCACCAAGCATGCTTGGCCGGAGAAGGGCGAGACGATCACCAACGCTCCGCTCATCGCTGAGAACCTGGTCATCATCGGCTTCGGCGGCGACGAGTTCGCAGCCCGCGGCCGCGTCACGGCCTACAACCTTGCCGACGGCAAGGAAGTCTGGAAGTGCCACTCGACCGGCTCCGACAAGGACGTCTGCCTGACGCCGAATACCAACAAGGCCAACCCGCACTACGGTACGGCCGGCCAGGACCTCGGCATCAAGACGCACGTCGGCGAGGACTATAAGATCGGCGGCGGCGCAGCCTGGGGCTGGTTCAGCTACGATCCCGAATTGAAGATCGTCTACTATTCGACCGGCAACCCAGGTCTGTGGAGCCCGGCCTATCGCTGCTCGAAGAAGACCCACGAGGAGTGCAACACCGGCGAGTTCGACAACAAGTGGTCGATGACCATTTTCGCCCGCAAGGTCGATACCGGCGAGGCCGTCTGGGCCTACCAGATGACGCCCTTCGACCAGTGGGACTATGACGGTGTGAACGAGAACATTCTCACCGACATGGACATCGACGGCAAGAAGGTGAAGGCGCTGACGCACTTCGACCGCAACGGCTTCGTCTACGTCATGAACCGCGAGGACGGCACGCTGCTGCGCGCTCACAAGTACGTCACCGTCGACTGGGCCGAGAAGGTCGACCTCAAGACCGGCAAGCCCATCAAGGTGCGCGAGCACTCTCCGCTCGAGCGTGGCCGCAACGTTCCTGCCTGCCCGTCGGCGATGGGTGGCAAGGACCAGCAGCCGGGCTCGGTCGATCCCAAGGAGCCGCACATCTTCTACATGCCCACCAACAACTGGTGCATGGAGCTGGAGCCTCAGGAGCGCACGCACACGCAGCAGGGCACGGTCTACGTGTTCGCGAACGTGTACATGTTCCCCGAGAAGCCGGGCGTCACGGGCAAGATCAAGAAGTTCGACGTCCTCAAGGGCGAGACGGTCTGGGAGATTCCGGATCCGTATCCGAACTGGGGCGGCACTCTGGTCACCGATGGCGGCCTGATGTTCTACGCCTCGCTCGGCGGTGACTTCCGCGCCGTCGACCGCAAGTCGGGCAAGGTCCTCTGGAGCCGCAAGCTGGCTTCCGGCTCGATCGCCAACCCGATCACCTACAAGGTGAAGGGCAAGCAGTACGTCTCGATCATGGTCGGCCTCGGCGGCTGGATCGGCGTGCCTGTGACCGCCGGCCTCGATCTCAACGACAAGTTCGGTGCGATCGGTGCCACGGCCATGACCAAGGCGACCGGCCTCGACAAGATCCCGCAAGCCGGAACGCTCTTCACGTTCCGCGTGTATGAGTGATTGCTGACAAGATGTAGCTCAGGCGCCTGGTGTTCAAGCACCGGGCGCCTGTTCATGTGTGACAATCGTGAGGGTGTATCCGTGCGCCGAGTAGCAGCCGCGACGACCACGTCCATGCTTTCCGCGTTCATGCTCGTCCTGATGACGGGCAGCGGGTTTGCGCAACAACCGGCAACTTCACCGCCGGCTGGCAAAGCAGATAGGCACGAAGGCCAGCTCGCAGCCGCCCTTAGCCGCCTCGAAGCTCAGGAGCCACTGACGGCGGCCGATCATACGGCGCTGAAAAAAGCTGCCCAGGCGCTGCATGTCGATACCCTGCGCGTCTGCGGCGATCCTGGCAACATGCCGCTCTCCAACATAAAGGGCGAGGGCTACCAGAACAAAATCATGGAGCTCGTCGCGAACTCCATGGGAGCGGGAGTAAACTACTTCTGGCGGCCGTATCTTTCTCGCGGCATGACGCGCCAGACACTGGACACGTCCGATTGCGATCTGCTGCTCGACATTCCGGCGGGAGGAGACCGCATCCTCACCACGACGCCGATATTCCGCACGACGTTCGTCTTCGCCTCGCATTCGGACCGCAAGCTCGAGATCAAGAGCCTCGACGACCCGCAGCTCAAGACGCTGTCCATCGGCGTCTATCAGACGTCCGCATTGCGCACGGCGCTCCGGTCTCATGGCATCATGGAGAACGTGCGCATTCACGTCCTGAGCCACGATGCCGATCTCGTGGAGGCCAATCAGCCCTGGCATCAAGTGCAGCAGGTTGCAGACGGCAAGCTCGACCTCGCGGGCGTCTGGGGTCCATTCGCCGGCTGGCTCAAGTCGAAGGGCGCTCCCATCGACATCACGCCCGTGAATTTGATGGACGACGAGATGCCGCTTGAGTTCGACCTCTCGATCGGCATGAAGAAGTCCGACTACGTCATGATGTACAAGCTCGATCTCGCGCTCGAGGAGAACAAGGCCGGGATCGAGAAGATCCTGCGCTCGTTCGGCGTGCCGCTCGTGCAGTGCAGCCGCTGCGTCGTGGCCGGCGAGATCCCCGCTCACGGCGTCTACAACAAGGTGCTCTCCGAGCCCAAACCGGTTGACGAGTCCAAGATCGCACCCGACCAGAAAGTCACGCGCGAGCGGCTGGAAGCCTGGCTGAAGGAAGGCGCGGACATCAATCAGGAGCTTGCCAACGCCGTGCTGGCGTCCGACGTCGCGCGCATCCAGTTTCTCGTCGAGAAGGGTGCCGAGGTGAACAAACTCGACGCCCAAGGCTATGCGGCGCTGCATTCGGCTGCCCGGCATCGCAAGGTAGAGATCGCAAAGGTGCTGCTCGATCTGAAGGCAGACCCCAACGCGCGCGACCGGGACGGAATGACCGTCGTGATGCATGCCGTGATGCGTGACGACCCAGCCATGATCAAGCTTCTGACCGAGCGCGGGGCCAAGTTGGACGAACTGGACGCGTCGGGAGCCACGCCGCTGGGACAGGCCGTTGTCGAGGATCGCTATAAAGCCGCCGTGGCGCTCATCGAGGCCGGGGCGGCAGTCGACACGCCTAACAGTGCCGCCAAGTTGACGCCGCTCATGATCGCAGCCGGTAAGGAAGGCCGGCGGCTGACCTTGGGAGCCGGGATCGACCGCATCGAGAAGCTCAATCCGCACGACCCTGGGACGCTCGAGATCGTTCGCGCCCTCCTCGCCAAGGGCTCCAAGGTCAATGCCGTCAGCGCAACCGGGGTCACCGCGCTCATCCTCGCGGCCGCCCACAACAATGCGCCGATCGTCGGACTGCTCGTCCAATCGGGAGCTGACGCGAACGTGAAGACGCCGGAGGGAAAAAGTGCCATCGACATTGCGCACGATAACGGCAACACGAATGTCGTCAGCTTGTTGAAGCTCATGGAGCAGGCGGGAGGGAACTGAATTGCGGCGGTGGGTTGCAAGGGCCCTGACAGCATCAGGAAGTGCCTTGCTGTGAAGGTCAATAACGAAACGATCAATCCCGGGGGAAGGAAACCTAGTGAGACGCATAAAAACGACACTTGCTCTGGCCGCCGTGGCGGGACTGACCGCCGCGATCTTGGCCTCGAGTCCGCAAGCGGAGGAGCCCAAGAGCGAGGCAGCACCTGCCGCAGCTCCCGCAGCAGCAGCGGCACCCGCCGCCGCCGGCACGGCGATGACCGCCTACGATCGCGTCAAGGCCACCGAGAAGGGCAAGCTCAAGAATCCCTACAAGTCGACGGATGCTGCCATCGTCGAGGAAGGCAAGAAGGCCTACCTCGGCGCCAGCTGCAACGGGTGTCACGGCGGGGGTGGCGGCGGCGGCATGTGCCCGCCGCTGATCAACGAAACGTGGGTCTATGGCGGCGACGACGACACGCTGTTCCGCCTCATCACGCTGGGCACCGACGAGTATAAGAAGGAATACACGGCTTCGCGCATCGGCCAGGAAACCGTCGTCGGTCCGATGCCTGCCTTCAAGGACATCGTCTCGGACGAGGACAAGCTCTGGAAGATCGTTACCTTCATCCGTTCGGTCTGGAACGGACGCGCTGAGAAGAAGATCTGGGAGTGAGGCGCAGGACACAGGCGGACCGCAAGGCTGCCTGCATCTTCGCTGTGGGGCGTGAGCGCAAGGCCGAACATTCCTGCGGTTTGGCCTTGCGCGTGGAGATCAAAGAGGTATGGTATAGCATCACATTCATGTGAAGGGACTGTGATGCGTTCGAAGCTCCTCCTCCCGATTGTCGTGCTCGCTTCGGTCTGTTTCGCCCCGGCGGCTGCCGCCGAAAATGCGCCTGCTCCACCTCCCCAGCCTGGCGATGATCCGAAGCTCTCGGTTCCCATCGTCTATCTCGGCAAGAGGTACACAGAGCCGGAGCCGCTGTCGCTCGTCGACAAGATCGTCGACGACTACGGCGTGCAGGGCGCTCGTATCGGGCTCGACGAGGACAACATGACGGGCCGTCTCATCGGCCATCAGTATTCACTCGCCGAGGAGATTGTTACCGAAGCCGACGACGTCGCGTCGAAGGCCAAGGAGGTTCTCGCCAGCGGCCGAAAGCTGATCATCGCCGATCTCGAGCCGGGCGACCTTCAGGCGGTTGCCGATCTTCCCGAGGCGCGAGATGCCGTGATCCTCGATGTGCGCACGGTCGAGGACAGCACGCGCATGGAGCAGTGCCGCGCCAATGTGTTTCACGTCCGCCCGAGCTGGGCCATGAAGGCCGACGCGCTGGCACAATATCTCTCGTGGAAGAAGTGGCGGCGCGCACTGCTTGTCGTCGGGAAGAGGTCGAGGGATCTGGGCTATGCCGAGGCTGTGCGACGCGCGGCCGGTAGGTTCGGCATCAAGGTCGTCGAAGAGCGGAGCTATACGTTCGAGGCGGGCTCGCGGCGCACGGATACGGGCCACCAGCAGGTCCAGAAGCAGATGCCGCTTCTGACACAAAGCGCACCCGAGCATGACGTGATCTTCGTCGCGGACGAGGAGGAGTCGTTCGGCGAATACGTTCTATTCCGCTCCTCCGAGCCGCGCCCCGTCGTCGGCACACACGGGCTCATCGCAACGGCGTGGCACCGCTCGTTTGAGGAGTACGCCGCGACCCAGATGCAGAACCGCTTCGAGCGCAAGGCCAAGCGCGTCATGCACGAGCGCGACTATGCCGGCTGGCTGGCCGCCCGCATTTTCGGCGAAGCGGTGACGCGGACGCAGTCGGCGAGCGCCGCGAGCGTCCGCGACTACATTCTTTCGCCCAAATTCGAGATCGCCGGCTTCAAGGGCGAGGGACTGACCTTCAGGAAATGGGACAACCAGCTGCGTCAGCCGCTCCTCATCGCGGGCCCGCGCGCCCTCGTGTCCATCTCGCCGCAGGAGGGCTTCCTGCACGAGCGCACGCCGACGGACACGCTCGGCTACGATTTGCCGGAGACGAAATGCCGGTTCAATAGCGCCACCGCGGAACAAGGAAAATCAAAATGACCGCACGACTCCGCAGCACTGCACTTGTGTTCCTCGCGTCATCGGTCTTTGCCGCCACGGCCGCCTTTGCCGAGACGATCTTCGTCAGCAACGAGAAGGACAACACGCTCACCATTATCGACGCCGCAACTCTGACGACGATCAAAACGCTTCCCACCGGAAAGCGGCCGCGCGGCATGGTGATCTCTCCCGACAACAAGGAGCTGTTCGTGTGCGCCGGCGACGACAACCGCCTCGACGTCGTCGACACCGAGAAACTTGAAATCGTACGCACGATGGATCCGGGCCCCGATCCGGAGCTCCTGGACATCGATCCCAAGGGCGAGCGCATCTACGTCGCCAACGAGGACGACGGCATGGTGACCGTCATGCAGCGCGGCGATGGGAAAGTTCTCGCCGAGGTGCAGATCGGCATCGAGCCAGAGGGCATGGCGGTGAGCCCCGACAACAAGGTCGTGGTGGCGACGTCCGAATCGACCAGCATGGCCCACTTCATCGACACGACGACGTTCAAGGTCTTGAGGAACGTGCTCGTGGACACGCGCCCGCGCGTGGCCGAGTACGAGAGAGGCGGCAAGCACGTCTGGGTCTCGGCCGAGGTCGGCGGCACCGTTTCGGTGATCGAGAACGCCAGCCAGGACGTGAAGCACAAGCTCACCTTCGAAATCCCGGGAGTGAGGCCCGAGCTCATCCAGCCGATGGGCATCCGTTTCACAAAGGACGGCAAGAAGGGCTTCGTTGCGCTCGGGCGCGCGAACCGCGTCGCCGTGGTCGACGTGGCAACCTACAAGGTCGAGACGTATGTGCTGGTGGGGCAGCGGCCCTGGCACATGCAGTTCAGCGGCGACGGCAAGAAGCTCTACGTCGCCAATGGCCTCACCAACGATCTCACCATCGTCGATGTCGCGAGCCTGAAGCCGGAAAAATCCATCCCCGTCGGCCGCTTGCCATGGGGCGTTGCGGTAAAGCCATGAGGCTGATCATACGATCGACTGCGTCTGGCATTATGGCCTGGGCGGCGATGACGGCTGCCGCTTCAGGTTCGGCCATCGCGCAAGAACCAGGCGGCATGTCTGCGGCTGCGACCCGCAGCGGGGCCGCAGGCGAGCAAGCCCCGAGGCTCCCGACCGACGATCCCGTGCGCAAGGGCATGTTCGCGATCCGCACGCTCGTGCTGCACCACCACACGCTCATCACGCACCGCCGCCTGCCTCCGGAAGGCGCCGTACGCTTCGCCGCAGAGGCCCGGAACTTGACGGATTTCATCGTCGCAAACAGCAAGATCGGGCCGGAGGGCTCGGCAGCGCTGGCACCCATTCTTGGCGCCATCAACGACGGCGCGGAGGCGATTGCGGGCCGCAAGGACGGAATGGACTCCATTGCGGGCCTCATCGGCATCGACGGCGCTCTCGCCGAGTACGCCGAGAAATTCGAGCATCCGAACTGGGCGCCGTTGAGATAGGGAGCACGTCATGACAGCGGTCTCGCGCCCAGCGCTTTTCGCCTTATGCCTTAGCTGCATTTCCGCGGTTTCGGTTCTGCCGTCCGGTCCGGTGCGGGCCGAGGAGACGTCGCCCTCTCTCCAGGCGAAAGAGGAATCCGGAACCACTGTTCCCGCCGTGAAGCCTGTGTTGGTGCTCGAGGGACATACCGGAGACTTGTGGAGCGCAGTGTATAGCCCCGATGGAAAGCGAATACTCACCGCTTCGGCCGACAAGACCGCAAAAGTCTGGGATGCCGCCAGTGGAGCCGTTGTGTTCACGCTCACAGGTCACGAGGAGGCCGTGAAGACTGCGGTGTTCAGTCCCGACGGCAGGCGCATCCTCACCTCGTCGCGGGACAAGACTGCGCGTGTATGGAACGCCTCGACCGGCGCGCTGATTAAACGCTTGAGCGGCCATGAGTCTGTCATCGAGACGGCGCTGTTCAATGCCGAAGGCACGCGCGTCGTCACCGCGTCGCATGACAAGACAGCCCGGATTTGGGACGCGGAGAGTGGCACGCTGCTTCTCACTTTGACAGGACACGAGGAATGGCTGACGGGGGCGGTCTTCAGCTCTGATGGATTGAAGGTGATCACGACCTCGAGCGACAAGACGGCCCGCGTTTTCGATGCCGGAACGGGCGAACTGCTCCTCACGCTCTCCGGTCATGAGGGGCTGGTCGCTAGCGCCGATCTGTCGTCTGCAATGAACCGTCTATTCACGGCCTCGAGCGACCGGTCCGGCCGGCTTTGGGACGGGGAGACGGGCGCGCTCGTCGCTACTCTCACCGGCCATGAGCGCGCCGTGACGCGCGGCGCCCTGAGCCCGGATGGAACGAAGGTGCTGACTGTGTCCAGCGACAAGACGGCGCGCATCTGGGACATCAAGACGGGCGCCGAACTGGCGGTAATGAAAGGCGCGCACAAGCGGCTCATCGCGCGCGGCGCATTCAGCGCCGACGCCAAACGCATAGTCACGGCCAGCCACGACAAGAGCGCGGCGGTCTGGGATGCTGCGAGCGGCGCGCTCATCGCCCACTTCACCGGCCACGAGAAGGAAGTCGAAACGGCGGTCTTCAGTCCCGATGGGAAACGCATCGTCACGGCGTCGAGCGACAAGACGGCGCGAGTCTGGGAGGTGCCGCCGACCACATTTTCAGCCGCGCCATAGACCTTCACCCATCCAACACCAGGACAACTGGACTTCAGGAGACGACGAAATGAACCTCATGAACTTCGCACTTGCTGCGGCCACCGCCGCCCTTTTTGCTATGCCATCCGCTGTGGCTGCGGAGGACCCGAAGCTGCCGCTGCGCAGGGCCGGCCAGTGGGAGATCAAGACCGTCATGGACCAGGGCGCCGGGGCGATGCCGGAGCATTCCATGCAGATGTGCATCGATGCGCGCATGGAGCAATCGACCGCCGAGGCGAGCCGCATCGAGCACAAGGCGAATTGCGCGAACTACAGCATTACGGCAGCGGCGGGAACGACGGTGGTCGAGGCCGACTGCAAGTTCCCCAAGCAGTCCGTTCAGAGCCGCACCGAGATGAGCGGCGACTTCCAGACCGAATTTTCCATCAAGATCGAGAGCACGACCACGAACGAGTCCTCGACCGGACAGTCTCTTCCGGCCGTCAAGCGATTGATCACACAGAAGGGACGATTCGCCAGCGAGACCTGTCAGGAGGGCCTGCAGCCGGGCGAGGCCATCGCCGCCGACGGGACCAAGATGCTTGTTCAATGAGCGTTGACAGGTGTGGGCCGTAGGCATCCACCGCCACGGCCCACTCCCTAATCTGCTCCCCGATCAAGGCGACTTCTTCTTGTCCGTGATCTTGAAATCGGTATCGACCTTGATGGTGTACTTGCCGTCCGCGCATTCGCTGCCGGCCACTTCATAATAGCCGTCGCCGGACTCGATCTGGCCAACTTTGCAGCCGTCGGCCGTCAGAGCCTTCGTGATCCCGTCGACAGTGGCCTTAGAGAATTTTCCTTCAGAGGCCGCATAAGCCCCGCCGCTTGACAGAACCGCAACGGCGCTGACTAGAAAAATTGAACGCATAGCTCCTTCTCCCCTTGGTGCAATGCGATGCCAAGTGCTCGCACAGCACACTAGCGAGTATGCGCGAGGGAAAGTTTCCCGACCGGGCCCACGGCGAGATTGTCTCAAGGCACAACGTCGAACGTCTTGGGGTCGAACTGGTAGCGCGGCATCTGGATGTAGTTGCCGTCCTGCAATTCCGGAACCTTGTGCAGACGCACACCGCCGACCGTGATCTTGCCGTCCTTCTCGTCGAGCCAGAAGTCCACGTCGTAATACTGGTCCTTGCTGTCGGCCTTGCGGAAGTCCGTGCAGGCGAAGAACTGGCCGTTTTCCTTGAGCTTGCGCACGGGCTGATGGATGCCGACGAAGTCCATCACGACTTCCTCTCCCGTCTTTTCGTCCTTGAGTTTGTAAATGCCGCCGTTCTTGGCGCGCTCGGACGCGATGTGCTCATGCATGGCGCTCATGATCTCCCAGCTGCGCTTGACCTCGCTCTCGCCGGGGTGCTCGGAGGCCGGGATCCACCACCAGGGCTTCGGCTGGCGCGTGAACATGACCCACTTGTCGCCCTCCTTCTTGGGCGCCTTGTAGACGCGTGCATCCACGATCTCGAGCCTTGCGCCGCGCGGCTTCACCCAGAAGTCGATCTGGTAGAGCTTGGCGGGGTCGTCCTTGTCCGCAAAGACGGTGTTGGGGAAGAACCCGTAGCCGTGCAGCGTGCGCACGAAGTCGACTTTGGAAAACTTCAAGGGCAGCGTCTGCCCCAGCATGGCGTCGTTCATGGGGAAGATGCCGCCGGACTTGTCCGCGATCGCTTTGATGTGCTCCTCGGTGAACCTCGTGACGTCCTCGACAGAGTACTTGCCCATGTCGTCGCCGGCGGCGGCTTGGCCGCCGCTCTGCTCCGCCAGGACGAAGGCCTCGCGCGCCTTCTGGATGTTGACGTCGGTATCCTTCAGGAACACGGCCTTGGAATCCTCGTTGCCGAAGCAGTAGACCTTGCCGTCCTTGTCGTTGGTCCAATTGATCTTGCAGTCGGTCTTGATGCGCTTGCCTTCCACGAGGCCCATGGCGCACGTGCCGCCGAACTCAGGCTCAGCGGCAACAGCGATGCGATCTGTAGCGAGACCGATCGCCACGAATACCAAAGCACCGAACATCCAAAGTAAATTCCGGATGACGCGCGAACTGGCGGAAACGGAACGCTTCGGCATGTTGATCCTCATGGATTGAGTCGCACTACTACGCCCTCGGACTCTAGCGAGCGGCGTCGCAGCCATCTGCGACCTGGGTCACATTCGACAGGGATGGGACAACAAAAAAGCGCCCGCGAAACCGGGAATTTTTCCCGATCTGCCGCGAGCGCTCTGTCCCGTCAGCTCGAGCAGCTTATTTCACGTTGATCTTGCCCGTGAGGCCCTTGTCGGCGAGGCCCTTGCACTCCCAGGTGTACTCGCCGGGCCGAATGGGCGTGAAGAAAAGCTCGGCCGCACCCTCGCGCTCGAACTCGATCTCGTGAATGCCCCAGATTTTGAGCTCGACCTTGTTGACCTCGATCTTGCGGAACCAGACATTCTCGAAGAACCCCGGCGCGCGGAACGCGCATTCCTGCTCGCCCGTGCCCTTGATCCACCAGCGATAGCCCTTGCCCGTCTCGAGCTGGATCGGCTCCTTCGGCTCGAACTCGAAGCCGGCCTCGCCTGTGTTGAGGGTGAGGTCGGGCACCTTTTCCATCCTGCCGACGAGGAAGCCCTCGGCGAAGGCTGCTTGCGGAAGGAGTGCGAACGCGGCGAGGATTGCGGCGCGGATGGTCATGTGAGGGAGCCCCCTGAGACGCTACATTGTAACACACAATTGCAACAGATGAGCAGCACACTTCCGCGACTGCCGCAAGGGGACGCTTTCCCGCCAAGATGCCGGTTTTGAGGACCGGGCACCGGTGATGCCCGCCCGCCGTTGGCACGACAAGCTTGGCGGCGGGCGGGCAACTGCGCGTTGTCAGTCCCGCGTGATGCTCCTGATTGTGAAGTCCTTGTCCAGCTTGATGTCGTACTGGCCGATCTTGCACTTGGCATCGTCGACCTCGAATACTCCTGAAGTCTCCTTCTCGACCTCGCTTGCCTCGCAGCCGATCTGAGCAATAGCGGCCTTGACCTTCTCCGCCTCTTCCTTCGAGGCCTCCGTTTCCTCAGCCGCAATCGCCGGAGCGGCCAGCGCCACCGAGAGCGCAAGCGCTATCCAAACTTTCATAGGACTCTCCTC
>Ga0233425_10004017_pt1 | contig 25519 bp, 21 predicted proteins | sample Watercolumn_Towu_2_FD_181712 | JGI IMG/M metagenome (GOLD analysis project Ga0233425, IMG submission 181712) | Freshwater microbial communities from Lake Towuti, South Sulawesi, Indonesia - Watercolumn_Towuti2014_140_MG | ecosystem: Environmental > Aquatic > Freshwater > Lake | place... | reverse complement strand
AAAGTAAGCGATAAAGAAATGGCTGACGTAAACATAAAAGGTGATAATTTTCATCCTGAATGGAATTATACCATCATAGCAAAGTAGTAGGTAAATCGTTTAACTTATTTTAGGACAGTCCCTAAGGTATGACAAACTATTCAGCAGGAGCAGCTTCTTTGTTTGAAGTTCCATTTACAGGATTTATTATTCTGCAGTGTTTGATTTGGAGTATTATTTTTCTAAGATTAAGACTAAAAATAACTCGAAATAATCAATCCTTTTTTATTACATACCTACCAGTTTTACTAATAATATTATTTATCTTTGTGACTTTCTTTCTTTCAAACCTTGCATGGAATATCCCGCTTTTTTCTTTTATAGGATTATGCCGTTTATGGGAAGTTATATTTCAGGTTATAGGTTTTACTTTTGCTTTGCTATGTTTAGCTATTGCTGTTAATGAGCAAATTCGCCTTGTAGCTACTGGTTTTCTCGTTACAATTGCAGGGATTTTCTTTTCTCAATTAAATCATTTGACCCAAAATCTATCACCATCTTCTTTCGTGGAGACTCTATGGATTTTAGGCCTTCTTTTAATTACTTTAGGCTTTAGTAATATGCTAAAAAATCTATCAGATTTAAAAATGGGTAAATGGCTGAATAGCTTGAATAGTGTTCAAGCACAAAGTGCTTTTTGGAGTTTTTTACTTTGTATGTTATTGCTCGCTAGTTTTTATGCAATTTCTTATTTCCTTATTGGACTCAATTTCTTAAAGATATTTCCATTGCATTATTTACCATCATTATTAATTGGATTTTCAATACTTGCTATTCTAGCTAGTTCGATATTTGCTAGAGTTTTGTCTACGCCATTTGAAAGGATTAAAACTATAATAGACTCATATATGAATGAAAAGGAAGTTGATTTAGTTCAAACAAAAGATAATAGCAATATTTATGAATTTGAGCTTTTGGAAACTTTTTTAACGAAATCATTCGAGGTTTTGAAAGAAAAAAATAAAGTACAACAAGAGTTTCACAATTTGGAAGTTTTGCAAGAAAAGAATAAATCACAGCAGGAGTTGCTTAATAATGCGACTCAGGTAGCGCATGATATACGTTCGCCATTAGCTGCGCTTAACACCGCATTGAAATGTTTAAGAGGATTATCTGAAGAAGAACGAATTCTGATTAGAAACGCGACTCACCGCATTAATGATATTGCTAATAATCTTCTGGTAAAGTATAAGATAGAACGAAAAGATATTGCAGAGACCAATGAGCAAAAACATCTCAAAGCTGAATTAGTATCAAGCCTTTTAGATCATTTGATATCAGAAAAACGAGTCCAAATGACAGAAAAATCGATAGACCTTATTTTGAAGTTTGGAAACAATACACATAGCTGTTTTGTTAATTTGGAGCTTGGGAAATTTAAAAGAGTAATATCCAATCTGATTAATAATGCATCTGAAGCAATTGAATCAAGCGGGATTATTCGAGTTGTCTTAGCTAAAGAATCAGATATGCTAACGATAAAAATTATTGATAACGGCAAAGGAATCCCAGAAGATATTCTTTTAAAAATAAAACAAGGGAAAATAAGCTCTACCAAAAAAGAGGGTTGCGGCTTAGGAATTTCCAGTTCTGTTCAACACATCATGAGCTGGGGCGGAAGCTACGATATTGAATCAGAAGTTGGGAAAGGGACTACATTTATTATCAAACTCCCTATAGCTGAAGAACCCGATTGGTTCCAAAATAATATTATTCTTTCCCAAAGCACGCATATTATTGTACTGGATGATGATGAGTCTATTCATAATATTTGGCAAACACATTTCTCAGCCTGTCTTGAAAATAAGTTAGTTACGCTTGATCACTTTCGTGAACCCTCAGCCTTTAGAGAATACTGTCTAGCCACGCCGAAGGAGCATGATACGAAGGCGGGTCTAGCCACGCCGACTTGTCCCTCCGAAGCTAAAAGCAAAGGCGGACCTGTCTCGCCACAGCCTCGCGAAGGCGGAAGCCATGCGAAGGCGGGTAAAACTTCTTACTCAGAAAATGACTTATTTTTAGTCGATTACGAATTTGTAAACTCTAAGGAAACCGGGTTAGATTTGATAGAACAGCTGGACTTGAAAAAGCAGGCAATATTGGTTACGAGCCGATATGAAGAACAGGAAATTAGAGAACGGGTAAAAAATCTGGGACTTAAAATAATTCCCAAAAACTTTGCGCCATATATTCCAATTTCCATAGAGATGGGAACTGTAACAGGAGAACAACCTGATATAGTCTTGATAGATGATGATAAGATGATCACTGACCTGTGGAAAGACTACGCATCTTATGCTAAGAAAAAGATTGCAATCTTTCACTGTTCGGAGGATTTTAAAAAGGTCATGCATTGTTACAATAAAGATATTCCAATTTATATTGATTCTGACCTTAAAGAAAAATTGCCTGGTGAAATGTTCGCAAAGTTTCTCTATGAACAGGAATTTCATAACTTATACCTGGCGACTGAATATGAAAAGGATAGATATGGTGATATGTTATGGATAAAAGATATTGTAACCAAAGAACCTCCGTTTTAAAACATGAAAGTTCTTTGCTAATGTTAGTAAAAAAAATTATAATTGGATTTATTTTTACAATGTTATCACCTGGTATTCTGTCAAGTCATGTAGTAAAAAAGGATTATACTATAGTTTTAGATACAGAATCCTACAATGCTTGTTTAGCTCAGGATAAAGAGGGGTTTTTATGGATAGCAACAACTGATGGAATAATAAAATATGATGGTTGCAGTAAAAAACGATATAACTATAATAATGACTTTCCGATTTTATCTAATGCTGTGTCATGTTTATTTATTGATAGTGAAAATAAAATTTGGTTTAATACAGTCACGCAAGGTTTATACTCTTTTGATAAAGAAAACAATAAATTAACTTCTTATAAATATGATCTCCATGATTTAGACAGCGTAAGCAGTAAACAGTTCAATTGGGCATCCCAAATAATTGCAGAAGATAAGGATGGATTAATTTGGATCGGAACAAAAGCCGGTCTATCTAAATATAATAGTAAAACAAATCAATTCACCTCATACACGCATGATCCCAATAATCCGAATAGCTTACAGATAAATAGTATTTCCTTCTTACTCTCGGATAAAGACAACAATTTATGGATTTGTCACGACTATGACGTGGCCATAGGGATAGAAAGATATGATATCACCAACGATAAGTTTATATCATATGAAACAAATTTTATGGGCAAAAATTTTTTAGAGACACCCGCAATTGTAAGTTGTTTTCGAGATAAAAATGGAACATTGTGGTTGTTAGATAATCGTTCTAAAATCTATCAATTAAATTTTTTACAGGAAGGAATTTCGTCATTTCATCATCTTCCTTTTATGACAAATAGTTTAAAAAGTAATGATGTTTTTGTAATAATGGAAAACAACAATCAAGATTTGTTATTTGGAACAAAGAAGGGGATAAGCAGATTTGATGATAAGACAGAAGAACTTATAAATTTTAATATTCTTGTAAATAATACGAATTTAGCGAATCAAGCTGTACGAATATTATTAGAAGATACTAACGGAATTTTCTGGATAGGAACGTATGGCGGATATCTATATGCCTTTGACAAGAATAAAAAACTTATTGGACAATATAAAAACAATCTGCTAACCGGTTATATGATGGAGATGCTTGAAGATGATTCTGATAATAGCATTTTTTGGATTGGATCCGAAATCGATGGTTTTTTTAAGTTCGACAAAAAAACTGGGATTTTCAAACAGTATAAAAATAATCCGGATGATCCAGATTCTTTAAGTAATAATACTGTCCTTTGTATATTCCAAGATAAACAAGGGATAATATGGTTACCAACGCTGGAAGGAGTAAATAGATTTGATCCAATTACTGAAAAATTTAAAAGATATGTATATAATCCGGACGATAGCAACTCAATAAGTGGAAATAGTGTAGTATCCTGCTGTTTTGATTCACAAGGTAATTTTGGATTACAACAGATGATGGTGGACTTAATAAATTTGACACCAAAATGGAAATCTTTAAACATTATAATAAAAAATGTGGGTTCCCGACAGATGCTACTAGGAATATATTAGAAGATGACAACTGCAATTTATGGATAGGTACTGCAGATATTGGGATAATTGTATTTAATATCTTAACGGAAAAAATTGTTGATATATATGATGAGACTGCAGGACTACAAGGGAATGTTTTTAGTGATTTTGGTAAAAATTGTATAAAGAGAAAAAATGGAGATCTTTGGTTTTCAGGATTAAACGGGGTGAGCAGAATAAATCCAAAGAATCTTTTGTTAAAAAACACTCAGAAACCTCCAATTTTTCTGACGGCTTTTTCTTGTAAGGGAAATTCTCAAATTATAGAAGGCAAACCTATAAACAAAGTAAAAAGTATAACTCTTCCAAGGGATAAAAATTCTTTTGAGTTCGAATTTATAGCGCTAAATTATATTAATTCGCTTAGGAATAAGTATGCCTATAGGCTCGAGGGTTTTGAAAAAGACTGGAACTATATAGGTACTAATCATTTTGGCAGATATACTAACATTCCCCCAGGAGAGTATATATATTAAGATTGAAAGGTTCTAATAACAATGGCATCTGGAATGAAAAAGATATCTCTATCAAGATAACACAATAACGTTTTTATTCATTAGTATATTTGTTTTACTTTTAATGTCTAAATTATTGATCTAAATGAAACTATTAAAATTTTTCTTTTTTTGGGCATTACTGCTTATTTTATGCGTAATTGTATATTCAAGGTCTTATCCTTCAGCTCCTGAATTCTCTCTCGAGAAGGAAAATACTCTTGATAACGGTAATATTCTTTTTGAAACAGGTTTTATCCCACAGCCTGATTTTATCCTTTTTGCCCACAGCCCGACCTTAACAAGATTAAGTAACGGTGATCTTCTTGCTTTATGGTTCGCCGGCAGCGACGAAGGAAAACCTGATGTAAAGATTTGGCAGTCAAAATGTCACGATGGAGTTTGGGAAATTGCTCATCCAGTTGTTTCTCCGGAATTGATAAGTAAAGAAACCAGACGTTATGTACGTAAAGTAGGAAACCCTGTGGTATACAGGACCGATGATGGAATACTGCATCTCTTTGTTGTTACTGCAATTGGCGGATGGGCAGCGAGCAGTTTGAATGAACTTGATTCTTATGACGAGGGGAAAACATGGCAAAATGCCAGAAGACTTGTATTGACACCATTCTTTGATCTCAGCACATTATGTAGGACCAGTCCCGTTGCTTTAAAGGATGGCGGTTTTTATTTACCGGTTTATCACGAATCAATCCGCGATTATCCGGAAATTCTCCGTTTTGATTCTGCGGGAAATTTCGTAAATCAGATACGAATGACAAGCCATAATGATGTTCTGCAACCATCAATTGTTCCCCTTAACAAGCAGAAAGCTTACGCCTTTTTTAGAAATAATGGCAATGATCCAAAGATATTATATCGCCAGCAGACTAATAATTGCGGATTGGAATGGGGTAGTTTGGAAGCAACAAATTTAACTAATCCTAATTCATCATTGGTTGTTAAGGAAATTCTGCCAGGCAAATTCCTTATGGTACATAATCCAAATGATCGTTGTAAAATAGCTCTTTCAACTTCTAATGATGGCATTAACTGGCAGGAAATTTATACTCTGGATAATATGACAGGCGAAAGTTTTTCTTATCCGGCAATCTATGTTCATGACGATATTACAGATATTCTGTACTCGTGGAAAAAGCAGAAAATAAAACATGTAAAGTTAAATCTGGCATGGCTGAAAACTAAAGGATTTTTAAATAATGAATACAATAGTAAATAATTTACCATTAGCATCTGTTTCTTTGCTTTCCGCCTGGATTGTTGCTGGAACACTTTTTCATTTGCCCAAGATTAAACATATCGCTTCCCGAAAGCGATTTATCTTCGTACTTCTTATTCTTGTGATTGTAAGATATGTACCGATCTATGACAGCATGAGCATAGCATATATACTGTGCGGCATTCTAGGAGATTTAAGTATTACTAGTGTACTTTTGGTGTTAACTTTCCTTTATAGCGAAATACGGGAAAACAATAATTATTATAGAATCAATAATGGTGTCTGGCTAATTATTTTTATAATTGACCTTGTTCTTTGCTTATCTGCTTTTGGCTGTATCCCGATTGATATTTATTCGTTCGGCTATTTCCCAAAGGGATTGCTTATTTTCTATTTGATTATGCAGGTTTTATTTTGGCTGCTGAACAGAAAATTTGCCATGTTCTGGCTGCTGGCTCTTGTCGGGTACATATTCAAAGTATTGCCTTCTCCAAATCTTTGGGATTACCTTATCGATCCAGTTCTCTGGTTAATTTCTCTAGTCTGCTTGATAATTTTTGGGTTGCAAAAATTAATTAATAATTTTTTTCAATAAATTGTTAGATATTTGTTAGATTCAGTAGTCTATTATTTAGTTTATTTTACTTTTTTTAAAAGGTCTGTAGTTTAAGTACATTATTCTAACTAAAGAAAGAACTGCTGATTGATATTAGTTTGTCGATGTAATCCAAATTGTCAAAAAAAAATCTGAAGTTTTATTCAGGTTTATAGGTTTATTTTTTACGGTTTTTCTGTAACCTTATTCAAATCTCCCTAATCCCCACCACATATGTCCCAATTACAGAAAAACCGTTTTTTTTTATTAATTCTGCAATTAAATTAATTTTCAATAAATAGCACAATCTGCTAATATTTAAGGGATAGGATTTATGAAGAGCATAGAAGATAGACAGCTTAAAATAACATTTGATAATAAAGAAGAAACAACTTGTTTCCAGGGAACTATAATAAAAAACATTATCAAAAAACATAAAGCCTACGATCCAAACCGCACTTATGTTGGTGCACTGGTAAATAATAGAGTAGTAACTCTAACCTATCCGTTGGATGTAGATTCAGAAATAACATTACTAACTATAGCTGATTCTCATGGCTGGCGCATTTATAGAAACTCCGTAGCTTTTCTCCTTTCCAAAGCAGCTTACGAATGCTTCCCTGATTATCAGTTGGAAATCAAGCATTCTCTGAATGAAAGTTTTTATTGCTCCTTTGATGGTGTTGGAAAAAAAGAATTGGCAGAGATTTTGCCAAGGATCGAGCAATACATGCAAAAAGATGTTGAAAACAGACTCCCTATTGTAAGGCGGAAAGTTCTGCTTGAAGATGCCATTTTTCATTTTGCGTCGAAAAGAAGAGAAGATAAATGTAATCTTTTAAAGTTTCAAAATCCCCCCAAGGTAGCTGTTTATCTCTGTGGAGATTTTGTAGATCTTGCTCATGGAGCTTTTACGGATAATACAAAAGACCTAGCTCACTTTAAACTTTTGCCTTATGAATCAGGGTTTATTTTGCAATTCCCTGAAAAAAAATTGCCGATACAATTTACAGAATTCAAACAGCAGAAGCATCTGTTCAATATATTCAAAGCCTACTCGAAATGGGGAAAGACGATAGGAATAAAGACTGTAGGAGATTTGAATGAAATCATAATTCGCGGGGAATTTAAAAAACTGGTTGATATCGAAGAATGTTTTCAGGAAAAGAAAATAGCTGAAATAGCCGATTGCATAGATAGCCGCAAAGACAATGTGAAATGGATACTCATAGCTGGACCTTCTTCATCAGGAAAAACTATGTTTGCCTACAGACTTTCGACTCAACTTAAAGTTAACGGGATAACACCTGTTATAATATCTGCAGATAACTACTTTATGGATAGAAAAAAAACACCGAGAGATAAAAATGGCAGCTATGATTTTGAACATATCAGAACAATTGACCTTGAATTACTGCAGGAACACTTAAGTTTGCTGGACAAAGGAGAAGAGGTGGAAGTTCCAACATTTAATTTTAAAGAAGGAAAACGGATGTGGACAAGAAATAAAATCAAACTCAAAGAGCACGAGGTTGGGGTAATAGAAGGCATACATTCATTAAATCCGGCAATGACTAGCATTCTACCTTCTGAAAGAAAATATAAAATCTATATCAATGCTCTTACACAGCTTAATCTTGACTATAACAACCGCATATCAACCACAGACTGCAGGCTAATAAGAAGAATAATACGAGATCACAGAACAAGAGGTAATAAGGCATTAAAAAGCATGGAAATGTGGGGAAGCGTAAGAGAAGGTGAAAAACGCTGGATATTCCCTTACCAGCAGCAAGCTGATATCGCATTTAGTTCAGCTCTTAACTATGAACTTGCAGTACAAAAACCCCTGGTAGAACCACTTCTTTGTGAAATAAAGCCGTGGCATGCGCAATACGCCGACGCGAGAAGAATACTGGACTTCCTTTCAAATTTTGTTCCAGCTCCCTCTTATGATATTCCGCGCAGATCGCTGGTAAGGGAATTCATCGGCGGCGGGATACTCGGATAAATAGAAATTCTTTCCATAACTAGAATACGTTACACAAAATAAGGCACTACCTAAAATAATAGGTTCAAAACAACTTAATTTGGATAAAAGACAATTTAAAAATACAAAAAAGAGTAAAAATTGGTTGAAAAATTGATAATTTACTCCAAATTAGAGTAAATAATCAATTTTATTGGGGGAAAAGCTATAAAATAGTTGCATGTCATAAGGCTTACGTAGTGAGTAATAATTAGGTTTATTTTGGATCACATTTAATTATAAGGGGGTGTGTAATGGGAAAATTAAAAGGGTCAACACTAATTTTAATTTCTATGGGGTGTGCTCTTGTTTTTGGGTTGGTTGTAAATATTATGGCTAACTGTTATGGCTTTAAGCAAGAATACTTGGTTCTCGAGAAATTTGTAATAGCTCCGATCGGTGATGTATTTCTGAAATTGCTTTTGGTTGCTATTATTCCAGTCGTATTTCTCGCGATAGCCGGGGGAATAATGGAGCTGGGGCAGGATAAAGATAAACTTAAGCGAGTTAGTATAAAAGCCGCAATCTACTACTTCTTAACAACACTATTTGCTGTAATTATAGGTGTAGGGTTAGCATATCTTATAAGGCCTGGAGCTACCACACATTCAACTGTTCATCTGGCATTAACACATACTATACAGCCCGTAAGCATGATAGACACTCTTGTCGGTATGTTCCCTAAAAATATTTTTGCATCGTTAAGTGAAGGAAATATGCTGCAAATTATGGTTTTTGCGATAATTTTCGGGATAGCTATAGTAATCATGGGAGGCAAAGAATCTGACAGAATAAGGGAGTTGGTACATTATTTTACTTCTGTAATGATTGAAATGATAAAAATTATAATGAAGTTTGCTCCAATCGGAGTATTTTGTCTATTAGTAAAAGCAATAGCAACTCAGGGATACTCTACTATAATAGGACTTGCCTTGTATATTATAACGATTTTAATAGGACTTGCTCTCCAATTTGTTTTAGTTTATGCTCCAATATTAATTTTTACTGTAAAAATGAATCCGTTTACTTTCATTAAAAGTATAGGAGAAGTAGCTGCTGTTGCTTTTGCTACATCCAGTTCCAAAGCGACTTTGCCTATATCTATGGAAGTTACGGAAAAAAAGTTCGGAGTAACTCGTAATATGGTAAGATTTCTTATCCCTTTGGGAGCTTCAATTAATATGAATGGCGCAGCAATAATGCAGGGAGTAGGCATAATTTTTATTTCTCAGATATATAATGTCGATTTGTCTTTTCCTATGCTTTGTACCATTATTTTTACTGCGATATTTACTTCTGCCGGAGCTGCTGGAGTTCCCAGCGGCGCAACAATAATGCTTACGTCCATTTTGCTTATGGCAGGTATTCCTGCTGAAGGAATAGCTCTTATTATGGGTGTGGATAGAATAGTTGATATGTGTAGAACTGTAGTGAATATTTCAGGCGATATCGTGTGCGCAGTGGCTGTGGCAAGTAGCGAAGGAGCCATAACCAAAACTTATGAGGAAAGTAAACAATTAGCGGTTTAAATTGTTATATATTTTTAAAGCTGTATAATCAACATTAAGATGACAATCATCTTTTAAAATGATATCTGACTTGCTCTGAAGCTTATTAATTTCTTTTTTGCTTAGATTTTTGTTTAACATTTCTTTAAAAGTGATATTGAACTGTTTTTTTTCGTCTATGCTTATCGCATTTTTATTTAGATCAGAAAAATTAGCTTTGGGACTATTAAATGATATAGGAATATAATTTGTATTTCCTTCAGAAGCAAAAATAAAAGTATTTGGAAAAATCTCATATATTGTGTTTAATTCAGTTGCTATGAATTTATCCTGCCCAAAATTTGCGAGGTTAATTGAGAGTATCCCATTTGTGTTAAGTTTCTTTTTTATTTCAAAAAAGAATTCTACAGTTGTAAATTGGAATGGGATTCCTTCGGCATTGTAAACATCCAAGAATATAATATCGTATTTTTCTTTGGATTTGTTTACAAAACCCCGGCCGTCCTCAAAAAAAATATTCATTTTTGAATCTTTTCCAAACCCAAAATATTTTTCAGCAATTGCCAGTATGTTTTTATCTATTTCTACAATCTCTATTCGTGTTTCTGGAAAATGCTTTCTAAGGTACATTGGCATAATACCGCCTCCAATCCCAACAAACAACACTCGCTGAGGCGGTTGTTCAAAAGCAAGTAAAGCTAGAAAGCCATACTTTGCATAACCAGATACAATTTTATCCGGTTTGTCAGGATTATATATACTTTGAGATCCTTTTTGGGGGAGAAACACAAGATGTCGGTTTCCTGTTTCATCCAGTTCTATTCTTATATGAAAATATGGTGTTTTAGTTTCGTATAGAATTTTTCTTACTTCAGGATGCGGCAAAAGTATAGCTATGGGCTGATAAAGATAATATAGTGTGTTTGCTAAAATGGATGCAGATGATGGTCCTAATTCTGTTCCTCTTAAGCTAAAAGTAATGCTTACAATGAAAACAGAGATAAGTATAGATACATATTTTTTTAACGGATTAAGATTCAAGACAGCAGTTTTATGCTCATCTTTTATTTAAAAGAAAAATTGAAGAATGGGAAGAAAGGAAGCCAACCATTTTTTATAATGTTAATTAGTCCAAATTGAATACTACTCCATTCGGCTGAGTTAAAGATTCCCAATTGAACACCTTTTTGATTACTTACGTAATTGACAATTCCAAGCTGTACGCCTCTCATATTTTTCGATGCTGTATTTACAACAGCCAGGTCAAGTCCTGTGGAATTTTGAAAATTCAGATTCAATACACCTAGTTGCAGACCTTTTGTCCATTCAGTAGAAACATTTACAAACCCGCAACGAACACCTTCGGCGATTTTTGAGTGATTCATGAATCCGGAAAGTTGAACGCCGTACACATAATCAGAATAACTTAAAATAGGAGTAATTTCGATACCGTCAGCAGCGCCAGTGCCGCCACTAACGGGGAAACCTGTTCTTACACCGTAAACAGCTTTGTCTGTATATGGAGGTATTCCCGGCCAGAAAACTATCTGAAGTACTGGCCACCAACCATTTGATTGCGCTTCTTTTTGATTAGCTGTTTCCTGGTAGTCGTACGCAATTGCCCGGCTCATAATGATAAATGATACGATCAACGATACAGATAATGTTCTTTTCATTTTTTAACTCCAACAATTTGGGATATTAACTTAATTATTTTTCATAATTATAATGTTTAGGTATGTAATAATAAATACCAGCTTTCTTTTTTTTTGTTAAATCTCAGATAATATTTCTGAAATTGCTGTAATTTTTTTTTGAATATTTTATATTTTTTAAACCCGAATATTAAATATAAAAAAATAGCCTTTCGGGTCATAAGTTATAGCCTATTAGTTCGGGAAGTGAGAATTAATGCGCGATAATTAACGATCTACAAGCTAAACGCCTTTTAAAAAGAATATTTCATGAAGAATTTAAAGAACGGAAAGAGATTACAACCATATCTGCTCTGGAAGAATTTTGATATGATTCTTGGAATTCCTCATCCCTCTAATTATTCCAGTATGTTGGCAAGTGTTATATACGAGTTTGGTAAAAGTTTGGGACTAGAAACTATTAAAGATGGAGGAGGAAATATAATCATAAGAAAACCAGCTACTTCTCCTGAAATGGCAAAGAAGAAAATAGTAACGCTTCAAGCTCACATAGATATGGTGCCTCAAAAAACCGAAGGGAAATCTCATGATTTTACAAAAGATGCTATAAAAGCTTATGTTGACGGAGAGTTTGTAAAAGCCAACGGAACGACACTTGGCGCTGACAATGCAATTGGTGTCGCAGCGATAATGGCTGTATTTGAATCAAAAGACATTGAGCACGGTCCGTTAGAAGCTCTTTTCACTGTAGATGAAGAAACTGGTATGAATGGAGTAAATTTTTTGAAAAATGATTTACTCAAAGGGAAATATCTTATTAATACTGATTCTGAAGAGGAAGGAGAAATTTTTATCGGTTGTGCCGGCGGAGTAAATGTTGGGATAACGTTTGAATACAAAAAAGTGAAACCTCCTCAAGATCATACTTCGTACAGAATTACGATTTCAGGACTAAAAGGAGGACATTCTGGAATTAATATTCATGAAGGTCGCGGAAATTCTATTAAGATTATGGCAAGGCTTCTTTCATTAGTCCAAGATAAGAGAGATTTTTATATCTCTGAATTTAATGGAGGAACACTCAGAAATGTTATCCCCTCAAGAGCTGAAGCAGTTTTACTTGTCAAAAAAGAAGATGATAAAAAATTTAGAGATATGATAAGCAATTTCAGTGTAATAATAAAAAAAGAATTTAAGTTTAGTGCACCGCATCTTCTTGTAACAATGAATGAAACGGCTATACCGTTGTATGTCATGGACAAAGAAGCTGGATATAAAATTATAAATGCACTTCATTGTTGTCCAAACGAAGTTTTCAGAATGGATGAAACCCTTCATATAGTTCAGACATCCTCAAACTTGGGCGTAATCGAGACTAACGATTCTACTATAGAAATCAAATGCCTCGCAAGAAGCCTTATTGATAGTGCCAGAGATTATGCAGGAAGCATAGTTGGAACAGCCTTCAAGCTTGCCGGGGCAAAAGTAGTTTATTCAGGGGTTTACCCTGGATGGTCGCCAAATGAAAATTCTGCATTGCTTAAGATCACGAAAGATTCTTACAAGGAGCTTTTCAATAAAGAGCCTGAAGTTACAGCTATGCATGCAGGGCTAGAATGCGGAATAATAAGTGCAAAGTATCCCCAAATGGATATGATTTCTTTCGGTCCTACAATAAAAGATGCTCATTCCGTTAACGAACAGGTGAATATAAAATCCGTTGAAAACTTTTTTAAATTTCTCTGTGTAGTTTTAAAAAATATTTATTGAAGGAGATAAACCCTATGAGAAAGAATTTTTTTAAGCTATTAATCATTTTTGGAATCTGTATCACATACCATGCATTTGGATACAATGAGGTCGACTTAAATAAGTTATTAAAAACGAAAAAATGTCCGCAAGGAAACTTTTCTCAAGCTACTCTTTCTAATAAGGATCTGAGAGAAACAGATTTGCGTTACGGAAATTTCGAGGCAGCAGTTCTCCAAAATACAGACTTTCGATATGCAGACCTAAGGCGCGCCAATTTTTCAGGCGCAGATTTAGATGAAGCAACACTTATTGGAGCTAAATTAACCGAAGCCCAACTTCAACGAGCAGATCTTTTTAATGCAGATTTAAGGAAGGCAAATATTGCTCGAGCCAATCTTTCGGTTGCAAACCTGCAAAAAGCAGACCTTAGCGATGCGATTCTTGATGGAGCAAACCTTAAACATGCAAATTTGTACAAAGCAAACCTTAATGGAGCCAGTTTGAGAGATGCAAAAAATGTAGATATAAACTACCTTAAAAAAGTAACGGATTGCTGTGATACGATTCTCCCGGATGGCTCAAAATACAGTAATTAACAGTGTTGGACTTTCTGTTTACACATTCTGCTATTTTAAACTTTATTGTTTTTACTTTTTTAGAAAAACGAATATTTTTGGATGCTGAAGTTGAACAGAATAAATACAGGAAGGAATCCATTTTCCATATAGTTAATGGCCCCAAACTGAATCACAGAGGATTTTTGCTTACCCGTCTGTTGAACATCGTCATCATTATTAAAATTGAACGCACCGATCTGTATGCCTAAATAATTTTGGGTGCTATTTATGGCTCCCAACTGAATCCCTCTGGAGTTTCTTTCATGATAGTTTATAACTCCTGTTGCAAAACTTTTATTTGCAGTGCCAATATTAACAATACCGACTTGAGCGCCGCTACCTTTATTTAATTCATTATATCCGCTTATTTGAGCACCTTTAAATTCAGTTGCTACATTAGCTAGAGATAGTTGACCTCCCACACAATTTTTAGCGTCTATATTCATAAAAGAGAGTTGAGCTCCACTTACATTTTGAGACATTGATACGAATCCAAGTTCGGCACCATAAATTTTTTGATTTATTCCACCATCCATTGAGCTAATAGGGAGGCCAAATTTTACGCCTTTTACACTATTCTTTGATGGCCAGTTTTTTGCTCCAGGCATGAAAGAGAACTGAACTGGCGTCCAATCTTCGTCTGTATTTGCGAAAATGCTTCCTGCTGTAATTGTTAATGCTGCTGCTATTATTGACAGCAATAATCTCTTCATATTGATCTCCTATGATAATTTCTACTTCAGCCTGAAATCGTGACGATCTTTTTTAGATATCACAATTCCTTTAATTTTTAACACTTAAAATGTATCATCACGCCTTCAAATGTCAAGTGCAACTGTTTAAATTTTAAAAATTAACTCTACATCAGCGAGAGCTGATTTCCAGAAAGCGCTTTCAAAAAAACAGAAAATTAAAATGCGGGTTCTGTTTTTTGTAGAAATCAGCTTTCGCCTTTGCCTTTGGCAACAAGAAGAAAGTTTTTTAGAACACGGTTTATCCGACATTCAGCCTATAGTTTCATCGTTGCAGGAGTCTGCGTCTTCTGCAGCGAGAATAGGACCACAACCCGTCGGAAGCTGCAGAAGCTTTAGAGCAGACGACATACAGAGTAAACTTTCTTGTCTTCGAAACCTTTCTGCTATAGGTTAATTTGAATAGCAAATTTCCCCTCGATACGTTCCTCGATATATTCTCGGGATACTCGGGGGAACTCGCAGAGTAATTTTTATACACTATATTCGTTCATCGAGTGTCGAATTTATTTGACGTATCGAGATGAACCAAATTCAGTATTTTTATTTATGCATTTTTTTAGTATCTCAAACATCCTACCGAGTTCTTCTATGGTACTAATTAATGGTGGCCAGAGGTAAACGACATTTCCTAACGGGCGTATAAAAAGGCCTGACGTCAATGCGTGTTTGCATACTTCTGTTGCTCGCTTACTTCCACCTTGCTCTTCATCAAACTCAATTGCTCCAATCATTCCAAGGGAGCGTGGGTAAGAGTTCGGAATACTTTTCCCGATTTCTTTTATATTCTTTCTTATAAGTTTTATTTTGGGCTTAATTTCTTCCCAATATCTCTGCTATCATTCTTTGAGTGGAACACGTTTGCAAGCGATTTCAACTGATATCTTTCTTTGGTTCTTCTCCCAAACACTAGAACCGAGGCTGTATTATGATCTTTTTTGCTTCTATGTCAAATGCCGGGATTTCCCCCGGGCTCTTTTTTAATAATAATCTCTATTGTGCACCTTTCTTTCTTGGTTCTGCAGTAGTATATTTTTTTTAACTTTCTTTTGAATTTAAGATGGCATTGATATGCCTACTAACCTCTAATTCGATCTTTTATTGGCTGTATTTCACCCTTGAATGTAGCGGATTAAAATGCAAAAAAAACATTTACAACGTTTAGACTTACAGCATCTGTGGCATCCGTATACGGACATGAACTCTTTTGACAAGTCTGACTTTCCAATAATAAAAAGTGCAAATGGAATATATCTGTATGATATTGAAGGGAAGGCTATAATTGATGGAATATCGTCATGGTGGTGCGTTAACTTTGGCCATAGCCATCCAAAGCTGATAAACGCCATTAAAAATCAATCAGAGATTCTTCAGCATTCTATTCTTGGCGGTATGTCGCATTTAAACGCGATAAAACTTTCTGAAGAACTTGCAAAAATAGCCCCGCAAGGCTTGACTCATTCTTTATTTGCAGGGGACGGTTCCAGCGCAACAGAGGCCTCTTTAAAAATAGCCTTGCAATACTGGCAAAATATTGAAGTAGAAAATAAAACCAGCTTTATCTGCCTCGAAAACGGATACCATGGTGACACCTTAGGCGCTGTTAGCGTGGGATATATTGACAAGTTTCATAAAAATTTCAAATCGATTTTAAATAAAGCGTATTGCGCAGAAGCTCCGCAATGCACAAAATGTCGTTACAAACAAAATCCGTCAAACTGTAACTCGAAATGTTTCGATTCACTGGAGAAATTAATATTAAAATATCATGAAAGAATTGCGGGCGTAATAATTGAACCGTTATGTCAAGGCGCTGCAGGGATTAACATCTATTCAAAAACTTATCTGCAAAAATTGAGGAAACTATGCGACGAATATAATCTGCTTTTGATTGCGGATGAAATAGCAGTAGGCTTTTGCAGAACAGGAAGCATGTTTGCATGTGAACAAGCTGGTATAACTCCAGATTTGATGCTGCTCGGCAAAGGATTAACAGGCGGGTATCTCCCTATGAGCGCAGTAATGACAACTGATAAAATATACAATTCCTTCCGGTCTTATGCGAAGAAAGACAACACCTTCTATCACGGACACACATTTACCGGAAATCCTATAACATCAGCCTTGGCTTTAGCAGCCATTTCTCTGTACAAAGAATTGAAGATATTGAGGGAAATGAAGCCGAAAATAAAATTCATTAGTGAGAAAATAGAAGAAATTGGAAAGAGCATTCCAAATTCGCATTCACGCTCCCTTGGAATGATTGGAGCAATTGAGTTTGATGAAGAGCAAGGTGGAAGTAAGCGAGCAACAGAAGTATGCAAACACGCATTGACGTCAGGCCTTTTTATACGCCCGTTAGGAAATGTCGTTTACCTCTGGCCACCATTAATTAGTACCATAGAAGAACTCGGTAAGATGTTTGAGATACTAAAAAAATGCATAAAATAAAAATACTGAATTTGGTTCATCTCGATACGTCGAATAAATTCGACACTCGATGAACGAATATAGTGTATAAAAATTACTCTGCAAGTTCCTCCGAGTGTCCCGAGAATATATCGAGGGACGGTATCGAGGGGAGATTTGCTATTCAAATTAACCTATAGCAGAAAGGAAGAAAATAATGCGTGATTATAAAAAACTAAATTTTACTTCGTATTCTACAGATGAAATAAAATCATTTATAACTAATACTCCTTTAAGTGAATTAAAAGAAATGACAACATCTGTAAGAGAAAAGACATTCGGAAACAGAATCCAGTTGTGCTCAATAATAAATGCTAAAAGCGGAGCATGCGCGGAAGACTGCGCATTTTGCGCTCAAAGCGTTCGCCATAGAACAAATATAGAAAGATATTCGTTATTAAAACCTAAAGATATTCTCAAGGAGGCGATATCTGCATCAAAAATAGGAATATCTAATTTTGGTATTGTTACAAGCGGAGCTACTGTTTCTGATAAAGAACTGGAAACTATTTGTAATACTGTCAATTTGATAAAAAGAAATATACCAATTAACGTTTGTGCATCGCTTGGAAAGCTTTCCGCGGAGAAATTGGAACTACTCAAACATTCAGGATTAAATAAATATCACCACAACTTTGAAACGTCCAAGTCCTATTTTTCAAAGATATGTAAAACACATACATGGGAAGAACGTGTGGAAACTGTTTTATTAGCACAGCAAATCGGCTTGGAACTCTGCTGTGGCGGTTTATTTGGAATGGGAGAAACCTGGACAGATCGCATAGATCTGGCAAAAACCCTGTATGAATTTAAAATAAAAGACATTCCGATTAATTTTTTAACCCCAATCTCCGGGACTCCGTTGGAAAAGCAGTTTCCTTTGACATGCGAAGAGGCTCTAAGAATAATAATCTTGTACAGACTATTCTTATCTGGTAGCACAATAAGGATTTGTGGTGGAAGAGCAAAAGTTTTCCCGAAAAAACAACAAACTGAAATTTACTCAGCGGGAGCAAACGCTGTCATGACTGGAGACTACTTAACAACTAGTGGAATAACTCCTGATACTGATAAGAAAATAATAATAAATGCTGGCTTCGCAATTTGAATAATGTATGCAATACACACAAACGATGTAACTCTAGCCTTGACAAGGATATGGTATAGTATTTGTATTAACCTAGCTGAATGAAATGCAAAGCTTTTTAGAATTAAAATAGGATATAGTTAAATCCCTTCCATACTTTACATCTTAGATACACGAACAACATAAACATGGTAGTTATTACAAGTAAATATATGGCGTCAGTTCCTGTGAAGCTTGCCTCGTTATACCACGTTCTTACCCTTTTTTTACCGAAACTTCTGAGTTCCATAGCAACAGTAATTTTGTCAATACGTTCCAGTGCAAAATTCATAAGCGGGATAATAGTACAGAATAAGTTTTTTGTTTTCTGCCAGAATGATGGTTCATCTTTCCCAAAAGAAATGCCTCTTGCAGCCTGAGCTTTTGTTATTGTATTAAATCTTATATGAACCTCCGGTAAATATCTGAAGATCAGGTTAAATGTATATGCAAGTTTATAAGGAACTCCTATTTTGTTTAAACTGCATGCAAACTGACTTGGATGGGTAGTGAAAATAAATATTATGGTAGGAGGAAGTAGAGACAGATATTTTAATGAAAGAACTACTAGATACATTACTGATTCGGTATAAATCTGATATCCGAAAAATTTTTTTAAAACAGTTTTATGTCCAGCCAGCTCTATACCGAAATCAGGAGAAATGATGATGATAAATATCACATTAATAATGTTGAACGTTATTACTGCAAAAAATAAATTTTTTATTATTCTACCTGGTATTCTAGATAAATATAGCAGGAGAGATCCAAATACTACCAGAAACAAACTCACACGGATGTCTAAGTACATAAAAACAATAATGCTCCAAAAAATAAACATTAGCATTTTTACTGCCGGATTCATTCTGTGAAAAATTGAATTGCCTTCTACATAAGGACTTCCGAAACTGCTCATTTCACGCCTCTGCCAAACTTAATCTGTTCCAGAAAGAACTCAATAAATACCTGTTTGTCTATATTTAATGCCTCTGCCAATGAGTATAAAGAACTTTCTCTCAGGCATGCCGTGGTAATGATATCTTTGTCAGAGAATACTTTTACTGGAGGGCCGTCCGCGATTTTTACACCATTTGAAATAACGATGCTTCTAGTGCTATATTCAAGCGCAAGCTGCATATTATGGGTTATAAGGATGATTGCAATTCCAGTTTTTGCAAGAGTTTTTATAAAGTCCATGAACAATGTATATGTTCTAAAATCTTGACCCGCTGTAGGTTCATCAAGAATGATAACTTTTGGGTCATGTGCCAGGATTGAAGCGATTGTAACCCGTTTTTTCTGTCCATAACTCAGCGCTGATATAGGCCAATTACGGTATTCCCAGAGTCCACAAATCCTTAGTGATTCTTCGGTTTTTTGCTCTATATATCTTGTACCGAGCTTAGAGATTTTTAATCCGAGAGATACTTCATCTTTTACAATATTTTTGACTATCATTCTATTCGGGCTCTGCATAATAAGGCCGATTTTTGTACCACGTTGAGTGATTGTTGTATTGGTTATATTATCTTTCGACAGAAAAATTTCCCCTTCTTTACAGGGAATAAAGCCGGCTATTAAAAATGATAATGTTGATTTTCCGGCTCCATTGTTGCCGAGAATGCTTACGATTTCACCTTTGTTTATGTCAAATGAAATATTGTCCAGCACTTTTTTCTCGGGAACGAAATTATGAGACAACCCTTTTACGGAAAGAATTATTTCGCCAGTATGATCGAACCTTCTGATTCTGTGTTCAATATTTTTCAAGAATTTTTCTCTTATTCCCTGAGTCGCAAAAGATTCTACTATATGAGCATTTTCGATTTTTGAAAAATCTATTTGAGCATTTCTGACTGCTTCAATGTAAAGAGGTTCTCTAAGTCCTACCTGTCCTAATATCCCTGAAATTAAAATATTTGATGGAGTGTCTGCCGCTAGAATTTTTCCATCTTCAATTATAATTATTCTGTCAGGATTAAATTCGAGGATTTCCTCAATTTGATGCTCGACTATTATTATTGTTTTTCCCGTTGTTTTACTTATTTTATCTAAAAGTTTAAGAGTATCTTTTTTTGCTTTGGGGTCAAGGTTTCCTAGAGGTTCGTCAAAAACGAAGATTTCAGCCTGGGAAGTAAGTATGCCGGCTATGGAAACCCTTTGTTTTTGCCCATCCGATAACTCGTAAGGGCTGTAAGAGATAAACTCTTTCATATTTACAATATGGAGTGATTTTTCGACTTTTCTTTTCATTATTTTTTCAGGAACAGCATCATTTTCCATTAGAAAAGCAGTATCTTCACCTACAGATAATCCGACGAATTGTGAATCCTGATCCTGAAGAATTGTTCCGACTTTTTTGCTGGCTTCAAAAATGTTTCTTCTATTATGAGGAGCGGTCATATTTAAGGTCAACTTTCCGCTGATTTCTCCCTCCAGAAAGAAGGGGATTATTCCATTCAAACAATGCATGATTGTGGATTTCCCTGAGCCGCTTCGTCCTGCGATAAGGACTTTTTCTCCTTCGTAGATTTCAAGATTTATATTTTTTAGTGTCGGGTGCTTGAGCGTCTGATACCTGAAAGAAAAATTTTCAAACTTGATTTTAACGTTTCTATTCATTAGATTTCTATTTCAAGGTTGGAATTTTTACGGTTTGTGAAAAGAAAACTTATTACAATTGGGATCGAAAAGAAAAGAAAGACAAAACTGTTTGCTGTGAAAATAATAACAGCTTGGAAAAACACCTTGCCTGGAGGTTTTCCCATAAGGGTAATATCTGTTATTCCTGAAAAAGAATATCCAAATAAAAATCCTATAATGCCTGATACTGCTAAGAAAATGATATGAAATTTATTATAGAGTCCGTATTTGATATTAAATCCAGGAAACAAAAATACCAATCCGGCTGCAAACCCGAAAATACCCGAAGCAAGTCCCCAGTTCCACCATATTCCCCAACCTGCCAGCATATCAGTAAGAATGTGACCAAGAAAACCGGTGAGAAAACCTGTTAAAGGTCCGAAATAAACTGCAAAAAGTGTAAGTATGGCAATTGATGGCCTGAGCTGTGTGTTAGGCCCTATCGGTACTGCCGCTAAGCTAGCTATACCGTAAAGAACAGTGCCAATACTGACTGTAACAACCATTCTGGTATTAAAAGAAAATGCATGTTTTCCCATAAGCTTAGCAAACTTTCTTATCTTTAGTATTATCTATAGATAAAATAAATCACAATTGGGTAATATTGTCAAATTTATAACTTAAGGTACAATGTATTATTATAGAATTTCAGGTTTTTTTGCACTGGCTGTATAAAATATTTAGTAAGTCATGGATATTGATAGGGAAAATAGTTTTACTTTGATTGAACTGCTTGCAGTTATAATAATTATCGCAATCCTTTTTTCCATAGCGGTAGGTTTGGTAGGACTCATTAAAGACAAAACCAAGATATCAATAACAGAAGCAATTGTTAAACAAATAGACGTTGCAATGCAAGCTTATAAGGCTGATTTTGGATATTATTTTGTAAATACTAATTCTTTTCAAAGTCTAAGTACGGCAAGTGATCCGGTAAATCCAAGCAACAGGTTTAGATTCAATTTAAGTGGATACATAGAACCTGATACTGAATTTATAAAATATTTTGATTATGAATCGTTAAAGGGAAGGGGGTATATTAAAACTGAATCTGGGACTAATAATGCTTATATTGTGGACGCATGGGGAAGGTCTCTGCTTTATAGGACTCCGAATAATCCTCTTACAAATGGTACAGTAAACTCTTCTATGTTTGATATTGGATCGTTAGGAAAGGATGGAAAATACGGTGATAATTCTAATAATCCTACGGATTTTGGTAAAGGGGACGATATTACCAATTTTAATTATTAATGGGGAGTCGGTTTATGAAAAGACATTGTTTTACATTGATGGAATTGCTGGTTGTTATAACAATAATTATAATTCTTATAGGACTGCTTTTGCCTGTTATTCAATCTGTTAGGGATCAGGCAAAAAAAACACAGGCAAAGGCTCAAATGAATGCGATAATTACAGCTATAAAAACTTACGAATCAACTTATGGAATATTGCCGCTTCCTGATTCTTGGGCTGACGGACCCAGCACTTCTGCGGCCAAATACGCAGACCTAATGGCGCTGCTTACAGATGTTGCGGGGCCAAACACAGAAACAAATTACATGTCAGGAAATGCAAGGAATATAAGTTTTTTAGATGTTCCTACAAATTATACTACGCAAAGTTTTCTTGATCCATGGGGCAGCAGGTATCTGATTTATATAGACACCACTTATAGTGGAGTAATTTCCAATGTAGGTCCAAGCAATGAAACACTTTATGGAACTGCATTTATTTACTCGAATGCAGGGCAAACAGGATCAATCTCTGCTTCAAAGTGCGTTTATTCGTGGAAATGAGATTAGCATGAAACTTAAAATCCGAAATCTGAAATCCGAAATCCGAAATCAGTTTTCTCTTATAGAGCTTCTCTGTGTCGTTGTAATAGCTGCGATTCTTATAGCTATTGTTATTCCGGCCTTTTTGAATATGATAAAGGGCCAGAGCGTTGAAGTAGCTGCCAGAGAAATTGGTTCAAAACTGAAAGCCGTCCGCACTTATGCTATTTCTCAAAGGCAATATACCGCCTTGGTTTTTATTACTTCGCAAACAACAACGAATGATGATAGATATTGCTATAAGGCTTATAGGCCTTGCATAGTTAATTCTTCCAATGTAATTCAACGTTGGGTGCCGGATGAAAAGTGGGATTTTTTACCGACAGGGACGATTATCAGAAGCCTTACCACATCTTCTTCGGCTGCTCCTGATACTTTTACTGGTTCAGAAGTTGTAAGTGTAAGTTCTGATTCAGATATAAATGTTTTTACAACAGCATCTTCTCTTTATGCAATAATCTTCAAGCCCACAGGAGAAATAGTTGGGAACCGGGTTTATGTAACCGTTGGTCAGGGAGTATATCAAAATGGCTCTCTACTTGTTCAAAATATTTCGAATCGCTCTGTAATAACAGTTGATCAGTACATGGGAAGAATTTCGTATGGCACTCAATAAGTGTTGTTTCAGTCTGTAAAAATAGTACTTGCTATAAGAATTTTGCCTGTTGGAATTATTGAAATACAAATTTAAGATATCGGTATGGCTGCTAAGAAAGTATTTTTATTGATGTGTCATTGGATGGGAGATACATTCTGGGCTATGCAGGTAATACCGGAAGTGAAAAAACTCTATCCTGATGCCGAACTATGGGCTGGTGTAAAACCTTTTTCAAAAGATTTACTATATGATTTGATTGACGATAACAAAATCATAATTCTTCAAAATATTACAAGCGATAGGCACAGGGAAAGATTTTCTTTTTCTGCTTATTTTAATGAACTAAGGAGAGTAAGAACTGACAAATTCGATTTAGCAATTGATTTAACGTTAAATAGGTATTCTGCTATATTTCTAGCTTTAGCTGGAATAAAGCAGAAAACAGGACTGGATGTGCATAATTTCAGTTTTTTGTATAATAAGAAAGGTACCCGATTTGATAACAATAGGCATCTATCTGAACGCCCATGGGAAACTTTAAAGGTAATAGATCCGAAAATCCAAAAACCAGAATGGCCATTTTCTCCTAAAAGCCCGGTAAATCGGAACGAACTTGAAAATAAAACAGGAATAAATTTGCACGAAAAAATAGCACTGCTCTCTCCTGGAGCTGGTTGGCAGGAAAAACAGTGGCCGCTGGAAGCCTTTGCCGCGTGCGGAAATTTTTTGATAGATAATGGATATAAAATTATTATTAGTGGAACTGAAAAAGAAAGACCTCTTTGTGAACAGTTAAATACTATGCTTAATAAAAAAGGATTTGTCTTTATAGAAAAACTTAGCTGCTTTATATCGCTCATTCCATATATAAAATTAGCAATAACTAACGACAGCGGCCCTGCTCATCTTCTTGCTGCTAGCGGTACAAAAACTATTGTATTATTCCTAACTACGGATAAAAACAGATGTTGCCCGATAGGTAAAAATACAATAATAATAAACAAAGATGAGGCTCTCCCCGAATTGGTAATAAATAAATATTTATAGTTTTAGAGGGGGAAAAGCTTATGTTTTTAAAAAGATATTTTAGACTTTTGCAAAAAGTTAAAATAAGAGAAGGGAAATAGTTGTGAAAATACGTACAGGGTTTAATTATGATGAACCTGATTGAAAAGGTAGAAAGATTTATGGATTTTAGTCTTTATGATGAAATCTATGTAGGATTTAGCGGAGGTTCTGACAGCACAGCACTGCTCTTAATATTTGCAGAATTAGCAAAGAGCCATTCTCTCAAATTAACGGCGGTTCATTTTGAGCACGGGCTACGCGGAGAAGAGAGCCTGGCTGATGCTCAATGGTCCAGGAATTTCGCCAAGGCAAGAAATATAAACTATCTCGAATACAGTCTTAATGTTCTTAATAATATTAATCCCGGTGAGGGAACAGAAGAAGCTGCAAGGAGATTGAGGCTTGAGCAATGGAAGGAAATAATAGCAAAACAGTCTTCTGCAGTTGTGCTGGGACACCATGCGGGGGACAAAATAGAAAACCTTTTTATCAGATTATTAAGAGGCTCTAATTGTTCAGGGTTGACTTCGTTAAGGCACTTTTCAGAAGTTGATGGAATTATTTTTCTAAGACCTCTGCTTGATTTAACAAAAAAAGAAATTCTCTCTTATCTTAAAATTGCAGGTGTTACAGACTGGAGAAAGGATACGACAAACGAATATAACGATTACAGAAGGAACTTTTTAAGAAACAAAATTTTGCCGGAACTTTTCGGAGCCATCCCAAATGCAGAAAAGGCTATCAGTAATTCTTATTGCGCAATTGAAGATGATGCCAGATTTATAGAAAACGAGGCAAAAACTACTTATGACAAGCTAAAACAAAAAAAGTATATCTCAGCCTACAATGACCTGTTACCGTTACCCAATGCTCTCTTCATAAGAATATTAAGATACTGGATTACTGATGAACTTGGGTATGATTTTATTCCTAACAAAGCTCTGATTGAGAGACTAAATGAAGAGATAAAACT
>Ga0233425_10004016_pt1 | contig 25522 bp, 24 predicted proteins | sample Watercolumn_Towu_2_FD_181712 | JGI IMG/M metagenome (GOLD analysis project Ga0233425, IMG submission 181712) | Freshwater microbial communities from Lake Towuti, South Sulawesi, Indonesia - Watercolumn_Towuti2014_140_MG | ecosystem: Environmental > Aquatic > Freshwater > Lake | place... | reverse complement strand
GGTGTCGACGCCGTCGATGATGATGGCCTCGGTCGGACGCAGCCCGCCAAGATGCTCCTCGAGCTTGCGGTAGTAGGCGGTCTTGAGCAGGCGTCCGCTGTCGGAAAAGAACCGGCCCTTGATTCCCTGGTAGGTGCCCTTTTCGATCCACAACTCGATCCGGAAATAGGTGACCGAGTCGTCGATGGCCGAGAGGTCGAGCTTCCAGGTCTCGCGCGGCTTGCGGTCGGCGTCTTGGATCTGCTCCTCGCCCGCGAGCGTCGCGGCGTAGTCCTTGGCGAGGTTGACGGTGAGCACGTCGCCGTTCGAGGCTTGGCCGAGCAGGCGCTGCTGGGGCGACATGCGCACGCTCGCCTTGGACGCGGGATCGTAGAACCAAAGAATGTTGCCGTTCTTGAGCATCAGCTTGCCGACGTCGCGCGGCGGATCGACGAAGCGCACGAGATTGCGGAACTGCGCGTTTGCCTTGTCCTCCTTCGCATAGATGCCGAGAACCATGCGGTTCTGCGCCTTGCCGCTTCGGTACTCGACCAGCGTGTTGGTCAGGCTGAAGGGCTGTCCGGGATTGCGCACCTTGTCCGAGGCGGCGACGATCTCCTGCGCCGTCTGGGCTCCGACGCCGGTCGAAACCAACGCGAGGACGGCGAAAGCGGCGGCTCTCAGCGACATGGTTCGCTCCTCAGACATGGCGCAGCGCGTCGACGATGATCATGCGGGCCGCCCGCATCGCCGGAATGAAGGCGGCAAGCGTCGCCATCACGATCAAGCCCACCCAAGTCCACGCCACGAGGAGTGGCGCGCCCCGGAGCAGGACGTAGAGCGGCACCGGCTCGGCGTTGGTCGGCGGCGTCCAGGTCAGGCCCGAATGGTTGACGATTTCGGCGATGACGACGGCCAGAACGACGCCCACCGTGGCGCCGATGGTGCCGAGCACCCAGCCTTCGGCGACGAATTGGCGGCGAATCCCCGCGCGGCGCACGCCGAGCGCGCGCACCGTGCCGATTTCGTTGACCCGCTCCATGACGCTCATGCTCATGGTGTTGACGACCGTAAACAACACGATGGTGCCCATGATGATGCTGAGGAAGGTGAAGATCGAGCCGAAAAGCGCGACGACCTGGCCGTATTGCGGCTGAAGCTCGGTGAAGTCGCGCACCTCGAGGTCGAGGCCCCGTTCGGCGAAAAGGCGTTCGAGACGCGCGCGCGCCGGCTTCATCGCCTTCGTCTCGTGAAGCTGGACGACGATGCCGGTGACGCGCTTTTCGCCCCGCCCATAGACCAGGCGCTGGGCGAGGTCGATGTGCATGCCGATGAAGGCATCGTCGAGCTCCTTGGCGCCCTGGTTGATCGCCTTGCGCAGGCGGAGCGTCACGACATTGGGCGCGCCGCTCGCGGTCGCGGCCAGCAGGTCGACGCGCGGACGCGGGTCCCTATCCCCGGCCGCGTCGGCCGGCTTTTCGGCCTCGGCGAGCTGCTTGAGGTCCTCCGCGACCTCGGCGGTCGCGTCGGTCGTTTCGGCCGCCGCCGCCTTCTCGCAGTCGCGGATTGCCAGCGCCTCGCAAAGACCGAGCGTGCGCGCGAGGCCGATGCCGATGATGCCGCCCTCGCGGTCGTCGTCCGCGAGATCGGTCTTGTTCGGCAGGCGAAAGCCGTAGGGGTCCCAACTCCGCATATGGTCGCGCTCGGACGGCACGACGCCGACGCCGATGAAGGTCCGCGACTTCTCGGCGGCGAAGTTCCCGGCGATGCCGAAGATCGAGACCGAGGTCGTCGCGGTCCGAAGCATCGGCTTCAACTCGGCGTCGTTGCGGATCAGGGCCAGGACTTCCTCGTGCTTGGGAATGCCGTAGGCCGAGGGATTGCCGGTACCGTAGGAGAAGTAGCCCTTCTTGTAGACCGCGAGATGGCCGAGGCGCTGAACCGCCGTCGTCTCGACGCCCCGGAAAATCGTGGTGATGAAGCCGCCGAACAGCAGGATGGCGATGGCGCCGACGGAAATCGCGAGCACGGTCAGCAGCGAGCGCCGACGGTTCCGGAAAATATTGCGAAAGGCAATCTTGAAGGTGCTCATGCCGCGCTCCCGCCGACATAGTGATCGACCAGGCGGCCGTCGCTGATCACGAAAGTCTCCTCGGCATGCGCCTTGATCTGCGGGTCGTGCGACGAAAAGACGAAAGTCGTCGCCGCCTGCGCCTGCATGCGTTTCATGAGCTCGATGATCTGCAGGCCAGTCTTGCTGTCGAGATTGGCGGTCGGTTCGTCGGCGAGCACGATTTCCGGTCTCTTGACCAGGGCGCGGGCGATGGCGACGCGTTGGCGCTGGCCGCCCGAGAGCTGGTTCGGGCGCTGCTCGCGCTGATCGGCAAGCCCGACGGCCTCGAGGATCGCAAGCGTCGCCTCGCGCCGCTCCTTCGCCGGCGTGTCGGTCAGCAACAGCGGATACTCGACGTTCTCGTAGGTCGAGAGCACCGGGATCAGATTGAAGTTCTGGAAGATGAAGCCGATGTTCTTGGCGCGAAAGTCCGAAAGCGCGTCGTCCTCGAGCTTGGCGATCGCCTCGCCGCAGACCTCGACCTCGCCCGCGCTCGGCTCGTCGATGCAGCCGATCATGTTGAGCAGCGTCGTCTTGCCGCTGCCCGATGGCCCGACGACGACGGTGAAGCGCCGCCGCGGGATGCTCAGGCTGACCCCCGCCAAGGCCTCGACATTGACCTCGCCCAGGCGATACGTCTTGGCGACGCTTCGGAGTTCGACGACCGGCCGAGACAAATTCACGCGGGGCCTCCGTAAGTCCTTGCCGTACCCATGGGTACTCTGCTATGTTCCGTAGCGTACCAACCGGTACGCTGTCAAGCAGGAAGAAATGGGCCGACCCAAGACCAAAGCCCGGGGCAAGAGCGCGAAGATCGGCCGCACCGAAAAGGCGCCCGAGTGGCTGCCGCGCCTGTCCAACGAAAGGGACGAGCAGCTTCTCGGCGCGGCCTACGACGTATTTGTCGCCAAGGGCTATCACCGCGCGACCATGCTCGAAATCGCGACTGCGGCGCGCGCCTCCAAGGAGACGCTCTATGCGCGCTTCGGCAGCAAGGAGAGGCTATTCGAGGCGTTGATGGCCTGGGGCGCCTCGGCGCGCCAACCTGGGCTGCGCGCGCTCGCCGAGGCTTCGCCCGAGAGGGCGGAAGAAGCGCTCCGCGAAGCGGCGCAAGAGCTTCTGCTGCTGTTCCATCGCCCCGAGTCGATCGCGCTCGCCCGCTTGCTCGCGGCCGAAGGCGCGCTCCGTCCCGAACTCGCGCGGATCACCGAGGAAGTCGCCGTTCGGCCGGTGCGCGAAACCCTGACGAACTTCTACGTCAGACTCGTCGCGGCGGGCGTGATGCCGGCCGAAGACGCGCCAGCCTCGGCCGAGACCTTCATCGATGTCGTCCGCGGCGTAAGCCTCGAAAGGGTCGTCTCGGGCCAGGACCCGCCGCCGGACGCCCGACGCATCGCCGAGATCGCGGCGCGCGCCGCCCGGGTCGCGATCCACGCCTTCGCGACGCGGCGGGACGGTTAGACCAGACCGAGCGCAGCCTTGTAGATGTCGAGCAAGGCCTCGAGTTCCTGGTATTTGGCCGAGTCCATCTTGCGCAGCTTGATGACCTGGCGCATCACCTTGACGTCGTAGCCCGCCGCCTTCGCCTCGGCGAAGACGTCCTTGACGTCGTCCGCCAACGCGCGCTTCTCCTCTTCGAGCCGCTCGATGCGCTCGACGAAGGAACGCAGCCGCCCGGCATCGAGCGCTTCGCCTTTCTTGGCCATTCGAAAATCCCGCTTGTCAGATGGTTTCCTGGGGCGCGGAAATTAGCCGCCGCGCCCGCCCGGCGCAAGCCGCGCCGCGGGATCGATACCTCAATCCTTGTGATCGACCTGCGCGACGGCGAAGGCGGCCTTTTGCGCGGCGCTCGCTTCCTTCTGGTATTGGGCCTTCCACGTCTCGTAGGGCATGCCGTAGACGATCTCGCGCGATGCGGCATCCGTAAGATCGACGCCCTTTTCCGCCGCCGCGGCGCGATACCATTTCGACAGGCAGTTTCGGCAAAAGCCCGCGAGGTTCATCATGTCGATGTTCTGCACGTCGGTTCGCTCGCGCAAATGCTGAACCAGGCGCCGGAACGCGGCGGCTTCGAGTTCGGTTTGGGTGGCTTTGTCCATGATGGTCTCCCTTGGGACCCGTCTTACGCCGAGCGGGCCAGCTTGAGCAATCCGTCGAGGTCGACGGCGCGCTCGACGCCGTCCGCGATGTCGTCGAGCAGTCTTTCGACCGTCGCTTCGTAGGCGAGGCCCGAACCGCCGCGCCGACCGAGACCCGCGAGGTAGGCCGCGCGGAATTCGTCCGAGGCAAAAAGCCCGTGCACGTAGCAGCCGCCCACCCGCCCGTCGGCCGAGACCGCGCCGTCGGTTCGGCCCCCGAGATCGAGCATGGGACGCGCGAGTCCGGCGCCTGCCGTCCGCCCGACATGCATTTCGTAACCTGCGATTCGCGCGCCGGTCGCGATGTCGCGCCCCGCGACGTTGCGCAGCGCCTTCTCCGGGGCCATGACGGTTTCGATGTCGAGATAGCCGAGGCCGGCGACTTCGCCGGGCGAACCCTCGACGCCGTCGAGATCGGCGATCCGCCGCCCGAGCATCTGCATCCCGGCGCAAACCCCGAGCACGAAGCCGCCGCGGCGTAGATGCGCCGCGATGTCGACGTCCCAACCTTGCGCGCGCAGAAAAGCGAGATCGCCGATGGTCGATTTCGATCCGGGCAGGACGACCAGTCGCGCATCGCCCGGCAGCGCCCGACCCGGCGGCACCATCTCGAGGCTGACTCCCGGCTCCAGCCGCAAGGGATCGAAATCGTCGAAATTGGCGATGCGCGACAGGAGCGGTACGGCGATCTTGATGTCGCTCGTCGCGAGCGCCGCCGACGCGTCGAGCACGACGGTGTCTTCCGACGGCAATTGTCGCGCCGCCGTCATCCAAGGCACGACGCCGAAGCAAGTCCAGCCGGTCGCCTGATCGATCGCCAAGAGGCCGTCGTCGAACAGCGACAAATCGCCGCGAAATTTGTTGATCAGATAGCCCTTCACGCGGGCCGCGTCCCTCGGCCCGACGACGGATTTCGTGCCGACGAGGCTCGCGATCACTCCGCCCCGGTCGATGTCGCCGACGAGGATGACGGGTACCCCCGCCGCCTCGGCGAAGCCCATGTTGGCGATGTCGCCTTGGCGGAGATTGACTTCCGAAGCGCTGCCCGCGCCTTCGATCAGCACCAGATCGGCATCCGCCGCGACGCGTCGATAGCTCTCGAGCACGATATCGAGCAACTCGCCGCGCCTGTCGCGGTAGCTGCCGGCGACTGCCCGCCCCGCCGCCTGGCCGCGCACGACGAGCTGCGCCCCGGTGTCCGTCTCGGGCTTGAGCAGCACCGGGTTCATGTCGACCGTCGGCACGACGCCGCAGGCCCGCGCTTGCAACGCCTGGGCGCGGCCGATCTCGCCGCCACCCGGACAAACGGCCGCGTTGTTCGACATGTTCTGCGGCTTGAACGGGCGAACCTTGAGGCCGCGTCGCCGATAGGCGCGACAAAGCGCCGCGACCAGCGTCGACTTGCCGACGTCCGATCCCGTGCCTTGGAACATCAACGCGCCCAAGAACGCCTCACTTCATGGGCGAAAACGGCGCCGGCGCAAGAATGCGGTTTTCCATCCGGACGATCAGGCCCATGGCCTTCTTGAGATAGGCCTGCCAATCGGGATTGCCCACCAGCTGCGCGCGACGGCGCTCGCGCTCGCCCATGCTGTCGTAGCCCCAGAGATGGACGACCTGATTGAGCGTGCCGACCTCGACCTGGAAGTAGCCGATCAGATTGCCGAGTATCGGCCGTTGCACCGGCAAGCCTTCGGCCTCATAGAGCTTGAAATACTCGGGCACCTTGCCCGGGTGCAGGACGTAGCTCCGTTCGTCGATGATCATCGTTCCCCCTCGGAAAAGGCCTTGCGACAAGGCAAGGCCGCGCGGGAGAATAGCGCAAGCCGAGGAGAAGGACAGGGCATGGAGCGGTCGTTCAAGAAGGAAGTCGAGTCGCTGAGGAAGGGCGCGGGCGAGACGTTCGAAGGCGAAGGCATTCTCGCCGTCACCAAGGCGCTGCTGCAGTCCGGCGTCGCCTATGTCGGCGGCTATCAAGGCGCGCCGGTCAGCCACCTCGTCGACGTGTTGCTCGATGCCCAGGACGTGCTCCACGAATACGGCGTTCACATCGAGAATTGCGCCAACGAGGCCGCCGCCGGCGCCATGCTCGGCGCCTCGATCAACTATCCGATCCGGGGCGCGGTCTCCTGGAAGGCGATCGTCGGCACCAACGTCGCGTCCGACGCGCTCTCCAACCTCGCCTCCGCCGGCGTCGTCGGCGGCGCGATGATCGTCGTCGGCGAGGATTACGGCGAGGGCGCCAGCATCATCCAGGAGCGAAGCCACGCTTTCGCGGTCAAGTCCTCGATCTGGCTGCTCGATCCGCGGCCCGAGCTGCCCACCATCGTGCGCATGGTCGAAGAGGGCTTTGCGCTGTCGGAAGCCAGCAACTCGCCGGTGATGCTGGAACTTCGCATCCGCGCTTGCCACGTCGTCGGCTCCTTCGTCGCCAAGGACAACAAGGCGGGCGCGATCAACATGCGCCGGCCGCTCGCGGTGCAATCCTTCGACTACGGCCGAATTTCGCATCCGCCATCGACCTATCACCAGGAAAAGCACAAGATCGAGAAGCGCATGCCGGCGGCGCAGCGCTTCATCGTCGAGCGCGGGCTGAACGAGGACTTCGCCGGCACGGCCGACGATGTCGGCGTGATCATCCAAGGCGGCCTGTTCAATACGTTCGAACGCGCAGCCGAGGTCTCGGGGATCGCCGGCGTCCTGCCGCGGCATGTGCTGAACGTCACCTATCCGCTGGTGCCGGACCAAATCGTCCGATTTGCCGCGGGCAAGCGCGCGATCCTCGTCGTCGAGGAGGGCTGGCCCGCTTTCATCGAGGAGGCGATCGAAGTCGTTCTCCGCCGCGCCGATCTTCAGACCAAGGTCTACGGCAAGAATTGTCTGGCCGCCGCCGGCGAATACACCTCGGAAGTCATGCTGCGCGGCCTCAAGACTTTCGTCGAGGCCGCCCGGCCCAAGGGCGTCGACCTCGGCGCGCTCGCATCCCTGGTCGACCGGCGTCTTGCCTTCAAGGCGCGCGGCCAGGCGCTGATCGGCGCCGATCTGCCGACCCGCCCGCCGGCCTTTTGCACCGGCTGTCCGGAACGCCCCGTGTTCAGCGCGCTCAAGATGGTCGGCGACAAGATCGGCCGACCGCATGTCGCGGCCGACATCGGCTGCCACGCTTTCGCGACGTTGCCGCCTTTCAACATGGGCAACACCATTCTCGGCTACGGCCTCGGCCTCGCGAGTTCCGCCGGCATTGCCGCCAATTTCGACAAGCGCGTCGTCAGCATCATGGGCGATGGCGGCTTTTGGCATAACGGCCTGACGACCGGCGTCGCCGGCGCCCTCTTCAACAAGGCGGATTCCGTCCTGGTCGTCATGAAGAACGGCTACACCTCGGCAACCGGCTGGCAAGCGGTGCCGTCAAGCTGGGCCAAGCGCGAGGGTCGCGAGACCGGCGTCGACATCGCGGGCGCGCTCAAGGGCGTCGGCGTCAAATGGCTCAAGACGGTCACCACATACGACGTCAGGACCATGATGAAGACGCTGAGCGAGGCGCTCACCACCAAGACTCGGGGGCTCAAGGTCATCATCGCCGAAAGCGAATGCCAACTCGCGCGCCAGCGCCGCGTCAAGCCGCAGATCGCGGCCGACCTCGCGGCCGGAAAGCGCGTGGTACGGACCAAATACGGCGTCGACGACGCGGTCTGCACCGGCGATCATTCCTGCATCCGGCTGTCGGGCTGTCCCTCGCTCACCATCAAGCCGAGCGAGGACAAGCTGAAGAGCGATCCGGTCGCTCATGTCGTCCAGGACTGCGTCGGCTGCGGGCTTTGCGGCGAAGTCGCCGAAGCGGCGGCGCTCTGTCCCTCCTTCCGTCGCGCCGACGTCGTGCGCAACGCGAGCGCCTTCGAGCGCTGGCTCGAAGGCCTCCGCCGGCGCGTCATCGCTTGGATGGCGCCCAAGGAGGCCGTGGCATGAGCCGGCCGATCACGCTTCTGGTCTCGGCGCTCGGCGGCGAAGGCGGCGGCGTGCTCGCGGACTGGCTGATCGCGGCTGCGGCGGAGGTCGGCGTCGTCGTTCAGGCGACCTCGATCCCGGGCGTCGCCCAACGCACGGGGTCGACGACCTATTACCTCGAGTTCGTGAAACCGAGCGGCGGCGCGCCGCGTCCGACCTTGTCGCTCTATCCGGTGATCGGCGATGTCGATCTCTACGCGGCGAGCGAGCTTCTGGAAGTCGGCCGCGCCATCGCCAACGGCTTCGTCACGCCCGACCGAACGACCGTGGTCGCGGCGGATCACCGCATCTACACCATCGCCGAACGCGTCGCGATGGGCGACGGCCGCTACGACCGCGACAAAATTGTCGGCGCCGCGACCGAAATGGCCAAGACGCTGCATCTGTTGGACCTTCAAGGCGCCGTCCGCGCCTCGGGCGCCATGGTGAACGCCGTGCTGCTCGGCGCCGTCGCGGCGACGGGCGTCCTGCCGATCCCGGTCGAGGCGATCGAGCGGGCGATCGCGGCCGAGGGCAAGGCGACCGAGCAGAATTTGCGCGGCTTTCGCGCCGGCCTTGCTTTGCTCGGCGCGCCCAAGCACGAAACGAAGGCCGACATGAAGCCGGTCGAGGCACAGCCCTCCGAGGTTCAAGGATTTCCCGAGATCGGGCGCGAAGTCCTCGCGCTCGGCGCAAGACGCGCGACCTCGTTTCAAAACGCGGACTATGCCAAGCGCTACCTCGAGCGTGCGACGCGCCTCTGGAAAGCCGAGCAGGCGGCGGGCGGCGACGGCGCGCTCTTGGCCGAAGCGGCACGGCGCCTCGCGCTCTGGATGACCTACGAAGACGTCGTCCGCGTCGCCCAGCTCAAGATCGATCCCGCGCGCATCGCCCAGGTGCGCGTCGACGCCGGCGCCGGGCCGGACGATCCGATCGAGATCGTCGAGTACCTAAAGCCGGGCGTCGACGAGATTTGCGCGGTCTTGCCGTCTTTTCTCGCGCGGCCGATTTTGGCTGCCGCCGAGCGCGGCGGCTGGCGCGACAAGGGCTTCGCCATGCCGATCCGGACGACGACCATCGTCGGCTACGCGCTTTTGCGCGCGCTCACGGCTATGCGACCGCTACGCCCTCTGGGTCACCGTTTCGGCGAAGAGCAGGCGGCGATCGAACGCTGGATCGACGGCGTCTGTCGGGCGGCCGCGATCGATCTCGGCTTGGCCAAGGCCGTAGCCGCGCTGCCCTCGCTGCTCAAGGGCTACGGCAGCACGCATCGCCGGGGTTCGGCGAATTACGCGCGGATCGTCGCCGAATTGGTCGAGCCGGCGCTCGCCGGGCGCATGCCGCCCAGCGAGGCGGCGCGGCGCATCGCCGCCGCCGCCAAAGCCGCGCTCGCCGATCCCGAAGGCACGACGCTCGCCAAGACGCTCGCCGCCGCCTGATCGGCGGCGCGGTCAGCTTCCCTTGGCCGCGCGAATGGCCTGCCAGACTTTGAGCGGCGTCGCCGGCATGTCGATGCTTTCGATGCCGAGCGGGCGAAGCGCGTCGATGATGGCGATGATCGCGGTTTGCGGCGCGCCGACGGCGCCTGCCTCGCCGCAACCCTTGACGCCCAGCGGGTTCGTCCGGCACGGCACCTCGTTCCGCCCGACGACGAAAGACGGGAAATCATCGGCCCGCGGCAGCGCGTAGTCCATGAAGGAGCCTGCGATCATCTGCGCGCTTTCGGGATCGAAATGGGCGTTTTCCAGGAGCGCTTGGCCAAGACCCTGGCCGATGCCGCCATGGACTTGACCTTCGACCAGGAGCGGGTTGACGACCTTGCCAAAATCGTCGACCGCGACGAATTTGACGACCTCGGTCGCGCCCGTTTCCTGGTCGATCTCGACCTCGCAGACATGCGCGCCGTTCGGGAAGGTGTGAACCGTCTGGACGGCGAAGGTCGCGGCGGTATCGAGGCCGGGCTTTTCCCCTTCGGGCACGAAGCGCGAATCGCGCGCCTTGGCCGCGAGCGTCAGGATGTCGATGCGCCGATCGGTCCCGGCGATCCGGAAGACGCCGTCGGCGAAGGCGATGTCGGCCTCGGCGGCTTCGAGGGCCCGCGCCGCGAAGCGCTTGCCGCGCTGAACGATCTTGTCCGAAACGTCGAGCACCGCGCCGCCCGCCATGATGAGGGAGCGCGAGCCGCCGGTGCCGCCGCCGACCGTCAGCATGTCGGTGTCGCCTTGCGTCACCCGGATCTTGTCGAAGGGAATGCCGAGCTTGTCCGAGAGGATCTGCGCGAAAGCCGTCTCGTGACCCTGGCCGTTGGTCTGGGTGCCGACCCAGACGGTCACGCCGCCGTCGGGCTCGAAGCGCACGGCCGCGTTCTCGGTCGGCCCGCCGCCCGTGCCTTCGACGTAGTAGGTGAGACCGAGGCCGCGCAATTTGCCGCGCTTTTTCGCGTCCGCCCGCCGCGCTTCGAAGCCGTCGGCGTCTGCGAGCTTCAGCGCGTCGTCGAGATTGCGCGCGAATTCGCCGCTGTCGTAGGTGTGACCCATCACGGTCTTGTAGGGAAAGGCGTTCGGCGGAATGAAATTCCGCCGCCGGAGCTCCGCCGGCGAGACCTTGAGCTCGCGCGCCGCCTTGTCGATCAGGCGTTCGACCAAATAGTTTGCCTCGGGCCGACCGGCGCCGCGATAGGCATCGACCGGCACCGTATTGGTGAAGACGCCCCGAACCTCGGTATGGATCGCCTTGAAGGTGTAGACGCTGGCGAGCAGCGGCGTGCCGGCATCGGTCGGAATGTAGGGCGCAAAGGTCGAGAAATAGGCGCCCATGTTGGCGATGTTGCGGACGCGGAGCGCGAGGAAGCGAAGATCTTTGTCGAGGGCGAGCTCGCCCGTCGTAACGTTGTCGCGCCCCTGGGTGTCGGAAAGAAAGGCCTCGCCCCGCTCGGCCCGCCACTTGACCGCGCGGCCGAGGGTCTTCGCGGCGTAGAGCGCAAGCGCGTATTCGGCGTACATGAAAAGCTTCATGCCGAAACCGCCGCCGACATCGGGCGTGATCGCGTGAAGCTCCTTGGGCTTGAGCCCGAGCATGCCGCAAAGCTGCGCCTTAATGTTGAAGGCGTTCTGCGAGCTCACATAGAAGACCAAGCGCCCGTCGGGCTCGAGCCCGGCAAGCGCCATGCGGGGCTCCATGGTCGCGACGACGATCCGGTTGTTGATCACCTTCGCCGAGACGACATGCGCCGCCGCCTTGAACGCGGCCTCGACGCCGGCCCGGTCGCCCTTCTCCCAGTCGAAGCAGACGTTGCTCGCCATGGCGTCGTAGACCTTGATCGCGCCGGGCTGGGCCGCGGCCTCGGTATCCGCGATCGCCGGAAGGGTCTCGTAGTCGATCTCGATCAGCTCGGCAGCGTCGCGCGCCTCCGCCAAGGTCTCGGCGACGACGAAAGCGACCGGGTCGCCGACATGGCGCACGCGCTCGTCGGCAAGCACCGGATGCGGCGGGTCGGCGCGCAGGCTGCCGTCGCGGTTTTTCATCGGAATGATGCAGGGCACCGGCTGGATCTTGCCCTTGACGTCGGCGCCGGTGAGCACGAGGCGCACGCCCGGCGCGGCCTTGGCCGCGCTCGCGTCGACCTTGAGAATCTTGGCGTGGGCGTGCGGCGAGCGTAGGACATAGGCCGCCGCCTGCCCCGGCAGGTTGACATCGTCGGTGTAGCGGCCCCTGCCCGTGACGAAGCGCGCGTCCTCGGTCCGCCGTACCGGCTGGCCGATGCCGAATTGTCCCATCTGTCATGTCCTCGCTGATCTGGCGCGACGAAAAGTGCAGCACATCGCGCCCGGCGATACAATGGGCGCATGTGCGGTCGCTATTCGCTGACCTCGCCCGTCGAGGCGATGGCCAATCTGTTCGAATTCTCGGAGCGGCCCAATCTCGCGCCGCGCTACAACGTCGCGCCGACCCAGGACGTGCCGGTCGTTCTCCGCCAGGACGACGGCACGCGCGCGTTGCGCCTGATGCGCTGGGGCCTGGTGCCGCATTGGGCGAAGGAGATCGGCACCGCGCCCTTGATCAACGCGCGCGCCGAGACCGCCGCGAACAAGCCGAGCTTTCGCGCGGCTTTTCGCAAGCGTCGCTGTCTCGTGCCGGCCGACGGCTATTACGAATGGCAAACCACGGCGCCGGGCAAGCAGCCCTATCGGATCGTGCTCAAGGATGGCGGGCTTTTTGCCTTCGCCGGGCTCTGGGATCTCTGGACCGCGCCCGACGGCAGGGAACTCGCCTCCTGCGCTTTCATCACCCTTGCGCCCAATCCCATGTTGGCGGCGATCCACGATCGCATGCCGGCAATCCTCGCGCCCGAGGCTTGTGCGACCTGGCTCGATCCGGCCGCGACCCCCGACGCGCTCACGGCGCTGCTCGTCGCCTATCCGGAAATGCGCCTGCGCGCCTATCCGGTCGCCAAACGGGTCGGCCAGGTGGCGAACGACGATCCCGAGATCGTCGCGGAGGTCGCGCCCGAGCCGCCGCCCGCGCCCAAGCCCGCGCGGCGCGCCAAGGCGCCCTCGCGCCAAGGCGATCTCTTCTGAAGCTTAGCCCAGCGGGTTCTCGACCCAAGGCCATTGGCGCGTGTCGGCCTTGCGGAAGTCGAACGTCGCCATGTCGCGACCCATGGTGCCCGGGCCGTCGAGATACAGCACGTCCTTGGCGATGGGCGCGAAGCTCGCGTAGAAATGCTGCGACGACTTCACGACGATCAGTTTTTTCGAGGCGAGATCGACGCCGAGACCGGTGAAGAGATCCGTGCCGAAGGCTTGCCCGCGGATCGAGGTCAGGACGATCTCGATGCCTTTGGCGCGGATGGCGGCGGCGTCGCCGAGCGGCGCCTTGGCCTTGCCGAAAGTCTGGCGCGCGTCGCGGACGAGCTTCGTGACCTCGACCTCGAGATCGACCGGCGTGCCCGAATAGCGGCAGGTCTTGCCGCCGATCCGCAGATCGAGCCGCGCGCCCTCGCCCACCTCGAAGCAGGTCTTGACCGCCATCGGGTCCCACATCGGCCCGAGCGCGACGCTCGTGATGCCGCGGCGCAGGATTTCGGCCAGCACGTAGGTCGAATCGCAAGGCGCGCCGCCGCCCGGATTGTCGGGACTGTCGGCCAGCACGATCGGCCCGCCCGCCGTCGCCATGGCGCGATCGAGCCCGGCTTCGTTCGACAAGAGCGGCGGCGTGGTCTTGCCACGAAGCGCGTAGAGCTCGCGACCGAGGCTTTCGGCCAGCCGCGCGGCTTTGGCGGCATCGCCGTCCGCAACGACCAAGATCTTGGCGCCCATGTCGGGCACGTCGCCCCAGGGAAAGCCATGGCCGAAGGAGACCGACAGGATGCCGTCCTTGCCCTCATGCGCCTTCATCTTGGCGACGAAACTCTTCATCGGCTCGATCGGCGTGTGAAAGACGCCGACGGTGCGGCAATCGAAGGTAGCGGTTTTCGGCTTGGTCTTTCGCAACGCGGCGTCGGCGCAGATGTCGACCAATTCGAGTCCGCGCTCGACGAAGTCGATATGCGGGTACTCCTTGAAGCAGATGATGGCCGTCGCGTTGTCGGTCATCTTCTTGGTGATGTGGCAATGCGGATCGAGCTCCGCGCCGACCGCGACATCGGGCCCGACGATCTTGCGGATGCGCTCGAGCAAATCGCCTTCGCAATCGTCGTAGCCGTCGGCGACCATGGCGCCGTGCATGCCGATGACGACCATGTCGACCGGCAACGCCGCCCTGAGCTGAGCCAGGATCTTGTCGCGCAGCTCCTCATAGACCTTGCGGACGGTCACGCCCGCCGGCTGGGCGAAGGTGCAGAGCCCTTCGACGACCTGCCAATTGCGTTCCTTGGCCCGCTGACGCGCGGCCCAAAGCGGGCCGGTGAAAAGCATCGGCTCGTTCGGGTGCTGGCCGGCTTCGACGTAGAACGTCTCCTTGAACATCCCCATCCCGGTGGGAATCGGGGAGAAGGTGTTGGTTTCGGTGCCGAGCGACGCGGTGAAAACCTTCATGGCGTATCCTCGTTAGTTAGCGAAAGCGGGCCGGGCTGAGATCGGACTCCTTGACGCCCAGCGCCGCGACGTCGGCGGGCAGGCCGCGGCCCGTCGCAAGATGGGCGACGATCCTGCCCATGGCGGGCGCGGTCTGGATGCCGTAGCCGCCTTGGCCGGCGCACCAGAAAAAGCCGGGCGCGCCGGGTTCGAAGCCGGCGACCAGCGTCTTGTCCGCGACGAAGGACCGAAGCCCCGCCCATTTGCGGATGACGCGCCGGACCTTGAGGCCGGTCGCGCTTTCGATCCGGTCGACGGCGATCGCGACGTCGATGTCTTCGGGCTGCACGTCGTGCGGCTCGACAGGGTCCTCGTTCGCGGGCGAGCCCAGGATCGTTCCGGCCTCGGGCTTGAAGTAGAAGGTCTCGGCGACATCGATCACGGCCGGCCACGCCTCGACCGACGCGCCCTCCGGCGCCGGAAAGACGAAAGCCGTGCGCCGCTTGGGCACGAGTCCGATGGGCGCGATCCCCGCGAGCCCCGCGACGACATCGCACCAGGCGCCCGCCGCGTTGACGACGATGGGCGCGACGAAGTCACCCGCCTTGGTCGAAGCGTGCCAGACGACGCCGTCGCGCCGCAGCGACAGGACTTCGGCGTCGACGACGAGTTGCGCGCCGGCGCGTCGCGCACCGCGCAGAAAGCCCTGATGAATGGCATCGACATCCATGTCCTTGTCGTCCGGGACATGGATGCCTGCGACGCAGTCTTGGCCGATCGCCGGACAGAGCTCGCGCACCCTGGCGCCGTCGATCTTGCGGATCGAGGGCAAGGTGCGTCGGATGTCGGCGAGCGCGGCATCGAGCGCATCGAGCTGGTCCGCGCGGGCGATCAGCAGGGTGCCGCGCGGCCGAAGCAGCGGTTGCTCGGCGAAACCCTCGGGCGGCGCGTGATAGAAGTCGCGCGAGGCCGAGGTGATCGCCCGGACGGCGAAATTGCCGTAAGATTCGGCATAGAGCGCGGCCGAGCGGCCGGTCGAATGGTAGCCGGCGCGCTCCTCACGTTCGAGAAGCGTCACGCGACCGAGTCGCGCAAGCTCGTAGGCGGCCGAAGCGCCGGCAATGCCCGCGCCGACGACCAAAAAGTCGGTGGACGTATCGGTCATGGCGCGGGACTAAAGCACGGCGCGCCCGCGCGCTCATTAGCGAATTTCGCCGGGCCTCAATTCAATTCCGCGCGAAGCTTGAGACGAAGCAGTTCGATCGGCCGCCGCTCGCCCTTGCCCGCGTCGAAATGCCAGAAATGCCAGCCGTTGCAGGCGGGCAGGCGCTGCACCAGCGCGCCGACCTGATGGATCGAGCCCTTGGCGTCGGCGGTCGCGAGCGTGCCGTCGGCCCGCACCTTGGCGGCGTGGCGCCCGGCGATGTCGGTGAGGACCGTGCCGGGCGGCAAGAGCCCGCGTTCGACGATCCAGCCGAAGGGAATGCGCGGCTCCTCGCGGCGCGAGCGCGTGACTTCGAGGGCGTCTCGCTCGATCGGCTCGACCTTGGCGATGCGCTGGCGGGCAAGCGTCACATAGCCGGGGTCGCGCTCGATCCCGATGAAATGCCGGCCTAGGCGCTTCGCCACCGCGCCGGTCGTACCGGAGCCGAAAAAGGGATCGAGCACCACGTCGCCCGGGCGCGTCGCGCCGAGAATGACGCGGTAGAGCAACGCCTCGGGCTTCTGGGTCGAATGCGCCTTGCGGCCTTCGACCTTGAGGCGCTCGGGCCCGCCGCAGACCGGCAGGGTCCAATCCGAGCGCATCTGCAAACCGTCGTTCAACTGCTTGAGCGCGTCGTAGTTGAAGGTGTAGCGCCGCCGGCCGCGCGCCGGGCTCGCCCAAATCAGGGTCTCGTGCGCGTTGGTGAAGCGCCGGCCGCGGAAATTCGGCATCGGATTGGTCTTGCGCCAAATCACGTCGTTGAGGATCCAGAAGCCGAGATCCTGGAGGATGGCACCGACGCGAAAGATGTTGTGGTAGCTGCCGATGACCCAGAGCGTCCCGTCGGGCTTGAGCGCGCGCTTCGCCGCCGCGAGCCAGGCGCGCGTGAAGGCATCGTAGGTGACGAAGTCGCCGACCTGATCCCAATCGTCGTCGACCGCATCGACCTTGGTCTGGTTCGGCCGATAGAGCGCGCCTTCGAGTTGGAGGTTGTAGGGCGGGTCCGCGAAAACGAGATCGACGGATGCCTCGGGAAGCTCGGCGAGGCGTTGAACGCAGTCGCCGGCATGGACGATGTCTTTGACGAGGGTCGCGGGCTTGGACATGGCCCGGCATGATGCCAGGGCCGAGTCCGGGGTCAACGAAATATCCCTTTTGAATCAATTGAGTACAAAAGGAGTCCGACGCGACATCTGGGGGGGCGCGAGGGCGGGGACTCGATATCCTGTGGATAACCCTGTTGCCCAAAAGACTCAGGGGCCGGAAATCGCCTCGACACCTTGCGCCACGATCAACCGGCGAATGGGCGCGAAGCCCTTGCGGTGATGGGGCGTCGGGCCCGCAGCGACGAGCCCGTCGCGATGCTCGGGCGTGCCGTAGCCCATGTTGCTCGCCCATCCATAGGCGGCATGGCGCGCGGCGAGGCGCGTCATGATCCGATCGCGCGTCACCTTGGCAACGATGGACGCGGCGGCGATCGACAGCACCTTGGCGTCGCCGTCGATCACCGTCTCCGTCGGCGGGCCGAAATCGGGCGCGCGATTGCCGTCGACCAGCACGTGAACGGGACGGATCGGCAGGCGGGCGAGCGCGCGGCGCATGGCGAGAAACGTCGCCTGAAGTATGTTGAGCCGGGCGATCTCCTCGACCGAGGCCGCGCCGATGCCGATCAACGCCGCGCCCTGGAGTTCGGCAAAAAGCCTCTCGCGCGTTTCGGCCCGAAGCACCTTGGAATCGTCGAGCCCGTGAGGCAGACGCGCGGGATCGAGGATCGCGGCGGCCGCGACCACCGGGCCGGCCCAGGGCCCGCGCCCGGCTTCGTCGATCCCGGCGACCGGTCCGCCGATCCGGCTTTCGTAGGCAAAATCGGGCTTCGGGCGCCGGTGGCGAATCATGCGCACAATGCTACCGGCCGGCGCCGCGGCGCACCACCAACCATCAGAAGAGAGACAATTGCGGCGTCGGCGCTTTCGCGGGCTCCGCGACGGCTTGAGGCTTGCGAAAAAGGCCGGTCACCAGCTCCGGGCGCGGATCGCGGTTGAGCCCGAAACGTTCGACCGCCGCGGCGAAGCGCTTGGCGATCATGTCGGCATAGACCCCTTCGCCCCGCATGCGATGGCCGAAACGCGCGTCGTTCAGTTTGCCGCCGCGCATCTCGCGGACGAGCTTGAGGATGCGCTTGGCGCGGCCCGGTTCGTTCTGCTCGAGCCATTCGCGAAAGAGATCGGCGATCTCGTTGGGCAGGCGAAGCGGAATGTAGGAAGCGAGCGTCGCGCCCGCGCCCGCCGCGCGATCGAGGATCGTCTCCAATTCGTGATCGTTGAGGCTCGGGATCATGGGCGACGTCAGGACCGCCGTGGGGATGCCCGCTTCGGCGAGCGCGGCGATCGCTTCGAGCCGCCTTTCCGGCGTCGAGGCGCGCGGCTCCATGCGTCGCGCCAATTTGCGATCGAGCGTCGTCACCGAGACGGCGACTTGGGCGAGGCCCTTCCTGGCCATCGGTCCGAGGATGTCGATGTCACGCGCGACCAGCGCCGATTTCGTGGTGATCGCGACCGGATGATCGCAAGCCGCGAGCACCTCGAGGATCTCACGCGTGATCCGGTATTCGCGCTCGACCGGCTGATAGGGATCGGTGTTGGTGCCGAGCGCGATGAACTTGCAGCGGTAGCTCGGCTTGGCGAGCTCGGCCGCGAGCAGCTTCGCCGCGTCGGGCTTGTAGGTCAGGCGACTTTCGAAATCGAGACCGGGCGAGAGCCCGAGATAGGCATGCGTCGGCCGCGCGTAGCAATAGATGCAGCCATGCTCGCAGCCGCGATAAGGATTGATCGACTGCTCGAAATAGATATCGGGCGAGTCGTTCTTGGCGATCACGCTCCGGCTGGTATCCTTGGCGAGCGTGGTCTTGAGCGGCGCCGGCGCATCGTCGCTCGGCTCCCAGCCGTCGTCGAAGCCGACGCGCGAGAGCCGGTCGTAGCGGCTCGATTGGTTCGAGACCGCGCCGCGTCCTCGACGCTTGTCCGCATCGACCTTGGCATCTTTGATTTCGGACATGGCTTTAGTGTAAGGCGGCAATCAGAACATTTCAAGAACATGATGGAAGGGGCGTCGCGCTCGGCTAGAGTGCGGCCATGCTTTCCATCGTCATCCCGACGCTCAATGCCGAGGCGACGCTCGCGCGCGCGCTGGCGCCGCTCGAAGCCGCGCCCTCTCTCGGCGAGATCTTGGTCGTCGATGGCGGCTCGACCGACCAGACGGTCGAAATCGCGCGCGCCTCGGGAGCGACGGTCCTGGTTGCGCCGCGCGGCCGGGGCGGACAAGTCGCGGCCGGCATCGCCGCCGCAAAGGGCGCTTGGCTCTTGCTGCTCCATGCCGACACGGTCTTGGCCGACGATTGGCGGCGAGACGTCGCCGACTTCATGGCGGCGCCCGCGAACCAGGAGCGCGCCGCCGCCTTTCGCTTTGCGCTCGACGATCCGAGTCCCGCGGCGCGACGGCTCGAAGCCGCTGTCGCCTGGCGATGCCGCAATCTCGGCCTGCCCTACGGCGATCAAGGTCTCTTGATCGGCCGCGCATTTCTCGATTCGGTCGGCGGCATGAGGCCGCTCCCGCTGATGGAGGATGTCGACCTGGTCCGACGCGTCGGCAAAGCGCGTCTGAGCTTGTTCGCAAGCCGCGCGATCACCTCGGCCGCGCGCTATCGCGACGGCTACCTGCGACGGTCGATGCGCAATCTCGCTTGCCTCGCGCTCTATTTCGCGGGCATGCCGATCCCGCTGATCAAGCGTCTCTACGGCTAAGACGTGAAGCGCCGCCCGACACTCATCGTTTTCGTCAAGGCGCCGCGCCTCGGCACCGTCAAGACGCGCCTGGCCCGCGCCATCGGCCAATCGGCCGCATGGCGTTTTTATCGCGAGACGACTGCGACGCTTCTGGCGCGGGTCGGATGGAACCCGCGTTGGCGAACCGTCCTCGCGGTCACGCCCGATGCCTTCGCGTCCAAAGGACGTTTCTGGCCCCGGGCGTTTGCGCGCAGTCCTCAGGGTCGGGGCGACATCGGGCGGCGCATGGCCCGCAGCATTGCCGATCTGGGTCACGGACCGACGGTCCTGATCGGCAGCGACATCCCGCGGATCGCGCTGCGCCACATCGAAGACGCGTTTCGCGCCCTCGCGCGCGCCGACATCGTTTTCGGCCCTGCGGAAGACGGCGGCTTTTGGCTCGTCGGTACGCGAGAGCCCGGCATCCTGCGCCGCGCATTTCGGGACATACGCTGGTCGAGCGCGACTACGCTCGCCGAAGCGCGCGCCAATCTCGAAGGCAAACGGGTCGCTCTGGTCGCGACGCTCGCCGACGTCGACGACGCCGCGGCGCTCGCCCGGATCAGTCGATCTTAGGTTCGACGTCGAGACGCGCGACGATGCCTTCGAGCCCCGGCTTGGGCGCCGGGTAGTATTTCAGGACCAGCGGATCGTGACCGGGCACGACATGCACGGGCGAACTTGCGAGGCGTCGGATCGTCGCGTGACCTTCCAACATGTCGGCGACGTTGTAGACGATGGGAAAAGGCCGGCTCTGGTCCATGTTGGCGTAGTAGTGAGCCGAGTCCGAGGCGAGCACCACCCAGCCGCGCCGGGTCCAGACGCGGACGACCTGCAAGCCCATGGTGTGCCCGCCGATGTGATGGACGCTGAGCCCAGGCGCGAGCTCGGCGGCGCCGTCATGGAACCGGACGCGACCGTCGAACACGCGGCGTACCATGGCCGCGACGTCGTCGGCCGCGTAGGCATGACGCATCGAGGCATGGCACATGCAGCGCCCCGTGCAATAGGCCATCTCGCGTTCCTGCAAGTGATAGCGCGCGGCGGGAAAAAGCGCGTGATTGCCGGCATGGTCGTAATGCATGTGCGTGACGATCACGTCCTCGACCTTGGACGCATCGACGCCGATCGCGGCGAGCCCCTCGGCGGGCGAGCGCAGGAAGCGGCGCTTACGGGCGTCCGCCGTCGTCTGGTCGAAGCCGGTGTCGACGACGAAGCTTCGCGTCTTACCGACGATCGCCCAGACGAAGAAGTCGAGAGGCATCGGCCCGTCATGGAGATCGCCGCCGAGAAAGTTCTCATGCGCTCGCCGCTCCTCGTGGCGGGCGTAGCGGACGGCATAGACGTCGTAGGGCTCGGCGGTCATGGCTTGGCTTTCAGCAGTCGCGCGATCACCGGATGGTAGAGCTTGCCGTCGCCCGCCGCGATCGCCGCCTTGAGGCGCCGCCCGGCGAGCGCCGCGCCGTCGAGATCCAGTCCGGCGTCCTCGGCGAGCGCGAGCGCATAATCGAGATCCTTAAGCGCGTATTCGACCGAAAAGGCGCGCTCGGGAAAGACCCCCGGCAGCATCGACTTCATGCCGTGGTTGCGGAGCGCGAAGCTGTCGGCCGAACCCTTGCTCAGGGTCTCGAACAGGAGCTTGGCATCGACGCCGGCCTCACGGGCGAGCGCGAGCGCCTCGGCCAACGCGCCCAGCGTCTCGAACAGCACCATGTTGTTGACCAGCTTGACGACCTGACCCGCGCCGAGATCGCCGCAATGGGTGATGTCGCTTGCCATATGCGCGAGCAGCGGCCGGACGCGCGCGAAAACGCCGGCTGATCCGCCGACCATGATGCTGAGCGTGCCCTGTTCCGCCGCCTCGCGCGTCCTCGCGACCGGAGCATCGGCGTAGTCGGCGCCGCGCGCCGCGAATTCGCCGCCGAGCGCGCGCGTCAACGTCACGGGCGAGGTCCCGAGATCGACATAGGTCTGGCCGGCGCCCGCCCTCGCGATCAAACCTGACGCGCCCCGGCAAAGGGACGCGAGTTCGGGCCCGCCGGGGAGAGAAACAAAGACGATGTCGGCGCCGGCGGCATCCGCCGCCGTCTTCGCGGCTCTCACGCCAGACGACCGGAGACGGTCTAGCGGTTCGGGCCTCAGATCGAAGGCCACGACCGGTAGGTCGCTCTTGGTCGCGAGATTGCGGCACATCGGCTCGCCCATGACGCCAAGGCCGATGAACCCGATGCTCCTTGCCCCCGGCATGGTCGGCTAACTCTCGCCCGGCGCCAGGGTCTTGAGCGCCAGCGCATGGACGCGCTCGCTCAATTCCGACTTCAACAGCGCGTAGACCATGCGTTGGCGCTCGACCCGGCTCTTGCCGGCAAAGGCCGCCGAGACGATGTCGACGCTGAAATGGGTCTCCCCCAGGGGATGCGCCCCGGCGTGGCCGGCATGGCGGTGACTGTCGTCGGCGATGACCAGACGCGCGGGCTTGAGGCCTTCGGTCAGCTTGGCTTCGATCCTTTTTGCATAGCTCATAGGCACTTATCTGCCCTGCAAGTCCCGCCGTTGCAAGGCCCCGCGAAACCCTCGACAATGGTCGGATGCGACAGCGCATCGCCGACGACACGCATTTCGGACGCGGCCATGGCGGGGCCGAACCCCGGCTTTGCGAGCATCCGGGCTGCCGGGCGCCGGGGGAGCATCGCGCGCCGCGCTCGCGCGAGGCGCTCCATGAATATCGTTGGTTCTGCCTCGATCATGTCCGCGAATACAATAGGACTTGGAACTACTTCGAGGGCATGACCCAGGCCGAAATCGAGGCCTTTCAGGCGAGCGTCTGCACCTGGCACCGCGAGACTTGGCGGCCCTTTACCACCCCCGGCCTCGACGGCGATTTCGAAATCGCCGACGAATTGGGGCCGCTATTTCGGACCAAGGGCCGTGCTCGCCGGCGCGCCGAAAGCCGGCCGCGCCCGCCGGATCCCCGCGACAGCGCCTTGGCGACGCTTGACCTCAGGGAAGCGCCCATCACCTTGCACAAGATCAAGCGACGCTATAAGGAGCTTGCGAAGCGCTTGCATCCCGACCTGACGGGGGGCGATCCTCAAGCCGAGGAACGCTTCAAGAAGGTCAATCAGGCCTACGAATATCTTTTGACCTGCGGCTATACCTGACCGGCCGCCAACCGACGGAAGACCAATGACAGCCGAAATCGTGGGAACCGGTGCCCTGCCGGACATGCCGGACATCAAGCTTTCCGTGCGTCAGCTTTTCGGTTTCGACACCGACATGGAAGTGCCGGCGTTCAGCAAGAGCTGCGAATACGTTCCCGACGTCGACGACGCCTACAAGTTCGACCGCGAGACGACGATGGCGATCCTGGCGGGCTTTGCCTACAACCGCCGCGTCATGATTCAGGGCTATCACGGCACGGGCAAGTCGACCCATATCGAGCAGGTCGCGGCGCGGCTCAACTGGCCCTGCGTGCGCGTCAATCTCGACAGCCACATCAGCCGCATCGATCTGGTCGGCAAGGACGCGATCGTCCTCAAGGACGGCAAGCAGGTCACCGAGTTTCGGGAAGGCATCTTGCCTTGGGCGCTGCAGAACCCAGTCGCGCTGGTTTTCGACGAGTACGATGCCGGCCGTCCCGACGTCATGTTCGTCATCCAGCGCGTGCTCGAGGTCGAGGGCAAGTTCACGCTCCTCGACAAGAACCGCGTCATTCGCCCGCACAGGGCGTTCCGCGTCTTCTCGACGACCAACACCATCGGTCTCGGCGACACGACCGGGCTCTATCACGGCACACAGCAGATCAACCAGGGTCAGATGGACCGCTGGAACATCGTCGCGACGCTCAACTACCTGGCGCACGACGTCGAAGTCGACATCGTTCTGTCCAAGTGCCCGTCCTACAACACCACCGAAGGGCGCAAGATCGTCTCGGCCATGGTGAACGTCGCCGACCTGTCGCGCGCCGGCTTCATGGCGGGCGACATCTCGACGGTCATGTCGCCGCGCACGGTCATCACGTGGGCCGAGAACGCGCGCATCCTGGGCGACAAGGCCTTCGCCTTCCGCGTCACCTTCCTGAACAAGTGCGACGAGGTCGAACGCGCCGCCGTCGCCGAGTACTACCAGCGCAGCTTCGGCGAGGAACTTCCCGAATCGGCGGCCAAGAAGCGCGCCTGATTGGGGACCGAGTCCCGCGCCATGAGCATGAGCAAGAAAGACGACGGGCCGACCGAGCCCTTCAAGCGGGCCGTCGCGGCGGCGATGCGCGCGATCTCGGAAGATTCCGAGCTCATGGTGACCTTCGGGCCGGAAACGCCGGGGCTGCGGGGCGAGCATGCTTCGCTTCCGGTGCCGGCGCGCGACTTGCCGGTCAACGAGGTCGGGCGCTTGCGCGGACTTGCCGATTCCATGGCGCTCAAGCGCAAGCATCACGACCGCGCGACCCATCTCAAGCGCATGCCACAGGGCGGCGCGGCCCGGGCGATCTACGAAGCGGCGGAGCAGGCGCGAATCGAATCGATCGGCGCCAACCAGATGGCCGGCATCGCGCAAAATCTCGACGCCGCGCTCGAGGAGCATTGCCGCATGCGCGGCTTCGGCCGCATCGTCGACAAGGCCGATGCGCCGCTGCCCGAGGTCGTCGGCCTGCTCCTGCGCGAACGCCTGACCAGTCGCAAATCGCCCGAGGCCGCGCGGCGCATGCTCGACATGTGGCGGGCCGATCTTGAGACCAAGGCCGGCGCCGACCTCGACCGCATGAGCAAGTCCGTCGACGATCAGGAGGAATTCGCGCGCCTGTCGCGGCGCCTGATTTCGGATCTCGGTCTGGGCGACGAGGAATTCGACGAAAGCGAAGACGAGGAAAAGGGCGACGACGCCGAGCAGGAGGCTCAGGGCGAAGGCGAGGGCGAAGGCGAGGGCGAGCAGGGCCAGAGCGCCGATGCCGCGGACGATTCGGCCGAGGGCGCCGAGGGCGAGCCCGATCAGAATGCCGAGGCCAGCGCCGAAGATGCCGAAGCCGATCAGACCGGCACCGGCGGCAAGGAGGAGCCCGGTCGCTCGCGCCGGCCTTGGCTCGACGACAAGGCGCTCTCGGGCTCCGAGGACCTCTACAAGGTCTTCGTCGCCGAATTCGACGAGGTGATCACCGCGCCCGAGCTCTGCGATGCCGAGGAACTCGATCGCCTGCGCGCCCATCTCGATCAGCAGCTATTGCGCCTGCAGGGCCTGATCGGTCGTCTGGCCAATCGTCTGCAGCGCCGCCTGATGGCCAAGCAGAACCGGAGCTGGGAATTCGACATCGAGGAAGGCCTGCTCGATGCCGCGCGTCTCGCCCGTGTGATTATCGACCCGATGTATCCGCTGTCCTACAAGCGCGAGAAGGACACCAATTTCCGCGACACCGTGGTCACGCTCTTGATCGACAATTCCGGCTCGATGCGCGGGCGCCCGATCACGGTGGCCGCGATGTGCGCCGACATCCTCGCGCGCACGCTCGAGCGCTGCTCGGTCAAGGTCGAGATCCTCGGCTTCACGACGCGCGCCTGGAAGGGCGGTCAGTCGCGCGAACGCTGGATCGCCGCCGGCAAGCCGCCGACGCCCGGGCGGCTCAACGATCTGCGCCACATCGTCTACAAGGCGGGCGACGAGCCCTGGCGGCGCGCGCGCAAGAACCTCGGCCTGATGATGCGGGAAGGCATCCTCAAGGAAAACATCGACGGCGAGGCGCTGATGTGGGCGCATAACCGCCTGATCGCGCGCCAGGAGCAGCGCCGCATCCTCATGGTCATTTCCGACGGCGCGCCGGTCGACGATTCGACCCTTTCCGTGAATTCGGGCAACTACCTCGACCGGCATCTGCGTCAGGTGATCGGCTGGATCGAGAACAAGAGCCCCGTCGAGCTCGTCGCCATCGGCATCGGCCACGACGTGACGCGCTATTATCGCCGCGCCGTCACCATCGTCGATGCCGAACAGCTCGGCGGCGCGATGATGGAAAAGCTCGCCGAGCTCTTCGACGAGGGCGGCTCGGAGCCCCGGCAGGCCGGTCCCGGCGGCCGGCGCCGCAAGCTTCATTGAGACGTCTCTCCGCTCTTCTGATCCTCGCGGCGCTGCTCGCCGGCGTCGCAGGCACCGCCGCCCTCGCCCAGACCTCGATCCGGCATCGTCCCGTCAATCTGGTCGAGACCGATCCCAACGAAATCCGGATCGGCGCGCTCACCTTCATGGGCGGGTTGCAGCTCGCTTCGGATGACACGTCCTTCGGC
>Ga0233425_10004015_pt1 | contig 25524 bp, 14 predicted proteins | sample Watercolumn_Towu_2_FD_181712 | JGI IMG/M metagenome (GOLD analysis project Ga0233425, IMG submission 181712) | Freshwater microbial communities from Lake Towuti, South Sulawesi, Indonesia - Watercolumn_Towuti2014_140_MG | ecosystem: Environmental > Aquatic > Freshwater > Lake | place... | reverse complement strand
ACTGCGGAACATGGTGTCGCGCTGTACATGCACTACTCCGGCGTGTGGGACTCGCAAGCGATTGCGAAGGATCCGAGTTGGGCCGCCGTCAATGCCGACGGCAAGCCCAACGGCAACGCCACATCGTTTTTCGGCCCGTATGCCGACAAGCTGTTGATTCCCCAATTGCGCGAACTGGCGGGTGACTATGGCGTGGACGGCGCCTGGGTGGACGGCGAGTGCTGGGCGTCAGTGGCCGACTTCGGCGAGGCGGCTCAGGCCGCCTTTCGCAAGGCCACCGGCATTCAAGAGATCCCGCGCCGGCCCGGCGATCCGCACTGGTTCGAGTGGCTGCAGTTCCACCGGGAAGAGTTCCGCCGTTACCTGCGGCGCTACATCGCCGAAGTCAAGAAGACCAACCCGGAGTTCCAGCTCTGCAGCAACTGGGCGTTCACCGACCACATGCCGGAAGCCGTCTCCGCACCCACGGATTTCCTCTCGGGGGACTACTCGCCGGAAGACAGCGTCAACTCAGCGCGGCTTTCCGCGCGGTATCTGGCACGGCAAGGAACACCCTGGGATCTGATGGCCTGGAGTTTCTCCCGCAAGGCAGGCGCGGGTGGCGTAACCCAGAAGTCGGCTGTCCAATTGGAGCGTGAAGCGGCTGTCGTGGTGGCGCTGGGCGGCGGGTTTCAAGCCTACTTCAAGCAGAAACGCGACGGTTCCGTCTTCGACGAGCACGTGCCGATCATGGCGCAGGTCGCCCGATTCTGCCGCGCGCGGCAAGCGGTCTGCCATCGCGCGGAAGCCGTCCCGCAGATCGCCTTGCTGTTCTCGACACCCGCGCATTACCGCCGCGCCAGTGGGCTGTTTTCCCGGGAGTTGTCGCGACTCCACGGCACGCTCCAGGCACTGCTGGAGAGCCAGCAATCGGTCGAAGTTCTGGGTGAACACCATCTGACCGGTCGGCTCGCGGAGTACCCACTGGTCATTGTTCCGGAATGGGAGTACCTCGACACTGCCTTCCAGGAGGAGCTGAAAGGCTACGTCCGCGGTGGTGGCAACCTCTTACTGATCGGTCCCCGGACGGCGGCGATGTTCGAGAAGGAACTTGCCGTTCGCTTCGCCGGTGAATCGAAACCAGAGGCTGCGATTGCCGTCGACCACGCCGGAAGAACGTTTGAGACCAAGGGGCAATCGCAGTCGGTGGAACTGATCCCCCCGGCTGCGGCGTTCGGTCAGCTTCGTGTGGGTCGGGCCACTGACGGACCCGCGCAGCCTGCCGCGTCGATTTCAGCTCTGGGCAAGGGACGCATCGCCGCCATCTACTTCACATTCGGTCAAGGCTATCTGCGCACGCGCAACGCCGATTCGCGAGCGTTCCTCAATTTGCTCGTCAGGCAGCTCTTTCCCGAACCGCTCGTGGAAGTCACCGGCTCCCCGGATGTGGATGTATCGGTTCACCGCAGCCACGGCCTGCTGACGGTGAATCTCGTCAACACGTCCGGACCTCATGCCACTGAGCCTATAGTCGAGTCCATCGCGCCCGTGGGGCCGCTCACAGTCCGCATTCGCACGCCGCAAGCGCCCACATCACTCGTCCTGGAACCAGGTGGGGAGCAATTGACCTTCACGCATCGCGAGGGAATAGCGCAAGTCACGATCCCCAGCCTGGAGATCCACCGCGCTCTGGTCGTGAAGTGACCCGTCCATTCCGTTGAACAAGACAGGGGGCGTCGAGCGGGTCCAGTTCCTCGCGTGCAACAAGCACGTGACCGGGAGCATCAATCCCAATTCGAACGCGCCCCTTTTCGATTCGCACGATGACAATACGGACATCGTTTCCGACGCGAACAGACTGTCCCGACTTCCGGCTCAGTACCAACATGGCGATTCCTTTCGAAGTCGTCTGCGTGACTCTAATTCTCTAAGCACGAAATCCCGTTCTCGCCCATCAGGCCACGTGCCTGCCTCGCAAGAATTCAAGGCACCGGTGTCTCGCCCGGCCCGTTACAAGTTACAATGATCAGTGGCTCCCCAGGGGCGCGCAAGCGAAGGGACCCGTGCATGTCTTCGCGACTCGTCTGTTGGATTCTCTTGAGCTGTTGGTTGGGCATCGCGACATTTGGCTGGCCTGCGCGGAGCGGCCTCGGCGCCGACCCAGCAGCCCCAGCGCCCGTTGACGCGAGTGCGGACCAGGAAGCCGCGCTGAATCTGAAGGTCGAAGCCGCGCTGGAGAAACGTGGTGACTGGGAATATGTCGATACTCCGCTCAGCGATGTCGCCGCACATTTGTCCGACATGGCGGCCGTTCCTGTGCTGTTGGATCGCAAGTCCCTCGAAGAGATCGGCGTTGAGGTTTCAACTCCGGTGACCATCAGTCTCCAGGGTGTGCGTTTGCGATCGCTGCTGGTCCATTTAGCTGACCCACTGGAATTGGCCTGGCACGTTTCACAGGGGGCGGTGTGGATCACGACGCCCGAGGCCTGCGACGAACATCGTCTGGTTTGTGTCTATTCGCTGCGTGAGTTGTTTCCGGCCGGCGCCTCGGTGGATGAACTGGACTACGACAGCATCATCGCGGTCGTCACGTCGGTGATCGCTCCCGAAACGTGGGACCATGTCGGTGGATCGGGTTCCATCACCTACATCCAGGGAAAGCTGGTCATTTCTCAGTTACATGCCGTGCAGCACGAGATCAGGCTGCTGCTGGACCAGTTGCGGCAATTGGCGGAGTTGCACCGCCTGCCCCAGCCGGTACCTTCGGCGCCGTTGCTGGTCGAACCGGTCGCGGACAACGCGCGCGTGCGCGCAGCGCTGGAGCAACCGATCACACTCGAGTTCGCCGACGCGCATATGTGGGATGTGGCGGGCTTCTTGTGCGACGCCCGCCGCATACCGGTGCTACTGGATGCCAAAGCACTCGAAGACATGGGTGTCTCGCCCAGCGACACAGTGACGATCAACGCCAGCGAGCTTCCGTTGCGAATCGCGCTGCGGCGCATCCTTGATGAGCTTGAGTTGACATACGTAGTGCGCGAGGAAGCCTTGGTATTCACGACGCCGGAGGAGAGTGAAGCGCAGCAACTGGTGGTGATTTATCCCGTTGGTGATCTGTTGCCCTCGCCGCATGAGTGCGAGTGGTTGTCGGACGACGACCGAGGCTACGACGCGCTCATTCAGACCATTACATCGACGGTACTCCAAGACAGCTGGGACGTTGTGGGTGGCGCGTCCTCGGTGGCAGCTCTGCCCATCCTTTCCGCGCTGGTCGTCACGCACTCGGAGGAGGGGCACCGGCAGATCCAGGAGTTGTTCCGCGCATTGCGCGCGATCCGAGTTACCCCGGTGACAGACCAGGAAGCGGCAACGACCAGCGATACCGCAGCCGATCTTCGGCTGGAAGTGTACCGACTCAACCCCGCGGGGACGGCGGCCAATCCTCCCGTCTCGCCGGAACAGATCGCCAAACTGATCTGCCAGATCATTGAACCCGACAGTTGGCACGGCGACCGAGTCGTGGATCACGTGGGGAATCAACTGGTCGTGCGCCACACGCCGCAGGTGCATCGGAGGATCGACCGACTTCTCGATCGCCTGGGATTGCGCGAGTTGCACCAGGGCGGCGGGATGGCCGGTGCTGGGCTGGGGGGCGGTTTCTTCCAGGAAGGAACACGGGATGGCACATCGGGTCACGCTGATCGCCGGTGATGGTATTGGGCCGGAAGTAACGCAGGCCACGCGCCGCGTCATTGAAGCGGCGGGAGTGTCGATCGCCTGGGACGAGTGCGAAGCTGGTGAAGCCGTTTATCAGCGGGATGGGGAGGCATTGCCGCCGGCGACCGTCGAATCCATTCGACGCAATCGCGTGGCACTCAAGGGCCCCATCGCGACACCCTCCGGCACCGGATACCGTTCGGTAAACGTTCGCCTGCGCCAGATGCTGGACCTGTTTGCCAACGTCCGGCCGGCACGTTCGATTGCCGGTTTGCCGGCGCGCTACGACAATGTCGATCTGATTGTCGTACGCGAGAACACGGAAGGCTTGTACAGCGGCCTGGAACACGAGGTGGTGCCCGGCGTGGTTGAGAGCTTGCGCGTGATCACTCGGCAAGCGTCGCAGCGTGTTGTTCGGTTCGCTTTCGAGATTGCCCAACGGCATGGGCGGAAACTGGTGACCGCCGTGCACAAGGCCAACATCCTGAAGAAGAGCGACGGCCTCTTCTTGAATGTAGCCCGCGAGGTGGCGGCGGAGTTCCCGCAGATCAAGTACAACGAGTGCATCGTGGATGCCGCGGCCATGAAGCTGGTAATGGATCCGCACCAGTTCGATGTGCTGGTGATGGAGAACCTGTTCGGCGATATCCTCTCGGATTTGACGTCGGGGCTGGTGGGCGGTCTCGGATTGACGCCCAGCGCGAACATTGGCGACCGGTTTGCCGTCTTTGAGGCAGTCCACGGCACAGCCCCGGACATCGCGCGCCAAGGGTTCGCGAATCCGACGGCCGTGCTGCTCAGCGGCGTACTGCTGCTGCGCCACGTGGGTGAAATCACCGCCGCGGACCGGATCGAGAACGCCGTGCGGCAGGTATTGAGCCAAGGCCGTCACACCACGCGGGACTTGGGGGGCACGGCGACGACCGACCAGTACGTCGATGCAGTGATCGCCGCGCTGGGATGACCCACGTGGAGCGGGGTCGGGAAATCGACGCCGTGAACATTTTTGTGCTGCGCGTGCGTCGCTCAAAGTAGCGTGGGCTTCAGCCCACGTGAGGTGCGACCGATACCGAAGCACACGCTGTGCAAGAGACACGGCGTGGGCGGAAGCCCACGCTGCAAATTGAACGAACGTGCCGCACTTCTCCGTAGCGGTGGCTTCAGCCGCCGCGTGGAAATTGTCGACCCGAAATTCAGGCCACGACGATGTGTCAGAAAGACAGCAGCATTTGCCAGATGAAGGTGTTGCTCAAGCCTTCGATATTGCCCCAGATTTTCTGGAACAGCTGCTCATCCCCTTCGATCTCGGGGATCTCCGCGCGTTTGCGGGACCAGGGATAGCACTCGCCGGGCTGTGGCCGGCTGGCCGCCGGCTTCCACAAGAACGTCCCCGGTCGAGCGTCCTGAGGTTGGGGGCGCGGTCCGCCCGGAGTCAGCATTGCGGAGCTGTGCCCGCGCGAGTAGACGCCATATTCCAGTGTTGCCTCGGTCATCGCCCGCATGTTCGCGACCGTCGCGTCGTTCTGGACGATGGCACTGGCATCCATGATATAGCCGCCGTCCCGGGCGACTCCCTCAATGATCTCTTTGCAGCGCTGCCGCACTTCGGCGGGAGTTGCCAGCGCCAACATCGTGTTCGGGACACCGCCGCTCAGGCAGAACTTGTGCCCGAGCGCCTGATGCACACGGAAGATATCCCCTTGATCCACGTGGTACACGATGGAACGATCGGGCAGTTCGGCGAATGAATCCAGGTGATAGTCCCAATTGCCTTCCGCATAGAACAACGTCTGATGGCCGGCAGCCCAGAGTTCCTGCACGATCGGTTTGAGCGTTGCCCAGTAGATGTTCTTGAAGATTTCGTGGGAGACAAACGGCACGCCGCCGCGGTGCATCCACAGACCGACGGGCACGTTGCCACCAGGATCGGCGGTCGTCAAAGCCACGTGGGCCAGGTGTGGTGCGAGCGCCTCACAGGCCGCCACAACCTTGTCGCGACGTTCGAACAGGTCATCCACGAGTCCCAGGTACCCGCGCAGCTTGTCGGCCAGAATGTCCAGCGGCGCCTTGAGGATGCCCGCGATCGCCGAGACGGTACCGCATTCCGTACGCAGCCGTTCGACCTGCGGACCGAACGCATAGAAGTACTGCAGCATCGCCATGGCGGTCTTGATCAGCGCCAGATTGTGCTGATAGGTGCAGGGGGCGCCCATGGGAACCAACTGCGTTGAGACACGCGGCAGCCAGACGTTGTAGAGGAATCCCGTGGGATCCTCGATCAGCGCGTCGTACTCCGTCGGCTGCATGAAGGATTCCGTGGGAGATGGTTCGCGGTACTGGAAACCCGTGTCAACCGGGATTTCCAGCCCCGGGATGGCGTAGTATTTCAACCCCATGGACTGCGCCAGCCCCGTCCAGACATAGACCATGTTGGCCACCACGGCGTCCCAACCGAAATCCGCCGCGCACTTGCAGGCGGCGTCAAACGCCTGCTGGTAGTCGTGCGCCAACTGCTGGCAGTTGTAGCCGGCATAGACACCGGTGAACTCGGCGACGAAAGGCCGAATAGGCACGCGGTCCGGCATTTCATTGCGCATCGCCGTGGTGTACCGAGCGAAACGCTCCGCATACAGAGCTTCTGATTGGGTGACGGCAGACGCGTTGGCGGTCGAGCTCATGCGGTGATCCCCCTTGCTGATCAGAAGCGAAATCGGGCGGTCAGACGGTCCCAATTGTGTCGGGACGGAGCACCGCTTGCAAGACGCTACGGCGCAATTGGCGGCAGGGGCCGCAGTTCGTCGGCATAGGTGCGCGGGCCACGGCTCACCGGCCGCGGCGTGGCAAGGAGGTAGTCCTGGATCTGATGGGGGGGCACGCGCAAGCGCGCACGTGCGGCAGCGTCCCGGTACGCCTGGCCGGGCCACGCTCCCTCCGCCAGGCAGACTTCGTTGTATTCCAGGAGAGTCCCCTTCTGGAAGTGCACCTGAGTGACCGCCAGCGAGTGCTCGGTCACGGCCCGGTAGTAGCCGCTTTCCGCGCTCGCCAGATCGCTTTGGGCATTGAGAATCAGGTCCAGCAGACGCGTCTTCTGGTTCTCGTCGGCGTCCTCGTAGATGGCCTCCAGAGCGGCCAGTTGCTGAGCGGACGCGACCCGGCGGTTGTAGTTGGTTTGCGCGACGGCGTAAGCGCGCTGCATTTCCGCCAGAGCGCTGGCCAGATCGTGGGCTACGTCGCGTTCTTGTGCCTCCAATAACGCATGATCTCGCGCCAGTTGCAGTTCGGCGTTGCGCACGGCCACGTGTCCTTGCCGCATTCCCACCGGCATCTGCAGTTCCACACCCATCTGCCATTCCTGGAAGTCACCCGACGTGAGTGTCTGGTACGCATTGTCAAACCGGTCACTTTGTCGGGTGGAATTCAGCAAGTCGCGGCCGAAGCCGACCCAGGCATAGCGACCAAACGCATCCACGCGCGGCAAGAGATAATTCCGGGCGGCGACGAGTTCCAATTCCCTCCGTTTCACTTGCCAGCGCTGCCGGCGAAGTTCTTCCCGGCCGGCGATGGCCTGTGTGAGTATCTGGTCCCATTCGAACAGGACGCGCGCCTGCAGCGGTTCCTCCACCGGCTTGATCAGCCGCCCGTCAGAAACCGGCACACCCATGAGCAGGCGTAATTGGCGCTCGTTGGCCTGGATCCCGTTGTTGCCGCGGAACGCAAACGCGATGGTACGGGACTTCTGGAATTGGTGGCCGGTGAGCGCATTCTGCACATCCTCCTCGAAGCGGAAGTATTGAGCGCGAGCCTGAGCTTCCTTTTCTGCTTCCCCACCCAAACGCCCCGTTTCGTAGAGCGCCCGGATTCGACGCCAAGTCTCCAAGGCCCGATTGCGCGCGGCGAGCTTCGCATCAAGATCGCGGTATGCGAAATACAGCTCCCAATACTGAGTTTCGATGTCTGCGACGAGATCGCGGACCCCCATTTCAAAGTCGGCCAGACTGATATCCGTGTTGATCCGCGCTACCTGCACGCCTGCATAGACGCCGGGCACCGAATCGGGACCCGCGATGCGATTGAACTCCACTCCACTCCCCTGCAGAAGTGGATGCCGTATTTCGGCGGTGACGTTGTTCTGCCAGTAGCTGACGAACGGGTTTCCGGGTGTATTGTTGAAATCGTAGTCGATGCCGTGCCGCAGGCTGAACTCGGAGCCGGTGGCAGCTCGTTTGGACAACTCAACCTGGGCCGCCGCCAGATCCTGCTGGAAAGCGCGCCCCCCTGAGAACAGGAAGTTGTTCAACGGATGATCGTGTTTCTCAAAGAACGTGCGGGCCTCCAGCGACGCGTCGAAAGCGCTGAGCGCCGCTTCGACGCCGAACCGCGGGTCCGTTTCCACGATCATCGGGCTTTGCACCGACTGCACGTTCTGCGGCGACGCAACGACTAGCCCCCCCAGGTCGCGGAGGATCTTGGAATTGCTCAACCCGATGCGCACCGCCTCCTGTAGTGTCAGCGGCCAATATTCGACCGGTCCCGCCTGTTCCAGTGTCATGGGGGGAGCAGTGGCGAGCACGTCGCCGCAGGCAGGCTCGGCGACATCCGGATACTCGATGGCGGTCGCGGCCGTGCGAAAGTAGGCCAAGTCCGCGTCAGCCACGATGGGCGGCGGCCCCTGGCCGATGCTGCATCCCCACGCACACGCGAGGCTGACTAACATCAACGACCTGCACACCAAGGCCGTCTGCTTCATTTGCGCGACCATCCCTGACCTAGGACGCAGGGCACTCCACACCCTGCACGAGCCGGGTTCTCTGCATTATGCATCGGTTAGCGGTGCGCACACGCAAGCGAGTTTCGCGCAAAAGAACGGATGTAGCGATCAGCGCCAGAATTCCGGCTGTAGCGACATACTCCACCGACTCGACAGGCATGACGAACATCCAGAAACAGCCCGAGAGCTTGACTAATCGTTACAGCTTGCCTGTCCGGAAGTACGCGTTCACGGATCGGTGGGGTATTGGCGCGCTATTCAGCGTTGACGGTTTGCGGTCGGGACCCGACATGGTCCGAAAACATGGGCCGATCCGTGAACGCTGACGTCTGAAAGGCCCCGCGTCACGGTCTGGTCCGAGAGCCGCAGATTGGCCGTTTAATGGGGTGCCTATTTCACCCTGGGACGTTTGATGGCTTCCGGATTGACTATATTGAGATGAATGGCAGCACCCGGCAACGACATAGCCAGCGCGACCACCGCGCTGACCACGTGGCGCGAGATCGAACGCCTTGTCGACGAAGTATCGACGCTGGCGCGGGGGACTTCGTCTCCGCTCGAGTTCTATGAGGGATTGCTGCACAAGATGATCCATGCGGCGGGATCCGCAGGAGGCATCGTGTGGATGCGCACTCCTGCCGGGTCCTTTCGCTCGCTCTGCCAACACCTGCCCGCAGGAGAACTACTGGCAGAGGCAAGTGGCAAGTCGCGGACGTTCATGCTGGCTCAAGCCTCGCAACACGGGAAGTCGCTGCGCGTGGAGCCACAACCAGAGGGTGCTGAACGGCCCATCGGGGGCGATCTCGCGGAGTCACCACGCTGGTTCTGTCCCATCGCCGTGGATGGCGAAGTGGTTGTGGTGGTCGAACTGTTCGAACGTGGTTTCCCAACCGCACGCGCGCAGGGCAAAGTGGACCAGCTCCTGGATGCTCTCTGTGAATTGGCGAGCGACTTCCAGCGGCGTCTGCAGATGTCCGAATTGAAGCGTTGGAGGGTGGATGCGGAGCGCATCGAAGAGTTCGCGCAGGCTGTGCATCGCCACCTTGATCTGCAGCAAGTCACTTACGCGATAGCCAATGAAGGCCGACGTCTGCTGGGCTGGGATCGCGTCAGTGTGCTCGTGCGCCGCGGGCGCAGCTTTCGCGTGGAAGCGATGAGCGGCGCTGACACCGTCGACCGACGCGCCAGTCTTGTGCGGAGTCTGGAACACTTGGCCGACGTCGTGCTGGCGACGGGAGAATCTCTGTGGTACGGCGAAGCTGCCGTCGAATTGGCGCCCGACCAGGAGCAGGCGCTGCAGGTCTTTCTCGATGAATCCCACGCGCGCAGCGTCGTGGCCTTACCGTTGCAGGCCGCTCCCGATGGCCAGCAAACTCCAAGTCACGTTGTTGGGGCACTCGTGCTCGAGCGTTTTTCGGCTGAAGAGAACGTGGTCCAGGGAGCCGGTTGCACGGAGGCCGTGGCCCGGCACAGCGCGGCCGCGGTGCGCAATGCGTTGGAACACCGCGCGCTGCCGGGATTCCTCCTGCTGAATCGCCTGGCCCGCTTGCGCTGGCTCACGCGATTGCGTCAATTGCCGCTGGTGGTTCTGGCCGGCCTCGTTGTTGCGTTGCTCGCAGGTGTGCTCGCCTTCGTGCCGATGGACTTCTACGTCGAGGCACGCGGTGAACTGCAGCCAGAAATCCGCCGCGACGTGTTCGCTCCTGGCGACGGAGTGGTTCAGGCCATTTCCGTCGATCACGGCCAAACGGTAGCTGCCGGCGAATTGCTGGTGGAAATGCGGCAATCGGAATTGGACCTGGAATTCGCTCGTATCCTCGGGGAATTGCAGACCGCCAGGAGGCAACTGGACTCAGTCCAGGCCACACGACTGCAGCCCCGGAGGTCCACTGACGGTGCCGACTTGGACAGCGAACGACTCACGTCGCAGGAGGAGGAACTCAAGAAATTGGTGGAAGGCCTCGAGTCCCAGCGGCAGATCCTCCTGGCGCAGAGAAGCGAGTTGCGCATCCTCAGTCCGATCACCGGGCAGATCCTCAGCTGGGAAGTCCGACAAACACTCGAGGCACGGCCGGTGCAACGCGGCCAAAGACTCCTGACGATCGCGGACCCCCAGGGGCCGTGGATCCTGGAACTGCGCGTACCCGACCGGGATATCGGCTATGTACTCACGGCCCAGGCCGCTCAGGGATTGGCGCTGCCCGTCTCGTTTCTGTTGGCGACTGATCCAGCGACGCAGTACCGCGGGCAAGTGGAGCAAGTGGCCCGGGCCCCGGAGACGAATGAGGACCAGCAAGCAACCGTTTTGGTGACGGTGCGCGTCCCGTCGGACCAATTGCGACAACCTCGCCCTGGTGCCAGCGTACTGGCCAAAGTCTATTGCGGCCGGCGCGCCGCGGGGTTCGTCTGGTTTCACGATCTGCTCGAAGCCTGGCAGACCTACATACTGTTTTGACTCGCCCGTGGAGTGCTCCGATGCTCGGCGCCGTTGGTCTCTGCTTTCCCGTAGCCCTGATGCTGTGCGCCGCTGAGAGTACCGACCAGGCTTCCGGCCGCCACAAAGCGGAATTGGGAGTGGAATCCGTGGTGGTCACGTTGATTGAGCAGATTGAAGTGCCGGCTCAGGAATCGGGTGTGATCACCCGCATCTATCCGCGCGAAGGCCAATACGTCAAGAAGGGCGATCCGTTGGCGCAGATCAACGACCGCCAGGCTCAACTAGCGCTGCAGCGTGCCCAGGTCGAATTGGCCAACGCGAACAAACAGGCCGGGAACCGGATCGCGGTGCATTACGCTGAAAAGTCGAAAGAAGTCGCCGACGCGGAACTCCGGCGCGCGACGGATAGCCTGGAGCGATACCCCAAGAGCATTTCCGAAACGGAAATCGACCGACTGCGACTGTCAGCTCAGAAAGCGGCGTTGGCGGTTGAACAAGCAACCTTTGAATTCGAACTGGCTCAGTTCGCGACGCAGCTTCGCCAGGCCGACGTGGACTTGGCGACGGACAGCGTCGAGCGTCGCCGCGTCGTAGCTCCCTTGGACGGCGTCGTTGTCCAGATGAATCGCCGCGAGGGGGAATGGGTGGAGGCCAGCAAGCCCCTGTTTCGGATCCTGCGTTTGGACCGCCTGAGGGCGGAGGGATTCGTGCAAGCCATGGACGCCAAGGAAGATCTCGTGGGCAACGCGGTGGTCCTCAGCGTGACACTCCCTGGCGGCCGAGCCGAGCAATACCCTGGAGAGATTGTCTTCGTCAGTCCCGAGATCAGTCCGGTGAACGGGCAGATGCGCGTCTGGGCGGAAGTGGAAAACCCGCGACTGGAATTGCGTCCCGGGGTGCGGGGCACACTGCGGATCACGCTCGCAGGAGAAGGCACAAAACCCTAGGGCCCCGTGTCTGGCGAATGAGCGGCTATGAGTTCGGTGGGACTTCAAAGCGACGTCGGGCAGCGCGAGTTGCCCGTGCGCGCGCGGCCGGATCTTGTCGTCAGTCCCCAGTGGTTCGGTGGCCGGCGCTATTGGGGCGTCCAGGACCCGGTGACGTTGCGTTGTTTTCAACTCCGCGAGGAAGAGCACTTCGTACTGGAGCAATTGAGACAGCCCACGACCGTGACGGAGATCAAAGCCCGTTTTGAGCGCCGGTTCGCGCCCCGCAAATTGGACAGCCGGCACTTGCAGAGCTTCCTGGGCCTGCTCTTCCGCCAAGGGCTGTTGATGTCGGACGCACCGGGGCAGGGAGAGCAGTTGCGCCTGCGCGGCCAAAGGCAGTTCCGCGCAACAATAATGAGCGGGCTGGCCAATCTGCTGGCGATTCGACTGCCGGGCTTTCATCCCGGCCGCGGCCTGCATTGGCTGCACGCTCGGTGCCGGTGGATGTACTCGCGTTGGTGTGTTGCCGGCTGCTGTCTGCTGATGACCGCCGCGCTGCTCCTGACGGCTATCCAATTCGAATCGCTCCGGGAACGCTGGCCGACGTTTCAAGGGTTCTTCAGCCCGCAGAACATCGTCTGGCTCATAGTCGCCTTGGGAACAACGAAGATCTTGCACGAGTTGGCACACGGGCTCACCTGCGTTCATTTTGGCGGTGAGTGCCACGAGATCGGCATGATGCTGCTTGTGTTCACTCCGTGTTTGTACTGCGACGTGACGAGTGCCTGGCTGTTACCCAGCAAATGGCATCGTATGGCCGTGGGACTTGCCGGCATCTATGTGGAGATGGTGCTGGCGGCCGCGGCCACGTTGGGGTGGTGGTTCACCGAACCGGGGCTTCTCAATTCGCTGCTGTTGAACATGATGGTGATCTGCTCCGTGAACACGCTGCTCATCAACGGCAATCCGCTGCTGCGATTTGACGGCTACTTCGTACTGTCGGACTTGCTGGAAGTCCCGAATCTGCAGCCGCGAGCCCGCGACGTTGTGGTCACGGGCCTGCGACATTGGCTTTTCGACCTGCAGCAGGACCGCACACCCGCGGTGCGTGAACACCATCTCGGTTGGCTGGCCCTCTACGCGGTGGCGTCGATTCTGTACCGGCTCACCGTAGTCGTCGCCATTCTGGTTCTGTTACAGCGTGCCTTTCGAGGCACCGACCTGGAACTCCTGGCACAACTGATAACCGTGGCGGTCGTCATTGGCATGGTGGGACCCGCAACCTGGAAGACGGTCCGCTGGTTTCAAGATCCCGGCCAGCGCCGCCAACTGCGTCCCGGTCACGCCGCCAGCCGTCTTGCTTGGGCAGCACTGCTGGTGGCTGGCGTGTTGCTGGTGCCCCTGCCCAGCCGGCTGCTCACGCCCGCCATGATGGAGCCGGAAGATGTCGAACGCATCTACGTTTCGGTTCCGGGACTGATTCGTTCGGCCGTGAACGTCGGACAGTCCGTGCAAGCCGGTGACACGCTGGCGCAACTGGAAAACTCCAGTATCAGTCGGGAAATCGCGGAACTTACAGCGGAGATCGAGCTGCAGCGCGTCCGACTGGCGAATTTGCGCGGTGCGCGAGTCGCCGACGCCACCGTGGAAAAACAGATTCCCGTGGTGGAGGAGTCGCTGCGGGACTTCGAGCAGCGGCTGCAGCAGCGCCGCGCGGACCAGGCACGGTTGACGTTGCGATCGTCGGGCAGCGGCACAGTGCTGCCGTCGCCGCGCGCTGAAGACCGAGCAGCTGATGGTGCCTTGCCGCGCTGGTCGGGGGATCCGCTGAGCGCGCGTAACCGCGGAGCCTATCTAGAGACGGGGACGCTTCTCTGTTTGGTTGGCGATCCACGACGCCTGCAGGGACTGCTTGTGATTGACCAGTCTGACGTGGACCTGGTTAGGATTGGCCAGCGCGTGCGCATCCTGGTATTCGAACAACCGCAACAGGTACTCGAAGGGAAGATCAAAGCGATTTCCGAATTGCGGCTGGACACTGCCCCGCGCGAGCTGCTGGTTGCGGGACTGCTGCCAACGCAAGCCGAGGGGCAGGGCGCCCGACCGACTCGCACCTCGTATCTGGCGCGCGTGTCCATTGACAACCTGCCCAGTCCCGTGTTGATGGCTGCGGCCGGGCGGGCCCGCATCCACACGGCACCTCGTTCGATAGCTGCCCGCGTCTATCGATACCTGAAAGGCACCCTCCGATTCCAGCTCTGAACCTGCGTGAGCGTTCACGGAGCGGTGGGGGACTAGCGCATTTTTCGGCATCGACGGCTGGCCATCAGGATCAGGCTTTCTCCGAAATATGGGCCGATCCCCTTCTCTTCACCGATCCGTGAACACGTACGAACAGCGAGGCCCGTTCAGGGAAGAGCAAAGATCAGCGCCAATACGATGGCGGCCTGCACGGCGGCCGGTGTCGCCGCCACCGGAAGCTGGCGGATCGGACACGGCTCGCGTGTGCCCGGGCGCCCATGACCCAACGTGTAGGGATGGGGCCGGCCGAACTCGAGCGCCATCAGGTACGGCAGTGCCGGTACTCGGCAGAAGAAATGCGCTGCTGAAAAGACAGGCTGTGCGTAAGGCACATGATGTCCGTGGCGCTCGAGATTAATATCTTCGAAGTACAACGGATAGCTGCACGCGAGCGGGGCTTCCCAACAGTACACACCTCGTTCCCAGTTGCGCGTCGCGAACGTGTCATATCCAGGAACGGGTGAACTCTGAAACCGCGGCTCCATCGCGTCTGCCGGCAACTGACCCGCTGGCGGCTGGATGTCGGTGCTCAGTTCATACAAGGGCCGCTCGCGAAATGCCGGCTCTCGGTCCGAGGGCGATGATTGTTGCACCGGGTCCGGTGCAGGCAGGCGTTCCAGTGGCGGTTCCACCGCGGCGCGCTCGGCGGCGTTGAGCGCGGGCGGAACAGCAGCGGCCGGAAATGCCGTGGGTGGAACGGCTGGAATGGTCGGGACCGGACGCGATCTGTCACCGGTCGCTGTTCGCAAGCGAAGATTCGTGGCGTGAGGCGCACTCACCAACTGCGGATCTGTCCGGTTGGCAGCCGAACGCACCGCTCCGCTCTGTGCAAACGCCACCGGAGAATGCACCGGTACGAGCAGGATCAGTGCGGTGCAAAAGACCACCAGCGACCATTGGGCTGGCAGTCGCGCGAGCCGTATCGCAACGTCCGCGCCGCATGCGGCAACTCGCAGCGCGGGCACCCGCAGTGGCCGCACCGCAGTCGTGGATCGCACCGCCATCCATTGTTTCTTGGCACGGGTCATCGCTCTGCATCCTGCAAAGTCGCCAGCCGTTCGCAGGTCGGTCCCGCGGACCTGGCACACGGGACTCCTGCCATTCACTCCTTCGTCTGCATTTCCGCTGCGAATGTGTAGTTGTGCCGCCGCCATCACGAATCGGTATGACCGGCACATTTGTCACTTCCGATGCACCTGGACCAACTCCTATAATCCCTACCAGAAGAAGCCCGAGAGTCTCAGGCTTGTTGGAGGCTGTGCAGGCGACGACAATGCGTCTGACCCGCTGAAACCCCAAGGAGTCTCTACCATGTCGCAGTTGGGAATCACGACTCGCCGGTTGCTCTGTCGCTTGGCGGCAGTTCTCGGATTGCTGCTGCTGCCTCTGTCGCGCGGCGGGACTGCGGAAGACGCGCCCGCGTGGGTGGCGCAACTGGAGCAGGAGACGGGAGCGCACGGCGGGCTTTGTGTCTTGGTTGGCATGGATGACCCCGCGATGGCACTCGATCTGTCAGCCCGCGGAACGTTCCTGGTGAAGATGCTGTCACTTGATCCAACGACCGTCGAGCGCGCGCGCGCTCGCATTCAGGAAGCACAGCGTTACGGCCTGGTCTGCGCGGATGAACTCCGGCCGGACGATCGCCTTCCCTTCACGGAGAACCTGGTCAACCTGCTGTTGATGGAAGGCCGGTCGGCAACGCCGGCGATGTGGCGGGAGGCAGCGCGCGTCGTGTGTCCGGGTGGAACCGTGTTGGTGCGTGGCATCACAGCTCCCGGTCAGGCCGAGGCTGCCGGCTTGGAAAACCCGCGGACGGTGCAGTTCGCGGAAGTGTGGTTGGCTGCGCGAAAGCCACGACCCGGTGACATGGATGAGTGGAGCCATGCCCGGCACTCGTCCACCGGCAACGCCGTTTCCACGGATACCTTGGTGGGTCCTCCGCGGCGTGTGCGCTGGGTGGTGGGCGCCGAATCCGAAGTGGCTGGCATGGTGACTTCGGGAGGCCGGAACTACTACGCGGCAGCCTTGGCGCGCGACAGCTTCAACGGACTGAGATTGTGGAACCGTGATTTCCTGCAGCCGGAATCGTCTCAGGAATTCGTGTTGAGGAATGTCCCCGCCAACGTGCCCACTCCGGTTGCCGCCGGTCCGTGGTTGTACGTCATCAGCGCAGGCAAACTGCTGGCTCTGGACGGCGCGACAGGAAAGACGGTCCGCGAGTATCCGGAAGCCGGCAATCCCCAGTCACTCCTCCACGACCGCGGACTATTACTCGTGGCCGACGGGGAGTCGGTGCGAGCGGTGGACAGCAACACCGGCGATCTGCTCTGGAAGCATACAGCCTCTGCGCCGCGGCAGCTGGTCTGCGGTGATGATTTCGTGGGAGTCATGCAGGGGGACCCCCGACGCGGCGAACAACTGGAGCTGTTGGCGCTCGATCGATCGACGGGACGAGTCCTGTGGACGAAGCAGGACCCGGGCTGGGCCACTCGGGTCTATCGGTGCGTCTACCATCAGGGCTTGCTCGCCTATGAGGTTTCCACGGTCAACGACGACGGCCCGGGCAACGCGTTGCACATTCTGTCAGCTGCCGACGGACATACCTGTTGGGAACGAGACTTTCTGCCGGGCATGAACCACATGCGACAGGCCCGCGCCATGTTTGTCGGTGATCGGCTCTGGCTGTTGCACGGTGGCAAGAGTGCGGACAAGGAGCGGCTGCCGATCGAGTGTTCGGCCTTCGATCCGCTCACGGGGCAAACCTTCGTCACGCACCCGGCCGGATTGACTCATTGTTTTCCCCCGGTCGCCACGACTCGATTCCTGTTTGCCGGGGAGATGGACTTGACCGACCTGGCGACCGGTAAAGTGGACGCGAATCGCATCACGAAGGCGGCCTGCGGGCGCGAGTCCGGCTGGGTACCCGCGAACGGACTCATCTACGTGACTCCGAAACACTGCGTGTGCTGGCCGATGCTGCGCGGGTATGCCGCCCTGGCACCGGAGCGCCCCGATGGCAACTCGGCCGACCGACCGCTGGGAGAAATCGAATTTGCCCTGGAACGCGGATCGGCGGCAGTTCCCGCCGTGAACGCGGAACAACGCGATTCCGATTGGCCCTGCTATCGTCACGATGCGTGGCGCAGCGGCAGCACCGCGGCGCCGGGACCGACGGAACTCAACACGCTCTGGACTGTCGATCTCAGTTCATCCCCCGCAACGGGTCCGATCATTGCCGATTGGCAGGAGAACCCGTTCATCAAGGGACCGCTGACGGCTCCGGTCGTCGCCAGCCACACGGTTATCGTGGCCAGGCCCGATGCGCACGAAGTCGTGGCGTTGGATGCACTGACAGGTGCTGTCCGCTGGCGATTCACGGCCAGTGGTCGGGTCGACACGGCCCCCACATTGCACGCCGGCCTGGTGCTGTTCGGTACAAAGAACGGCTTCGTGTATTGCCTGCGTGCGGATGACGGCCAGATCGTTTGGAGACGCAGTGCGGCGCCCACGGCGGAGCAGATTGTGGCCTATGGTCAGCTGGAATCTCCGTGGCCGGTTCCCGGAAGTGTTCTCGTGAGCGAGGGAGTGGCTTACTTCGCTGCAGGCCGCCAGCCGCTGGCGGACGGCGGCATCTTTGTCTTTGCAGTGCTACCGGCCAGCGGTGAGTTGCGTTGGGTGCAGCGTCTCGACAGCGTCCCGCAACAAGGTTTCTACGAGTGTTCCGCACTGGAGTTCGACAACTTCGACCTGCTCTATCGGCAGGGGGACGGAGTGGCCATGTCGCGTTGGGCCTTTGACATTTCCAGCGGCAAGATGTCGGTCGATCGCTGGAGCGCCTTTGCCCGGCTCAACACGGGGAACGGTGAGTCGCTCGTGCCACGCGGATCATGGTCCTATGCGCCCCGGCATCAGAAACGAATCCCCGCGGACTCGGCGCTCAAGCCGTTGGCGGTCTTCCGCGACGCGACGCTCTTGGGCGGCGTGCAGGGAATGCAGAGCGTCTTCCGCCGCGACTTTGCGCCCGACGAAGTTGCCGCGTTCAACACCCAGTGGATGACCGGCTGGGCAGCGGGCCAGGCTTTTTCTGCCGGTGAGCGGCCTTGGCCCAACGACCGTTTGGCGGAGAAGGCCTCGTGGCGTGTGGATCTGTACGATCCGAAGACATCGCGGGACAGCGTCGAGGCGCTGGTGATGGCGGGCGATCGCTTGTATGCGGCTGCGTCCAGCGGTGAATTGCGCATGATGGCCATCGACCGCGGAACAGAGTTGGCCAGAGTCGCGGTTCCCGCGCCGGTCTGGGACGGTATGGCGGTGGCGCACGAACGGCTGTTCCTCTCCACCAGTGACGGCCACTTGCTGTGTCTGGGAAAGAAGTGAGGATCCGTTCCGTTTCTCTCGATATGTTCCGCGTCTCGCTCGTGATTCCCGTGTGTCCACATAGCTTCCGCAACTGACATTCACGCCGATGGCGAACCTGACCCGTCTTTCACCGGTCGGTGATGCCACCAGGTCGCCAACATCGAACCGGAGATGTTCATCCAGGGGCCAAACACGGCGGGTGCCAGGGCTGCACTGGAACTCTGAAGCACGTTGATGGCCAGTCCCGAAGCCATGCCACCGTTTTGCAGCCCCACCTCAATTGCCACCGTGCGTGCCGCCGTCTCATTCAGTCGGAGGAGTCGGGCTCCCCAATAACCCAGGACATATCCCGTCGTGTTGTGGAGCACGACGACAACCATCAACTTCAGGCCGACCGTGAGTAATTCCTGGCGGGAACGCGCGGTGATGATGGCGATGATGAAACAAATGGCCATCATCGACAACAGCGGCAATGCCTGATCCATCCAGTTCGCCTTGCTGGCCAACAGAACGTGCATGAACCATTTGGCCAGGGTCACGGCCGCGATCAGCAAGAACCCGATGATCAGACCACTCCAGATTAGAGCCAGTGATTGGGTCCATATCTTCGGTAAGGCGAATTCTTGGGGCGAGGCAGCGGCCAACGCAACGGCCGCGAGTACGGCGGCCACTGTGATCGCGAGCAAAGGCGCGGAGCGCTGCAGCCACGCAGAACGATGGTAGAGAATCTTGTTGGCGGCGAGTCCCGCCACGATCGGCACGATCACCATGTTGAGAATCGACAGAAGCATTTCCCAGAAGTCGATGGGGACGAGTCGTCCGGCGAGCACTTTCATCAACAACGGAGTCATAACCGGCGACATCAGGGTGGAACAGGACGTCATGGTGATCGATAGCGCGACGTCGCCGCGAGCCAGAAAGGTCATGACGTTGGAGGCGACACCCCCAGGGACTGATCCGATCAGTATGATGCCGGCCGCGATCTCCGGCTCAAAGCCCATGGTAGTAGCCAGGCCGAATCCCGCGAGCGGCATGATGCCAAACTGCAGCACCATGCCGACAAGTACGGCCCATGGCGTCGTTAACACACGTTCGAAATCACGTAGGCTCATCGTGGTTCCCATGCCGAACATGATGATCTGGATCAGCGGCACGATGAGGATTTTCAGGTCCGCGCCGAACCATTTGCCGAATGCCGCGGGATAGAACATCGCGGCACTGACGAATGCAAATACCCAGACCGTGAATGCCACGGCCCGTAACTTCGGATGCGCGAGACATGCGCAGGCCCAGAACAAGAACGCGAGGATGACGGCAGGGCCGACGATCAGATTCCCGTGCGCGGCGATGGCAGCCAGTGCGACCAGCAGTGCTACTCCACCCGCCACGAGCAACATTCGGAACCAACGATTGTCTTGTGCCACGATCAAAGCCTCCTCGAACGTCGGTGGACATGCAACTTCATTCCGCGACGGCCCTGATTGTGTGACCTGCAACAACGGAAAAGCAAGCGTCCTGGTCCCGTTGTCTTTGTTGCTCGTCATTGCCGTGCGATATACTGTCTCGCGGGAGGAACCTGCCATGGATCGACGTCAGTGGCTGCGCGGATGTGCATTGGGAACGAGTGGAGCGGGAATTTCGCTATTGGCCGGTCACTCGCCCAGTGCGCGTGCGGCCGCTGCTGTTGAAGGCAAGGCACGTCCCGCACTCAAGATTACCGACATCAAGACAATTCTCACGGCGCCTGATGATATTCGCTTGGTTGTTGTCAAGGTGCAAACGAACGAGCCGGGTCTGTACGGCCTGGGTTGTGCCACGTTCACGCAACGTGCCCGCACGGTGGCCACGGCCGTCGATCAATACCTCAAGCCGTTTCTGCTGGGCAAGAACCCGCTTGACATCGAGGATATCTGGCAATCGTCGTTCGTCAGTTCGTATTGGCGCAATGGTCCGGTATTGGGCAACGCGCTCAGCGGAGTGGACATGGCGCTGTGGGACATACTCGGCAAGGTCGCCGAGCTGCCACTCTACCAATTGTGGGGAGGCAAATGCCGCCGCGCCGTGGACACGTATCGGCATGCCTCGGGAAGTAATTTCCAGGAAGTCGAACAACGCGTGCGCGAGTTCATGGATCAAGGATACCGGCACGTGCGCGCGCAGGTGGCGATCGGCGGTTGGTCCACGTACGGCGCAGGCAGCAGAACCAAGAACCGGGAGGCGGAGCGCGACCGGGAGCCCCGTGCCTGGGAGCCTCGCCCCTACGTGCTGAGCGTGCCGCGGTTATTCGCGCATCTGCGCGAAAGACTCGGAGACGAAATCGAACTGCTGCATGACGTCCATGAACGCGTGCCTCCCATCCTGGCCATCCAGTTGGCCAAGGACCTGGAACCCTATCGCTTGTTCTTTCTCGAAGATCCATTCAGCCCGGAGGATATTGGCTATTTCGAAACGTTGCGGGCCCAGTCCAGCACGCCCATCGCGATGGGCGAATTGTTCAACAATCCAAATGAATGGACGGGGTTGATTGCGGGACGATTGATTGACTTCATTCGCATCCACATCTCGCAGATCGGCGGCATCACGATGGCCCGAAAAGTGGCGGCGTTCAGCGAGTTCTTCGGAGTGCGCACGGCTTGGCACGGACCCGGCGACGTATCACCCGTCGGGCATGCCGCCAACGTGCACCTCGACCTGGCCACCCCCAACTTCGGTATCCAAGAGGCACGTGAATTCACGCAGGCCGAGCAGGACGTCTTTCCAGGATGCCCGCAACTAGTCGGCGGGTACTACAACGTCAGTGACCGCCCCGGCTTGGGCATCGACCTGGATGAACAACTCGCGGTGCGGTTTCCCATCCGTGATGACCCGCCCTTCGATCTCCGCTGGGGAGGATTGCGCCGGCTCGACGGCACGTCCACCAAACCCTGACGCGCACGCGCCTATTGGGCAGGCAGGATTGTCACGGGAATCGCAGGGGCGGTGCGCGTCGCAGATTCCTTGTCCGTGGCCATCGTCCCGTTAAGGATGACATTGACCTTCCAGCCAGCAGGCGCTTGCGCCGGAACGGTGAGCGTGACGGGGATCTCATCCTGTTCCGCGGGAATGGGCGCGACCTTCACGGCAATGCCGGCCGGAGCATCGACGACTGCCAGATTGATCGGGAACTTGGCCCCTTCTTTGCGCGCCGCCTTGACAGTGAATTGAGCTTCCGCCCCCTGCTTGACCGACAGGCCTTCGGCGGCCGGGACGCTCGTCGCCAGGCTGAACAGGGAAGTCTCGAGTACGGCAATGACGAATTCCTTCGTGGGTACCACGTGCCGGTAGCTGAAGGCTTGCATCACATCTTCGGCTCCCACGGCGGTTACGGTGTAGGGCTGGTTGTTCAGAGTGGACGCGCCGACGATGGTTGGTGCGATGGCGTCCAAGGGGGCGTCCGGTGGTGCGGTAATCGTCAGTTTGGCTTGGGCCTGGCCGGCGGGAATCAGGGCACCGCTGGCCGTAAATCCGGCCGCCAGCTGCTGCACCGCCAGATCGATGTTGCCGTCCAAGCCGAACCGGCGCTCCGCACTGACCGTCACCACGACGGAATCGCCCCGGGCCACGCGCTGCATGTCGGGGATCATCCGCAGCACGCATTCAGGCTTGGGTGAGGTAACTACCAACCGGTATGCGAACTCGTGGCCGCCTTTTCCCTGCGTGTCACGGACACGCAGAATGTAATCGCCAGCCGCTGGGAACGTAAACACCAATCGGGAGTCCGCATGATGCATCAGCAGCGGTTGGTCCGGATCGACGAAATCGTCATTCTCCGCATGCACGCCCCCTTGCGCATTCATGATCGTGAGAAAGGAATCGAGTGGAGATTCCAACCGGCGGGCGCGGACATCCAACAGCAGCGTCTGATTGGCCTGCGCCGTGATCAGGAAATGGTCCACATCACCGGGCTGTTGGATGCGACCGTTGATAGCCGCTGGAACATTGATTCGATTTGCCTGTGCCAGGTCATTGTTCGGCTCGGTTTCAGCGGCTTCAGGGTCATCTCCCACGGCGAACGGCAGCACGTTCGTGGGCAGGGCACCGGCCACAGGCCCCAGGACGCGCACGGGGGGCGAATCCGCGGGGATCGTCAGATCCAGCGCCGGGGCCGGCAGGCTAATGCCATACATTTCGATATGCGTTGCCGAGTTTCGTTGCCCGCCCAGCGGATAAACATGCGTGAGATAGGGAAACACGCCAATGGAGAGCCGATATAGGAAATCCGCGCGCCCGCGATAGATGTAGTCGCTGACTTGGAGCGTGTAGTCTCCGTCTTGGGGAATCGTGTAAGCGAGAACGGAATCCGGCTGGTGACGGAATCGGTCCACCGAAAGCAGCACCTTTCCGGCCGGATCAAACAACGTCAGGCACGTATCGAGAAAGCCGGGAACTGTGTCCGGCAGATAGGGCATCAGACACCGTGCCCGCGCGTTGCACACGATCGTCTGGCCGGCCTTGGCGGAAAAACGGTACTGGTCGCGGTCATTATCCAGAATCTGCCCGTTAATCAGGATGGGTAGACTTGCCAGAACCTGGGGTTGGGCCCGATCCGTGTTCGGCTCGACTTCATTGATTTCCGGCAAGGTACCGATGACGAACCGCACGCGGTTCGATATTCCCCCCGGCGTGATCAACCGCACATCTCGCTCGCCGACTTCGGCATCAGCGGCGATCGTCAGCGACACGCGGACCGCGTTGGGATTCACCACCTCGACGATCTTCGTTTGCACCCCCGGGCCGCTGACACGCACACCCGTGGCGTTCTGAAAATCCCTGCCGTTGATCTGCGCTTCAATCGTCTGGCCCTGTTGTGCCCCCGCAGGGAACATGAACGTAACGACAGGCTGCGGCGGCTGTGCGCTGGCCCATTCCGCAGTGAAGGCGAGAATCGCGAACAGCAACGACGCGCCGGCGCGGCGGGAATTCGTGCGGAAGTGAAACATGGTGTGCATAACAAGGAATCCTAGGTCCGCGACATGCGCGACGGAGATGGGGTCAGACCCCATGCCGGTTACGGTATGGCGGGCGGGGCCAGCTTCTCACCGCTCAGCGACTTCTTGACCAACTCGACATTCTGCACGAGAGCAGGTATCTGATCCGGCGGAGTCGCCAGGTTGGCTGCCTGCCATTGCAGGGTCCCCGGAGGGTTGGCCGCAATGTACCCGGGAACGGCAACGATCAGCCACTCGTCCGTGCGGGGCGTGACCTGCACCAGTGTGGCCAACAACCGGCTTTCACCCGTGTGCCACAATTTCACGGTGCCGTCGGCGCTCGAACTGGCCAGCAGCGCGCCATCGGGGGAGAGTGCCACGCTGTTGACCCAATCGGTGTGTCCCGCCAGCGTGGCGACGTGGGCTCCATTGGACGGGTCATAGACCCGCACTGTCTTGTCGGTTAGCGGAACGTACAGGCGGTTTCCGGCCGGCGCCCACACGACGCCCAACGGGACGGGTACACCCATGTCGATCGCTCGGGCCAACTCCCCGTTGTCGCGGCGACGCAGGCGGATCATTCGATCCGTAGGCCCGGCCACGGCCACGGCGGCCAGTTCGGCATTCGGTCCCCATGCGACCCCCTGCACGGGTTCCAATTGAACCAGCCGCAACATCAGTTTCCAGGTTCCCACTTCCCAGATCTGGGCCGACCGGTCAGAGCCGGACGTGACGAGGAACTTGCCGTCGGCGCTGAACTGCACACCCAGGATCCAATCGGTATGTCCCTTCAATTCCGCGGCCAGCTTGTTCTCGTCCACACTCCACACGCGGGCCACATGATCGGCCCCTCCAGCGGCCAGGAGTGTGCCATCGGGGCTGAACGTCACCGCCCACACCGTGTCCTTGGGTTCCTGGAAAGCCAAAACAGGTTGACCGCTGTTGATGTCAAAGACCTTGACGGCTCCGGCACCGTAGGGCGTGCCCTCCGCCACAGCCAACGATTGCCCGTTATTCCGGAAGGCCACGGAGCGGACGAAGTCGTTGACGTGCCCCACGCCAATCCGCTTGGCGAGAACCGCGTTGGCCAGGTCCCAAAGCAGTACTTCCTGGTAGCCGCCAACCGCCAGCAGCTTGCCGTCCGGACTGAAGGCCAGCGCCGACAGGGGAATCGCCGGGCCGAAGGGCACGACACACCTCAAGGACGGGGCTTGCGGATTCTCCGGCGGCGCGACGATGATCGGAAAGGCCAGAGCTTGTTTCTGGGGAGCGGGGCCTTGCGCTCCGGCAGGCTCCCCGAGGCATGCCCACGCAATTCCCAATATCGCTAACACGCGCGAAGTTCTCATCCCAATCGTCCCCAAATCGTTGGCAGGGGTGTCTGGTGCCGGAGCGGGCTACATGATCTCGCGGAGCAGTCCACCCGACGGGCGGTCGCCTTTCGAAGTCGGTGTGACATATGCCACACATCCTTGCGGATGCGGCAGACGATCCGCGGGGTTGATTCCCAGCAATTCGTAGACGCTGGACGTCAGGTCCCACGGATAAACGGGCCGTTCCTTGGGGCGTTCCCCCGTGGCATCGCTGGAGCCGACAATCGCACCTCCCCGGAATCCGCCGCCACCAACGACCGCCGAGTAACACAGCGGATAGTGATGCCTGCCGCCGTTCCACGGGGGCGCCCAGTCGATCTTGGGAGTGCGGCCGAATTCTCCGTACCACAGCACCACTGTGCTCGGCAGCAGGCCCCGCTGTGCCAGATCCTCCATCAGGCTCGAGTAGCCCTGGTCAAATGTGGGCAGTACGTTCTTCATGGCACCGAAGTTATCGGTGTGTGTGTCCCAGGGTCCCCAATTGATGGTGATGAAGGGAACGCCGAACTCCACCAGGCGGCGAGCCAGCAGGCAGGATTGGCCGAAGATGTTGCGCCCGTACTTGTCACGCAACTCATCCTTTTCCTGCGACATGTCAAACGCTTTCTTCGCGTCCCCCAGGACCATGCCGTAAGCCTTCTGGTGATAGCCGTCGATTTCCTGGAAGGCCGGTTCCTTGTCCATCTCCTTGGCC